>JADMIO010001477.1_pt1 | contig 11181 bp, 11 predicted proteins | sample 8958161 | NCBI WGS metagenome assembly JADMIO01 (sample SAMN16585339, study PRJNA669376) | soil metagenome | isolation source: Crop rotation soil | place: USA: Cullars Rotation, Alabama | collected 2011 | reverse complement strand
TCCGGATGTCACGCTGCAGGAGATCAACGAGGCCGCCGAACTTATCCACGCGGAAGCTCACGACGATGCAAACATCATCTGGGGTATGGTCATCGATCCGTCGCTCGGCGATCTCGTCCGAGTTACGGTCATCGCGACCGGATTCGGCGATCGCACGGAGCGCGGACTCGCAATCCCGAGTGCATCGACACAGGCCCCGAAGGTCGATGCGACGGGCTATGAAAAGCGTCTCGAGATTCCGACCTTTGCGCGCAACAAGCAGAAGGATGCCGTGAACGAAACCGTGAAGCTGAAAAAGATCTCGGTGATGTCCGGCGCGGAAGAAGAGGACAAGTACGAGATTCCGACGTTCTTGCGGCGGCAGGCCGACTAAGCGCGGAAGTCGCAGAGATAGTTACTTCCTCTGTGCCTCTGTGTTTGTGTGGTTAACGAGAGTTCGCTGCGACAGGGTCGTAAGCATCTTTGATTAACTGCAGAGACACAGAGGCACAGAGTGTTTCTGGGATAGGGAAATGAAAAAAATCGTTGCAGTGGCGAGCGGCAAGGGCGGGGTGGGGAAGTCCACCGTCGCGGCGAATCTTGCCGTCGCGCTGGCGAATGATCCGGAGAAACCGCGAAGCGTCGCGCTCATCGATGTCGACTTCTACGGTCCGAGTATTCCGACGCTGATGGGCGGCGGCGAACTCAAGGTCGATCATGAGGAGAAATTTATCCCTGCTCTCCGCTATGGGGTGAAGTTCATCTCGATCGCATTCTTCCTGAAGAACCCCGATGATCCGGTCATCTGGCGCGGGCCGATGCTCGGCAAAGGGATCCAGCAGCTCTTCGGCGACGTCAATTGGGGCGAGGTGGATGTCGCAATCGTCGACATGCCTCCCGGAACCGGCGATGCGCAGCTTTCCCTGTCTCAGCTGGTAAATCTCTCGGGTGCCATCCTCGTTACGACGCCCCAAGAGGTCGCCCTTGCCGACGTGCGCCGCGCCGTCAACATGTTTCGCAAGGTGAACGTTCCGGTGCTCGGAGTTATTGAGAACATGGCCGGATTCGTCACCCCGAGCGGCGAACGGATCGATATCTTCGGTTCGGGCGGCGGCGAGGCACTCTCCGCCCAATACGATATTCCTTTTCTCGGGTCCCTTCCGATCGACATGGCGATCCGCGAGGGCGGAGATGCCGGCCAGCCGATTGCGATGCGGCAGGACACCATAGCGGGACAGCAGTTCAGAAGGCTCGCACGGGTGCTCGATGAGACGCTCGCGAGAACCGGCACTTCTCCGCGCCTTTCGGTAGTGAACTAAGGGTCCGACATCGAAGCCCTACTCCAAACCTCTCGTAACATTTCGTAAATAGAAACCGTTGGTTCCCGTTCCATATTCCTCCGCGTCCGTCGCGTCCTCCGCGTTATTTTCCCAGTCAAAAGAGAATAACGCGGAGGAAGCGACGGACGCGGAGAAGGAACCGATCCGTTTATGAAATGGGCTCTAGAGTTTCGATGCCGGAGAGGGTATTCAGAATCGGCTCCTCGGGCAGGAACTTTTCACGGAGGCATGATCTGACATGACAGCAGCCGAGCGACTCTCTCGTGCCTGGTCCACAAATAATTCGCTGCTCTGTGTGGGACTCGATCCCGATCCCGCAAAATTCCCCAAGCATCTTCAGAATCATCCGCAGGCAATCTTCGAATTCAACCGTGCAATCATCGATGCGACCGGGGAGTTTGTTTGCTGCTTCAAGCCGCAGTTTGCATTCTATGCTGCTGAGCGAGCCGAGGATCAATTGGAGCTGACGATTCGATATATCCGCGAGCGGTTCCCAAACGTCTACATCATCCTGGATTCCAAACGCGGGGATATCGGAAACACCGCCGAGATGTACGCGAAGGAAGCATTCGTCCGCTATGGAGCCGACGCGGTGACGGTAAACCCCTACCTCGGCGGCGATTCGCTCGCCCCCTTCCTCAAAGACCCGCAGCGAGCCGCCGTGATCCTCTGTAGGACATCAAACGCCGGAGCAAAGGATATTCAGGATCTCAAATCCGGCGGTCGGCCGCTCTACGAAACCATCGCCGAAAAAGCGGCGCGAGAGTGGAACGAACGGAAGAACGTTCTGCTGGTGGTCGGGGCGACGTACCCGCAGGAAATGAAAGCGATTCGAGAGATTGCCGGTGATATCCCATTTCTCGTCCCGGGCATCGGCGCGCAAGGAGGCGATGTGGCAGCGGTGATGGAGCAGGGAAAGACGGCACACGGCTCCCCCGGACTCATCATCAGTGCATCGCGTTCGGTGCTCTATGCCTCGTCTGGTGCCGGCACTTCAGGAGAAGACTTTCAGGAGGCTGCCGGAAAAGAAGCAAAACGGCTGCGCGACGAAATCAATCAGTATCGATAACCTTTCAGCGAGAGTCACATGTCGGACACAATCTTTCACAAAATCATCCGTAAAGAGATTCCCGCGAAGGTCCTGCACGAGGACGAGCAGTGCATCGTGTTCCATGACATTCAGCCGGCGGCACCGACTCACGTCCTCGTCGTGCCCAAGAAAAGTTTGCCGTCGCTCGCGAGCGCCGGCGAGTCGGATAAAGAGCTGCTCGGACATCTGATGCTCGTAGCGGCAAAGGTCGCCCGCGATCTCGGAATCGAAACCGGGGGGTACCGCGTCGTCGTAAACACCGGTGCGGATGGCGCCCAGACGGTATTTCAGCTTCATCTCCATCTGCTCGGCGGTCGGCAGTGCGGTTGGCCTCCCGGATAACCGCTCGGCAGTGTGGCTGGCCTCCCGGTTAACCGCTCGGCAGTGTGGCTGGCCTCCCGGTTAACCGCTCGGCAGTGTGGCTGGCCTCCCGGTTAACCGCTCGGCAGTGTGGCTGGCCTCCCGGTTAACCGCTCGGCAGTGTGGCTGGCCTCCCGGTTAACCGCTCGGCAGTGTGGCTGGCCTCCCGGTTAACCGCTCGGCAGTGTGGCTGGCCTCCCGGTTAACCGCTCGGCAGTGTGGCTGGCCTCCCGGTTAACCGCTCGGCAGTGTGGCTGGCCTCCCGGTTAACCGCTCGGCAGTGTGGCTGGCCTCCCGGTTAACCGCTCGGCAGTGTGGCTGGCCTCCCGGTTAACCGCTCGGCAGTGTGGCTGGCCTCCCGGTTAACCGCTCGGCAGTGCGGATAGCCCCTCCCGTCGGCCTCTCAGAGCTGTTGTCGCCCGCGCAACTAAAGCCCTTTTTTCGGCTCCGCGATTATCCCGCGAGTTCGGATACTTACCCCGCTCAAGCCGCCTCCCTTTTTCGGGTTAAGTGCCCGAAAGAAAAGGCCGATCCTCTGATTGAAGAATCGTAGCGGATATCGATGGAGTCTGGCATTCCACAAAAACCCCGCGGCACCCTCATCGGAAAGCGGTACGAGGTTGTCGGTTACGTCGGCACTGGCCGCTTGGGCGCCGTGTACGTTGCGCGCGATCTCTCGCAGAATCAGCTCATTGCACTTCGGACATTTCCCGCCACACTTTGTGATCCGGTTTTTGCGCAGCGCCTCTCGCTCAGTTTTCAAGCGATGCGTACGCTCGCAAACCCGCACCTTGCGCGAATGCTCGATGCCGGAATGCAGAACGGAGAATGTTTCTGCACGATGGAGCATCTCCGCGGCTCTCCGCTCTCCGAATATTTTGCACACTACGACCCACGGAACCCCTTTCCCTGGCAGGTCGTAAGCGACGTCTTCGGTCAAATCTGTGCGGGACTGCAGGCGATTCATAAGGCGAATCTCATTCACGGCAATCTTTCAGCGGCAAACGTCTTCATCGAGGAAGGCGATGTCGTCAAGCTCATCGACTACGGAATCGTCCCTGCCGCGCGCGTGCCATCGAGCCACGGGGGGATGGCGTCGCAGCAGAACGATCTTCAAGCTCTCGGCATCATCTTCTATCAGCTGTTGAGCGGACAGCCTCCTGCTCCTGCCGGCGCTCCGGCGGTTCCCCTGAGAACGGATATGCCCGAGTGGGCGGAGGAACTTCTCTGGCAGCTCCTTGCACCGAAGTCCGACATGCGTCCGAGAAATATCGAAGATGTTCTCCGCGCCCACCAGGTATCGGTCGAGCCGCCCGAGAGCGCCCAGCAGCCGAAGCGCTCGCTCTCCATAGAATTCGGGGAGGACCTCTCCGCTTCTTTGGCCGAACGACTGCGCGAGCTCGGTGAAGAGGCCGATCACTTCGATGATCGGCTGATCGAATCAAATGTTCAGCGCGAGCGCGCTTCTCATCAGGAGAAAGCGGCGGCGCCTCCGTCTCCTCCGCCTTCTCCGCCGAAAGAAGAGCAATTCGAATTGGCTCCCACACGGAAATACCGGTCCGAGTCGATGCGGATCATGATGAAGGCATTCGGCAAGAAGGTGGAAGAAAAAGATGCCGAAGAAATGCACGCCGGCACTGCTCGGAGCAAGTCGCTGCGCATGATGCTCAAAAAAGAGCGCATGACCCAGCAGTCGGAAGCGCTCCAGTTCGAAAATGATACGCGCCAGCGGTCAGTTTCGCTCAGGATGTTCGTGCCCAACAAAGTAATGCCGAAGCGGAAGGATTATGCGCGGGTCGGAGTGATCTCCTGCGCTCTGCTCGTCGTATGCGGAATCCTCGCCTATCCCCGGCTGTCGTATCTCTTCTCCGCCCCTCGAGCGCCGGTTTCAGCGCCCGGATACCGGGCGGACCAGGGAGAGCTGGCCGCGATTGAACATTATGTCGCGAACTTCCGCCGCGATTTCCGAGCGGAAGAGAAACTCCCTTTCCACTACAAGAATTTGCAAGCCGAGCTCGGCATTCTTTTGCCGGCGGATGTCCGTGATTTCCGCCAGCAGCAATTCAGTTCGGACGGCACCGTCTTTACGATGTCGACGCTCGCGGCACCGGCCGAGAAGGGGAAGCCATGAAGAGATCCTGGGCCGCCCTCCTCTCCCTGTCACTCGCCCTCGGCCTGTTCGGCGGATGTTCCCGCACGGAGCAGCCTCCGCCGCTTCAGCAGGATGCCGTGATGGTCGCACAAGGGATTCAGACGGTTTGGGGCGCAAAATCGCCGGCGCAGACGCTCTTCTACGTGAACGCCGAGAAAAAGAGCGAGATCCCGCCGGCACTTCAAGGGCTGATCATCTCTCCGACCACGACGTTCGACTACCTTTATGTCCGCTCTTGGGATGAACGCCGGCAGGGTCAGTCGGTGCGGCACTACGTTGCGCACTATGTGATTCGGGATCTGAACTCAGGAGTGCTCCTGCGGGGGGACATGCAGGATGGAATCACCACGTTCCAGCCGCTGCCCGTGAACTTCTGGGATCTCGTCAGCTGAAGCCTTCCGGTAGCTTTCTTACATCCCGCCCCGACCGATCGACTAAAAAATCTTCTCGATGATGAGGCTCGTGACGATTGCCGTCCCGACGAGCACGATGAAGAATCGCAAGCGCTTCTGATCCGTAAGACCGGTCATCTCAGGAATGCCTTGGTAGAAGGCATAGGTCCCGGCGAGACTGGCGATCACGGGAATGAACACCAGCATCTTCAACGGAATGGCCATCACCGCTCCGGCGAAGAATCCCGGGAGAGAGGAGATGGCGACCATCTTCAGCGCATTTTCGAGCGTCAGCGATCCGCCGAGAAAATTCGCCACTTCTTTCATGAGCAGCGCGACCCCATAGATGATGATCAGCGCCACGATGTAGTGGAGGACCTTCGACAGCAGTCCCCAGAACATCGAGCCCGGTCCCAAAACGTCCATGCCGATGTAGCCTGCCACCGTAGGAATCAGGAGGAAGGGAACGAGATAGTTTTGATAAATATCGGCTGAGCTCCATGGCTCGGGTTTTACCCGTTTCCAGACGCCGATGGGGTCCATCACGACCTGCTTCGCGAGTTCGAGTCCGCCCATCCAATCAGCGTTCGAGAACAGCTCGCCGACGCTGCAGCACATCTTCCCTTTGAGTCCGGCGGCCGTCTCAGCTGCTCCGGCAGGATTGCTCCCGGGAGGAATATTTGACGCGCCGGCTTCGCCGACTCCGGTGCCAGGAGACGCCCCCGTGCCAGCCGAAGATGGAGAAACGTTTTCCGATGTGCCGCTCTGTGACCCGGGAGGTGAAGACGCGTCGGATGTCATAAAATAAATCCTTCGGTGCTGAGGGAAATCAGTGCGGGAGAGTAGTTTATCACCGCCGGAATGTCCAGTTGGGGGCCGCTTGGGCTCGGCGTCACCGTAGGACGTTCAAGCTCACGCTCGTGCCTGCGGTTTGGAAATTCTTCTCCCTGTTGTCTCTTTTGTGAGGGAGCACTAGATTCATCCGCGGAACTTTTTCGCGATTAGGCCGACCCGCGAATGCGGCCCGACCAAGGACAGACGATATGAAGATTCTCGTGCCCATCAAGCGGGTACCGGACTACGAAGCAAAGGTGAAAATCCGCCCGGATGGCCTGGGTATTTCCCTCGACAACGTCAAGTGGGTCGTGAACCCGTTCGACGAAATTGCGGTCGAGGAGGCGGTGCGCATCAAAGAAGCGCGGTCGGAGGTCGAGATTATCGTTCTCACCATCGGGGCGAGCGGTGCTGCGGAGCAGCTCCGCGCCGCGCTCGCGATGGGTGCGGACCGGGCCATTCTCGTCACGGCTGATTCGGAGCTCGATTCTGACGCAGTGAGCCGCGTGATCGCCCAGATCTGCGCCAAGGAAAATCCTCAGCTTGTAATCATGGGCAAGCAGGCGGTTGACTCCGACGCAAATCAAACCGGGCAGCTGCTCGCCGCCCGGCTCGGTCTGCCTCAGGCGACATTCGCGTCGAAGATCGTTTTTTCGGAATCGGGTACAGAGATTTCGGTGACCCGCGAGGTCGACGGAGGGCTCGAGACGATCGCCTTGACGCTTCCGGCAGTTGTGACCACGGATCTTCGCTTGAACGAGCCCCGCTATCTGTCGCTGCCGGCCATCGTCAAGGCGAAGAAGAAACCGCTCGAAGAAATAGCGTTGTCATCGCTGGGAATTTCCGTAAATCCGGTTGTACGCATCCTCTCGCTCCGTCCTCCGGCGGGAAGAAAGGGCGGAACGAAAGTGGCGAGCGTGAGCGAGCTTGCTGACAAACTGCAGCATGAGGCGAAAGTATTGTCGTGATTGCATTGATCTTGGAACGTGACGGAACTGCCCTGCAAAAGACCACGCTCGCCGCGATCACTGCGGCCCGTGAAATGAAGCAAGCGCACGGGTACGGCCGCTTGGTCGGTCTCGTGTTCGGGAGCGCCGATGCCGCGGCTGCGGCGAAGGAAGCGGCTGAGTTCGGCTTCGATGAGGTCTGCCATCTGCGCTCCGACCTTCTCGACCGGTATCTCGCACTGAACTATGAAGCCGCGTGCAAAGAGTTCTTCGCCGGCGAAAAGCCGCAGGCGGTCGTGGCTGCATCGACCGCTCTGGGAAAAGATCTGCTGCCCCGTCTTGCCGTCTTTTTGGAGGCCGGCCAGGCGAGTGATGTCACCGCCGTTCTTCCGGAGGGGAAATTCCGGCGGCAGATGTTCGCCGGCAACGTCATTGCGGAGATCGAGCTTTTGACTCAATCCCGCGTGGTAACGATCCGACCCTCGGCTTTTCCGGCTGCTGCGAAGAGCGGCGCACCGTGCGCTGTTCGTGAAATTCCGCTCGCCATTGCCGCCGATCCTCGCCAGCGGTTCGTTTCGTTCGAAAGTGTGAAAAGCGAACGGCCCGATCTCGCGACCGCGAGGACGGTGGTGAGCGGCGGCCGTGCGATGCAGTCCGCGGAGAACTTCGAGAAATATATTGCACCGCTCGCCGATGTGCTGGGCGCTGCGATCGGAGCGAGTCGCGCGGCGGTAGACTCCGGGTATGCACCGAACGACTGGCAGGTCGGTCAAACGGGGAAGGTCGTCGCCCCCGACCTCTACGTCGCGGTCGGAATCTCCGGGGCGATTCAGCATCTCGCGGGAATGAAGGACTCGAAGGTAATCGTCGCCGTCAATAAAGACGCAGAGGCACCGATTTTTGAAGTGGCCGACTACGGATTGGTCGGCGATCTCTTCCAGCTTGTTCCCGAACTCACCGCGGAGTTGAAGAAGCGAAAAAGTTGATATGAGATTTCTCGCGTTCATGCTCGTCCTGCTTGCAACCGCCTGTTCACAGCCGGAAACCGTGCGGGTCGAGTTTCAAGATGCGAACGGCGTTCGCCACGGCTCGTTCAAGGCGGAAATTGCCGCGACGAATTCCGCGCGAGAGATCGGTTTGATGTATCGGAAAGAGCTCGCGGATGATCGGGCGATGCTCTTCATCTTTCCGGAAGAATCCGACCGATCGTTCTGGATGAAAAACACCTATGTCGAGCTCGACATGATCTTCCTCGATGCGCAAAAAAAGGTGGTGTCGTTCGTCGAACGCGCACTTCCCCTCTCCGAAACCGCGCGAAAGAGCGAAGGCAAAGCGCTCTATGTCCTGGAAATCAGAGGCGGCCTAAGCAAATCCCTCGGAATCAGCCGCGGGATGACGATGAGGGTGGATGCCAAACTCCCCGCCGGCACCTACGACTAAAGCGCGTACGCGCGCCATTTCCGATCAGATCGGAAGTAGCGGGGAAAATGATCGGGAAGTCGAATTGCGGCAAGGATGCGTGCCTCTCGGCGCGCCTTATCGCGGCAGCGCCTCGATTATGGCCGCAAGCGGCACTTCGATGCGCATCTTCACCGTTGTTCCCGTCACTTGCCGTTCGGACAGGTCGTTCAGCCAGCACTGTTCGGGGTGGAAGCGGTAGACGCGTTTGATTGCTTCGCCGCTGTAGTCGGCGGGTTTCATCTGGGCGGCTTCTTCACCATAGAGATCGTCGAGCACCAGGGACATTTCTTGCTCCGGCACACCCTCGTGCGCGTTTCCGGCGAGGTAGAGACACCGACGGTTGTTGTCGCCCCTCTTTCGCGACGAATCGTAGAGGGTCGCGAAGACGCGAGGATTGCTTCGGATGTTGATGGAGTGCTGCGCGTTTACCCAGGACGTCCAATAGAAAACGAGCTCTCGATCGCGGATGGCCCCTCGACCGTAAACGGCATAGAGCGGGGTGTTCCATGGAGAGCCGTCCGGGCAGACGGAGGCAATGTTGATGTACTGCGCGGAGGTAAGCAGTTCGCACGCACGTGCGACGAGCTCTCCGTTCATCGCAGTGTCATCCTCGCTTTTCAACCGGGACGTAGGAGCGTTTGGTCGCGCCCGTGTAGACCTGCCGAGGGCGATCGATCCGGTTTTCGGGATCGAGGATCATCTCACGCCACTGGGAAATCCAGCCCGGCAGTCGTCCGAGAGCGAACATCGCGGTGAACCCGTTCACCGGGATATCGAGCGCGCTGTAGATGATTCCGGAATAGAAATCCACGTTTGGATAGAGCTTTCGCTCGATGAAGTAGCTGTCCTTCAGCGCGATCTCTTCGAGCTCCTGGGCGACGTCGAAGAGCGGATCTTTCAGCGGCACCTTTTTCAGGACGGTATGGCATGCCTCTTTGAGGATCTTCGCGCGCGGATCGTAGTTCTTGTAGACCCGATGGCCGAAGCCCATCAGCCGGTTTTTCGCTTCCTTGCTTTTCGCCTGCTCGACGAACTGCTTCACGTTTCCGCCTTCGGCGACGATCTCGTGGAGCATCTCGATCACTTTTTCGTTCGCTCCGCCGTGACGGATGCCCCAGAGGGCGCCGATGCCCGCAGCGATGCAGGCGTAGAGGCTGGCCAAACTGCTCCCGACCATGCGCACGGTCGAAGTCGAGCAGTTCTGCTCGTGATCCGCGTGCAGAATGAGCAGCAGGTCGAGTGCGCGCGCAATGTCCGGATCCGGGTGATACGCTTCTGCCGGAGTCGCGAACATCATTCGCAGAAAGTTGGAACAGTAGGAGAGACTGTTGTCCGGATAGATGAAGGGATGTCCGATCGATTTCTTGTAAGCGAACGCCGCCATCGTCGGCAGCTTTGCGAGAAGACGGATGATATGGAGCTCCTGTTTCTCCGGATCCCGCGGATCATCCCAATCCTGATAGAAGGTGTAGCTCGCTGAAACGACGGAGGAGAGAATCGCCATCGGATGCGCATCGCGCGGGAAGCCGTCGTAGAACCGCTTCATGTCCTCGGGGATCAACGTGTGACGCGTGAGGTTCTTCTGGAACCGTTCGAGCTCCGTCTTGCTCGGGAGTTCTCCGTAGATGAGGAGATAGGAGGTCTCGATAAAGCTCGATTTTTCCGCGAGCTCCTCGATCGGGTAGCCGCGATAGCGGAGGACGCCCTTTTCGCCGTCGAGGAAGGTGATGGCGCTGACGCAGGAGCCGGTGTTCCCGTAGCCGCTGTCGAGGGTGATATATCCGGTATCGGCTCTCAGCTTGGTGATATCAAGCGCCGCTTCCCCTTCGGTCCCGACGATGACCGGGAGTTGTGTGACCTTCCCGTTCGGGAGTTTTAGCTCCGCAACGTCCGATTTTCCCTCTGCCATTTCTCCCCCGACGAAAAAGACAAAAAACTTGGCCTCATGCTCGGAGCCGATGAAGGCCCGGGCATCTGATTCACAGTAATCTGATTCTTCAATCTCCGGAGGGGATTCTGAGACTCGCTGCAAAAGCCCAAGGGGACTGAAGAAAGGCCGGAATGCATGGCTCAATTGGCATAATTGCTCCCCAAGAACAAGAATTGGCAGATTCAGACGCGGCCCGGATCCGGGTGAGGGGCTACTTCCACAGGGAAGTTGATTGAGTCAGTCGGGAATGCCGTCCACTGGGAAGAGCTGTTGGGAATAGCTGAAGGGAACAGCGGCGGAGTTCAGCAGCCGGGGAAGAAGCTCCCGGGGTGAATCCCCCAATCAGAACCGAACGAGAGCGTCGGGTTCAACCTCGGCGACCTCTTCCTCTCCGAGCTCATCCGGCGATGCGGCGAATGCATCCTCTCCGCCGAAGTAATGCTTCATCGCAATGAGGAACCCGCCGACCAGCGTGTCGCTCGCAGTTTGCGCCGCCCGCGCGAACTTTTCACCGAACGGCCGCTCCTCTTCTCTCACCTGGTCGAGCCGTGCCGACTCGGCGAGCTCTTCTTCAGGGCTCCGCGCCGGATCATCGAGGTGGTAGCCGCGCAGTTCAGAATGATACGAGGGCCCGGAATGATAGGAGGCCCCGGAATGAGAGGAGGCCCCGGAATGAGAGGAGGCCCCGGAATGAGA
>JADMIO011644091.1_pt1 | contig 11182 bp, 7 predicted proteins | sample 8958161 | NCBI WGS metagenome assembly JADMIO01 (sample SAMN16585339, study PRJNA669376) | soil metagenome | isolation source: Crop rotation soil | place: USA: Cullars Rotation, Alabama | collected 2011 | reverse complement strand
GGTTTCCAGTTGCCATTTGGGCCGGGCCGCTTAATCGGCGGCAAGAGTTCCGGTTGGTTTGCCAGGCTGATTGAAAATTGGGATGTCGGCACGATTGTGAATCTCACATCCGGCGCTCCATTGAACATCGTTGGCGGAAACACGATCTACGCTATGGGTACTCCCGATGTCGTCGGGGCGTTTCCACGTGACGGAAAGGTAGTCTGGCCCTTGAAGCCGGGCAATGCATTCGGCAATTTCTTCTCGCAGCAATATCAGAGAGTGCCGGATCCCGCGTGCGCCGCGGTCGCTTCGAATCTGACTTCGTTCTGCACGCTCACCGCGCTTGCAGACGCCAACAACAATATCGTTCTGCGCAATGCGGCTCCCGGACAACTCGGGACCTTAGGACTGCGTCCTCTCGACGGACCAGGAAGCTGGGACTTCGATGCGAACATTCAAAAGAGCGTTCGCGTTGGGGAGGGTAAAAACCTAACGCTTCGAGTTGACGCGCAGAATGTAATGAATCACCCCAATCCTGGGGCGCCGAACATGAACATCAATTCAGGTACGTTCGGTGAGATCGGCACCAAAACCGGGAACAGAACGCTTCAGGGTCAAATTCGCTTTCAGTTTTGAAACTACAGAGGCACAAAGGCACTTCGGGCCTTTGTGCCTCTGTGTTTTTATGCAGTAGAATCCGCCATGCTTCGTCGGCCGGCGTTCTGGATCTTATTCGTCGCACTTTCGCTCGCGGCGGCAATTTTCACTTTCAAGAATTTCTCCGCAGCGTTTCCCCTTGTTTCGATCGATTTGAAGATGAATCGCGCAGATGCCTTGCGCGACGCCCGAGCGCTCGTTGAGAAGAACGGTTGGCCAGCGAAAGAATTCGATGAGGCGGTCGAGTTCAGTGCGGACCAGGAAGTTCAGAACTTCGTCGAACTCGAAGGTGGCGGCAAGCCGGAACTCGCACGAATTATCAAAGACAAAATTTTTGCGCCATATACCTGGCGAGTCCGCCGATTCAAGGAAGGCGATGCGCATGAAACGCTAGTGCGATTCACGCCGGAAGGCGACCCATACGGGTTTCGCGTGAAACTTCCTAACGAGGAGAAGGGCTCAAGCAAGCCCGTCGAAGAAGCACAACGCATCGCTGAAGAGACGGCACGAAAGGATTGGAAGATCGATTTCGCTCGGTACCAGCTCGCCGAGTCATCGAAAGAAGATCGACCCGGCGGCCGCACGGATCATGCGTTCGTTTATGAGCGGCAGGATGAGCGAATTCGCGAGGGTCGTTATCGCATGCGTCTGGTCATCGGCGGGGACAAACTCACCGAACTGACCCACTTCGTTCAAATCCCCGAGGGCTTCACTCGCCGGTACGAGCAAATGCGGTCGGCGAACGATGCCATCAACGCGGCCTCGAGTGTGGCCGTGTTCGGTCTTTACATCTTGGGGTTCTGCGGCATCGGTCTATTCTTCATGATCCGCCAGCATCGGGTGCTGTGGCGGCAGCCCGCGCTATGGGGTGTTTTCATTTCTGCATTGATGGGACTACAGCAATTGAATTCGTGGCCCTTGCTATGGATGGGCTACGACACCGCCGTCCCGGCGAGCGGTTTCGCCATTCGACAGGTCATGACTGCTTTTGCGATCTTCGGCGGCTTCTCGGTTCTGCTGACCATTTCCTTCATGGCCGCAGAATCACTCTCACGCCGCGCGTTTCCAGAGCATGTTCAATTGTGGAAGGCGTGGTCGCAGCCGGTGGCCTCATCGTGGCCGATCTTCGGAAAAACAGCGGCCGGATATCTGCTCGTGGCGCCGTTCTTTGCATATGAGATCGTGCTGTATTTCTTCGCGCAGGGAAAACTCGGTTGGTGGACGCCGTCGGACACACTCGTCAATCCGGACATGTTCGCGAATTACGTCCCGTCGTTGTCCGCCATCGCACAAGCGGCGCAGGCGGGATTCTGGGAAGAATGCCTCTTTCGCGCGGTGCCGCTTGCAACCGCTGCACTCATCGGCGACAAATTTCGCAAGCGGAACGAATTCATCGCCGTTGCAATGGCGGTTCAAGCAGTCGTGTTTGCTTCCGGCCATGCCGGATATGCCAACCAGCCGGCGTATGCACGCGTCGTTGAATTGATCATTCCGTCGTTTGTTTTCGGAATGCTCTACCTGGCCTTCGGCCTCTTACCCGGTATCGTTTTGCACTTCGCCTATGACACCGTCTGGATGTCGCTGCCTCTGTTCGTTTCTTCAGGCGCTCGCGCTTACGTCGAACAAGCGATCGTCGTGGCCGCGGTACTGGTGCCGTTGTGGGTGGTGTTGGTGAATCGAGCACGCACGCGAAGTTGGAACGAAATACCGGCCGAGGCTTTGAATGGATCGTGGAAACCGCCGCAGTTGCCGGAAGCAATCCCAACTGAAGCGGCTCCCGCTGTCCAACCTTCAATGCTACCGGCGCAGATCACTCGCGCTGCGCCACTAGTTGGTCTTCTCGGACTGGTCGTTTGGGTATTCGCAACGCCGTTCCACACCGACGCTCCACAGCTGAAAATTTCGCGCACGGACGCTGAGAAAATCGCTCGAGAGGCTTTATCACGCCAGGGCGATGAATTCGATTCTTCGTGGTCTGTACTGAGTCACATCGAGGGACAACCGGGAGAGATCAATCGATTCGTATGGCAAACCTCCGGACGCGATTGGTACCGACAAAATATCGGTCGGCTGGCTTATGTCACACCGCCGAGTTGGGTCGTTCGTTTCGCTCGCTTTCAAGGCGATGTGGCCGAACGCGCCGAAGAGTACGAGGCAGATGTGGACGGTAACGGCCGCGATTTTCGCCTCAGTCATGAATTGCCGGAAGCGAAACCGGGCAAAACCTTGTCGCAAGGCGAAGCTCGCGCGCTCGCCGTGGCAGCCGTGGCGCCGTTCGCAAGAACGAAGGAAGTTTCGGCTCAAGCAGCAAAGCGGCCTGCGCGAACAGACTGGACATTCGTATTCAAAGACCAACAAACATACGGCCTGGCTCAAGGGGAGCCGCGACTCTCGATCGAAATTGCAGGTAACGAGATTGTCGACAGGGCGCGATATGTCTACGTTCCCGAAGACTGGTCGCGTCAGGAGCGAGCGCGGCGCAACGTGCCGAATATTCTGAGCACCGTCTGCACGATTCTGATCGTGGCAATCGCTGTGGCCGGCGCGATCGTCGGCGCTGTGCACTGGAGTCGTAAAAGAGCATTTTCGGCGAGAACTTTCTGGGCGATTACGAGCGTGATCTTTTTGTTGGGCGCCGTGAACATTGTGAATAGTTGGCCCATTTTTGCATCGCAAGCATCTACTGCGCAGCCACTGGGACTTCAGGTGGGAATTGCGATCGCAACATCGCTCTTGTTCGGCATCTTCACTTCAGTGGGTCTCGGATTGATGGCCGGCCTCATCTCGGGGAAATTGAGCATTGGCGTAGGGCCGGCATCTGGAAAGAGTGTCGCAGTTGGGATCTCGATCGGTCTCGCCCTCGCTGGAGCTGGCGCATTAGTAAGGCTATCTGCACCCGCTCTCAGTCCGAGTTGGGGAAATCTCGCTCCGGCGTCGACGTTCGTTCCATTTCTTGGCGCGGCTTTGACTCCGATCGGTGGTTACTTTACTCAGACACTCATTCTCTTAACCGTGGTGTATGCACTTTTACATCGGCCAAAGGCTTCAGCAGTGTGGATATTTGTGGGCGTCGCGCTGGCAGGGTCCGGTTCGATTGAGACGATTCCGTCGTGGCTGATTATCGGACTAACGACGGGAATCCTCCTCATGGTCGCGTACCAACTCGTTTTCCGGTATCAACCCGAATTGCTTCTGATCAGCACCGCAACGCTTGCGATTCTTTCCGCCTTTCGCGACGGTATTCAACACATGTATCCGGCGGCGCTTGCCGGCTCGCTGGCTGCGGCCGCATTCATAGGAATCGCAGCTTGGATGTGGTTTCGCGGTAGTATGGGAAAACGAGATGCGGATCACGGAAATCTTCTTCTCCATTCAAGGTGAGTCGACGCGCGCGGGCGAACCGTGTGTCTTCGTGCGGCTGACTGGCTGCTCCCTTCGATGTGGGTACTGCGATACAAAGTATTCGTATGCCGGTGGAAAAGACATGCCAACCGAGGAAGTGCTCTCCATCGTCGCCGGCTATCCTGCAAAACTCGTCGAAGTCACGGGCGGCGAGCCGTTGGAGCAAGAAGAAGTCTATCCGCTGATGAATTCTCTGCTGGAACGCGGATATTCCGTAATGCTCGAAACCGGTGGCCATGTCAGTGTGGAGCGCGTTCCGAAGCCGGTAATCAAGATCATCGACATCAAATGCCCGGATAGCCGTGAAGGTCACACTGTTTGCTGGGAGAACATCGAACTCGCCCAACCGCACGACGAATTCAAATTTGTGATTGCGTCACGAAACGACTACGAATGGTCGAAAGCCATCTACTTAGAAAAGCTGCGTGACAAGAGCAATCCAGTGTTGTTTTCGCCCTCTCACGATGAACTGCCCGCGGTCAACCTGGCCCGTTGGATTCTCGATGACGGTCTTCCGGTTCGGCTTCAACTGCAGCTTCACAAATACATCTGGGGCGCGGATGTGCGGGGCGTCTGACCCTTTGACTTTCTCGCGCTAAGCCTATTAAAATCCAAGCTCTTGACGCCCCCGGCGACGATAAAAATGGATCAGAATCTCAATAAAACCAAAGCCGTAGTGTTGATGAGCGGCGGGATGGATAGCTGCGTGACGGCCGCTATCGCTTCCCAGGACTACGAAATTGCGGCTCTGCACGCCAGCTACGGCCAGCGCACCGAACGCCGTGAGCTTCAGTCTTTTCACGCAATTGCGGACCATTTTGGAGTCGAGCAACGGCTTGCAGTGAGGCTCGATCATTTCGGAGTCATTGGTGGATCCAGCCTGACCGATTCGAACCTCAACATCCGGCGGGCGGACCTCGAAAGCCGAGAGATTCCCAATACCTACGTTCCATTTCGGAATGCACACTTCTTGTCGATTGCAACCAGCTGGGCGGAAGTCCTGGGTGCGACGAAGATTTTTATCGGCGCAGTTTGGGAAGACAGTTCGGGATATCCCGATTGCCGGCCGGAATACTATGAGGCGTTCAATCGCGTCATCCGCGCAGGTACTCGTCCGACGACGGATATTCGGATCGAAACGCCGCTAATTCATCTCTCGAAACGTCAAATCGTGCAGAAAGGGCGCGACCTTCGTGCACCATTTCATTTGACGTGGTCGTGTTATCAAGACTCGGATACGGCATGCGGTGTCTGTGATAGCTGCGCGCTGCGGCTGAGAGCGTTTCAAGAAGCGGGCATCGACGATCCGATCGCTTATGCAAATAAACCGGAGTACGCACGCATTTGAATTTTAGAATTTCGTTTCAATTCCTGACGGAGGCATCTATGAAGTTAGTTAGCAAAACCCTGCCGTTCCTGCTGATCGCAATGTTATTTGCGGTTCCTGCGTTCTCGCAGACCGGAAACATTTCGGGAAAGGTGACGGACACCGATGGCAAGCCGCTGACCGGCGCCACCATCTCGATTGATCGGCAACAGATCAATCAGCATTTTGAAGTGAAGACCGACAATAAGGGCCAGTACCTCCACGCCGGTCTTCCGACGGGCAACTACAAAGTCAGTGTCATGAAAGATGGCAAGCCTCTCATGACCCTCGATGCCCGCGTTAGTTTCGGCGGCGACGCCAAGACCGACTTCGACCTGAAGAACGCCCGTGCGGCGGGCGGTGCGGTAAGCGACGAAGAGCGCAAGAAGATCGCCGAAGAGAAAGCCAAAGCCGATGCAACAAAGGCATCCTTCGAAGCTGCGCGCACAGCGCTGGCCGCGAAAAATTACGACGAAGCCATTCGACTCTTCAAAGAAGCTTCCGAGAAAGATCCGACGCAGCATGTCATCTTCGCGAACCTGGCGGATGCATATTCACAGGCGAGAAAGTACGACGACGCCGCGGCGGCTTACGCCAAAGCGATTGAATTGAAGCCAGACGAGGCTGCGTACTACAACAACCTCGGCATCGCGTATGGAAATGGCGGCAAGATCGAAGACGCCACGAAGAACCTGCAAAAGGCTGCAGAGTTGAATCCGGCCGGCGCTGGCCAGAGCTATTACAACCTCGGCGCAGTGCTGACGAATAAAGGCCGCACGAAGGAAGCAGCCGATGCATTCAAGAAAGCCATCGAGTTCAACCCGCAGATGGCGTCGGCGTATTACCAGCTGGGCATCTCGTATTTCGGCAGCCCGACGACGATCCCCGAAGCTATTCCGGTTCTCGAGAAATTCCTGTCGATGCAGCCCACCGGCCCCGACGCAGATGCAGCAAAGCAGCTGATCGAAGCCGCGAAGGCCTCCGCTCCGACAGGTTTCAAGAGCGAGAAGGCTATCGCGGAAGAGAAAGCTGCCGCCGAAGCGAAAGCCAAGGCTGACGCAGCAAAAGCGAAGAAGGGCCGATAAGGCTCCCGTGACTCCTGTGTCTCTGTGGTTACTGACGACGTCAACCACAGAGACACAGAGTCACGAAGCATAAGAATGTTCACGTCACGCAATATCCACTTCGCCATCCTCGGAATCATCCTCGGCGCCACGACCGGATATATCTTCGCTTTCTACCAAGTCCAGAGCTCAACGCCGCGCCCCTTGCCGCCAGCGCAAAGCTCGAACCTGCCGCAAGGCCATCCGAACCTCAGTCCTGACGAAGTCCGTCGCAGGGTAGATGAGGAACTCGCAAAGAATCCAAAGAACACCCAGGTCATGACTCTCTACGCGAACTTTCTTTTTGATCAGGGAAAGTTCACCGAGGCGGTGGATTGGTTCCAAAAAGCCGTCGCAGCCGAGCCGAATAATTTAGACGTGCGCACAGACATGGCGACGGCGCTTTGGAATGCGGGGCAAAAAGATAAAGCGATGGCGCAGTATCAACAGATCCTTAAGTCGGATCCGAAGCATATGGCCACGCTGCACAACCTCGTGATCGTGCACATCGACGAGCGCAACTTTCCCGCCGCAGAACAAGTGCTGAAGCAGATGGAAGCGATCGATCCGAAGTACGAAGGTCTAGAAGCCCTCAAGAAGCGTTTGGCAGACGTGCGTCACTGAATGCGCATGCCGTAGAACGATCGATAGACGAAGCACATCGAAACAATCAAGAACACCACAGCGATTGCCGTCGTTAAAACGGTCCCCTGATTCCTGGCCACAGATACGGCCAAATCGACCGCCAACAATCCGAAGAGCGTCGTGAACTTGATGATCGGGTTCAGCGCGACGGAGCTCGTGTCCTTGAATGGATCGCCAACCGTGTCGCCCACAACAGTTGCCGCGTGAAGCTCGGTGCCTTTCGCCTTCAGTTCGGTTTCGACAATCTTCTTGGCGTTGTCCCAGGCGCCGCCTGCGTTCGCCATGAAGATCGCTTGGTAGAGACCGAAAAGGGCAATTGAAATCAAGTAACCGATAAAAAAGAACGGCTCCAAGAATGCGAATCCCAAGGTCGCAAAGAAGACCGTCAGAAAGATATTGAACATTCCCTTCTGCGCGTATTGAGTGCAGATCTCGACGACTTTCTTAGAGTCGGCGACAGACGCCTTGGTCGTGCCTTCCAGCTTGATATTCGCCTTGATGAATTCCACAGCGCGATATGCGCCGGTGCTGACAGCCTGCGTCGCTGCACCCGTGAACCAATAGATCACGGCTCCGCCCGCTATCAACCCTAGCAAGAATGGCGGATACAAGATGCTCAAGCTGGACGTGTTTTGCAGTCCGTTCGTCAGCGCCAACATGATCGAGAAGATCATCGTGGTGGCGCCGACGACTGCAGTTCCGATGAGCACGGGTTTTGCCGTCGCCTTGAATGTGTTTCCGGCGCCATCGTTCTCCTCCAAGAATTCTTTCGCCTGCTCGAACTTTGGAACGAATCCGAAAGTCTTCTGGATGTCCTTCTCGATGCCGGGCAATTGTTCAATCGTCGAAAGCTCGAAGACGGACTGGGCATTATCCGTAACGGGTCCGTAAGAGTCGACGGCGATCGTCACCGGCCCCATTCCTAAAAACCCAAACGCTACCAGACCGAAGGCGAATACTGCCGGAGCCAGCATCAGACCGGCCGGAAAAGAATTGCTCACAAGATATCCGATTCCCATGAGAAGGAGGATCGTCAGTCCCAGCCAGTAGGCACTGAAATTTCCTGCGATGAAACCTGAAAGAATATTCAGTGAGGCGCCGCCTTCGCGCGACGATGTGACGATTTCGCGAACATGTCGCGATTCAGTAGAGGTGAAGACCTTCACGAATTCTGGAATGACCGCGCCGGCCAGCGTTCCACACGTGATGATCGTCGACAGCTTCCACCAAAGTGTCGTGTCGCCTGCAATCTCGGGAATGAGTAGTTTTGACAGGATATAGGTGAGGACGATGGAAACGCCCGATGTCAACCAGACCAGCGACGTCAGGGGGGCTTCGAAATTCATCTTTGCGGCGTTTTGATATTTCGCCTTTGCAATTGCGGCATTGACGAAATAGCTCAGCGCCGACGCAATGATCATCAGCACGCGCATGCTGAAGATCCAGATCAGAAGCTGGACCTTGACGTTGTCGCCGGCCTGCACCGCGCCGACGATGAATGTGATCAACGCGACTCCCGTGACGCCATATGTTTCGAAGCCATCGGCTGTCGGCCCGACGGAGTCGCCGGCATTGTCACCCGTGCAATCGGCGATAACACCCGGATTCCTCGCATCGTCTTCTTTGATCTTGAACGCAATCTTCATCAGATCCGAACCGATATCCGCGATCTTCGTGAAGATGCCCCCCGCAACGCGCAATGCCGCCGCTCCGAGCGACTCGCCAATAGCAAATCCGATAAAACACGGTCCCGCCAAATCACCCGGGATGAAAAGCAGGATGCACAGCATCATGAACAGCTCGACGCTGATCAGAAGCATGCCGATACTCATGCCGGATTCGATCGGAATTGCATAACAGGGATATGGCTTTCCTTGCAGGCTTGCGAAGGCCGTGCGTGAGTTCGCGAAGGTATTCACCCGAATACCAAACCAGGCTACCGAGTAACTGCCAAGAATTCCGACAATGCTGAAGACCAGGATAATGAGAACGCGAACTAATCCCTCGTTAAGAAGAAACCCAAAATAAAAAATAATGGCCGCGCCGATGAAAACTTCGAGAATCATCAAGAACCGGCCTTGCGTCTGAAGGTAGGTCTTGCATGTTTCGTAGATCAGTTCGGAGATTTCTCGCATCGAGGAATGTACTGGAAGGTTTTTCAGCTTCTGGTAAATCACCAATCCGAACAACATGCCTAAGAGCGATACAACGAGTCCGGCGCCCAACAGCGTCCGACCACCAATACCGTTTATAAACGTGGGCCCGGTTAGAGGAGGCACGACAACATTGACTTCACCCTGGTGCTGCGCAGGCTCGGGACTCTGAGCAAATAGAGGAAGTGATGCGGTAATCAACAAGAGAAGTGTCAGGCACGACAGAACGTGGACACGCCTGAGTGAAGGCATGATCAAAAATTCCTCCTTGGGTCGAGCCAATCGCGCAGGGCGTCACCCAGGAAATTGAAAGACAAAACCGTCATGACCAGTGCAATGGATGGAAAGATCACCATGTGCGGCGCATCGAACAAATGGTTGCGGGCGTCATTGAGCATGGATCCCCAACTTGGCGTGGGCGGCGCAATGCCCAATCCGAGGAAACTCAGCGACGCTTCCGAAAGAATCGCCACGGCCATTCCGATGCTGGCTTGAATCAAAATCGGTTGAATGATGTTCGGCAAAATGTGATTAACGAATATTCTCGGGCTCGTGGCGCCCAGCGCACGAGCTCCTTCTACAAATTCCAGCGTTTTGACTTTTAAAACTTGTCCTCTCGCTAGCCGCGCATAGCCGACCCAAGTGAAAGCGGTCAGCGCAAAAATCAGTCGATCGACACCGGGACCAAGGAAGGCCACCAACGCGATCGCCAACAGAATTCCAGGAAAAGCCATCAATGAATTGACGACCAATACCGTGATAAATGTGTCCAACGTACCGCCGATATAACCGGCAAAGCCCCCGATCAAAACACCGGCTAAAACGGAAAGCAGAACAACGGTAGCCCCTACTCGCATGCTCACGCGAGTACCCAAAAGGATGCGTGAAAGAATATCACGTCCCAACTCATCGTTTCCAAATGGATGGTTCCAGGAAGGCCCCTCGAGCCGCTCCGGTAAACGTTGGGTCGCGGGATCGTACGGCGCTAGCCAAGGAGCAAACAACGCGATAAACGTTAACGCAACAATGATGGCGAACCCCACCAGCGCCAGTTTGTTCTTACGGAAGAACTCACTCATATCGGATGCGGGGATCGACAACGGAATACAAAAGATCAGTCACGAGGTTGATCAGAATATACGTTACCGCGATAACCAAAATGCATCCTTGAACGAGCGGATAATCGCGGGCATTGATCGCTTGAATTGTCAGACGGCCCAGACCGGGCCATGAAAAAATGGTTTCCGTTACGAATGCGCCGGCCAACAGCATTCCCGCCTGAAGACCGAACACGGTAATGATTGGAATCAGACCGTTTCGCAATGCATGACCAAACAAGACGACTCGCTCGTTGAGTCCCTTCGCACGCGCCGTTCGGACGTAGTCTTGACGGATTTCTTCGAGCATCGAGCCGCGAACCATGCGCGTCGTCGTAGCTGCCAGTCCGCCGCCCAGCGTGATCGCCGGTAAGACCAAATGGGCAAAATCGCCGCGACCTGACACCGGCAACAAACCAAGCATGATGGATAACAGTAAAATGAGAATCGGACCCAAAACAAAGTTGGGAAGCGATACTCCTAACAGGCTGGCAAAACCGACAAAGCTGTCCGCGGGACGTCCGCGTCGAATGGCGCCAACGATGCCGAAAGGCAACGCGACGGCTATCGAGAAAATCGCCGACGCCAGAGCGAGTTCGACTGTCGCGGGATAGCGGGTCCGAATCGATCTCGCGACGGGCTCTTGGTTTCGAAAAGAATTTCCGAGATCACCGTGCAGTACGCCCGACATATACGTGCGGTATTGCTTCAGGAGCGGCTCATCCAAACCCAGATCATGGCGGAGCCGTTCGACCTCACCGGCAGAAGCCCCCTCCC
>JADMIO011614298.1_pt1 | contig 11182 bp, 7 predicted proteins | sample 8958161 | NCBI WGS metagenome assembly JADMIO01 (sample SAMN16585339, study PRJNA669376) | soil metagenome | isolation source: Crop rotation soil | place: USA: Cullars Rotation, Alabama | collected 2011 | reverse complement strand
GTCGCTGACGGGGCGACCCGCCAGGACATCGTCACTCAGGCTTGCGGCATTCTTTCCGACGCTCGCTTCACCCGCCTGTTCGGTCCGGGCTCGCTCGGCGAAGCGCCGCTCGCCGCCACGCTGCCAGACGGCCGGGTGATCGCCGGAACGGTCGATCGCCTGCTGGTTGAGCAGGATCGAGTGTCGGTAATCGACTTCAAGACGGGCAAGGTGCCGGCATCTGGCGCTGACGTCCCCAATTCGCACCGCGCACAGATGCTGGCCTACGTCGAGGCCTTGCAGGTCATCTTTCCCGGACGGCGTGTCAGCGCGTCGCTGTTGTACACTGCTGGCCCGAAACTCATCGAACTGATGCCTTGAGAGCAAGCATATGAGCGCCCATATGCTTGTTAACTTTTGAACTTCGCCAGGAGATTCGCCCGCCATGGCCACCAAGACAGTCACCGACCAGAGCTTTGCTTCCGACGTCCTCGGTTCCGAGAGTCCAGTCCTCGTCGATTTCTGGGCGGAATGGTGCGGGCCGTGCCGGATGATCGCCCCTGCGCTGGAAGAGATCGCCGGTGAGCTCGGCGACAAGGTCACCATCGCCAAGCTCAACATCGACGAGAATCCTGACACGCCGGGCCGCTATGGCGTTCGCGGCATCCCGACCATGCTGCTGTTCAAGGGCGGCCAGCCGATCGCGCAGAAGGTCGGTGCCGCACCGCGCAGCCAGATTCAGCAATGGCTGGAAAGCAACCTGGGCGCTGAAACCCAGTCGAGCGCCGGCTAAGCGACCAACCGTTCGTCATTCCCGCGAAAGCGGGAATCCAGTTCTAGTCTTCTTTGCTGGGTCCCCGCTTGCGCGGGGATGACGATTAAGAATTTAGCGGCTCGGTTCCTTCGAGCCCCCTCGTATCCGGCCTGAACTTCTCGTGCCGTGGGAGCTGGTCCCGCGGCTCAAACCAGCCGATCTTGCTGCCCCAGAAGATATGAAAGCCGGGAGCGATCGCTTCCGGCTCGTCGAGCGTCACCACGCTGAAATCGACCGTTTCGGGCTGATGATCGACCTTCATCAGGAAAGGCGTCCCGCACTCGCCGCAGAAATCGCGGTGGCCGAAGCTGGATGACGGCACCGACTTTACCTTGTCGCCGCCCTTGGTCCATTCGAGGTCGCCCTCGGGCACGCTAGCGAACACCATTGCCGGCGCCCCGCTATTGAGCTGGCAGGTGCGGCAATGGCACCAGCCGCAGTCGAACGGGTCGCTATTCAGCTCGTAACGCACCGCGCCGCACATGCACCCGCCGGTCAGTCCCATATCGGCACCCTTTAATTGACTACAGCTAGGGGTGTTCCTACATCGCCGGACGCAATTTCCCAGAGCGTCGGCGGAAGCAACTCGCCTTTTGCGCAACGCATGGGTTTTTAAGGGAATTCCTGTGTTCGCCGCAGTGGCAAAAAGCATCTTCGGATCGGCCAACGATCGCTATGTCCGTGGCCTCGGCAAATATGTCGACGCGGTCAACGGGTTCGAACCCAATATTTCGGCGCTGACGGACGACGAGCTGCGCGGACAAACCGAGCGCTTCCGCCAGCGGCTGGAGAACGGCGAACGGCTCGATGATCTTCTCCCCGAAGCCTTTGCGACGGTCCGCGAAGCGGCCATCCGCACCCTCGGCCAGCGGCATTATGACGTCCAGCTGATCGGCGGCATCGCGCTCCATCGCGGCGAGATTGCCGAGATGAAGACGGGCGAGGGCAAGACTCTGGTCGCAACGCTCGCGGTCTATCTGAACGCGCTGGAGGGCAAGGGCGTCCACGTCGTCACCGTCAACGACTACCTCGCCCGCCGCGACGCGGACTGGATGGGGCAGATCTACCGCTTCCTCGGCATGAGCGTGGGCGTGATCGTCCCCAACATGACCGATCAGGACAAGAAGGACGCCTACAACAGCGACATCACCTACGCGACCAACAACGAGCTCGGCTTCGACTACCTGCGCGACAATATGAAATATTCGCGCGATCAGATGGTCCAGCGGCCGTTCAACTTCGCGATCGTCGATGAGGTGGACTCGATCCTCGTCGATGAGGCCCGGACCCCCCTCATCATTTCCGGCCCGACCGACGACAAGTCGGACCTCTACATTTCCGTCGACGGCATCGTGAAGACGTTCGTCGCTTCCGACTATGACAAGGATGAAAAGCAGAAGAGCGTCGTCCTCACCGAGGACGGCACCGAAAAGGCCGAGCGCATGCTGGAAAGCGCTGGCCTGATCGAGGGCCGCAACCTCTACGACATCGCGAACACCCAGGTCGTCCACCACTTGAACCAGGCCCTCAAGGCCAACGTCATGTTCAAGAAGGACATCGATTACATCGTGAAGGACGGGAAGGTCGTCATCATCGACGAGTTCACCGGCCGGATGATGGACGGGCGGCGCTGGTCCGACGGGCTTCACCAGGCGGTCGAAGCCAAGGAGGGCGTCGACATCGAGCCCGAGAACCAGACGCTCGCCTCGATCACCTTCCAGAACTACTTCCGAATGTATCCGAAGCTTTCCGGGATGACCGGCACCGCGATGACCGAAGCGCCGGAATTCTTCGATATCTACAAGATGAACGTGGTCGCCATCCCGACTAACGTCCCCGTCCAGCGCATCGACGAGGACGACGAGTTCTACAAGACGATGACCGAGAAGTTCGCGGCCATCGCCAAAGAGCTCAAGTCGAAGCAGGAGCTGGGTCAGCCCGCGCTTGTCGGCACCGTTTCGATCGAAAAGTCGGAGATGCTGTCCGAATTCCTGGAGCGCGAAGGGATCAAGCACTCGGTCCTCAATGCCCGCTTCCACGAGCAGGAAGCGCATATCGTGGCCCAGGCGGGCCGGATGGGCGCGGTGACCATCGCCACCAATATGGCGGGCCGAGGCACCGACATTCAGCTCGGCGGCAACCTCGAATTCCGGATGCAGGACGAGTTCCCCGACCTCGCCGAGGGTACGCCCGAGTACGAGGCTCAGGCGGCGAAGGTCCGCGACGAGATCGCGGCCGAGAAGCAGCAGGTGCTGGGCGTCGGCGGTCTCTACGTGCTCGGCACCGAACGCCACGAGAGCCGGCGGATCGACAATCAGCTGCGCGGCCGCTCAGGCCGCCAGGGCGACCCCGGCCTCTCGCGCTTTTACCTCAGCCTCGACGACGACCTGCTCCGCATCTTCGGGCCGCAAACCATGTTCGCCCGGCTGATGAACAAGAATCTCGAGGACGGCGAGGCCATCGTCAGCCCCTGGATCTCCAAGGCGATCGAGACCGCGCAAAAGAAGGTCGAGGCGCGCAACTACGACATCCGCAAGCAGGTGGTCGAATTCGACGACGTGATGAACGACCAGCGCAAGGTCATCTACGAGCAGCGTGCCGACATCATGGACGCCGACAGCGTCAGCGACGTCATCACGGACATGCGGGCAGAGACTGCGGCGGCCATCGTCGCGGTCAGCTGTCCCGAAGGCACTTATCCCGAGCAGTGGGACGTCGCTGGCCTCAAGGAAGGGATCGGCGAGGTCTTTGGTCTGCAGCCGCCTATCGACGACTGGCTTCAGGAAGAGGCCGTCGACCCGGAGATGCTCACCGAGCGCGTGCAGAAGCTGGCTGACGATGCCATTTCGACGAAGCTCAACGACGTTGAGCCGGGCCAGTGGAGCAACATCGAGAAGCAGGTCCTGATCCAGACGCTCGACCACCACTGGAAGGAGCATCTCGCGACGCTGGATGCGCTTCGCCAGGTGATCCACCTCAGAAGCTACGCGCAGAAAAAGCCGATCGACGAATATAAGCAGGAGGCGTTCCTGCTGTTCGAGCGGCTACTGGTGTCGATCCGCGAGGAGGTGACCCGCGTTCTCATGCGGGCGCAGGTGCAGATCGAGCCGGCCCCGCTGCCAGAGCTGCCGGATTTCATTACCCAGCATCTCGATCCGTTTTCGGGCGACGACGACAGCGCGGACATCGATGCGGGGACGCGTGGGCTGATCCCCAACTTTCAGCCGATCAGCGCGATCCCGTCACAGCCGCTGCCGCGCGATGAAAGCGGCAATGTCGCCGAAGCGCCTGTCAGCCGTAACGCGCCGTGCCCCTGCGGGTCAGGAAAGAAGTACAAGCATTGCCACGGGCAGCTCGGGTAGCCGCGTCGGCTCCGGTGCGCGCGACTGACCGTTCCGCGTTGCGTCGCGCCTATCGGCCGGACGAGAACCAGATTGCCATTGAGCGGCTTGATCAGGCTCGTTTGAGGCCGGCTGAGCTGGGCGAGGCGAGGGCAATCGCTCAAAAGCTCGTAACCGGCGTGCGTGCGCAAAAGCCGTCGGGTGTCGACGCCTTCCTCCACGCTTACGACCTCGGGTCGGACGAGGGCATCGCGATGATGTGCCTTGCCGAGGCGCTTCTGCGAATCCCGGACTCTCACACCGCCGATGAGTTGATCGCCGACAAGCTTTCCGGCCCCGATTGGTCCGAAAAGCTGGGGCGTTCGGACTCGTCGTTCGTGAACGCTGCGACCTTTTCCCTCCTGCTAACGGGCAAGGTGCTGGAGGGGGCGCAGGATCGATCGGACAACTGGAAGGCCGCGCTCGGTCGGGCGGTTGGTCGTCTCGGCGAACCGGTCGTCCGAACCGCGGTTCGCGAAGCGATGAAAATCCTCGGCCGCAATTTCGTCTTCGGCCGGACGATCGATGAAGCCCTGAAACGGGCCGAACCCGAACAGCGTCGCGGGTTGAGCCATAGCTTCGATATGCTGGGTGAAGCCGCCAAGACGTTCGACGATGCCGAGCGGTACAAGCAAGCCTACGCCAATGCCCTCGACCGCATCGCGAAGGATGCGAGGGGCGGCTTCAAGAAGGCTCCTGGAATTTCGGTCAAGCTGACGGCACTTCACCCGAGATTCGAGTTCACGCACCGCGACGAAGCAATTGCGGCAGTGGTCCCGGTAGTTCGGGAGCTCGCGCTCAAAGCCGCCATGGCCGACGTCCATTTCACCATCGATGCCGAAGAAGCCGACCGTCTCGAGCTGCAGATGGACGTGTTCGAGGCGCTGCTGGCCGACGACGAGCTGTTCGCCGACGGGTGGGAAGGCTTCGGGATCGCGATCCAGGCCTACCAGAAGCGCGCCGTGCCGCTGTGCGAATGGGTGGCCGAGGCGGCCCGGGCGCATGGCCGCAAACTGATGTGCCGGCTGGTCAAGGGCGCCTATTGGGACACGGAGATCAAGCTGGCCCAGGTCGGCGGCCTCACCGACTATCCGGTGTGGACGCGCAAGGTAGCGACCGATGTCTCTTATCTCGCCTGCGCCCGGAAGCTGTTGGCCGCGGACGACGTCATTTACCCCGCCTTCGCGACCCATAATGCCAACACCATCGGGCAGGTGAAGGCCCTAGCCCAGGGGAAGGCGTTCGAGTTTCAGCGTCTCCACGGCATGGGCGAAGAGCTGTACGAGGAGCTCGCGGGCCTGGAGAAGCATCTCGGCGACCCGCAAACGCCGGTGCGAATCTACGCACCCGTCGGCAGCCACAAGGAGCTGCTCGCTTATCTGGTGCGCCGTTTGCTCGAGAACGGGGCGAATTCCAGCTTCGTGAACCGCATCGCCGACGAGCAGGTCTCGATCGATCAGCTCGTGGGCGATCCCGTCGCCGAGTTGGCGGCGCTGGAGCCGAAGCGAAACCCGAAGATCATCCTGCCAGATGAACTGTTCGGTGCCGGACGCCGCAACAGTGCCGGGGTCGATCTCAGCGACCCTCTGGTACGCGAAGCTCTGCTCGAGCGGCTGAAGGCGCTCGAATCCCGCAGTTGGACCGCGAGGCCGGGCATTGGGAAAGGCGAGGGCAGGCCGATCGTCTCGCCCTATGACCATCGGATTACGGTCGGAACCACCTTCGAAGCGACTACCGCTGACGTCGACCGCATGGTTCGCGCCGCACATGCCGCGCAGGTCGACTGGGACTCCCTGGGCGGCGAAGCGCGCGCAAGACTGCTCGAGCGGGCGGCCGACCTCTACGAGGAGCATTCCGAGGAATTCTTCTCACTCTGCTCTCGTGAAGCCGGGAAGACCCTGATCGACGGTGTCCTTGAAGTGCGCGAGGCGGTCGATTTCCTTCGGTTCTATGCATCCGAAGCGCGTCGACAGTTCACGAAACCGCTTCCGCTTCCGGGACCTACTGGCGAACAGAACGAGCTCCGATTGCATGGCAGGGGTGTGATCGCCGCCATCTCGCCTTGGAATTTCCCGCTCGCGATTTTCACGGGACTGGTGTCGGCGCCGCTGGCCGCGGGCAATGCCGTAATCGCGAAGCCTGCGGGGCAGACACCCCTGATCGCTGCGCTTGCGGTTGAGCTCATGCATCAGGCGGGCATTCCCAAGGATGTGGTCCAACTGGCGCCAGGCTCGGGGCGAGTGGTCGGTGGAACTTTGACAGCTCATCCGCTGCTCGCAGGGGTGGTCTTCACCGGCTCGACCGAAACCGCCCGCTCGATCAATCGCACGCTTGCTGAACGCGACGGGCCGATCATTCCGTTCGTTGCGGAAACCGGCGGCCAGAATGCGATGATCGTCGACAGTTCCGCGCTGCCCGAGCAGGTGACTCGCGACGTCATTTCCTCTGCCTTCCAAAGCGCGGGGCAGCGTTGCTCGGCGTTGCGGGTCTTGTTTGTCCAGGAAGATGTCGCCGATGGCATGATCAAGATGATCGCCGGCGCCATGGAAGCGCTGAAGGTCGGCGATCCCAGCGACCTCGCGACCGATGTGGGACCGGTGATTGATGAGCCGGCCAAGAAGCTGCTCGACGACCACATCGTGTGGCTCGACAAGAATGCGAAGAAAATCTGCCAACTCGACCCGCCAAAGGAAGCGGCGAACGGCACGTTCGTTGCTCCCGCTTTCTATGAGATCAAGTCGCTAAGCCAATTGAATCAGGAGAATTTTGGCGCGATCCTCCACGTCATCCGGTTCACCGGCGACAAGCTCGACAAGGTCGTGGAAGCGATCAACACGACCGGCTTCGGACTGACGCTCGGGCTGCAGAGCCGGATCGACACCGTGCGCGATTATGTCGAGAAATATGCGCGGGTCGGCAATTTCTACGTCAATCGGAACCAGATCGGCGCTGTCGTCGAAAGTCAGCCGTTCGGCGGCGAAGGGCTGAGTGGCACCGGGCCCAAGGCCGGCGGCCCGCATTATGTCGCACGCTTCGCAACCGAGCGCGTGACTTGCATCGACACAACGGCAGCCGGCGGCAACGCCTCGCTGATGGCTTCAATCGAAGGGTAATCAAAGCCCGGACTATTGGGGCCGTTTTGGGGTCGGCAGCGCGTCCCGCTGGTTATCTGTGACGCGCATGGAAGTTGGTTGGGCGTCGCGCCGTTGATCTTCGATCTGCCATTCCTCCGCGGTCTTGCAGCGACGCCCGGTCCGAATGCGCGAACCGGTGTGTTCCTCGCCCTCGCGACAAATCAATTGTGGCTTGTCGGCCAAGACCGCGGGTTGCGTTTGAGCCGCCATGGTCAGAAGGAATGCGAGGCCCGCTAGCATCTGCACCTCCGGCACCGAAAATCTGCCTCGGCGCGCGGCGAGTCAACGTCCCGCCTTGGGACGCGGCGTGCCGCTGGGGAGCGCGCGAGCCCGCTGATGGTTGAAGCTGATGCGGGGTGGTCCTTCTTAGCGGACACGAACACGCCTCGCCGGAGCGGTCGGTACCCAAGTCCGGCCGCTCCGTATCGCTCAATCTGGGAAAATGGCTCCCCGGGCCTGATTCGAACAGGCGGCCGTCCGATTAACAGTCGGATGCTCTACCGCTGAGCTACCGGGGAGCAGCCCCATCAGGGCAGCGCGCGCTAGATAGCGCGACGTTCCTTAAAGGCAAGTGATGAAGCGGCTTAAGTCGCGAATTGCTCCATCGAAATGCGCTCGTCGAGCGCATGCTCGGGGTCGAACAGCAAGGTCAACGACCGTTCGCGGTCGAGCCGGACTTCGACCCGGGCAACGTCACGAACTTCGATCTGGTCGGCGACAGCCGACACCGGCCGATTCTTGGCTTCCAGGATCTTGAAGCAGACAGCGGTATCGTCAGGTAAGATTGCGCCCGACCAGCGCCGCGGCCGGAAGGGACTGATCGGCGTCAATGCCAGCATCTTCGCCTGCAAGGGAAGGATCGGTCCGCGGGCCGAAAGGTTGTAGGCGGTCGATCCCGCGGGTGTCGCGACGAGCACTCCATCGCAAGCGAGTTCCGGCAGCGCGACGCGGCCGTTCACCGAAATCTCGATCTTGGCCGTCTGACGCGTCTCCCTCAGCAGCGAGACCTCGTTGATCGCGGCGTAGGTGAACTTCTCGCCGGCGACCGTGGTTACGCACATTTCGAGCGGTGCGACCCTGATCGGTTTGGCCGCCGCGATGCGGTCGGGCAGCTCTTCGATTCCCCAATCGTTCATCAAGAAACCGACCGTTCCCCGGTTCATGCCGAACACGGGCTTCGGATTTTCCGATTGCAGCATCTGGTGAAGGGTCTGCAGCATGAAGCCGTCGCCGCCGAGCGCCACCAGCGTTTCCGCCTCGTTGATATCGGCAAACGAATAGCGCCGGCGAAGGGAAGCTTCGGCCGCCTGGCCCACCTCGGTCGGCGAGGACAGCAGGCCAATTCCTCGGCCCTTCAGATCCACTCCCCGCGAATCGGCAGGACTGGGCGAGTCAGCGTTCAACCGGCGCTCCTCATCATCGACGAACGCGCAAGATAGGGTTTCCGGCACCGAAGGTCACTGTCCCGTTTCGAAGCGTAGGCGGGAGAGGCGGTTTCAGCACGAGCACGCTCCCGATACTCCCGCTTCCGTGGCGACCGGGGACAACGTGTGCAGGGTTGGGGGAATGGCATAAATGTTGACCTGGGACGACATCGGTAAGTGGGGCCGGCGGGCCGCCCGCCGCCCCACAGCGTGACCTTTTGCTCGAAGCGGCGATCGCCCACGAGCAGATCGACGTACTGTTTCAGCCGCTGATCGAGCCGGATAGCGGACGTATCGTCGGCGCCGAGGCGTTGGCTCGCTCGCCGGTCGTGCCGACGGCCGAGCAATTGTTTGCGCGAGCCTGGGCAGGGGGGTTGGCCGAACGCCTGTCGCGCCTCGTACAGCGCAAGGCGCTGCGCTGTGCCGCCGTGTGGGAAGGCCCGCTCAAGGGGCTCGGCCTTTCGATCAACGTGCTCCCGGCCGACATCTGCCGGGGCGGTTATGACGAATGGCTGCTCGAAGAGATCGGCGCCGCGGGAATTGATCCGGGCCGGGTGACCGCCGAAATTACGGAAAGCGCGCTGCTGAGCGATCAGGAGTTGGTCGCCGAGCGCTTGAACCGACTGCGCGACGCGGGGGTCCGCATTGCCGTCGATGACTTCGGGACCGGCTATGCCAGCCTGGCCTACCTCACCTCATTGCCGCTCGACGCGATCAAGATCGACCGCGGGCTGGTTGCCGACATCGTCGGCGGGGAGCGCGACCGAATCGTGGTCAAAGCGATGATCCACCTGGCGCGCGAGCTCGACCTCAAGGTCGTGGTGGAGGGGGTGGAGACGACCGGGCAGCTGGCTTTGCTCGCGGAATGGGGGTGCGATCTCTACCAGGGTTTTCTCGGCGCTGGGGCGTTGACCCACGAAGAGCTGCATCGGTTCGTCGCCGCCGCCAACGCCGAGGTTGTCGAGGCGGCCTAAGCGGCCACCAGCTCCTTCTTTTCGCCGGCCGCAGCAACGCGCGAGAGGCCCCGCGAAAGCTGCAGGGCGCCGTTGAGCCGCGCGTCGGGCGTTGGCCAATCGCGTGAGACGGCCATCTTGCTGTCCGGCCGGAGCTTGGCCGTACCCTTGAGCCGGTCGATGTAGTCGAGAAGTCCGGCGAGGTCGGGGAAGCCCGAGTCCGCAAAGGTGATGACCGCGCCTTTCGGGCCGATGTCGAGCTTGGCGACCATCGCCTGGCGGAGGTTCAGCTTCACCTCCACGATCTTCATCAGGTTGGCCGTCTCCTCCGGCAGCGTACCGAAACGGTCGATCAGCTCGGCGGCGAAGGCGTCGATCGCAGGGCGGTCCTCAAGCTCGCCGAGCCGGCGGTAGAGGCCCATTCGGAGATCGAGGTCGGGGACGTAGGTCTCGGGAATCATGATCGGCGCATCGACGCTGATCTGCGGCGTGAACTCTTCGCGCTGCGGGATGCCGCCGGCCTTCAGCTCGACGATCGCGTCCTCGAGCATCGATTGGTAGAGCTCGAAGCCGACCTCCTTGATGTGGCCTGATTGCTCGTCGCCGAGGAGGTTGCCGGCCCCCCGGATGTCAAGGTCGTGGCTGGCGAGCTGAAATCCGGCGCCGAGGCTGTCGAGATCAGCCAGCACCTGGAGACGCTTCTGCGCGGCCTCGGTGATCGTCCGCGTGGCCGGCATCGTGAGGTAGGCGTAAGCGCGAGTCTTTGACCGGCCGACGCGGCCGCGTAGCTGGTAGAGCTGGGCGAGGCCAAAGCGGTCGGACCGATAGACGATCAGCGTATTTGCCGTCGGGATATCGAGGCCGCTTTCGACGATCGTCGTCGACAGCAAGACGTCATATTTGCGGTCGTAGAAGGCGCTCATCCGCTCCTCGACCTGGGTCGGGCTCATCTGCCCGTGCGCCGTGACGAACTTGACCTCGGGCACCTGCTCGCGGAGCCACTCTTCCATGTCGGCGAGGTCGGCGATGCGCGGAACAACGAAGAAGCTCTGCCCGCCGCGATAATGTTCGCGGAGCAGGGCCTCACGCAGCACGACGCCGTCGAAGGGCGTGACGTAAGTGCGGACTGCGAGCCGGTCGATCGGCGGAGTCTGGATCACCGACAGCTCGCGAAGCCCGCTCATCGCCATCTGCAGCGTGCGCGGGATCGGCGTCGCGGTCAGCGTCAGTACGTGGACATCGGCCCGAAGCGCCTTCAGCCGTTCCTTGTGCGCCACACCAAAATGCTGCTCCTCGTCGACGATGACGAGACCGAGACGCTTGAATTCAATGCTCTTGGCCAGGATCGCGTGGGTGCCGATGACGATGTCGACGGTGCCGTCGGCGAGGCCTTCTTTTGTCTTCTTGGCTTCGGCCGCGGGAACGAGGCGCGACAGGCGGCCGACCCGCAGCGGGAAGCCCTGAAGGCGCTCGACGAAGTTCTTGTAATGCTGGCGGG
>JADMIO011606108.1_pt1 | contig 11182 bp, 7 predicted proteins | sample 8958161 | NCBI WGS metagenome assembly JADMIO01 (sample SAMN16585339, study PRJNA669376) | soil metagenome | isolation source: Crop rotation soil | place: USA: Cullars Rotation, Alabama | collected 2011 | reverse complement strand
CCCGCAATCGCGCGCGTGGAAGTCTCGCCGCCTTCAGCGACTATCAACGCCGGCGCCACGCAACAGTTCACAGCGCGCGCGTTTGACGCGAGCAACAACGAAGTCCCGGGCGTAATCTTCACCTGGCAATCGAGCAACACGAACGTTGCGACGATCGACCAGAATGGTTTGGCAACCGGAGTATCCGCGGGTTCAACTGAAATCCGCGCCACCGGTCGCGGCGTAACCTCAGCGCCGGCGAATTTGACGGTTAACCCGATAACACCGCCGAACGTGGTGATTAATGAAGTTGACTCTGATCAGGCGGGGACAGACACCGGCGAGTTCGTAGAAATTTACGACGGCGGCACGGGCAATACGTCGTTGACGGGTTTAGTGATCGTTTTCTACAACGGCTCAAACGACACTTCATATGCGTCGTTTGATCTCGATGGCTTGAGCACAAATGCGAGTGGTTACTTCACGCTCGGCAACGCGGCTGTCCCTGGTGTCGATTTGGTCTTCTCAAACGGGCTGCTGCAAAACGGACCTGATGCAGTTGCCATCTATGTCGGAAACGCGTCTGCATTTCCTAATGGCACCGCAGTCACTACTACAAATCTGATCGATGCCCTGGTTTACGATAACAACAACGCGGACGATCCGGAGTTGTTGGCATTATTGAACGCCGGACAGCCGCAGGTGAACGAGGATGCCGGCGGCAACGGCACCACCAATTCGAATCAGCGATGTCCGAATGGCTCAGGCGGTGCGCGCAATACCAATACTTATAACCAGTTTGCTCCAACACCTGACGGCAACAATGTCTGCACCGTCGTTACGCCAGCGCCGACTCTCACCATCAATGACGTTTCGAGTGCGGAGGGAAATTCAGGAACGAAGCTCTTTAGCTTTACCGTCAGCCTCTCCGCTGCCGCGCCCGCCGGTGGTGTCACGTTTGATATCGCCACCGCTGACGGAACTGCCACTGTCGCCGGCGGCGACTACGCGGCGCGCACGCTGACCGCGCAGGCAATTCCCGCGGGTAGCACGACCTACACTTTCGACGTCACAGTTAATGGCGATGTGGCAATCGAACCGGACGAAACGTTCTTTGTTAACGTCACCAACGTTAGCGGCGCGACAGTTAACGACGGACAAGGCCAGGGAACGATTCAAAATGATGACAGCCCGAGCTTGAGCATCAACGACGTCGCAGCGAGCGAAGGAAATTCGGGAACAACCATCTTTACCTTCACGGCCACCTCCAGTTTGCCTGCACCAGCCGGCGGTATCACATTTGACATCGCGACCGCAGACGGCACCGCGCGCGTAGCTGACAACGATTACGTGCCGCGATCGCTAACATCGCAAACAATTGCTGCCGGCAACACGACCTACACGTTCGATGTGGCGGTCAACGGCGACACACTCGTTGAAAGTAACGAGACGTTTTTCGTTAACCTGACCAACGTTTCAGGCGCCACCGTGTCCGACGGGCAGGGCCAGGGCACAATTCAAAACGATGACGGCGCGGTTTTAGTAATTAGTCAAATCTATGCGGGTGGTGGTAACGCGGGCGCGCCGTTCAGCAACGACTTCGTCGAACTATTCAACCGCGGGACGACGACGGTCAATTTTGCGATCACGCCGTATTCGCTTCAGTACGCCGGCGCGACCTCAGCATTCACTTCCGGCAACAAATTTGATCTTACTGCCGGCACGATCGCGCCGGGCCAGTACTTCCTGATTCAGCTTGGTGGTGGCGCCAACGGATCGCCCCTGCCCACTCCCGACGCTGTTGATACGATCGCGATGGCGGCCACCGCCGGGAAGGTCGCACTCGTCGCCGGGACAACCGTACTCAGCGGCAATGGCTGTCCGCTCGGTCCGACTGTCGCCGACTTTGTTGGTTATGGAACGACTGCTGATTGTTTCGAAGGTGCGGGACGCGCGCCGGCGCCGAGTAACACCACCGCCGATTTCCGCAAGGCTGGCGGTTGTACTGACACGAATGAAAACGCGGCTGACTTCTTTGTCTCAGCTCCCTTCCCGCGCAACACGAGTTCGCCGTTCAACAACTGTCAGCCGGGTGCGCCGCCCAACCTGACAATTAATGACGTGACAGTTGTTGAAGGTAATAGTGGAGTGGTAGCGGCGACGTTCACAGTCAGCCTGTCAGCCCCCGCGCCCTCAACCGACATCACTTTCGACATTGCCACGCAGGACAACACGGCGACCATTGCGAATAGTGACTACGCTGCGAAGTCGTTAACGAACCAAATCATCCCGGCCGGCCAGCAAACCTATACGTTCACGGTGAACGTCAACGGTGATCTCGCCATAGAAAATAACGAAACGTTCTTCGTCAATATCACCAACGTTAACGGCGCGGTTCTCACCGATGGCCAGGGCGTGGGCACAATCCAAAACGACGATCTGCCGTCGCTGTCGATTAGCGATGTGTCTCAGAATGAGGGCAACGCCGGCACAACGACGTTTACGTTCACTGTCAGCCTGTCAACAGCAGCGCCTACCGGCGGAGTAACTTTTGATATCGCGACGCAGGACAACACTGCGACGGTAGCGGACAACGACTACGTGGCGCGGTCGCTCACGTCGCAAACAATTCCGGCCGGCACCTCAAACTACACGTTTGACGTGACTGTCAATGGCGACCTGGTAATCGAACCTAATGAAACGTTCTTCGTGAACGTCTCCAACGTCGCCGGCGCGACAGTCGCCGACGGACAAGGACAGGGCACGATTCAAAACGATGATAGTCCGGCCTTGAGTGTTACAGATGTTTCGCAAACCGAAGGCAACTCCGGCGACACCATTTTTACGTTCACCGTTAATTCTTCCCTTCCCGCTCCGGCAGGCGGAATCACTTTCGATATCTCCACCGCCGACGGCACGGCCCAGGACGACAATCCGGTTTCGGAAGACAACGATTACCAGGCGCGCAGCCTGACCAGCCAGACAATCCCAGCCGGCAACAACAGCTACAGTTTCGATGTCACTGTTCACGGCGACACGTTCTCTGAAGCGGACGAAACCTTCTTTGTGAATTTGTCTAATGTCATCGGCGCAACCGTTGCCGATGGGCAGGGTCAGGGAACGATTCTGAACGACGACGCAGCGGTCGTAGTCATCAGCCAGCTTTACGGCGCGGGCGGCAATGCGACCGCAACGCTCAGAAATGACTTCATCGAAATTTTCAATCGTGGCACTTCAACGGTAAATCTGGCGGGCTGGTCAGTGCAATACACATCGGCGACCGGCACGAGTTGGTCAACGACTCCGCTTTGCCCGGTGGGTCCCTGCCTGCTGGTACCCGGGCAATACTTCCTGGTGCAGGAAGCAAGCGGCGGCGGTAACGGCGCGCTGCTACCGACGCCGGATGCGACTGGCACCATCGCGATGGCGGCGACTGCCGGCAAGGTCGCGCTGGTTAACAGCACCACTGCCTTAAGCGGTAGCGGTTGCCCGCTCGGTGCGAGCGTCCTCGACTTTGTCGGCTACGGCACGACGGCAGACTGCTTCGAAGGTGCAGGTCGCGCTCCCGCCCCCAGCGCTACGACTGCCGACATCAGGAAAGGTGGCGGTTGCGTTGACACGAACGACAACGCAGCGGATTTCTTTGTGCTGACGCCGAACCCACGCAACAGTAGTTATCCAACCAACAGCTGCGCCGGCCAAACCGTGGATCTGACAATTAATGACGTGACTGTTACTGAAGGAAATGCGGGCACAGCCGCAGCGACCTTTACTGTCACGCTGCATGGCTCGACCGGGTCTACCGTTACCGTCGATTACAGCACCGCCGATGGGAGTGCGGTCGCGCCCGGCGACTATCAATCGATCGCGACCACGCAGCTTGTTTTCAACCCGGGAGACACTTCGAAAACCATTACCGTGAACGTGAACGGTGACACTCTCGATGAACCGGATGAAACGTTCACAGTAAATCTGGCAAACGCTTCCAATGCGGCGATCCTGGACAACCAGGGCGTGGGCACGATCACTGATGACGATGTGCCACCGACGCTTACCATCAACGACGTGTCCATCAACGAAGGCAACGCCGGAACGACGAACTTCGTCTTCACCGTTCACCTTTCCGCTCCGGCGTTAACCGGCGGTGCGACCTTCGACATTGCCACTGCAGATGGCACTGCCCAGGACGATAATCCGGCAACAGAAGATAACGACTACGTCGCGCAGAGTCTGACTGCTCAAACCATTCCCGCAGGTAGTCAGGACTATGTTTTCACTGTTGCAGTTAATGGCGACCTTGTTAACGAACCGAATGAAACGTTCTTTGTTAATGTGAGCAATGTGTCAGGTGCAACGGTCGGCGATGGACAGGGCCAGGGCACGATTCAAAACGACGATAGCCCGTCGCTTGGTATCAACGACGTCACCGCGAACGAAGGCAATGCCGGCCCAACTATCTTCACGTTCACCGTAACATCATCATTACCGGCACCCGTCGGCGGCATCACTTTCGATATCGCCACTGCAGATGGCACCGCCCAGGATGGCAACCCTGGAACTGAGGATACTGACTACGTAGCGCAAGCGCTGACTGGTCAGACGATTCCTGAAGGCAACACGACGTACACCTTCCAGGTGACTGTCAATGGCGACACGAAGAATGAAGCGGTCTGCGAGACCTTCTTTGTTAATTTGAGTAATGCCACCAACGCCAGCATTAACGACGCGCAAGGCCAGGGCAGCATCACGGATGAAGATGGTACGAAGCTGGTGATCAGTCAGATTTACGGCAGTGGTGGAAACGCGTCTGCGACTTACACCAACGACTTTATCGAGATATTCAATCGCGGCAACACGGCAGTCAGCCTCAATGGCATGTCAGTGCAATACGCGGCCGCGACTTCGACGACCGGAAACTACGCCGTTACCGTTCTGCCCAACGTTACACTTCAACCTGGTCAATATTTCCTGATTCAGGAATCGAGTGGAGGCGCCACAGGAATTCCTTTGCCCACGCCCGACGCGACCGGAACAATCGTCATGGCTGCCGGAGCCGGAAAAGTAGCTCTCGTTAACAGCACCACAGCGCTGCCTGTCGCCGGCTGTCCCTCAGGCGCAACGATTATTGATTTCGTCGGTTATGGGTCCACAGCGAATTGCCGCGAAGGGGCTTCAACCACCGACAACGCACCGGGACCGGCAAATAACACGACCTCGGCGCAACGCAAACTGAACGGCTGCCAGGACGTGAACAACAACCAACAGGACTTTGTTACCGCCGCAGTCGCTCCACGCAACACCGCGACTCCGGTCAGCACCTGCAGTTGCAGCACCAGCTACTCTTCATTGTTCAAGCTTTATGGTTTTGAATCGGGACGCCATGAGTTGGCTTTCCTGATGCAACCTCAGTGGGTCAAATAATACGAAACGGGGAGCGGTAGCGACCGGGTCTGTCGACAACTTTACCGCACCTGACAGTGGGGGGCAGCTTCGCGGCAGCCCAGTGCGGTAAGCCTCTGGCATACCGAAGAGCCTTTCGAAAAACCTTCGCGAGGCTGAGCCTCGCGAAATGTCATAACCTCTTGCCGGTGCGGAAGAGCCGCACCGCATTGTGCGGCGACCGAGCCGCATACCAAGTCGCTTCCTGACCTATCTAGTTTGACGTCGAGCGCCCGATGATCAGCTTCAAAAGTTTCATTGCATTTGTTCTGCTTCTCCTGACCGTTTTCCCAGTCTTCGCCCAAAAACCCAAAACGCGATCGCAAACGAAACAACAACTCGCGGCGGCCGTGCGTACCGAGTTTCTCCACGCTTGGAATGGCTACAAGAAATACGCCTGGGGTCACGATGATCTCAAGCCGCTCAGCAAGTCCTATCATGACTGGTACGCCGAGCCGCTGCTCATGACGCCTGTCGATGCGCTCGACACAATGATTCTGATGGGCCTGGATGATGAGGCAGCACGAACGCGCCGGTACATCACTCAGAACTTGAATTTCGACAAGGATATTTATGTCCAAAACTTTGAGGTCACGATCCGCCTCCTGGGTGGTTTGCTTTCCGCTTACCAGCTCAGTGGTGACACCCGTCTGTTGAAGTTAGCGGAAGACCTTGGCAATCGACTTTTACCGGTGTTCGAATCACCGACCGGTTTGCCGTATCGCTACGTGAATCTCAGGACAGGCAAAGTACGCGACCCGAAAACTAATCCAGCGGAAGCGGGAACGCTGCTAATCGAGTTTGGGACGCTCAGCAAATTCACCGGGCGTCAGGTGTTTTTCGACAAAGCCAAGCGTGCTCTGGTCGAGATCTACAAACGCCGTTCATCTATTGGGCTGGTTGGGACCTGGATTAACGTCGAGACGGGCGAATGGACCAATACCGACAGTCACATTAGCGGCGCCATCGATAGTTACTATGAATACCTGCTGAAGTGCTGGTTGCTGTTTGACGATCACGACTGCGAAAGAATGTGGCGCGAAAGTATTGTTGCCATCAACAAGTATCTGGCCCATGAGGTGCGCGCCGAAGCTTACGAGCGCGAGCTTTGGTACAGTCACGTCGATATGAACACCGGTGCGCGAACGGCCACTACCTACGGAGCGCTCGATGCTTTCTTCCCGGCTGTGCTGGCGCTTTCAGGCGATCTCGACAGGGCCGCGCGTTTGCAGCGGTCATCGCGGAAGATGTGGCAACTGCATGGAATAGAACCCGAGGAAATTGATTACCAGAACATGGCGGTTCTTTCACCCGCGTATCACCTGCGACCTGAGATCATTGAGTCGACTTACTACCTTTATCAATACGCGGAGAGAAAATCGCGGCGTTCGGTGGGGAGCCTGGAGTCAGCGGAAAGTTATCTTCGGCAGGGCGAATCGATGTTCAAAGACTTGGTTAAGCACTGCCGCACCGGTGAAGGCTATGCCGCACTCAAGAGTGTCGTCACCAAAGAAAAGGCTGACACCATGCAAAGCTTTCTCTTCGCGGAGACTTTCAAATATTTCTTCCTGCTGTTCGCCCCACCAGATACGCTTCGCTTCAACCAGACGATCTTTAACACCGAAGCGCATCCGATAAGAAAGACGTGGGCGAAGGGTCGTCCAACGTCCAATGTCCAACGTCCAACGTCGGCTCTGGGATGGACCTCTGGAGGTTAGCGCTGCTGGCAGTGAGTCAGTACCGCAGCGCGATAGCGCGCGGGTCTTTCACTTTCGGATGGGGGATTGGGACTGCGGATGGTTAACTTTTGGAATCTAGAGCTGGAATTGTCGCGCGGCGCTCCGCGCTCGGCGATTGAAAGACCCGCCGGCTACCGCCTGGCGGTACTGACCTCCCGACCTACAACCATAGTTTTCTGACAACACCTGTTACCGCACTACGCCGCCCACGGGGCTCGAAGCGCTGGCATAAAGTCGTTTAGTCATCCGACCAGCTTCATACGCCAACCTTCCCGCCTCAATCGCGAGCTTCATGGCTTTCGCCATCTTTCCCGGATCCCTAGCTTCGGCAATCGCGGTGTTCATCAACACGGCGTCCGCGCCAAGCTCCATCGCGATCGCAGCATCGCTCGCGGTTCCTACTCCCGCATCCACAATGATCGTCGCATCGGGAAGCTGTTCGCGCATGATGGCCAGGTTTGCGGGGTTTTGAATTCCCAGACCAGAACCAATCGGCGCTGCGAGTGGCATTACTGCCGGGCAACCCGCGTCCAGAAGCTTCTTCGCCATGATCAAATCGTCGCTGAAGTATGGCAGGACCACGAAGTTTTCTTTCGCCAACACGCGGGCTGCTTCAAGTGTTTGCTCGTTGTCGGGAAACAACGTCACCTGATCGCCGATCACTTCCAGTTTAATCAAATCAGTGCCAAGCGCTTCGCGCGCGAGCCGCGCTGTACGTATTGCTTCCTCGGCTGTGTAGCAGCCCGCCGTGTTCGGTAAGATTTGTAACGACGGATCGAGGTGATCGAGAAACGACTCGCTGCTGCGATCGAGCGGCACGCGTCTAACCGCGACTGTAACCATCTCGGCGCCCGAAGCACGATGTGCCGCTTTCATCTCGTCAAACGTGCGGTATTTTCCGGTGCCGATGATTAGGCGTGACGTAAACACGCGTCCGCCAATTTCAAACTTTTCCTGCTGAGCAATTGCTGGTGATGACATGATGGAATTATAGGCAGACGCGGCCAGACTCGCTAATCGCGAGGCGTACATTTGAATCCGCAGCTACATTTGAATCCGCAGATTACGCAGATTCAGAAATACATCAATCAACCCTGCAAACAGACCCTACATTTAGGTCCTTAACGTGACTTTCTAATCTGTGTAATCTGCGTAATCTGCGGATAGCTCTTAACGAATCCCCCGCCGACGAAGTGAACAATCTCAACCTTGTCTCCAGCCTTCAGCGTCGTGTTTTCCCATTGGGCACGACGAATGACAGATTGATTTAGTTCAACAGCGACTGTCTCTGGTTTTAGGTTCAAACTCGCGAGCAGTTGCGGGATCGAGATGTTGTCTGCAACATCACGAGGCTCGCCGTTAAGCTGAATTTGCAATGTCGTGGAGATCCTCACTCGGCGGGATGAATCACGCGGCGCACTTCCATCGGCTGACCTTTAACGACTGCGCGTATCAGCACTGCAGCCCGGCCGGAGGTGAAGTTCGGCATCTTTGTGGGGACAATCGCCACGCCGTCGCGCTCCGTTTTCACTGTAAAAATCTGCGGGCGAAAGGCAGTGCCAAGAATTTTTACAGAGACTTCAACGCCACCCAGCGCCTTCTGTTTGTTTCCGGATTTCTCTTCAACGAGCACGCGGATCGTATACGGTTGGCCGGCGTGAAACTCGTCTTCATCAAGCAGAGTGAACCCCAGTCCCCGTTCATTTGGCGGTGACTGACGACGCGGATCGTGGACGCTGTAGGCCGACTCATTGCGGCGTGCTCGCTTGCGAGGAGTTACGACTTCCGGTTCGGCTTCCGGCTCCGGCTCAGGCTCCGGCACAACCTCCGGCTCCTTGACGACTTCCATTGTCTCGTCAGCAGCCATACCCGGTTCAAGCACGATCGAATTGGATTCGATCTCCATTGGCGTGTATTCGACCTGCAACGAGCTTGACCCGAGTAGTAGTTCGATCTCTTTATTCTCCCCAACAGTTGGCATCGGCAGCGTGGGAGTTGCGTTTTCCGCCTTCGCGCCCATGCGCTTCAAGTCCTCGAGGCGTCCGGCATTGATCGCTGCGCAAATCAGGCGATGCTGGCGCTTCAGCCTTTCTGCCAGCACTTCCTCCTTAAAGCCGTCAGCAATCAAATCCTTGTAAGGTGACCGCTTGCTCGCGAGAATCGCACCGCCGGAGTAAACCAAAGATAGGATCAGAGGTGAATCAAGACCCTTGTCCTCGGTTTGCACGTGGTAAACAACGCCGTCGTGCTCGATGTCTGTATTAAAGCCGGTGATCACGGTTTTGAATTTCGGAAAGTTACTTGCCGTCGGTCTGCGATCAGGCCAATCGCAGTTGCTGAATCGAAGTTAACACACTGATTTTTGCAGGGTCAATTACCAAATTTTTACGCCGTTAAGCTGCGGATAACGTGCCTTGACACCCCTGATCACTTCGACTACGATTCGGCTTGTACAATGATTCCCAAGCTAATGACGTTTCGATGAGCTGAGCGAGCTCGAGTGATCACGTGTATCGCCGGAAACCGAGCGAAGCACGTTTAGATACCAGCTCGCGGTCACGTTACCGATGCCGTTTCGACTCTACGATTATCTGCCGATTCTGCTGATGTTCATAGTGGCAGCCGGATTCGCCGTAGGTAACATCTTCATCTCTCAATTCATCGGCCAACGAAAGCAAACCCGCACCAAAATGATGCCGTACGAGTGCGGCAAGGATCCGGTGGGCACTGCTCGCGAGCGCTTCTCTGTAAAGTTTTATCTGATCGCGATGATCTTCATCCTGTTTGATATTGAAGTCATTTTCCTGGTGCCGTGGGCAGTGGTATTTAAAACTCTGGCCAGTCCAGCCTATGGATTGAGGACTTTGGTTTACGTCGAGATGATGGTGTTTGTAGTGTTATTGCTCGTCGGCTACGTTTACATTATCAAGAAAGGCGCGTTTGATTGGGGAGAAACCGCGCGACGCGAAGCGGAGGCGGAAGCACGACTCCTGGCGGATATGGAGCAACGTGAAAGAGACCGCGCACGCACGGCGGCGTGACGAATTTGCGTTAGGATTTTTGTAATGGGTCTGGAAAATATTATTGCTGAAGCGTTGCCGGAGGTGCTCACTACTCGCCTCGATTCGCTGATCAACTGGGCACGCAAGTCATCGCTCTGGCCGGCGACGTTCGGCCTTGCCTGCTGCGCCATCGAAATGATGAATGCCACTTCTTCGCGCAACGACCTGGCCAGATTCGGTTCTGAAGTGTTTCGCGCCAGCCCCCGGCAAGCAGACGTGATGATTGTGTCGGGCCGCGTATCGCGAAAGATGGCACCCGTGCTGCGACGCATCTACGATCAGATGCCTGAACCAAAATGGGTGATTTCAATGGGCGCCTGCGCAACTTCGGGTGGCGTCTTCGACAACTATGCGATTGTGCAGGGCGTCGACAAGATTGTTCCAGTCGATGTGTACATACCCGGCTGTCCACCGCGTCCGGAGATGCTTATTCATGCGGTGATGATGCTGCAGGACAAAGTCATGAAGGAATCGGCGCGCGATCGAAAAGATATTCCGGACGCTGAGGCGCGAATCGCCGCCGCGCCCGGAACTCTACCGGTCACTGACGGATCGACAGTCGATCTGCCGGCCGCCGCGCGCCCTTATTCAATTGCCTCCAGACATGAGCGACGACGCTCGTCATAAAGCGGGTACGCGAAATCGCTTCATGACGACTCAGGCAGATAACGAGAACAACTTGCCGGACACGACTCCCAATTCAAATCCAACCTCGACGCCGTCCCCACTGGTGGCGGCGTTGCAGCGTGAACATCCGGAATCGATTTCTGAGATCGTCGAGGCGCTCGGCGAAGTGACCGCCATTATCCCGCGTGAGCACATCGTCGCTGTTTGTTTGGCATTAAAAGCTGGGGCTGAAACCCGCTTCGACTTCCTGTCGGATATTTGCGGCGCGGACAGGGGCGTTGCGCCACCCTGGCTCAGTTGGACCGTCACATCTTCGATGTTGGTGTAATCCATCCC
>JADMIO010400503.1_pt1 | contig 11182 bp, 11 predicted proteins | sample 8958161 | NCBI WGS metagenome assembly JADMIO01 (sample SAMN16585339, study PRJNA669376) | soil metagenome | isolation source: Crop rotation soil | place: USA: Cullars Rotation, Alabama | collected 2011 | reverse complement strand
CATTCACAGCATCTTTTGCAGGATTCTTCAATGTGATATACGTCAACAATTTCATTCTTTTCTCATCAAAGTAACACAATGAAAGAATTTATGCACAACAACAATTTCCTTCCCGTATATATAGAAAGTTTGCATGACAAGATGAATGAATCAAGATTTTTTGTGTTTTCCTGTCCTGTTTCGTGTGATTTAGATGAATAAAAAGGTTAAAGACATATTTCTGTGACATTTGCATTGTCATAAGTGAGAAGGAATTGCCAAGATAACAATTAAAAACAAAAAGCAAAAATTACCAATTACAAATTGCAAATTATTCATGTGTTTGAAACGTTTAATTTGGATTTCTAAGAACTAAAATCACAGAATCTCCTCGCAGAAACATTTTGCTCATATATCTATCTTTATTCACTGCACGACCTTTCTTTGCACCTTTGCCTGATTTTGGATATTCTGTCCACATTTCTTTGACATTTTCCAACACCATATTGCAATGTCTATCAAATGCTTTCACTCTTGCCAATAACTTATGATTATTTCGTACATTAATAAGAACCTATACACATAAAATTTGTCACAACATGACAAAGATGACAGAAACGAACAACAACAATGCCAACAATGAAAGTGAATTGTAAAATATACAAATTCTTTTATTTTTATTTTTTTCTTCTTCTTCAAAAAATATTTCAAACCTGTGTATTTTGTTTGACAGACTGCATCAATATTGATAACGGTCCAGTCTCAAATTCTTTTTCTTCATCCATAGGTTCACTATGATGCAATACAATACAATTCAAATATACAATGAACATAAAATATGAAAAATTAAAAATGAAAACAATAGCAATGTAAAATCAAATCAAATACAAATTGAATATGAAACATAAAAATTGAATAATATAAAGCATGGAAATCTTTAACAATTGCAGGCAACAAACCTTGACATCTTTGCTTTCAAAATTGACTTGTTTGCAATACTTATTTGTGATTTCTCATTGTTTTTTGCAATTTTTTTTGAGTAACCCATAACTACTACCCATAAGTTATCTTCATATTGAAATTTTTTTTTGCATCCATTCACAAAATTTATACAGATTTATACTATATGGATATATATTTCATAATCAAAATAAAAACAAATCATTTTTCAGTTCTATTTGGCATGCTGACTCTTTGGCATTGTTTCTGATTTGATCATGACCCAATTAATTATACTTGTGATCGAAGAAGAGTGATTTTCCAATCTATAAATGGCAAAAAAAAAAAGTTTTCAATCGTCAAAACAAACTCAACTTATCAATCAATCATACCTGTAAATGTTGAAAGGAGGAATGTAGAATGAATCTCCTTTTCGTAATAATTGACGTTGAGCTTTCTTATCATTCCAATCCAAATTACTTGGATCAGCAATTGCCAATTCCAATGCCGACTCTTGACAATCAGCGACAAAACAAATTTGCCAATGATGTCCAACTCCTTCTGCATCCTTAATTGCACCAGGTGGCAATTCCAGAAATCCTAGAAAAAGAAAAAAAAACTCACATGAGAATTTCAAAACATAAAGAATATACAAATAAAATACAAAATTACCAGCCATCCAATCAGAAATATCGGGTAAATCAGACATGCTAAAATTTTGAGCTGCCAATGCTGCAACATTTTTATTCGCAGGTCGATTTCCAGATATTGGAAGTGGTACTAATGGTCCCAAGGACTCACGATGACAAACACACTTTTGTGTTTCCACTCCATCTGTAGTGACATTCCAAACATCCAATTCTTCTGCATTATTTCGATCAATAAAAGTCACTCCTTTTGGCAACTTTGGAGGTTTCAATTCTTCTTCTCGCTTTAACAAACTGTTTCTCATTGCCTTTGTATCGATCACTTCTCCATTGTTACGTGCAGTATCATTCATTTTGAATAATTTTGATTTTGTACTATCCAATTTACGAGCTGGTCTTGAAACTGCTTCTCTTGATCTTTTTCTTGGTGTTGGTACTGCCATCATTAATCCAACAAAAGAACCCTGAACACAATGACAAACAATTGTCATCAGCAATAAAAAGCACACAATTCACATGAAATACAGAATACGATTCATTATATACTTGATCGTAAACAGGACGTTCATTCTTCCAAAATGCAAATTTTTGACCTTTCGTAACTCTTCGTGATCGACGAATTGCACCCTGGAACCATTGTAAATTGTATTTTATAGAAACAAACGCAATGAAAACAAAAATTCAAGAAACCATGTATTGAATCTTACATCAGTCAAGTCACCGTCATCATCATCATCACTGTCCACAATCTTCTTCTTTTTCTTGGCAGACTATGACACAATAATTTTCATGCAATAATAATAATATATGTGATCATAAAATATGCAAATAAAAAATCAACTTGTACCTCAACAAAGGATTTGTCCAAAGTAAATGAATCGTTGAGATCTGCCTCTTCTTCTTCTGATGAAGATTCTTCTTCATTATCCACGTAAACCGAATCGTCCAAGGATACACCACGAGTAAAATCATTTGAACCAGGAGTAGAGATGCCTCTAGACGTTGCTGGAGTGGCATCAAAACTGACAGAACTTTTATTGGAAGGAGTTTTTGTTTTTGCAACATAATCACTTAATTCATCGTTTCTGTTATCGTAAATATCTTGCAATTCAAAGAAAGTATCAGATGTATTGTTAATGTTATTGTTAATGTTATTGTTATGATGCTTCTCTGGTGAAGGTGATTTGGTTGTTGTGACTGATTTTGACACTGAATGATCGATGAAACTGACTTGTCTGGAGTTGCTGGTGTTGTTGGAGTTGCTTTGAGCAGTGTTATCGACGCTAACTCTGCTGTTGCTTGGTTTCTTCATACTGGAACGAGATATCTTTGCAGATTCAACTGTTTCAGCAGACACAGAAGGTGGTGCTGGTGTGGCATACTGACGATCTTTCTTTGGTTGTTCCACTGATTGTCTTGACTTTGTTATTGCGATCGATGGAGGAGATGCAACAGTTTCGTCATCTTCATCTTCTAAAAAGATTTTTGAAATCAAAATATGGATTCAGATTATTTATGGTTTATTATTCAATACAAAATAAAAACCAGACAACAACAAACCTGTGATAGAATCTGTGTCTTCATAATTAAAGTCTTGTTCACTCGCAGGAGTGGTAGCTGCAGAAATCGTTGATTTGGGTGTTGCTTTAGAATTGGAATGTGAAGAAGATGATAATGATAATGATGTGGATGATGATGATTTCGTCGAGTGGTTAGCAATCACTGGTGAAATTAATTGCGATTCTATGGACACATTGTATTCAATGTCATAAAAATAAAATAAAAAATCTGACAACATGATTATCACATTGTCACAAAGAAAACTCACTTGACATGCCACCCCAAAACAATTCCATATCTTCAAATCCTAACCCATCTTTTGGTATTGCTTGAATTGTTGATTTTTTAGTTTTACTCATCTATTTCAACATAATGGCAACATTATATCACATATAATAAAGACAATAAAAGATTAAATCATGGATATATTCACATTCATTGGAACGAAATGTATAAACAAAGATTTGAATTTTGCATTTAAAAAAAGTGAAAAATACTTTATTTCTTTGTTACAATTGTTGTCATTTAACACATACCTTTCAAATTAAATTCGTTCAACAAGCATATAAATACAATCTATTCTTCAATAACAACAAGTATTGTGAAATAATACACTTTAATTCACATGAATATTTGAATTGAGTATAGTTGTTGAAATCAAAACAATTTTTTTTTCAAATATTTAATTTATGATACTTTCTGAACAAAGTAAAATTTGACACATTGCAAAAAGTTGATGATATATTGATGTTGATTAAAGTTGTTGAAGGCAAAGAAAGAAAGAAAGAAAGAAAGAAAGGAAGTAGTGGATAGCAATGATAGGTTTCGTTAGTAATCCAATGTTTCATTCATGCAGGATTGCATTGTGCATGACAAACATTGCATTGTTTGGAATAATGCTGTTGTTGTGTTATCAAAAGAATTCAATTATTTCTGCATTGCCAAGTGAATGTAATCAAGCATCTGATTGGAATAAATTGAACCGTTATCAATTAGTAGATCCTTTAGTTATGCCAACTTGGGGATCATATCGACCAGACATTTATTTTGGAATGAAAACGAAAACAATACCTGATGCAATTTCTACAGGTATATTTTGGAATTCTAATTTACGACATAAGATTCGTCATGAAAGTACAATGCATGAATTATTGAAGCTACAATGGACAAGACACGATGGTATTTATTTTGGTGATGAATCAATAGTGGATAATGAGAATAATTTGGAAATTGAAGCCAGTTTTAAAGTCTTGAATAACAACAATGATGAAGACGACAAAATTGATTTGAAATATAAACCCAATTGGATTCAACAATTGTCATTGAATTCAATAACTACTACCGCTATTGAATCACGCAAGAATTTATATTATTATTTTGGTGTGGATTGCAATTTCAACAACAACGACAATACATGTTTACGTGGAAGCAAAATGTCTTTAAAATATTTAACCACAAGTAGTACAAGTGATAATAACATTGGTATCAGTATTGGAGGATCATCTGTACATTCTAGCCAATTCATACTTTATATCAAGATTGCACTCGAAAAGAATAGTGACAATGATAACAATAATGTCTGTTTGAATTCTCAAAATTGTGATGTGACTGATATCATTGATTTGTCATATTGGACTGGAAAAGATAAGGATGTGTGGGGTCATGTTGCAGGCATTGGTGCTGAATTAGAATCAAGGCAGATGATGAATCATCATCGTCGTCATTTATCACAATCAGACCATTTGTACATGGATGAAGAAGGAAATTTTATCAATAATTTTTCATCATCTTCATCTTCCTTTATTGCTTTCAAGATATCTTCTTTGACTTCATTTAAAGTTCAGGTCAGTTATTTTGATAATATGAGTTATAGAGACAAGTCAGATTTTGATGCTATTGTACGTTTACTGGATGATGATATGAACACACAATTATTTGATTTATTGTTGTCAAAATCAAGATCAAAATTTGATGAACGATTTGAACATATATTTCAATTAAAATCGAAATTTCAACCTGATTTTGACAATATCAACAACCATACAATTGATAATCACAATGAAGTGGAATTGAATATTGCCAAGATTGCATTGAGTTCATTGCTTGGTGGTATTGGATATTTTCATGGTGTTCCTGAAATTGGTGATGGTTTGGATGTGAATAATGACTTGAACTCAATTCAGAAAAATCCATCTGACAAATCCAAAAGTAAAACTAATAGCAATACACAAAATGCTGTCACACTTCTGACAGCAACACCGTCTAGAACAGTCTTTCCTCGTGGTTTTTTATGGGATGAAGGTTTTCATCAAATGTTGATCAGTAAATGGGATCCATTATTATCATTGACCATGATGAATCATTGGTTTCAATCAATGTACTTTTATCAAGGAAAATCAAAACAATGTCAAGGCGGTTGGATACCTCGAGAAATGATTCTTGGAAATGTTGCAAGAAATAGAGTACCAAGTGAATTTATGACTCAACGAGTTAATATTGCAAATCCACCAACTTTTATGTTGGTAATTGAATACATTATGCAATATCAAAATGATTTGATTCAAAAGAAGAAAAATAGTAGTAGTAATACCTTGAAATTATTAAAAGCAGATGTGGATTCAATTTCAACCACAATTAACAAGATTCAGACATCATTGAAAGCATTATATCCTGCATTAGATGCATGGATTCAGTGGTATATTTCTTCTCAGTCAAGCACTGATGATGATATAACAGGAACATTTAGATGGCGTGGTCGTTCAATTTCTGATCAAAAAGTTATTCCAAATACATTATCATCTGGTCTGGATGATTATCCACGTTCAGCACTTCCAACTTCACATGAAGCACATGTAGATTTGATGTCATGGATGATTTCTGCTTGTAGAATCATGAATACATTGAGTTTACAAATTGGTAAAGATGGTAAATATTATAAACAAAAGTATGAATATTATCAAAATAAATTAAACACATACCATTGGTTTGATGCTCAGAGTAAGACTGAAAGTGTAAGTGATGAAAATAAAAATCCAATTCTTTGGTCAAGTTATTATGACATTGGATTAGATAGTCCAAAGAATCAATTTTACAATGCTGTAACAATTCGTTGTGGCAATAAACTTGAACGAACAGGAATAGATATTCAAATTCCAATGGAATACATGTCCAATGTTGCAGAAATCTGTCCACCAAATTTTCCAACACCAATGTATCCACATGCAGATCAAAGTGGAAATATAATTGTATTGGAAAAATATTACACTATTCCACCTGAAAATATGACAAGAACAGCTATTCCAAGAATAGGATATGTCAATTTATTTCCATTCATATTACAAACACTTGATAGTAACATGGAATCAACCAAAATTTTGGCCATTCTGGATATTATTGAAAATGAAGATTTGCTTTGGACAAATTATGGTTTGAGATCAATAGCCAAATCAGATTTATTTTATCAAAGAAGAAATGCACCTGGAGATGCTCCATATTGGAGGTATTTTTTTGTGTGTGTAGTATTATGAATGTGATTTATTTTTATTTTTATTTTTTTCATGATCATATAGAGGACCAATTTGGATGAATATCAATTACTTGACATTACGAGCACTGTACAGTTACAAATCATTGTCTGGATCTCATCAAGATAGATGTGAGTCAATATACAACAAATTACGCGCCAATATCATTTCTAATATTGTCAAGACAACCAATGCAACTGGTTTCTTGTGGGAACAATATGATGATACTTCTGGTGATGGAATACGTGGACATCCTTTCACTGGATGGACAGCTTTGATTGTCAATATAATGGCAGAGCTCTATTAAGATTATAAATGTACATGTAAATTGTAAATAAATCAATTCATGATGAATAATTAAATTAATTATGGAGTCATCCAATCAAGTAACAATAGTAAACTAGCCAGAAATATAAACATGGTGACAATGTTCCATTGGCTGCTTTTAGTTCTGTCAATGGTTGTTTGTAGTTCAACATTTGATTTCCCAACAAAGTTGCATGCATCTAAACTTGAGTCATAAATATTATCAACTTGATCTGATTGCGATTGAAGTATTTGCACAAATTCCGACAGCATACTCGTGATTCGCTCCACAGAACCTTCTATTTCTTGTATTTGTTTGATATCTTCAGAATATTGTACTTGTAATTGACGTGCTTCTCTCATTAATAATTGTTTATATTTGGTTGCTAAGATGTCATATTCCTTCAGTTTGGATGGTGCAGCTATTTCACCTTCATATCGACTAGAAACAGAATTCAAACTGATTCTATTTGAAGAAGAAGAGGAAGATAATGATGATGATGATTCCATTCTATTGCTGTTGCTGCTGATGATCATTGGTGGTATTTTGTCAATTGCATTTTCTGTCAATTTACTATGTGAACAATGCAATTTGAATGAACTGATGTTGTATTTTTCTCTTTCGTGTTGCATTTTATAAACTATTCTCGACAATCGATTCAGGCGCTAAATTCAATATATATTCGACACAATAATGAAAACCATAACAATGAAATTTGTGGATTAAAAACGTACATCAAATAAATAATTGATCACTTCAGCAGTATGGTTTCTTGATGCCGTGTTTATTGAAGGATATGATATCAATGACTCTCGTAAGTTATTCAGTTCCGCAACAAAAGAAGCCAAAAATAAACCAAACTGTTGATCAAACTCTTTCTTTGACGATTCATCAAATTGACTTTGATCTGATGAATTATCGTTGCTTTTTGTGTCTCTTTTCACAAATCTATGAAAAAAATAACAAAGTTTTTTTTCACGAATGCAAATACATGTTCATGTTCATGTTAGCATTCATATTCAAATTTATGCATGTGAATATTCCTCATTACTTGTGATATCCAACATATTCTTCAACTATTCGACCTAATAATTTTTCAAACGCACACAGTTCCACCAACTACAGCACACAGACATGAATATTGCAAATAATTGATGCAAATCATCATGCAATTGTAAGTCCAAAATATCAATCTCACCAATTCAGAACACTTCACAAGGATTGGAGAAATGGAAGCAATATTCTTATGATTGCTATGATGATGTGTTGATGCTTGAATTTCATGATTTTGGTGATGCTGCTGTGATAGATTCTTCAATATATCATGAAATGTGGAAGTAATATCTACCATTCTATCAATTCCTTCGATCCCTTCAATGTTTTACACAAACTAACTGCCAATATCATCAACTTTTCCTACAAATGAATATCATTTGAATTGTTTTGAACGAAAAAAACTTTTAAAATTAAATTCCCATATACGGGATTAAAAAATCGGTGTAAAAAATTCAGGAGAACAATAGAACGCAGTTTTATCAGTTATGATCGCTTTTTTTTGAACGTTGTATTTTTTTTTTTTTTTTTTTTTGTTTTGGATCGAAATCATTAATTTTTTTGTTGAAATCCAGTAGGAGATGTATGTGATAATAAGAAATAGATAAGAATTTGAACGAATTGATATCAAGTATGGACACAAGCGCAAATGGTTTGATGTCATACAGTTCATGGGGAAATGAACAAAGCTCTTCTAGTTCGGTTTTGCAAAGGGATAGCAATTCTGGAAAAGATATTGATCATTCCTTTCTTGTTGGTGCTCGTGCAATGTTTCTTGGTGGACCATTAAATATATTGGGACCATTTATTTTCCTTGGGGTGTTATCCTATTACTGCAACTGGAACGAAGGTGTGACATTTGCTTTTGCATTGCTTGGAATTGCACCATTGGCAGAACGACTCGGATTCTGTACAGAACAATTAGCAATTCATACAAATGATTCTATTGGTGGTTTGTTGAATGCAACGTTTGGAAATGCCACAGAAGTAATTGTTGGTATTACAGCTTTGTCAAGAGGTTTATACAGAGTTGTACAACTTTCATTGTTGGGAAGTATTTTATCTAATTTACTTCTCGTTCTTGGTTGTGCATTTTTCTTTGGAGGCTTGAAATATAAAACACAAACATTTGGAAAGATATCGTCTCAAATGAGTTCAACATTGTTAATTCTAGCTACTATGTGTCTTGTTTTCCCTGCATTGTTGACCAACACGAATGATGAAACACATTCTGCAGAATTATCATTTTCTCGAGGAGTTTCAATTATCCTCTTGATTACATATTGTGTATTTGTTTATTTTCAGGTATTGTATATATATACATATATTGAAACATCTTTTGAAAAATGTTAATTTTCAATGTCATGACAGATTGTTACGCATCGACATCTATACGAAGAAGATGACGGTGAAAATGCCGATGATGATGCTGAAAAACAACAACAAGCAGCAGCATCAGCAGCAGCGGCAACATCTTCATCCTCCGTCAATGGAAATCACACACCAAGTACAGTTGTTGAAAACTTAACTCCATTTGAATCCCCAGTGGCAAGTCCAAAGACTCACATTCCAATGGTTGGTAGTCCAGCAAATAAACGATCGTCTTTTGTGAGACATGCCTCGATAGGTAGACATCCGACACTTGCAACATCAAACGAAGAGAGTCGTACCGAATCCCAAACAGCTTCATTGACAGAAAATATTCTGAATTCATCATCACCTGCACCTGCACCGACATCAAATATTGAAATTGTAAAACTTGAATCAACAGAGAAAAGAGTATTTGATGATGAAGAAGACATACTTGGATTTAATTATGCATGTATTTGGCTTGCCATAATCACAGTATTCATTGCAATATTAAGTGATGCCATATCTGCAACAATTGAAGATGCTGGTACAAATTACAACATTTCTGCAGTTTTTTTGTCAACAATTGTTTTACCAATTATTGGAAATGCCGCTGAACATGCAAGTGCAATTATATTTGGCATGAGAAATAATCTTGATCTTTCACTTGGTATTGCTGTTGGTTCAAGTTGTCAAATTGCTGTTTTAGTTATTCCACTTATGGTTATTGTTGGTTGGATGATGGATAAGGACATGTCACTTGACTTTGGTGTCTTTGAAAGTTTTACATTGTTCATCACTGTAGTTGGTGTAACATTTGCAATCAAAGATGGAACCTCCAATTATTATCTTGGTGTCATTTTAATTGTGGCCTATTTCATCATTGCAGCAGGATTTATGGCTCGAAATGATGAACCCCTTGATACAGCACGATAATAATTGTTATTCATTTCCGAAATACATACCAATCACTTATCAAAAATATCGTGGCCGCAGATTATATATTTTTTATTAATTTTTTAATGTATTCATTCGTTATTATGATGTATGACTTTTCATGCATTTTATCAAATAAAATAAAATATATAGGAGGTGTAGAATATATATATGTATATATGTATATAAAAAAATGAACACGATATTAGTATATGATGTATGTGGCAGAGAAAGTGTAGTCATTGCATGACATTGTTATCATTATTATTTTATTACCACATACTTGTGCCATTATTCATTTATTTATTCATATATTTATTTTGTGATTGTTTTTAGTCAGAATATAATAATGTAAGAATATATTATGCAGTAAGTAATATATCCAATAATCAATAACTGATAATTCAACAAGAAAAACAACAAGCAATTCTAATGGAATTCAATTTCATCAAATGTATGGAATTTAGTTACTTTATTGACTGTGATTATTCATTGGCATTGTGAGTGCTTTTGATTTGTCAAAAATAAAATAAAATATCCATGACTTGAAAAATTACCACTACAAATTATTGCTAAAAACTATGACTACAACTAAAGAACAAGAACCCCATCTTTTTTTTTTCTTTCTTTTTTTTTGTTAGTTTATATTTTTCACTACTATTATTCTTACTTTTCTTTTACATTTGATTATTATTAATATTTCTGTTGAACCTATGAGAGATATCAACAATACATTGCTATTACTATTGCTACAATGATTTATTGCTATTATTATTGTCACTTTTCATTATCTTCTTCAACTTCAACTTTATTCCAATGATGATTTTTCTAAAATAGCTTTGAAATCAAAAGGTTGGAAACGATATCCATCTGCCTTGTAAAATTTG
>JADMIO010909383.1_pt1 | contig 11183 bp, 12 predicted proteins | sample 8958161 | NCBI WGS metagenome assembly JADMIO01 (sample SAMN16585339, study PRJNA669376) | soil metagenome | isolation source: Crop rotation soil | place: USA: Cullars Rotation, Alabama | collected 2011 | reverse complement strand
GCCGCGACTTCAAGTCACGTGAATTCCAAGCTTCGGATCCCACTGTGCTGGAAAGTTCCTCAGGAGAAGATGAAAAGCATAAGAAAAGTAAGCACCGGTATTGGCGGCGATGCCATTCTCCTCGTTATCAATATACACCCCAAGATTCTGCCAATAATGATAGCTCCGGGGAGGCCGGACGGTCATCGAAAAATTCACGAAATTCGTCTTCGGAGCATTTTTAAACCCCAGCCATTGCCTGCTTATCCCCATGGCATAAGTGTATTTCTGGCTGATCTCAATCCCTGAAGCGGCCGGGTTAAGACCGGCTTTATTGAACGTGTATTGCGAATAGATCATCGTTTGCTGCGCCTCGCAAAACAAGCAGCAAAGTAAAAAGGAATATAATAGTGCCTTTTTCAATCTATTGCATGGTTATAAGTCCCCACATCCTGCCGGTTACCCCTTTATCCCTCCGGTAGCTGAAAAAATCCTTCTCAAAGGTACAACGATTTATGGCGAAAATATTCTCAACTAAAATATTATTTTGGATCAAAAGATGCAAATTACATTCCAGCAGATCGATGCGGTTTCCTTCTATACAATTTTCTGGAAATCCTTTTTCCCGGAATTTTTCAGTTACCTCAGGTCCGACAACAAATTTGTCTTTCGAAATTCCCTGACCAATCAGTACTCTTATGTGTTCGGCCTTCGCACCAATCGACACCATTGCCCTAACGGTATTTGTAGCAATACCTCCAACTGTGCCGCGCCATCCGGCATGCGCAGCACCAATTACGCGGTTAACAGCATCGTGAAACAAAATTGGATAACAGTCGGCAACGCCGATCACCAGAACGTGATCTTTGTTGTTTGTCACCAATGCATCTCCTTCCTGTGTACCTGGGCGCGCATGACAGACGCTCACACCATGCACCTGTTTGAGATAACAGATATCGTCGGAACGCAGGTTTAGTTCTCCCAGCGCGAGCGAACGGTTTCTTTCAATATTTGAAATTAAATCCTGCGATCCGCCGAGGTTCATCGATTCGAAGGGCGCTGGCGAAACTCCTCCGTGCCGCGTCGAAAATCCATGTTTACAGCCGATATGTGTTGTAACAAGCCACATTAATTGATGTAACTCAGTTTCATCATGTTGGTGCGGCCCTTTTCTTTCATCGGCATGCTGGCTATATTAATAACGAGGTCGTCGTTTTTTAACAAGCCCTGGTTTTTGATAATGTCTTTTAGATCATCAATGGTTTGATCGGTACTTTCGTATTTGTCGTAATAAAAGCCCCTCACACCCCACACAAGACTCAACATGGTAAGTAGCGACAAATTGTCGGTGAAAATGAATACAGGAGCTTTGGGACGATGGCTCGATAACTTAAAAGCAGTATACCCACTATTGGTCATGCTGATGATGGCCTGCGCTCCCGCATGGTGCGCCAGGGAACAGGCGTTGTAACAAATGCTGTCGGTAATATAGGTAATGGTTTTAATCTGCGGTGTATGCTCTTTGTAATAAATAGTATCGAGTTCTTCCACTTCGGTAATGATGCGTCGCATCATTTCAATGACTTTAGATGGAAATTTGCCCACCGATGTCTCGGCGCTAAGCATCACCGCATCTGCCCCATCCATCACCGCGTTGGCCACATCATTCACTTCAGCCCTGGTAGGCGTAAAACTGGTGATCATGCTTTCCATCATTTGTGTGGCAATAATTACAGGCTTCCCGATTTCAATACATTTGTTGACAATCATCTTTTGAAGCAAAGGTACTCTCTCCATGGGAAGTTCAACTCCCAGATCACCACGCGCAACCATAATACCATCTGTCACGTCGATGATATTGTCGATTTCCTTTATTGCTTCGGGTTTTTCTATTTTTGCAATAACCCGGGTTCTTTTACCGCGGTTTTTAATAATATCTTTTAATTCAACAATATCCGTTACGCTCCTTACAAACGACAACCCGATCCAGTCAAAATCCTGGTCCAACGCAAAATCCAGGTCCCTCAGATCTTTCACGGTCAGGCAGGGGAGAGAAATTTTTGTGTTCGGCAGGTTGACACCTTTTTTCGACGACAAAAGTCCACCAACAGTAATCTGGCAGCGTACACTGTCCTTACCGTTGGTTTCCAGAACTTTTAAATGTATTTTGCCGTCGTCAATCAGTACCGTTTCCCCGAGCTTTACGTCTTGTGGAAACTGGGGGTAGGTAATATAAACCCGGTTTTCATCCCCCTCCTGTTCCTTGGTGGTAATCACAATTTCGGAACCATTCACAAGGTTGACGCTGTTATTTTTAACGACACCGATCCGCAATTTCGGCCCCTGCAAATCACCCAGGATGCCAACGTGTTTGTTGAGTTTTTTATTGAGGTCGCGGATGTTCTTAATGGTCTTATGAACTGCATCATAGTCACCATGAGAAAAATTAATCCTGCAGATATCCAGTCCTTCCATAAACATGCTCTCCAATACAGCAATATCGGCGGTTGCCGGACCCATGGTTGCGACAATTTTTGTGCGGCTAAATTTTTTCATTGCTCAGTTCTTTAAATAGAAAAGCCTAAGGTAGAAAAAGGATTGAAGGATAGGAAATTATCAGGATGATTTAATAGATTCTTAATCCTGACACGTACAGGTGAAAAAGCTGGTGAATCCGCCTGGCTAATCGCCGGTCGGGATGATGCTGCTCGTTTCAACCATTAGCATGACGGTTTTCTTCGGCGCTCTGGTCCGGTGCACCACACCTTTCGAAACCGTTACCCCCTGGTTTGGGTTTAATTCAATAGTACGGTCTTCCAGGTCAACAAGGAGCTGACCCTCAAGTACGAAAAAAAACTCATCATCATCGTCGTGTTTGTGCCAATGATATTCGCCTTCCACAATACCGATCCTCACCACACTGTCGTTCACTTTCGTCAGCGTTTGATTAAACCACCTATCTTTGCATTCCGCCACCATTTGGTTTACATCTATGCGCTCCAAATGATCGAACTTGACATCAAGCCTGGTAACATAATTGTATTTATTTTCCATAGGTCTGTTTTTATCTAGTTTATTTTCGCGTAGGGTCTTCAACCTTTTGACTTTAAGTAATGTGTGGTCAGTGTCCTGGCCCAGTATCTCGGAACCGCGTATTCATTTTGTAAATGCGCCACCACATCATTTGATTTTTTATCGGCCGCTTTGAACTTGTCGAGAATCTTGATCCAGTCGGCAATTTTTTTGCCGGTTTTTTCTATCACCTGTTCATCTGTCACGTCCCAGTATTCCTTTTTCATTGTAATAACTTTATCGTACTAATTTATGTTTTTATTTTTTGTCGGCAAACACCGCCAACTGTTCATCATAAGAACCTAAACCCGTGCCATCCATTTCGTTTTGTTATTTTTAATCTCCATCCACTGGCACTCTTAAGCCCTATTTCCGAATAATTATCTTCCCTGTAATGGGCTCCCGGTTGCCATTCTGAAAATGGAAAAAATAAACTCCGTTATGCCAATCGTCCGTGTTGATAGCCATTTTATCACTGCTCACATTGTCGGTCTTATAAATCATTCTACCTTGAGTATCATAAATGACCAATGTCCCACCTGAATTTTCGAAATAAATATTCACCGACTCTTCCGAAGGATTGGGGTACACTAAAGCAGAGCCCCGGTTCTGTTGCGTTTCCCCGCTTAACCCGGTTACAACCGGTATGTAACTGCATATCGATGATTGGCGCCTGATGTCGTTCTGAAACATCATCCAGTTCGGTCCTTTGCCTTTTCCGGCGGAAACCATATAGGCACGACCAAAATTGGCCGACATGGTCGTCGCAGAATAAATACCATACCCTCCTGCGATAAACACGTCGAGCGTATCGTCATTATTGAAATCGGCAATAACAGGTGCGTGCAAAGCCTGATACTGCGGATTACCATAATGCCCCGCAAGGTCAAGATTCCAGAGCAGGTTGCCGTTGATGCCATTCAGTGCTATGAGGCTGCCTTTGCTCGTCCCAAACACCACATCCAGCTTATAGTCATTATTGATGTCGGCAAGTGCTGCGCCCCTGAAGCATTGCCCCAAATTTGGAATTGTATACTTCCATTTAAGCACACCCGAACTTGTGAGCGCAGTCACGTCGGATCCGTTCGGAAAAACAATATCACATACGCCATTGAGGTCAAGATCTCCAATAACAGCGGGTCCGCCAACATAACCGGTCCCTTTGTATTTCCACTTGATGCTTCCGTTTTCGCCGTTGAGGCAATAAAGTGTGTCATTGTAAGAGCCAAGCACCAGTTCAGGCTTGCCATCCAGGTCAATATCTGCCACTGCCGTGCCATGATACACATGGTCATGCACCGGGTAGGCCCACATTTTCTGTTTGGTGCTCCCATTAAAAGCAAAAATGCTGTCTTTGTAACTAAAATTCCAGGTTGCTACTACAAAATCTAGCTGACCATTGCCATCAAGATCCACGATCGTGGGTGCGGTCTGCACCCAGGAATTAATGTCCACCGCAATCTCCCATGCCACAGAACCATCTTCACCATTAATACAAAGCACATATCCACCAAATTCGCCGTGAAGAATTTCGGGTTTGCCGTCGTTGTCAAGATCAGCGATCGTTGGCGGGGAATCACTCCCCCTTGTATTGCACACCCACTTAACGCTGCCGTTTGCGCCATTCAGACAGAACGTTTTGGGATTACAGGAACCCGGAACGATCACTTCCTGTGTACCATTATTGTCCACATCATAAATTACCGGCGCATCATCGTTACAACCATGACTACCGGTTGGACTCGCATTAAATTTCCAAAGCAGGCTTCCATTTTCGGCATTCAGAGCATAAATACAACTGTCGTTGCGATAACAACCAAAAACCACTTCATACTTGCCATCGCCGTCGAAATCTTTGGCAGCAGCCTGACCGGCAGAAAAATCGTAAGTGTTGTACCACCACAAGATCTTGGGGGTTTGCGCACAGAACGGCATCGAGAAAACTAAATTCAGAACAACCGCGAGAAAAATAATCGTCTTTTTCATGAGTCCCGGGTTTTAAATTTATATCCTGGTATAAATGTACGCTTTTTTGAACCTTGAGGAACGGGCTTCGTGTCCAGGAGCCGGAATTTATTTTAGGATTCGATTGCAGGGCAATCGCACATAAAAGAACAACCGAGCAATTTTTATCGGTGTGTTATAACAGACCACCCGCCCTACAGAATCTCCAAAATATCAGTTTTAATATCCGATCGAAATCAGTGTAAGCGGCTCCGGCATAATAAAGTTCTTTTTAAGATCTGCTGTATGCTCTACCTGGTAAAGTTCACGCAGTTTCTTCATAAATGGCCTGAAACGCGTTACCCGGACCCGTTTGGGATTTTTTTCATACATGTTCCTGAAAAAATCCTCCCAATGGATCAATACAGTTTGGCTTGGCTTTAACAATGACAAAATAGTTGTCGGGTAGTTGTCGAGGAAGTTAGAAGATGCCACGCAAAGAAAAGCCACGTCTACCGGTTTTTTTCCAAGCTCGGCAGCCGGTGGAAATGCATAGGGCGCGTCGCAGGAAGAGTTCTGTAGAAAAATCCGGAGTTTAACGTTTCCACTGTCGTCAAGCTGATCAACCAAATACGCATAAGTCGTTCCTTCGCGCCATCGCAATGCCCGCGTACGTTTGCTGGTGCCGGCATTTTTTCTCGGCGCACAACAATTAACCGGACGCTTTTCACAGCAGTGTTTTCTTTTACAACGCATCAGGTGAATACCGAAGTAAAAATGCGGAGCATGGGCCGCTTCAATCGGCAGTACACGCATGTGCGAGGTCACCGGAATCCAATTCCCTGTACCCGCACTACCGGGTGCCTGACGATACATATAGTCGTCGGCATTAATTGCCGTATTACCATAAGCGCTTTTGATACTACAGGTTGCCGTGCTGCTAGCAATGATCCTGACATGGTCGGCCAGCTTTTTTTGCGATAATAAAACGGGCAGGTCTTCCATATGATCATAGTGCCCATGCGAAATTAAAACGCTTTCGATTTTATTTGTATCTATGATTTTGAAGTTGATCGTGTCCATCACCATCTTAGTGTTGCCGAGATCGGGGCGAATCCCTCCAACAAAAACCCGGGCAGGATTGTGACCTGTGTAATAAGGATCGGTCATAAATGCTTCTTTCTGTTCATTCGCAATCACCAGTCCGCCACAGCCTGTGTAAAGAACATTTAACGAGTGACTGCCAGCGCCCGGGATAGCTATCGACCGGGTGCCACTCACAAAAAGTTCCTTGCCTGAACGCTTCCTAAGGTGGAACGCGCAGGACGACAAAAACAAAATGAACAAAATCAGTTGTAGTCGTAAGATTGTGTTGTGCATGTCCTCATTTAGCTGGTTGTATATAAAAACTATTTTTCGGCTTTTGCATCCCGGCTTTTTATTGTCGCGATCAACAGAAAAAAACAAACCTTTCAAGCGTTGCAACGGCGTTCCCTGTCATGTGCATGACCATGGGTGTATAAATTGATCCGGTATCATACCTTGCATAAGCAAACAGGGACGCATCCAACAATCCCTGAAGGATGCCAATATTCGAAGAAAATGTATTTTGATATGTAAAATTATGAAGCGCTACAAATAAGCAGGCCTGAATAAATATGGCAACATGATTATTTATCTTTCTTTTGGTCAACAAGTTTAATATAAAACCCCTGAAGAGAAGCTCCTCGGCGATAGGCGCTAAAATAACTGCGCCTGCAATCCTGATGATGGACGCATATAACTGATTGTGCCATGCATTTATTTCCAGGACTCCAAAACCGTATAAAACAAACTCGATCAGAAGAACCAAAACCAAAAAACCAAAGGTCCAAATGAAAAATCGAAAATTAGATTTTGGCTTCCGGAGATCTATGGATGCCGGGTCTATTTTTTTTGCCCGCATCCGCAGGTATACAACGATCAGGACAGCCGCAAAAGGCAGAACTCTGAGTATAGCTGATCTTAATTCTTCGTTCATCTCGTGATTAAAGTTCAACAATTACCGCAATGTAGACAAAATGTATTAATTTAGTCTTAGATTTTATGGCATCAATACTGATTTTAATTGTTTTGTCTATTCTCGCGATCGATGCGGGCATTGCCTATTGGATGGTCAACCTGTTTGTAAAAGTATCCGATCCTTCTCCCCGCCAAAAAATCTACAAAAATCTGGCTTACGTTGTACTTTTTCTGGTGTTGGCATTTCTTACTTTTTATCTAATTGTCGTTAACTTTCGGTTCCAGCGGTAGTTTTTTCGCCAAATGATTAGCTCGGCAACTACAAGGTTGAAGGATAAAGCGGTCCAGGCGTCAAAAATATAAATCGATTCATAAGTCCAATCGGAATACCGCGATAAAACAAATTTGCACAGTCTTAAGGTGAGTGCAGTTAAAGTCAACGCGTAGCTTCTGATCATAAAGTTACGGTGCCTGGGGATATTTCCATTTTTTACCCAATAGATCGCCGCAAAAGTAAAATAGACCCAAAGTAGATCTAACAGGATAAAAGCAATTTTGCCCGGAAGATTCCCATTTGCGTAAATGCCTAGAATGAGCGCCATCGGGAAGTTGACAATTAAAATATTGTAGACATACATTTTTCCTACAGCTCTATGGATCGTGATGTACTTCTTTTGTATCAGACTGGAAAACTGCGTGAATCCCGCCGTCAAGCAAAGAAAACAGGTGAATACATGCAAATAAAATGCAGTTCTCCAAAAGGAATTCGATACGACTGCTTGTTTAAAAGCCAGAAACCCTGTCGTCCGGCTAAAAGACAGATATTGATAGATAGTGAGGCACATTCCAACGAAACCGATGTAGAGTAGGATAATCGCTAAAAATCCCAAGGCTTTCGTTTTTAACATTGGACAGACTTTAATAAACCTTTAACGTACAATGGTCTCAATTTATGCGTTGGCCCGTCGAAACTCACATTTCAATATAGCCCGCGGTGTATTGACGCGAAAAAAATCTGGAACCAACGGGTGTCTTATGCAGCTCATTTATTAACTCGGGCAAAATATAAGTTGCTTTCAAAGTATTCTCTTTTCCAAGCTCCAGGGTCATGAACGGCCTGTTAATATATTTATCGTTCAATGAATCAAGCCTGGCCGTAAGCTTTTCACTGCATTTACCTGCGATTGTCAAATTCCAAAAGACGGTGATTTTCGCGGAGTCGTTTTTAAATGGCAACTTGAGTGAAAAGTCGTCTGTTTCCAACCCTTCGATGGGTTCTGATCCAAAAAATAGTGTACCGCTGTTACCATCCCCAAAACTTAAAAAGCCAGATCCGAACTCCGGATTCACATACCAGGAGCAAACATTTTGATTTTTGACAACCTCTGTGACATTTTTAAAAATGCACCTTTCCTCGTCTTCGGTGTAGATTCTGCCTTCAAGTGAATCAGAGGAAACGTGCTTGTCACTTTGCGCGTCATTCTGGCGGCAGCTTATGGCAGCAACTAGGAGAAATATCAATGGGAGTCTTTGCAATACACCAGCACAGTCTAAAAAAAACAATATCCATGCAGCTTCTGCACGCATTTTTGAAGCAGTTCTATTTCCGCTTCATCACCTTTTCTACCGCTTCAACAATATTTACCGAATCAAGGCCATATTTGGTCATGAGCTGATCCGGCGTTCCACTTTCTCCAAAACTATCGTTCACAGCCACATACTCCTGTGGTGTAGGCAAATTTCTGGCCAGCAACTGCGCCACACTATCTCCCAAGCCCCCATTCATTTGATGTTCTTCAGCAGTCACCACACATTTTGTTTTCCCAACCGACTTTAAAATAGCGTCTCCATCAAGGGGTTTAATCGTATGAATATTGATGACCTCAGCACTGATTCCTTTTTCTGCCAGTTTTTCGCCGGCTTCAATGGCCTTCCAAACCAAATGACCGGTTGCAATAATCGTAACATCTGTACCTTCGTTCAGCATCACTGCTTTGCCAATTTCAAAAACCTGTTCCGGTGCCGTAAAGTTGGGAACCGTTGGGCGTCCAAAACGCAGATAAACCGGACCATGGTGTTTTGCTATGGCAATCGTGGCGGCTTTGGTTTGGTTATAATCGCAGGGATTGATCACGACCATGTGTGGCAACATTTTCATCAAACCTATGTCTTCCAGGATCTGGTGTGTTGCGCCGTCTTCACCCAGCGTTAACCCGGCATGCGACGCGCAGATCTTTACGTTTTTACCTGAGTAGGCAATACTCTGGCGGATCTGGTCATAAACCCTGCCGGTGCTGAAATTCGCAAAGGTGCCTGTAAACGGAATTTTCCCGCCTATGGTCAATCCGGCGGCAATCCCCATCATATTGGCCTCAGCAATACCCACCTGAAAAAACCTTTCAGGGAATTCTTTTTCAAATGCGTCCATCTTTAAAGAACCCGTGAGATCAGCGCATAAAGCTACAACCTGCTCGTTCGTCTTTCCAAGTTCTGAAAGCCCCGCCCCAAACCCAGAACGTGTATCTTTTTTTTCGGTATAAGTGTATTTTTTCATCGTGTTTAAAATAATCTAACGGCTTGCGGTAGTCCGGATTTCACCTCGAAATTCCGCGTGATAGTTTGTAAGGTCTCCTTTGAAGATCCATACCTGAACACCACTTTGTACCTGCCCGGTTGTAAATATATAATTTCATTTTGACCGTTGGTGTTTAAATTGCAAACCCAAACCACATTTTTCCCATCGTCGGTATACACGCTGCCAAACCCTTCGCCCCCTTGTTTCATGAATGAGACATTGCCGCTCGCTGGAATTTTGATGCTGTTGGTACTGCTTTGTTTTATTTCTACATTTTTAAGCAGGATCCGCGGCAGTGTTAGCACTTCGAGATCGTATTTGCCGACGATATATTTTTCCACTTTTCCGAAATTCTGCACATTCAGGGTTCGCACATCGTCATTTTTACGAATCAGCGTTGTAGGATTATATTGGTTAATAGGCCCGTCAAGTTCCAGCTTCAGGTATCCCTGAGGTGCATCGAGCGAAATAATATTGTGTTTTCCTTTCACGATGCTGATATTTTTCTTTTCCTGGGGTGGGATGGTGTGCACGGTAAGGTCATATTTGAGATTGGGATCAAGCACCAGGGTATCAGGACTCCCTCGGTGATTGAGCGTGTGCAGGTAGTTATATTTTACGTTGCCGGTTCCGGCCAGGTAAAAAGTCATGTCCACATCGGTTTCGGTTGGCTTTTTAAGGATGTCGAGAAGGTCAACTTCTACCGTGGTTTGAGAAATAGCCTCTGTGATAACCAGGTTCAATACATCCTTAAAATTGGCTTCATTGCTTACATCATAAAACTTCCCCATGCAGGCAAATACGTCGGCAAATTTTGGATCGAGTCCCACGCCAATCACAAAAGGTCGCAAAAAAATTCCTTTCTTTTGAAGGGCAGCGCTCACTTCGCAGGGATTTCCGCCACACTCCTCAATGCCATCGGTAATGAGAATAATAATGTTGCGGCAATTGCTTTTGGGCGTAAAATCTGCCGCACTTTCTCCTAAAGAGTACGCAATAGGTGTTGTTCCCAAAGGTTCGAGGCGTTGGATGCGCTGTTTGATCTTAACTGCATTGGTTAAGGCTTCAGCAAAAGGCACTTCGAGTTTGGTATCCTTGCAGTTTCTTTCAGGCTTAAAAAAAGTGGTGTGTCCGTAACACCTGAGCGCCAGTTCAAGATCAGGAAGATTTTTGAGACTGTCTAAAAACTCCCCCATCACTTTTTTCGCAACTTCAATTTTGACGTTGCTGTTCCATGGTGCGTACATGCTGTACGAATCATCGAAAATAAACAGGATCCGATTGATAACCTGGGCTTTGAGATTTAAGGCTGCGCAACTAACAAACAAAAAAAACAGGTATGCCTTGAACATCTTCATAAAATCTTAAATCTGCCCTCTTGTATTGGCTAGTAATCTTTCTGGGTCTCCAGCAGTTGCGACAATGCCTTTCCAAGTTGTTCGTCGTTAGGGGCCGAACCGTGCCATTTGTGTGTACCCATCATAAAGTCAACACCCATTCCCATTTCTGTTTTCATTAAAATGATCACGGGTTTTGCTTTCCCAAGAAGTTTTTTGGCTTCGTTAAGTGATGCTATGACCGAATCAAGATCATTGCCGTTCTGATTTTCAAG
>JADMIO011827319.1_pt1 | contig 11184 bp, 6 predicted proteins | sample 8958161 | NCBI WGS metagenome assembly JADMIO01 (sample SAMN16585339, study PRJNA669376) | soil metagenome | isolation source: Crop rotation soil | place: USA: Cullars Rotation, Alabama | collected 2011 | reverse complement strand
CCGCGACAACTTGTCCACGTGGAATTCTAAGCTTAGGATCCCAATGTGCTGGAAAGCTGATCTCCGTCGAGCTTCGACTTCTTCAGCGCATTCAATCGGTTACCGATCCTTCTTCACTACCCCGGCGCTTTTGATTACTGTCTGAGGCTAGTTTTTTCGGGGGTCCGTACGTGGTCACTTCTTATTTTCGAGCTGCATTGGTCGTCCTTCTGGTCGGAGTTTCAGGAAATGCGCTGGCGGCTGCACCAACCGTCACCACGGTGGCGGCCAACGGGCTCACCAGCTCCTCGGCAGTGCTCAACGGCGCCGGAACGCCAAATGGCGAAGTAACGCTTGGCCGCTTCCGCTATAGCTCCACCAATCCGGGCACCTGCAACGACACGTTCGGCACCCGCGTCCCGTCGGCCAGCGGCACCGATCTCGGCTCGGGAAGCTCCTCGGTTCCGTATTCGATCACCACCACCGGCCTGACGCCGGGCACCACGTATTACTTCTGCGCCATCGTCACCAACGCCACGGGAACTGCGTTCGGATCGATCCTGCAGTTCACGATTCCGGCGGCCCCCGCCGTCACCACCAACGCCGCCACCAGCGTCGCCAGCAGCTCCGCCACATTGCAGGGCGCTGCCAATCCGCTGGCCGCGACGACCACCGCGTGGTTCCGCTACGCGACGGTAAGCCCCGGCACCTGCAACGACACGTTCGGCACGCGCACTCCGTCGAGCGGTGGCTCTTCGCTGGGCTCGGGCATCGCGCCCGTCGGGTTCACGCAGCCGCTGTCGGGACTGACCCCCTCGACGACGTATTACTACTGCGGCATCGCCAGCAACAGCCTGGGCACTGGCTTTGGCACCGTCATGTCGTTTACCACCACGGCCATGGCGCCGCAGGTGACCACCAGCTACGCCTCGAGCGTCACGCGCACCGCAGCAACGCTGAACGGCTACGCCAACCCCGGCGGCGACACCACGTCCGCGTGGTTCCGCAACCCGGACACCGTCGCTGCGCGCGCGTGATCATTCCCGCTTCATCGCTGTGCGCGGGGAATCTTCGCGCGTAACTACGTCACTTGCAGCAGGCGATGGGCAGCGTCATTGTACACGAGCCTTCACTGCCGCTGTGCCAGCGAAACCCGGGCGTGCCGTCGGGAAGCGGTCGCCACTCGGCAGCGACACCGACCCAGCGGCGCGCCCCCAGCGGATAGGTGTAGCCCTGGCAGTTGTCGCCGACGCCCTGCTCGGGCTGCTCGGCGCCTGCAAGTGGAGGTCGCCAGTTCGGCATGTAGACCCAGGACTTCGGAATGGTGTTTGCGGGACCCAGCGTCCCGTTCACCACCGACTGATACAGCTCGTCCAGCATGCACATGTGCGCGCCATCTCCAAACTGCGTCGCGCAGAGCGCCGCCGCCGCAGTCAGTCCCTGCAGGACACCGGACTGAATGCGGCCCGAGGTCGTCCCCGTCGTCACCCCGACGTAGCTCGCGGCGGCTGGCGGCGTCTTCTCTCGAATCTGCCGCTCGATCCCGTTGAGATCGATGTTCACCTGCGCGATCGCCGATCGGATGTCTGCATCTTTGTCCGCGGAGGCACTGCGGCTCGTACACGAAAGCTGCCGCCCATCACTCGTCAGGATGCTTTCGCAGTAGGGCGGCGTGATCGCCCCGGCCGGCGCCGGACGGCACGTCAGCTGACGATTACCGTCGGTGGTCAACACTTCGTTGGACGTGCAGACAAGCGGCTTGCCGCCATCGCAGGCCCACGCAAACAGACAACCAACCAGAAGGCAACAAGCGCTGCGCATGTTGATGGCCCGCCTCATTTGCAGCACGCGATGGGCAGCGGCTGATCGCAGGGCGCCAGCGATCCGCTGTTGAAGTGCAGGTTGCGCGCGATGTAGGTCATCGACCAATCGACGGCCATGCCGGTCCAGCCGCGCGTCGTCGTCCCGTCGGTGTAGCCGCCGCAGCTGTCGCCAAGTCCGGCCAGCGGTTCCTGCGCGGTGGGATCTGGATTGTTCCAGGTCGGCATGTACAGCCACGCCTTGGGCACGTCTTGGTTCTGGAGCAGCGTGGAGTTCAGGACCGCGCCGACCATCTCACGCACCGAACACATATGCGCCCCCGCAGAGAACTCTGCAGCACACATCGCGTTGGCCGATGGCAGTCCCGCCGCGGCGCCGGAAAACGTGATGCGTCCAGTCGTCGTGGCGACGGTATTTCCGATGTAGTTGGCCGCAACGACGGGCGGCATGCCCAGCTGTTTCAACTGATCGGACAACGTCGCGACGCGTGTCTGCAGCTCGCGCACGCGCTGGCGATCCGCATCACTCAGCGTGTCCTGAAACTTGGGGGTGCAGCTGAGCGAAGACAGCCCGCCGCCCGCTCCCGCGTGCAGGAGCTGTCCCGTGCAGTCGGGCAGCGCCGGCTGGCAGACGACCTTGCCGCTGCGATAGATCAGGTAGCTGCTTTCACCGCAGGCCGGAAGATCGCTGATGTCGCGATCCACTCCGTCGGCGCCGAGCAGAAGCGGTGCAATCGCCGCGAAAAAAAGTGCGTGCCGCTTCATGGCTGAGCTCCCGCGCAGCAGGCGATGGGAAGGCTGGCGCTGCACGGTGCTTCGTCGCCGCCATGCCAGCGAAACGCGACGTCACCCGAGGCCAGCGGCCCCCACTCGACGGCCATGCCGGTCCAGCCGTTGTCGTCGATTCCCGTCGAATAGCCGCCGCAGTTGTCGGCGAGTCCGGACAGCGGCTCGGTGGTGCTGCTTTTCGGGTTGTGCCAGGTCGGCATGTAGACCCACGCCGAAGGGATGCGATCACTCGCGGTGAGCTTGCCGCGCGCAACACTTCGCGTCAGCTGGAATGATGTACACATGGCGGCGCCGGCACCAAACTCTGCGCTGCACAACACCGTCGCTGCGGCGAGCCCGGTTTTTCCCCCGGCGCTGATGCGGCCTTTGGTCGCGATGCGCGTGCTGCCGACATACAAAGGTTCATCGAGCGACTTCAGGGTGCGCAGCTGCGCGACGGCTTGCTCGAGCATCGCCACGCGATCGGTGAACAGATCGATCTGCCGACGCAGCGTAGCCCCGTCGGGCTCACCAGGAAGACCGGCCTCTTTGGTGACGCAGCTCAGCTGCGAGGTACCTTTGAAAAAACCGAGACCTTGTCCATCCGGACAACCTTCGGCGGGCGGCGGAACCGTCAAAGACGGCGCGGGTGGCGAGGCACAGACAAGCGCACCTTGCGCATCGGTCGTCAGGCCCTGCCCGTCGGCACAGCGCGGCAGGACACGCGACGGCGCGGTCTCGCAGCCAGCCCCTGCGCACGCCATCCCCACAACCAGCGAAACGAGGAAAACGGAGTCACGCATGGACCCAATTTTATCATTTCATATTTATCAATCTGATTTATACGGAATCAATGATTCATAAATCTGCTGAATATCACGTATCTTCGACCAGCGCGTCTCCCTCGAAGCGAAAGCGCAGCGGCGCTCCTTTTTCAAGGGGATGCCAGTCCTTCTTTCGCACGGCTTCGATGACCTGCGCGACCTGGCCGGGCGTGACGGGATTTAAGGCCCAGATCTTGGAAAACTGTTCACGGTCGGTGCTGATCATGGGGCCGTAGTTCAGCCATGGATCGTCGAAGCGGACGCGGACTTCGACACGCTGGCCGGCCCGGTTTTGTGCTGAGAATATTTTGAAAGTCACGTAGCCGGGATAGCCGGTGTGGGTTCGATTGACGACCCATAGATAGTCTTCGCCAGCTACGTGGATCTTGCGCGGACGCTGCCTCATGGAGGTTCATGATACAGGCTTCCCGCACCTTTCCCGGGGCTCGCCAGCTGTGCGAATTTCCGACGGAATTTTGCAGTGTCCGGGTTGTTCCGCTACAGCACGGCCAGCCCCGGCACCTGCAACGATACGTTCGGTACGCGCGCGCCGACCATGGGCGGATCGCCGCTTGGCGCGGGCTCGAGCTCGGTGAACTTCTCGCAGAACATCACGGGCCTGACCGCCAACACGACCTACTACTACTGCGCGATCGCGATGAACTCGATCGACAAGCAGTGGGGCTCGGTGCAGACCTTCATCACGCCTTCGGCTCCGACGGCGACGACGACCGCGGCGACCTACATCACCAACACCACGGCGCAGATCAACGGCTCGGGCAATCCGAATCGCACGAGCGCGGTCGGCTGGTTCCGCTACGCGATCAGCGCGCCGACCAAGTGTGACGATGTCTTCGGCTCGCGCGCTCCCGTCACGGGCAGCACCAGCCTCGGTTCCGACATCTACGATCAGCCCTATTCGCAGTCGCTGTCCGGTCTGTCGCCGGCCACCACCTACTACTACTGCGCCATCGTGCAGAGCTCGGAAGGAACTGCGTTCGGCACCGTGCTGACGTTCACCACCTCGACGGCGGCGACGGCTTCGACCACGGCGGCGGGCGCGATCACGTCGACCTCGGCGACGCTGAATGGCGCGGGCAATCCGAACTCGGCCAGCACGTACGGCTGGTTCCGTTACGCCAACACCAGCCCCGGCACCTGCAACGACAGCTTCGGCACGCGCGTTCCGTCGAGCAGCGGCACCAACCTGGGCGCCGGCAACGCCAGCGTGCCGTTTGCGTACGGCATCGGCAGCCTGTCGCCCGCGACGACCTACTACTACTGCGCGATGGCCACCAACAGCTACGGCACCGGCTACGGCGCGGTCATGTCGTTCACCACGCCGGCCATGGCACCGACGGTGACGACCTACTACGCGGACAAGCTGACGAAGACCACGGCGACGCTGTACGGCTACGGCACGCCGGGCGGTGATGCGACGACCGCGTGGTTCCGCTACAGCACGGCCAGCCCCGGCACCTGCAACGATTCGTTCGGCACGCGCGCTCCCACGACGGGCGGCACGGCGCTTGGATCGGGATCGGGATCGGTCAACTTCTCGCAGAACATCACGGGCCTTGCGCCGAACACGCTGTATTACTTCTGCGCGTTTGCGACGAACTCGATGGGCACCGCGGTGGGTCAGGTCCAGACCTTCACCACGCCCTCTTCTCCGACGGCAGTGACCACGGCGGCGACCTACCTGACGACGAACTCGGCGCAGATCAACGGCACCGGAAATCCGCAGCGCGCAAGTGCGCAGGGCTGGTTCCGCTACAGCACCACGGCGCCGATGGCGTGTAACGACACGTTTGGTTCGCGCGCCCCGGTCACGGGCAGCTCCTCCCTCGGCAGCGACATCTACGATCAGCCGTTTTCGCAGTCGCTGTCCGGTCTGTCGAGCAGCACGACCTACTACTACTGCGCCATCGTGCAGAGCAGCGAAGGCACTGCATACGGCGCGCTGCTGTCGTTCACAACGTCGGGCGCGCCCACGGCGACCACCGTCGCTGCGTCCAGCATCACGGCGACCTCGGCAACGCTCAACGGCTCGGGCAATCCCAACAACGGCAGCGCCACCGGCTGGTTCCGCTACAGCAACACCAACCCCGGCTCGTGCAGCGATTCGTTCGGCACGCGCGCTCCGTCGAGCAGCGGCGTTTCGCTGGGCTCGGGCTCGAGCAACGTTGCGTACGCCTATCCGATCTCGGGCCTGGTGCCGGGCGCGACGTATTACTTCTGCGCCATCGCGGGCAACAGCTACGGCACTGCCTTCGGCGCGATCATGTCGTTCACCACGCCGGCCACGGCCCCGACGGTGACGACCTATTACGCGGACAAGCTGACCAGCACCACGGGCACGCTGTACGGCTACGGCACGCCGGGCGGTGACGCGACGACCGCATGGTTCCGCTACAGCACCTCGAGCCCCGGCACCTGCAACGACACGTTCGGCACGCGCGCTCCCACGACGGGCGGCACGGCGCTCGGCGCGGGGACGGGCTCGGTCAACTTCTCGCAGAACATCACGGGCCTGACCGCCAACACGACGTATTACTTCTGCGCGCTCGCCACGAACTCAATGGGCACCGTGATGGGCATGGTGCAGACGTTCATCACGCCGTCCGCTCCGACGGCGGTGACCACGGCGGCGACCTACCTGACGACGAACTCGGCGCAGCTCAACGGCACTGGAAATCCGAACCGCGCAAGTGCGCAGGGTTGGTTCCGCTACAGCACCACGGCGCCGATGGCGTGTAACGACACGTTCGGTTCGCGTGCGCCGGTCACCGGCAGCTCCTCCCTCGGTAGCGACATCTACGATCAGCCGTTTTCGCAGTCGATCTCCGGTCTGTCGAGCGGCACCACCTACTACTACTGCGCCATCGTGCAGAGCAGCGAAGGCACTGCGTTCGGCGCGCTGCTGTCGTTCACCACGTCGGGCATCCCGACGGCCACCACCGTCGCTGCGTCCAGCATCACGTCGACCTCGGCAACGCTCAACGGCTCGGGCAATCCCAACAACGGCAGCGCCACCGGCTGGTTCCGTTACAGCAACACCAACCCCGGCTCGTGCAGTGATTCGTTCGGCACGCGCGTTCCGTCGAGCAGCGGCGTTTCGCTGGGCTCGGGTTCGAGCAACGTGTCGTTTTCGTATCCGATCGGCAGCCTCGTGCCGGGCGCGACGTATTACTACTGCGCCATCGCGGGCAACACGTACGGCACCGGACTGGGCGCCATCATGTCGTTCACCACGCCGGCCCAGGCGCCGCAGGTCACGACCTACTACGCCGACAAGCTGACGCGCACCACCGGCACGCTGTACGGCTACGGCACGCCGGGTGGCGACGCGACGACGGCGTGGTTCCGCTTCAGCACGACCAGCCCCGGCACCTGCAACGATACGTTCGGCACGCGCGCTCCGGCGATGACCGGCGGCTCGGCGCTGGGTGCGGGCACTGCTTCGGTCAACTTCAATCAGAACATCACGGGCCTGACCGCCAACACGACGTATTACTTCTGCGCCATTGCCGAGAACTCGATCGGCAAGGTCTACGGTCAGGTGCAGACCTTCATCACGCCGTCCGCTCCGACGGCACTGACCACGGCGGCAACGTACATCGGCAACAACTCGGCGCAGCTCAACGGCTCGGGAAATCCGAACCGCGCAAGTGCGCAGGGCTGGTTCCGCTACAGCACCACCGCGCCGATGTCGTGCAACGACACGTTCGGTTCGCGCGCCCCGGTCACCGGCAGCTCGTCGCTGGGTGCCGACATCTACGATCAGCCGTTTTCGCAGTCGCTGTCGGGTCTGTCGCCGGCGACGCAGTACTACTACTGCGCCATCGTGCAAAGCTCGGAAGGCACTGCGTTTGGCGCGGTGCTGTCGTTCACCACGGCGACGGCGGCGACGGCCACCACGGTCGCTGCGACGATGCTCACCTCGACCTCGGCACAGCTCAACGGCTCGGGCAATCCGAACGGCGCCAGCGCGTCGGGTTGGTTCCGCTACGCGACGACCAGCCCCGGCACCTGCAACGACAGCTTCGGCACGCGCTATCCGACCAGCAGCAGCACCAACCTGGGCGCCGGCTCGGCCAACGTCCCGTACTACTACGGCATCGGCAGCCTGACGCCGGGCGCGACGTATTACTACTGCGCCATCGTCAGCAACACGTATGGCACCGGCTTCGGCGCTGTCATGTCGTTCACCACGCCGGCCCAGGCGCCGCAGGTCACGACCTACTACGCCGACAAGCTGACGCGCACCACTGGCACGCTGATCGGCTACGCCAACCCCGGCGGCGACGCCACGACGGGCTGGTTCCGCTACAGCACGGCCAGCCCCGGCACCTGCAACGACACCTTCGGCACGCGCGCTCCGGCGATGACCGGCGGCTCGGCGCTGGGCTCGGGCACCAGCACGGTGACGTACCAGCAGAACATCACCGGACTCACCGCGGGCACGATGTATTACTTCTGCGCCATCGCCTCGAACTCGCAGGGTACGTCGTGGGGCACGGTTTCGCAGTTCATCACGCCGACGGCGCCGACCGCGCTGACCACGGCGCCGACGTACATCACGACGACCTCGGCGCAGCTCAACGGCTCGGGCAATCCGAACCGCGCCAGCGCGCAGGGCTGGTTCCGCTACGCGACGACCAACCCCGGCATGTGCAACGACACCTTCGGCTCGCGCGCCCCGACCAGCGGCGGATCTTCGCTGGGCGCCGACGTCTACGATCAGCCCTACTCGCAGTCGATCACCGGCCTGTCGCCGGCGACGACCTACTACTACTGCGCCATCGTCTCCAGCACCGAAGGCACGGCGCTGGGTACGGTGCTGTCGTTCACCACGGCGGCCCCGGCGACGGCCACCACCACGGCGGCGACCAGCGTCGCTTCGACGACGGCAACGCTGAACGGCTCGGGCAATCCGCAGGGCGCCGCGGCCACCGGCTGGTTCCGCTACAGCACGACCAGCCCCGGCACCTGCAACGACACGTTCGGCCAGCGCACTCCGTTGAGCGGCGGCACCAACCTGGGCGCCGGCACGGCCAACGTCAGCTTCGGGGCCGCGCTGACCGGCCTGACCCCGGGCGTGACCTATTACTACTGCGCCATCGCCAGCAACACCTACGGCACCGGCCTGGGCGCCCTGATGTCTTTGACCACGACGGCCAACGCGCCGGCCGTCAACACCGACTACACGTCGGGCATCACCACCACGCTGAACGCCTCGGCGAACCCGAACGGCGCAGCCACCACCGGCTGGTTCCGCATCGCGACGACCAGCCCCGGCACCTGCAACGACACGTTCGGCACGCGTATTCCCACCAGCATGGGCGCGACGCTGGGCGGCGGCTCGAGCTACGTTGCGTACTCGTATCCGGGCGGCACGCTGACGCCGGGCACGACGTATTACTACTGCGCCATCGCCGAAAACGGCGTCGGCAAGTCGTTCGGCGTCATCCGTTCGTTCACCGAGCCGATGCCGCCTTCGGCCACCACGCTGGCGGCGACGCCGGTCACCGCGACGACGGCGACGCTCAACGGCTCGGGCAATCCGAACGGCAACTCGACGATCGCCTGGTTCCGCTACAGCACGTCCAGCCCCGGCACCTGCAACGACGTGTTCGGTACGCGCACTCCCGCTTCCGGCGGCTCGTCGCTGGGCTCCGGCACGACGGCGACGCCGTTCAGCGAGTCGATCACCGGCCTCGCCGCGGCAACGACGTATTACTTCTGCGCCATCGCGTCGAGCGCGTACGGAACTTCGCTCGGCTCGGTGCTGTCGTTCACGACGCCGGCCTCGATCGTCAAGCCTGGTGAGCCGGGCGGCGGCGGGGGCTCGGCCGATGCCGCGAACCCGGTGAAGACGGAAGCCGCGACGGCGATCGCCGAAAGCGCCGCGGTGTTCAACGGCAGTGTCTTCGCCAGCGGCAAGAGCGCGACGGCGTGGTTCCGCTACGACACCGTCGATCCAGAGAAGTGTGACGACAAGTTCGGCACGCGCGCTCCGAAGGAAGCGGGCACCGAGCTGGCCGGCAGCGACAAGGCGGTCGAGTTCTCGCAGACGATGACGGGCCTGGCCCCGGGTCAGACCTACTTCTTCTGCGCCCTCGCGACGTTCGGTGACAAGACGTACGTCGGCGCGGTGCGCTCGCTGACCACCAAGGCGACGGCGCCCAGCGTGACGACGAAGGCACCGACGGATGTGGCGAATGGCTCGGCGCTTTTGAACGCCGCCGTGATTCCGAACGGCGCGGAAGCGACCAGCTGGTTCCGCTTCGGTACGACCAAGCCTGAGAGCTGCAGCGACGACTTCGGCGCACGCGCACCGCTCGAAAACGATCGGTCGCTGGGCGCTGGCGCCGCGGCAGTTGGCAACGCGGAAGCGATCTACAACCTGAAGAGCGGCGTCACGTACTACTACTGCGCAGTGGCGACGAACTCGATCGGCACGAGCTTCGGTGAGGTGCTGTCGTTCGTGGCTGGTGCAGCGACGCCGAGTGTGGTCACCGATCCGGCGTCCATCGTCGACGCAAACGGCGCGACGATCGGCGGCACGGTCAGCGCAAACGGCGCCGAAACGAAGGTCTGGTTCCGCTACGGCACCTTCGATCCGGGCCTGTGTGACGACTCGTTCGGCAGCCGCGCTGAAGTGTCGATCGAGTCTCCGCTTGGGGTCGAAGCCGGTGAGACGGTGCTTGGTGGCGACACCAACGCGCGCGCCCTCTCGGCGACGCTGCGTGGTCTCAAGCCGGGCCTGACCTACTACTTCTGCGCCGCCGCCAGCAACGCCGGTGGGGCGAAGTTCGGTCAGGTCCGCTCGTTCGCCACCGTAGAGGCGCCGCTGCCGGCCTTCACCACTGCGGCGAACCCGGCCGCCGTGAAGACGTCGATCGAAGCGACGGCCGCCGAACTTTCCGTGGCCAACCAGTCGGCCAGCGCTGCCGGTGACACCGTCGAAAGCGCCGAGTCGGGCGGCTGCAGCTACGCCGCCCGGCAGAGCCGCAACAGCGCGCTCCTGTCGTTGTTTGCCGCCGCACCGCTCCTCGCCCTCATGCTCCGCCGCCGCCGTCGCGCTGCCGCCTGATCGTCTCGATTCAACGCACGCCTCACACTCCTAAGTCACTCCCCGCTGGCGGGGAGTCGACGACGCGAAGCGAGTCGGTGGGGTGGGCCTTTCTCTGGCTATCGACAAACTATCGATCGTCGCTGTACGCCCACCCCACCGGCGCCTTGCGGCGGCCGACTCCCCGCCAGCGGGGAGTAAGTGTATTTGACGCAGATCCTCGTCAGTCCGGCTTTCGTTCGCTCCGGTTTGATGCGGCGCCTCCACGGAGCGGCTTTCGTTCGCTCCGGTTTGATGCGGCGCCTCCACGGAGCGGCTTTCGTCGCTCTATTCTTGATGCGATGCCTCCGCGGATGCGACTTTCGTCGCTCCGGTTTGATGCGGCGCATCGGCGGAGTGACTTTCGTTCGCTCTGGTTTGATGCGGCGGCTCGGCGGATGCGACTTTCGTAGCTCTGGTTCGATGCGGCGGCTCCTGCAGAGCGACTTTCGTTCGCTCTGGTTTGATGCGGCGGCTCTTGCAGAGCGACTTTCGTGGCTCCGGTTTGATGCGGCGCATCGGCGGGCATGTCCGCGGCGTTCGTGACTTGCGCCGGACACGCTGCGCACAGCGCTCGACAGAAGTGACCTTGCTTGGCTTGATGTCACGGTGCAGAAGTCCTTTCCAGCACAGTGGGATCCGAAGCTTGGAATTCACGTGACTTGAAGTCGCGGCC
>JADMIO011437983.1_pt1 | contig 11186 bp, 8 predicted proteins | sample 8958161 | NCBI WGS metagenome assembly JADMIO01 (sample SAMN16585339, study PRJNA669376) | soil metagenome | isolation source: Crop rotation soil | place: USA: Cullars Rotation, Alabama | collected 2011 | reverse complement strand
AGCGGAATATTGTTACCGGCTGGTAGCAACCTTCCCGCCTCCCCGTGGAGGTGAAAGCTATGTTTCTGAAGAAATTTGTATTCCCCCGATCCTTGTGGATGAACCTGTCATCACCAAGGTCAGCATAGAAAAAACAGATACGACAGCTGGAGAAATTACCGTGGTATGGACTAAACCCTTTGAGATAGACCGGGATCAATTTCCGGGACCTTTTTCATATGAATTGTATCGCGCAGAAGGCCTGACTGGTAATACCAATATTACTTTAGTCAACCCCGGAACGCTGGAAGAAGATGATACCGTATTCGTTGATACTGGTTTAAATACCCTGGACCTGGCTTACAATTACCGGGTGGTTCTTTATTCCAATACCGCCGATTTCCCTGCCGTATTTTCAGCAGTTGATACTTCATCCGTTGCCTCTTCTGTCAGGCTCTCGGCAAAGAGTGAGTTCAAAAGAATTATCCTGAGCTGGGCGGCCGATGTTCCCTGGTCAAATATCATTCAGACCGAGCCAAATGAACATGACCTGTACCGCGGAGAACCGGAGGAAGACCAGGAGGACTTTGACCTGATCGCAGAAGTCGATCCCACCGTAGCGGGACTGACCTACGCCGATGAAGGCGAACCCGGCTCACCACTTGTCGACACGGAAACCTATTGCTATCGCGTGCTCACGCGCGGTGGATATGGCAATCCGAATATTCTTGAACCGCTGGAAAATTTTTCACAGATATTATGTGCTCAGCCAAGCGATACGATCCCGCCATGCAAGCCGTTGCTGGTGGTCAAACTTTCAGATTGCGGAAATGCTTTTAACTCCACTCATCCATGTGATCAGGGGAATTTCAGCAATGAGCTGTCATGGGAAAGGCCGACGGGTGAATGCGCTTTCGACGTTCTGGGATATAAGGTTTACAGGTCCAAATCCCTCCAGGGTGAATATACCTGGCTTGAAAATGCGGGGATCATAACGGGAACTTCCTTCGTAGACAACGGCGTTAACGGGTCAGGCCTTAACTCGCTGGCCTATTGTTATCGATTATCCGCCATCGACAGGTCCGGAAATGAAAGTGAGCTGAGTGATCCTGTATGCAACGACAATTGTCCGTATTACGAGCTGCCTAATGTCTTTACGCCCAATGGCGATCCTTGCAATTCACTTTTCAGCGCCTGGAGTGACAGGCCAATTCCGGGTATCGGTGGGGAAACCACTGGTCCTCCTCATCCCTGCACGCCAAACTCGGACGATCAGGAACAAAAATGCGCGAGATTTGTCGAGCAGGTATTTTTCAAGGTATATAACCGATGGGGGAAAGAAGTTTATGAATACGAGTCGGGCGGGGAGAGGACTATCTATATAGACTGGGATGGCCGTGGCTCGGATGGCACGGAGCTCGCTTCCGGAGTTTATTTCTACGTTGCCGATGTTACGTTTGATTCTGTTGATCCCAAAAAACGGAATAAGACAATCAAAGGATGGGTTCATCTGATCCGCTAACCGCAAGCATAAGCCAGCAGCATCTTATTTTATTCGATGGGGTTTGTAATCTGTGCAACGGCGCTGTGCAATTCATCATCAACCGCGACCCAAAATCAATTTTCAAATTTGCCTCTATTCAATCTGAAGCAGGGCAGGAATACCTGAAACGTTTTTCCATTTCCGGCCCGGATCTGTACAGTGTCATCCTGATCAAAAAAGGAAAAGTCTATGATCGCAGCGCTGCAGTATTCGAGATCGCGCGAGATCTTTCCGGTCTGTGGCCGGCGTTTTATCCCTTGAAATTTATTCCTGCGTTTGTTCGCGATGGTGTTTATAAATGGATCGCCAGGAACCGTTACCGGTGGTTTGGAAAACAGGATCAGTGCATGATCCCTACGCCGGAATTGAAGGCGAGGTTCCTGCAGTAGTACGAGGTGCAGAAAGTTTATTTCTGTTACTATTTGCTATATTATAGCATTGGGCCATTCTTAAGAGCAATGAAAGCAGACAAGAAAAATAAATGGATTGCAATTGGGGTAACTGTTATCGTATCGGGGCTGTTGACCTATTGGGGAATTTTGGGAATTGGAGCTTATGGAATAGCATTGTTCATTATTACCCCGATTTTTTTAGGTGCCAGCCCTGTCGTTATTTATGGACAGAAAAGGAACATAACTATGAGAGAAGCCAGGCATATTGGCTTCTTAACTTTAACAGTGTTTGCATTTGGATTAATTGTTTTTGCTATGGAAGGAATCATTTGCATTGCCATGGCTGCTCCAATTGCATTATTACTGACCTGGCTAGGGACAATTATTGGATTCAGTATTATTAAAAAGATTCCCGGGCAAGGGAAAACAACAATTGGGATTTTATTACTAGCCATACCTTCAATTTCGTTCATAGAAAAAAATAGCCACGCGTTGCCCGAGTTAATTCCAGTAGTAACATCAATAGAAATCGATGCAAGTCCCGAGGATGTCTGGAAAAACGTCATTGAATTTCCAATGTTAAAGAACCCGACAGAATTGATTTTCAACACAGGAATTGCATATCCGATAAATGCCACAATAAACGGCCAGGGAGTTGGCGCCATCCGCCATTGTAATTTCTCAACAGGAAGTTTTGTTGAACCCATTACAATTTGGGATGAGCCCAGATTATTAAAGTTTGATGTAAGGCACAGTCCTCCAACCATGAAAGAGATAAGCTTTTATGAAATAGATGCACCTCATCTTCACGGTTATTTTGTTTCAAAGCAAGGTCAATTCAAACTTACAAAACTGGACACCGGAAAAACATTGTTAGAGGGAACAACTTGGTACTACCATAGCATATACCCTATTTTTTATTGGCAACTCTGGAGCGACTACATAATTCATAAAATTCATTTGAGAGTGCTGACGCATATCAAAGAGACGACGGAAGGAAAAGAGTAAGGACAACGACCTTATTTGCGAAATCGGTATAATCAATGGTTAGATTTATTATTCAGCCGGAATCGGAAGATTAAAACTGGTTGAGGAGCAATGTGAGAAATATAGTTAAGGCCCTAATAATCATCATATCATCGATTGCATCGTTGGAGCTTTTGGCACAGCGCGCTGGCAGCGATACAACATTTGTTCTCAAAGAGAACATCGATGGTGAGCAGCACGCGATCTTCTTTGGCGGCCACGCCAGCAAATTTTATGATGACATTTCCCGGTTTACGTTTGATCGATTTGACGGCCAGACCTACCAGGGCTCCCTCGACTATCTTAAGAAGAAAAATCTGACATTGACGAGGACGAATCCAATACTTCCATGGACAACCTGGGTTACTTTAAAGCAGTACAAGGGCAACTTTTATGTCTACAAACCGTGTGACTTCTGTTTTCATTTCCGGCAATCGGTTAATGACTCAACATTTATAGACTGGGGTTGCGAAGGCCCGCTTGCAAATAAGATCCTCAGCCAGAAAAAAATCAACAAAAGTACCTACCGGTTCGTGCTCGCCGGTTTGTTTGACGAGGGTGGGGAAAGGGAATTAACAATCCATGTGATCGATTTCAAAAAGGGAATTGCCGTTTTCGAAAGCGACGAAAACAAAAGAAAGTTGTATTACCTGATGATTGCCGCCGATAAGGTACGGCGCGTACCCATCATTATCCATCACTGTCCGTCACAAAAGCAAGCAGAATTGAAATTCAGTGATGCTGATGTTAAAAATCTTCTGAACGGAGAGTGATCAGCCTTGGACTGACTCGATGTGATCCCGAAAGTTTATTTTTGTTCCTATATTAAAGTTTCTAACCAACTTCTATGAAAGCTTTCGTTTTCCCCGGACAGGGTGCGCAGTTCACCGGAATGGCAAAAGATGTTTATGACTCAAACGCCAAAGCCAAGGAACTGCTGGAGCAAGCCAATGTCATTCTGGGATTCCGCATCACCGATATCATGTTCACAGGCTCGGCCGACGAGCTGAAACAAACCCGCGTAACCCAGCCTGCCATTTTTCTTCACTCCGTCGCCCGCGCTTTAACGCTGGCTTCCTTTAAACCCGACATGGTGGCAGGTCATTCACTGGGAGAGTTCTCCGCCTTAGTTGCCAATCAGTCTCTTTCTTTTGAAGATGGATTAATGCTGGTGTATAAACGCGCCATGGCCATGCAGCACGCCTGCGAGATCAATCCCTCTACCATGGCCGCTATCCTGGGACTGGATGATCAAAAAGTGGAGGAAATATGTGCAGGAATAAAAGATGAGATCGTTGTCCCGGCCAACTACAATTGTCCCGGTCAGCTCGTGATCTCCGGTTCCATAAAAGGAATTGATATTGCCTGTGAAAAAATGAAAGCCGCCGGAGCCAAGCGCGCGCTACCGCTTCAGGTTGGCGGAGCATTTCATTCTCCTTTGATGGAACCTGCCCGCGAAGAACTTGCCAAAGCCATTCAGACCACAACCTTCAGCAAGCCGGTGTGTCCCGTGTATCAGAATGTAAATGCCGAACCATCAACTGAAGTGGAGAAAATCAAACAGAATCTTATCGCGCAACTAACAGCGCCGGTGCGGTGGACGCAATCTGTTCAGCGCATGACCAAAGATGGCGCGACAACTTTTGCAGAATGTGGTCCGGGAAAAGTATTGCAGGGTCTGGTCAGGAAAATTTCTCCACAGGCGGAAGCTATCAGTGTTTGATACTTGCACCAATCTTTTCAACCGGGAGGGTATCCTGGCAATCGCTTAATAATTCCGCTATTGTTTTTCTGAGAACAGGATGAATCGAATCCGCAACAAGCTCTGCCAGCGGAATGAGCGTGAATCTCCGATCCTGAATTCCGGGATGCGGCACTTTCAGCGATTCAGAATCGATCACCCGGTCATCATAAAAAAGTATATCGATATCGATTACACGTGGTCCCCATTTTACTTTTCGGTCACGCCCCATCATCGTTTCGATCTCACCAAGGTTTTGTAAAAGCGTTTCCGGGTCGAGCTCCGTTTCTATTTCGATCACCTGGTTATAAAAATGTGGCTGATCCGTAAGTCCCCAGGCAGCGGTTTTATAAAGGGAAGAAGCCCTGAGGATCTTTCCGGCACGAAGGTCAATCAGAATTTTTGCCTCCTCTATATTTAACAGGGGGTTACTCAGGTTCGATCCCAACAACAAGAATTTACCGCTGGTCAGCTTATCCTCCACAGTGCAAACATACTTTTTTATTCGGATGAGTATTGCTTACTTTTGGGCTCAAATGTCCGTTTTATGAGCTTTGGAAGAGCATTTCTTGCATCCTGTCTTGGATCCCTTGTTGCGTTGATCGCTGTTATGCTGCTGATTTTTGTTATGACCATTGGTTTCTTCTCAGCGGTCGTCTCTGGCCTTTCATCGGAGGAACAGGTGCTGGTTGAAAACAATTCTGTACTCCATCTCAGGCTCGACGCGGAGTTTTCCGAGCTGCAACGAGAAAATCCATTAGAAGGCCTGCCAATTCCCGGAGGAGATGATGTAAGCATTGGACTTCTTCAATTAAAGGAAGCCATCAGGAATGCAGCGTCTGATGAAAAAATAAAAGGCATATACCTGGAGGTAAGTTATCCGATGACAGGTTTTTCGACGCTGGAAGAGATCCGGCAGTCACTGCTTGATTTCAGAAAAAACGGCAAATGGGTGATCGCATACAACGAAGTATTTTCGGAAGGCGCTTATTACCTGGCATCCGCGGCTGACAAAGTTTATCTGCATCCTGAAGGTGAAGTGGAGTTCAACGGCCTTGTTGCCGAGGTCAGTTTTTTCAAAAAATTATTCGACAAGCTTGAGATCAAGCCCCAGGTTTTCAGGGTCGGTGAATTCAAGAGCGCTGTTGAGCCTTTCCTGTTCGATAAGATGAGCAATGAAAGCAAGCTTCAGCTCACGGTACTTCTCAATTCCATGTATGACTATGTGATCAGCCAGGTATCAGCCTCCAGAAACATTCCGGAGAATGAGTTGAAAGAGATTTCGGATAAAATGCTTGTCACCGACGCAGCAGCTGCATTGGATAAAAAGCTTATCGATGGGCTTTTATATAAAGATGAATTTGACCATGAGCTGAAGATCAGGCTCGGTCTCAAGGAAGACGAGAAAATCAATTTTATCAAATACGGCAAGTATCGCAAGAGCATTTCAGGATATAAATCGTCCAAGAATGAGATTGCTGTTATCGTGGCCGAAGGAACGATACTTCCCGGATCAAATGACGATGGCGAGCAGATTATCGCCGCGGATTCATTCGTGGAAGAATTACGAAAGGCAAGGGAAGATAAAGATATCAAAGCCATTGTGCTGCGTGTCAATTCTCCGGGCGGGGAGTTCAGATCTTCGGATATGATCTGGCGCGAAGTACAGCTTGCCAAAAAAAGCAAACCGGTGATCGCTTCCATGTCGGATTATGCAGCGTCCGGTGGATATTATCTTGCCATGGGTTGTGATACCATTGTTGCGCAGCCCCACACCATTACAGGCTCGATTGGAATTTTCAGCATCCTGTTCGACATGAGCGATTTTCTTGGCGATAAACTCGGGATCACTTTTGATGAAGTAAAAACCGGCGAATACGGTGAGCTGTACACTGTCACCAGGCCGCTCACCGATGCGGAGAAAAAGATCTTCCAGAAAAACCTGGAAGCCCACTATGAAACTTTTACCGGCAAAGCCGCGGAAGGAAGAGATGTGTCAATCGATGAAATCAAGAAAGTGGCATCAGGAAGAGTTTGGTCGGGCGTTCAGGCAAAAGAGCATAACCTCGTGGACGTGCTCGGTGGGTTTAACGACGCCGTCAAGATCGCGGCAGAAAAAGCCGGGATCGCCGATGATTACAAAATCCGTTATTATCCCAAACAGGTTAATTTCCTGGAACGGTTCCTGAACAGGGAAAGCGTGAATGCGAAAGAAGATGCGATGAAATCTGAGCTCGGCGAGTTCAAAGTGTGGTACGATCAGCTGAAGCATGTCCGCACTTACCAGGGTGAACAGGCACGCATGCCCTTTGAACTGCAAATCCATTAACTGTGTGCTTATGTGTTCAAGTGTCATGTGTTTATGTTTGAAATGCCAAATTACCTGATGACCATTGACTAAATGACCAATGACTGATATTCGCAATAACTGGACACGAGAAGAAATTTCCGGCATCTATAATATGCCGGTGCTCGATCTTATTTACAGATCCGCCACCGTGCATCGTCAGTTCCATGATGCGCAGGAAGTTCAGGTCTGCACGTTGTTATCCGTGAAGACGGGCGGTTGTCCTGAAGATTGCGCTTACTGTCCACAGGCGGCGCGCTATCATACCGACGTAAAAGTTCATAAGCTCCTCGATGTGGAGGAGGTCCTTCAAAAAGCGCGTGAGGCGAAAGATTCAGGGAGCACAAGATTTTGCATGGGTGCGGCGTGGCGTGAAGTACGGGATAACCGCGACTTTGATAAAGTGATCGAAATGGTAAAAGGCGTGAACGGCATGGGCCTTGAAGTCTGTTGCACACTGGGCATGCTCACACACGAACAGGCTGAAAAACTCAAAGCCGCCGGACTTTATGCTTACAATCATAATCTCGACACCAGCGAGGAATTTTATAACGACATCATTTCAACACGTACCTACGAAGACCGGCTGGAAACGTTGGGCAATGTGAGAAAAGCAAAAATTTCGGTTTGTTCCGGCGGCATCATCGGAATGGGCGAAAAAGAAAGCGACCGGATCGGCATGCTTCTGACGCTGGCAACCCTTCCCGAGCACCCGGAGTCGGTTCCGGTCAATGCCCTGGTGCCCGTAGAGGGAACACCGCTTGAGGATCAGCCCCGCGTTTCGGTTTGGGAAATGATCAGAATGATCGCCACCGCCAGGATCATCATGCCGAAAGCCATGATCAGGTTATCGGCAGGACGCGTGCGCATGAGCCTCGAGGAACAGGCCCTTTGTTTTCTTGCCGGCGCCAACAGCATTTTTGCCGGTGACAAATTGCTAACCACACCTAACCCGGCCGCCATCCAGGACCAGGAGATGTTCCAGTTGCTCCAGCTCAAACCCCGAAAGGCTTATAAAGATAGAGAGGACCTTATCTTGAATACCCTGTCCTGAATCTCAGATTCCAATTCGCTGATCTAGACTAAGAAAATCCCAAATTACTATGGACTATGGACCATAGACTATGGACTCGTTCAAGGTAACTGACGTTCATCGTTCAATACCACCACTTCGACGGAATGGCTGGTATGCTTTTTTTTGAAGTATTCTCCACAGAATTAGGCTTCCCCGACAATTTTTGATTTCCACGGAATGTCACGTTATGAGAAGAATATTGCTTTTTGTGTTGGCCATCGTATGGATTCAATCACATGCCCAGGTAGACACCACTTTTATCTATGATACCGATACACCGTACGGTTCCCTGGACATCCGTATCGCCAAGTCGCCAACCAATTACTATTACCTGCAGGAAAACAAGACTTTCAGCTTCCGGGAAAGTTCTCCAGGCGTAAAAACAGATGCTTACCGCGATATGACCTCGTGGGATTCCTCGCCTTATATGGAAGGAAACCTGAGGGAAAAAAATGGCGCAGCGGATAATTTTGTCATGAATTACCGCATGCTGATGCCCGGAGGCTATGATGCAGACTACTCCCCGGGCTATCCTATGATCCTGATGCTTCATGGTCTGGGTGAACGGGGCAACTGCTGGGAAGAAGAATGCTATCATGCCGACCCGACGTATACGCCGCAGGCCAACAATCCCCCCGCACCAACCAGCAGTGATTTCGAGCTGCTCAACAACGATCACCAGCTTGCTACAGGAGGTAATGTTCATCTCCTTGCGCGAAATGCAGCTGGCACCATGCTGCCCAATGACCCGGGACTGCCGGAGCGTTCTTTTCCTGGATTTATCGTTTTTCCGCAGAATCTGAACGGCTGGACCAATCTCACAACACAGGATGCTATCCGCATCGTGAGGCTCCTGATAAAAAAATATAACATCGATCCGAATCGCATCTACATCCACGGACTGTCGAACGGTGGTCATGGTGTTTATGAAACCATCAAGCGTGCACCCTGGCTTTTCGCCGCTGCGCTGACGATGTCGCCAATCGATGATGGCTTTATCACCGTCAATCATGTTGAAGCTTCCGTAGCCCATATTCCATTGTGGGTTTTTCAGGGAGGTCAGGATCACAACCCGACGCCGGGAAAGACAGAAAACATGATCAAGAAATTCAGGGATGCGGGCATGGTGGTCCGCTATACAAAATATCCGAACCTTGGCCACGGCACCTGGGGAACAGCCTATCAGGAACCGGATTTCTTCAGCTGGATGCTGGGAAAGAACAATGCTAACATCCACGCTTTCGCGGGAAATCCTACCATTTGCAATGGAGAAAGCGCGACACTCGAACTGCCGGAAGGTTTTCTCGCCTATCAATGGGAGAAAGATGGTGCTGTTATTTCCGGGGCAGATGAAGCTACTTATGAAGCAACAACAGCCGGAACATATCGTGCGCGATTTTCAAGAGTGGCGGCACCCTCCGAATCGGAATGGAATCAGTGGTCGGAACCGGTACAGGTTACCATGGGTGCGGGACTGCCACAGGCAGAGATCAGACAATATGGAACGGTGCTGTTAAAAGATCTGAACAACTTCGGAAATGCACAACTGGAGTCGGAGGGTGACTTTGCGCATTACTACTGGTTCAAGAATGGTTTACCAGTTGATTTTACCGGCGACCAGGACGACACCATTAAATTTGCAACCATCACACCCGCTATGGGCAAAGGTGCATACACGCTGGTGGTGGCGAATTTCGACAATTGTCAGAGCCCGGTTTCGGATGCAAAATATCTTTTCTTCAATAACGAGGCACCGACAAACATCACGGCGCCGTCCGGTTTTAGCGCCGACGTGGATGGTGTGGAAGTTGACCTGAGCTGGACCGATGAATCCAGTAATGAAAATGGTTTTGAGATCTGGCGGAGAAGGCAGACGGGAGCATCAACCTTTACACCCTGGGAGATGGCAGTGCTTACTTCCGGAAATGAATCTTCATTTCACGACAGTGGTCTTTATCCTGAGACTACCTATCAGTACAAGATCAGGGGCGTAAGCAATACCGGGCGTTCGCAGTACACACCTTCAACCGAATCACTGATCGTTGACACCGGCGCGGATACCGAAGCGCCATCCGCTCCGCAGAACCTGACGGCCACCATGGTGGGTATTCAGAAATTCAGGCTCTCGTGGAGTCCGGCGACAGACAATTCAGTTCTTGAGCAGTATTATATCGAGGATGGTACCAATTCAATTCCAACCGGTTCACTGGATACTACTTTCTATCTCACAGATCTTGCGCTGAATGATATTTATACATTGACCGTGAAGGCCGCCGATCTTTCCGGCAACCTGAGCGAGCCCAGCAATTCATTCAAGGTGAGCACCTATGTTGCGGGACTTTTTTACGAGCACAGCACCGGTCTTACCGAAGACCTCGATCTCATCGACTGGTCGACCCCGGAATTCACCGGGTTGGTTGAGACGTTCACCCTTTCACCGAAAACGCAGGAAGACTATTTCAATTTTCGTTTCGATGGTTTCCTCTGGATCGTCAATCCCGGAAGCTACGAGTTCAGGACCACGTCGGATGACGGAAGCCGGCTGAAGCTGAATGATGAAGTGATCGTTGAGAATAATGGCGTGCACGGCGCGATCACCGTTGAAAGTTCGGCTAAAAATCTCAACGCGGGCTATCACCGCATCATGGCCGAGTTCTTCGATTTTGTAGAATCAGATAGCCTGTCCGTTGAGTACAAGGGTCCTGACACCAACGATCAGTGGATGGAGATCGGGGGCGAGGCATTGAAGAGCGCGGAGAACGCCGTGATGGGAACCGAAGATCCCACGCATCATGAATTTGTGCTGATCGTTTATCCCAATCCTTCGCGACAGGATAACCTGAATATCCGGGTGCAGACCATGGTGAATGCGCCTGTGCAGATCCAGCTGATCGATCCCGTGGGCAGGAGCCTGGTGACTGAAGTTTTCAATCCCGCTGAAGTGGGGGAGAGCATCCGCCTTGCACCTGAAGGAATTCTGTCCGACGGACTTTACATTGTTGTCGCCACGCAGGGCAATGTCACCGCGCGGAAGCGAGTGATCATCCGGAGTTACTGAGCAAGTTTTCACAGGGAGGATCAAT
>JADMIO011827318.1_pt1 | contig 11187 bp, 9 predicted proteins | sample 8958161 | NCBI WGS metagenome assembly JADMIO01 (sample SAMN16585339, study PRJNA669376) | soil metagenome | isolation source: Crop rotation soil | place: USA: Cullars Rotation, Alabama | collected 2011 | reverse complement strand
CTTTCCCTGGACCGCACTGCAGCGACAGAGAGTGCCGAGCGAGTTATCATCTGGCCCAACGAGAACCACTGGATTCTCAATGAGGACAGTCGGTTCTTCTATAGTCAGGTGCGCGAGCGGTTCGGGGGTGTTTGAACGGGCCGTCACCGACGGGGATGGGCGCCCCGTAATAGTATGTCTACCACGCGACCCCGTAATCCTCGCCGTGATTACTCGAACCGCCCCACATCGTCCCGTGTTTCTGATCGAACAGGATGGCGTTGATAGGGCCTGAACTGCGCTGCACGAACTGAAGCGTGTAGCCCATTGAGCGCAGGGCAGTACGCACTGAGTCCGGCAGTGACGTAGCCGCCTCGAGCAGGCCCGGTCTCGCCTCGTGCTCGCCGAACGACGACCGCATCTGATAACTGTTGATGTTTGGTGCTTCAACCGATTGCTGCACCGTCATGCCAAACTCGACGACGTTGAGAAAGAATTGCAGAAGGTTCTGATCCTGCGAGTCACCACCCTGGACGGCGAAGGCGAGATACGGCTTACCATCCTTGAGCGCCATCGTCGGCGTCAAGGTCACACGTGGTCGTTTACCTGGCTCGATGACATTGAACGGACCGTCGCTCGGATCCGTCACGAAACTCTGGGCGCGCTGGCTCAAGCCGATGCCCGTCCGACCCGCGATGACGGCCGGCACCCAACCGCCACTCGGCGTCACGCTGACAACCCAGCCTTCCTCGTCGGCTGATTCGATCGACGTCGTGCCAGCGTAGAACGACTCGAAGAACGCGGCGTCGCGTAGCGAAACTGAATTGGAAACGAAATCCGGCGGAATGGTCGCGGGGGTCGGCGTAGCGGGCATGGCATCCTGCTGTCCGCTTCTGGCAGAATCCTTCGGCACGAAGGCGGCGATGTTCCAGCTCGCCAGCTGCGCCGCGTACGGGTTGCTCACTCCGCCAGGCTGAAACGGATACGGATCGCCAGGCTTGATCGCCGGATCGTTCTTCGTCCAGTTGATTTGCGCGTAACGCGACTTCGCATACTGCTTCGACAGCAGACCTTCGACAGGCTCCGACGGCGGAAAATACGGATCGCCGTAATAGAAATCGCGATCGGCAAAGGCGAGACTCATCGTTTGATAGATGAGATGCAGGTAGCGGGGCGAGTTGTATCCCATGCTCTTCACATCGGCGTTCTCGAGAATGTTGAGCGCCTCGAGCATCGCCGGTCCCTGCTGCCAAATGGGAAGCTTGTACACCTCGATGCCGCGATAGTTGGTGTGGAGCGGCTCTTCGATTTTGACCTTCCAGTTGGCGAGATCCTGCATCGTGAACAGGCCACCATCCTCCCGCGCGCCGCGCACGAGCTCGCGGGCGATATCTCCTTTATAAAAACGATCGTAAGCGGCGTAGATGGCCTGCTTGCGAGTCTTGCCTGATTTGAGTGCCTGCTGCTCCGTGTCGACGAGCTTGCGCCAGGTTGCGGCCAGATCTTTCTGGACGAAAATCTCGCCCGGCTCGGGAGCTTCCCGAGTTTGGCCGAGATGGGTGAGCATGATCTGCGGCGATTGTTTCCACTGCTTGATCCAGCCCTTGTAGTGCTCGATGGTGTTAGCAAGCTGCGCTTCGATCGGATAGCCGTCTGCCATCTGGATCGCCGGGCCCAACACCTGCGCCAGCGACAGCTTTCCGTACTCGGCGAGCATCGTCAGCAGTCCGCCGACGGTACCCGGCGTGACCGCGGCCAGCGGTCCGTATTCGGGCGGAAAGTGGTAGCCTTTAATTCTATAGTATGCCGCGGTCGCACCAGTCGGCGCGACACCAAGGGCGTCGATGCCGATGACTTTGCCGGTGTGCGGATTGTAGATGAGAGCCTGCGTCTCTCCGCCGCACGAGAGCGTGTCCCACATCGTGCAGCCCGCCGCGAGCATCGCCGCGGCAGCGTCCACAGCGTTCCCACCCTTTGCGAAAATCTGCGCGCCGGCAGTCGCCGAGAGAGGTTTGCCGGTAATGGCCAGCCAATGGCGCGCGTGAAGTGGCGGTTTTTCGGTGGGGCCCGTGCGTGGATCCGCATACTGCCTGGCCGCGCCGCCCCTTTCCGCACGTTGTGCGTGCACCGAAGCTGGAACGAGTACGGTCCCCGCGAGGAGGACGGCGAAGGTAAGGCGATTCATGGTCAACATCGGATTGATCGAAGGAGAGTTCTGCGAGCCGATGTACAATATGGGCAAATTACGAGGAGTAAGCGCTTTGCCGGAGGGCGAGCGCGGGCTCTATCATTACAAAGCAACGTGCCAAGAGAAACGCGCGGACCCGCCACGGTCGCGGGCGTTCTGCGCTCACTCCGAGCTGAGGAGATCGACACCGGCGCGGCGCACCTGGAGAAGCGCCCACACAACTGCCGGATCGAAGAGCCCGCCACTTTCGTCACCGATGAAAGCAAGCGCTTTCTGCAGTGACCACGCTTGTCGAAAAGGGCGATCGTGGGTGACTGCCTCGAAGGAGTCGACGACCCGAACGACGCGTGCTTCTATGGGAATGCGTTCGCCGGCGAGGCCATCGGGATATCCTCTGCCCTTCCAGTTCTCATGATGACTGAGCGCAATGCGCTCTGCACTCTGCAAGAGCGCCGACTGTCCCCCCGCCAGGATCCTTGCACCAATCGTAACGTGCGTCCGCATGATTCGCTGTTCCTCGTCGGTCAGCGCAGTTTGCTTCAGCATGATGGAATCCGGAATTCCGATTAGCCCAATGTCGTGGAGCGGCGCTGCGCGGCGAATGTTGTCGACCACTTCCGCGGGTAATCCCATTTGCTCAGCGATCAAACCTGACAGCCTGCCAACGCGCTGCGGGTGCCCGCCCGCATCCTGGTCGCGAAATTCAGCGATGGCGACGAGTCGCTGCAAAACCGCGACGTGTTCCTCCTCGATCTCGCGCGTGCGCTCTGTCACGCGCTGCTCGATTTGCTGGGCGACATGCGCTCGTGCTCACGCTTTTCTATGGTCAGCGATTATGCCGCGAACCGCCGTTGGCCGCAACCTAGGAGACTGATCCTTCATGACTGTTTTCCAGGAACGCGCCCATCGCCCCCGAACGCTTCACTTTGCCGGCAGCCGCTCCGAGATCCAGCTGGTAGCTCTTCCTGCCGCCCGGTCCATGTTGGCGAGCGCGATCACGACGTAGCCCGTTTGCGGAAAAATCTGCAGATCTCCATTCATTCCGGGCGCGCCGCCGCTGTGACCGAAGCTCCGCACGCCACCGCGCGTTTCATCCTGAAAGCCATAGGCGTAGTTCGCATCACCAGTCTCCGGCTTGGCGGTGGTTAGCAGCTCGGTATAGCGCTCATTGAGCAGCTTGTGTCCGGTGAGAGCGTTGGCAAAGCGAAGCAGGTCCTCGACGGTCGTGTACCCTCCCCCAGCGGACGTGCCGCGGTATGGGAGTGTCTCGGTATTTGGCTTCGACCCGGCGCCCATTCCCATGTAGCCGATCGCGCGATCGGGCACCGCTACATCCTCCGGCTCCGATCCAGTCCGCGTCATGCCTGCCGGGGTGAAGATGTGATCGCGCACGTAGTCGTAGTAGCTCTGTCCTGAAACTTTCTCGACAATCTTGCCCAGCAGGATGAATCCGTAATTGCTGTAATCCCACTTCGTGCCTGGCTGGAACGCGAGAGCGCGTGAGCCGTAAAGCCTTATGTAATCGTCCAGCGTACGAAGCTCGAGACGGTGGCTGTCGAACTCTGGTCCGAAGATGTCGCCGGTTCCTCCAGTGTGGGTCAACAAGTGATGGATGGTCACCTTCGACGCGACGTCCTTGTTGGGATAGTCGGTGAGAAACTTTCCGAGCGGATCGTCAAGCTTGATCTTCCCCGCCTGCACCAGCTGCATGATCGCCGTCGCGGTGAACATCTTGTTCATCGAGCCCATACGAAAACGCGTCGTCAGCTTGTTTGGTTCTCTCGTCTCCCGATTCGCCAATCCATAAGCGCTCGCGAATATCGGCTTGCCCTGACGCGCAACGAGGACCGCTCCGGAGAACAACCCTTTGCTGGCATCCTCGTTGAGCTTGGTCGCCAACTCTTTGACCAATTCGCCTTCAGTCAGTCGAGGAATGGCAAATTCCGGCGGACGTGGAATCGCGCGCAGGCCGAGGCTCACAATGCGGTGCGGCTCTGCAGAGTCGACAGTTAATACGGCTCGCGCGAACTGATCGGAATTTTTTTCCTGAACCAGCGCCGTAAACTCGGTTGCCGTGGCGCTGACTGCTTTTCGGAAATCGAATCCGCCAGTACTGCCGCGAAAGTTCATCTGGTTGTCGACTCTGTCGGGTCCCGGTGGGTAGTTGTCTTTGATGAATTTCTCCAGGCTCGCGCGGTCGCCCTGATTGAAGACCGCGAGCCACGCGCGAAACTGCCTCTCGGCGGGCAACTGGGCTGACTGCCCGCTCTGGGCACAAGCCGGAGTCGCACCCGCGAGCACCAGTAAGAGCGTGGCCAGAATACGGGCACATGATTTCGTCATCGATTCCTCGTCGCGATTTGTCGGCATTGAAATAGCCTCTCCCAGGTTAGACCAAAAAACGATGAAAAGGAGCCCGCGGCTTCCTCGAGTTGCTACTATAGAGAGAGTATGGCAGATGAAGATAAAATGAACGACCCTAAATCAAGCAACACCCAACTCGAGCTCGGACTCGACACCTTCGGCGACGTTACCCGATCGGCCGACGGAACTTCGGATTCACAGGCTCAGGTGATTCGAAACGTCGTACGCGAAGCAGTCCTCGCCGACCAGCTCGGCGTCGATTTCATCGGGCTCGGAGAACACCATCGCGCCGACTTCGCAATATCGTCGCCCGAGATCGTGCTGGCTGCGATTGCCGGCCAGACCAGCCGCATCAAGCTGGGAACTTCCGTGACCGTGCTCAGCTCCGACGACCCGGTCCGCGTCTTCGAGCGCTTCTCCACTCTCAACGCAATCTCGAACGGACGCGCCGAAATCATTCTTGGGCGCGGCTCGTTCACCGAGTCGTTCCCGCTCTTCGGTTATTCGCTCGAAGATTACGAGGCGCTGTTCGAGGAGCGTCTCGAGCTATTTGCCGCGCTTCTCGAAAAGGATCGCAAGGGCGAGCCGGTGACCTGGCGCGGAACAACGCGCGCGCCGCTAGTCAACCAGCGCGTATATCCTCCAACTGAGCACGGGCTCACCACGTGGGTGGGAGTCGGTGGCAGTCCCGAATCAGTCGTGCGCGCGGCGCGCTACGGCATGCGACTGATGCTCGCCATCATCGGCGGCAATCCGCGTCGCTTCCTTCCATACATCGACCTCTATCGAAATTCCCTCGCCGAGCTCGGCATGCCCGAGCTTCCGATCGGTGTACACTCGCCAGGCTTTGTGGCCGAGTCCGATGAAGAGGCGCGCGAGACTGTGTGGCCGGCCTATCGCGAAATGCGCAATCGTATCGGCGCCGAGCGTGGCTGGGGTCCGACGAGCCGCGCTGAATTCGAATCGGAAATCGAGCGAGGCTCGATGTACCTCGGCTCGCCCGATGTCGTCGCGAGCAAAATTGCTGCGACAGTGAAGGCACTCGGCCTGTCACGTTTCCAGCTCAAATACAGCTCGGGACCGCTCCGTCACGAGGCGATGATCCGAAGCATCGAGTTGTACGGCCGCGAAGTCATTCCGCGGGTGCGTGAGATTCTAGGGAAGTCCGGGCTGAAGACCGTTCTCCAAACCACCTGACCGGCAGCCATCAGTTTAGGCTCGACGGCCCACGTCGTATTTGCTATCCGTTCAACTCGAAATTTGACGTTCCAGACTGACCGTCTTTTCGCTTGTTGCGGGAGGTAATCATGACGGCGCGATTCTCGACGCCACTTCTGCTGGTGATCGCTGCAGCGCAATTGGGCGCACAGCAGCCGGGAGACGAAGCCGCAATCCGCAGGATCATTGAGAATGAGACTACTACCTGGAATAACGGCGACGCCGTCGGCTATTCGCGGGATTTCGCGCGCGCGGTGACGTTTACGAACATCCGCGGACAATACTTCGAAGGGTACGACGCGTTTCTTAAGCAGCATCAGGTGATCTTCGCCGGAATCTTCAAGAACAGCACGCTGAAACAGGAAATCGTTTCACTGAAATTCATCCGGCCCGACGTCGCGGTCGTCCAGACACTGACGTCCGTCACCAGCGCGCAAAGTCCGCCGGGCGTAGCAAGAGATGCGAGTGGCGCGTTTCATACCCGACTGCTGCAGATCGTCACCAAGTATCGCGGTTTATGGAAAGTCGTCACCTATCACAATACGGACTTGAAAGCTGGAACCCCGTTGCAAACGGTGAAGTGATCTGTTGGGTGGAAGGTGTAGCATGAGTCTCCCGTCCCACTTCCAAATCACCCACTTGGTTGCGGCAGCGCTGCTTCTGGGATGCGGCGGCGGCGATTCCAGTGGTCCGTCCGGACCCGGCACGCTCCGGGTCAACGTCGCAACGTCAGGTGTTGATCTCGACGGAGATGGCTATGCATTGACCATCGACAATGCCGCGCCGGTCGGTCTTTCCGTCAACGGTAGCTTGGATCTCAACGTCGCCGCCGGCAATCACGCGCTTGCGATCGACGGACTCGCCGTGAATTGCGACGTCACGAGTGCGCCACTCACCGTGAACGTGGCCTCGGCGACGACAAGTACCGTCGACATCAGTGTCAGTTGTGGGCCGTACCTTCGCAATGCCGTCGTCTTCTCCAGCGACGAGTTCGGATTCGGCGAGCTCGAGGTGATGCGCCCCGATGGGACCCGTCGCACCCGAATGACGGCCGATCAGCGTCTGTATTTTGCCCCGGCAATTTCACCAGACGGACAATCGATTGCCGTCGCTTCGTTCGTTGGTGGTTTTTCCGAAGGGATTTATCTGCTCGATCGGTTCGGCAAAGGACGCACGCAACTTGTCTTTCGATCGAACTTCGATGGATCGCCCGCGTGGTCGCCCGACGGAAGCATGATCGCGTTTCGCAGCGACTACCCCGGCCCAACCGGAGCCGACCACAGCCGCATCTTCATTGTCAATAGCGACGGTAGTGCCCTTCGCCAACTGACCCAGGAGACGGTGGACTACACCACCGACGATTGGCCGTCGTGGTCGCCGGATGGGACGCAGATTGTATTCAGCCGATTCAACACGATGTACCTGATCAAGCCGGACGGCAGCGGTCTCACCTCAACCAACGTCAGTGGACATCACCCGGTGTGGTCGCCGAACGGGTTACAGATCGCCTATGACTTCAACGCGATCTTCGTGATGGATCGAAACTTCGTTCAGCATCAGCTAACTACTGACGCGAGCGATGTGAATCCGCGGTGGTCACCGAACGGCAGCCAACTGCTCTTTCAGCGGTTTGAAGGTGGGAAGAACCAGCTCTATCGCATAAATGCCGAGGGCAGTGGTCTCACCAGGCTGAGTGCCCCCGCGCACGCCGATGCCGAGGCGACCTGGAGCCCGTTGCCATAACACCCTGGGTAGCCCATACAGGTTCAGGAACGCACTAACTGGCTGGAATGTGACACGTGACAGCGGCGCGTTCCCTGCAAAGATTCCCGTTCATGCGACGCCTTCGATTGGTGCTGCTCACAGCACTCACATTCTCTACTATCGAGCCCACCTTGCTGTACGCCCAGGTGGGTACAGCAGACAGCAAGTCCCTCTTCACTCGCAACGACGCGATTCTGGCGGCGGGCTTCGCCGGTCTCACCGTCGCGATGTTTCCGATCGACAAGGCGCTTGCCCGAATGATCACCAACGACGTCTCGAGGACCAACAAGTACATCACGCGAGGGTCGACGGGCGTCGAGCTGATCACCGACCCGGGCTCGCTCGTCATCGGCGCGGCTCTTTACACCTACGGGCGCGTCGCCAACAAACACAACATTGAAGATCTGGGCTGGCACGGCACCGAGTCGATAATCATCGCCGGAAGCACGACCTGGATTCTGAAGAGCCTCGCCGGACGCGCGCGACCTTACGTGTCGAAGGACACCAGCCCCGCTGATTTCAAGTTGTTCGGCGGATTCATGAACGGCGACAGAATGTCGTTTCCATCCGGGCACACTACCACCGCCTTCGCCGCGGCGTCGGCGGTGACCAGCGAATTCCGCCGCATCTGGCCGAGTCATTCCTGGCTGGTTGGTCCCGCGATGTACGGCGGCGCGACGCTGGTCGGCCTCTCTCGCATGTACCACGACAAGCATTGGGCGAGCGACGTCGTACTCGGCGCGGCGATCGGAACGTTTACGGGACTAAAGGTCGTACGCTGGTCGCACGCGCATCCTAACAATCGCCTGGATAAAGCCGTACTAAAGACCAGAGTGAGCAGCCCGCCGGTACCCGTCGCCACATTCCGGATTCCATTTTCGTTCTAAGCAGAGGCACCGATGATCCGTCTAGCAACCATCGCGAGACTCGCTGTCGCACTGACGGCCCTCGCTTCGACGAGGCAGCTCCCGGCGCAGACATTCACCGCCCAAAAAATGAGCATCGGCGGCGATGGCTTCTTCGACTACCTGTCAGTCGATACCGCAACCAACCGTGTGTTCGTTTCTCGGGGGACTCGCATCATGGTTGTCGATGGCGCGACCGGCCAATCGCTCGGTGAGATCGCCAACACTCCGCGCGTACACGGAGCGTTGCTGGTGCCGAGCGAGAATCACGGCTTCACCACCAACGGCGGCGATTCGTCGGTGACGATGTTCGATCTCAAGACTCTGGCGCCGATCAAAAAAATTCCCGCAGGTATCGATGGTCTTGACGGATTCATGTACGACGCGCCGACCAACACCATGCTGTCGATCAACCATAGTCACCCGACAGGTACGGCAGTCGTAGTCGACGCGAAATCAGGGAACGTGGTCGGTCGCGTGACGTTGACTGGCAACGGACCCGAGGGCGGAGTCAGCGACGGCAAGGGCCGCATCTTCATCAATCTCGAGGACAAGAACGCGATCGATGTCGTCGATGACAAGACGTGGAAAGTCGTCGACACCTGGAAGATCGATCCGTGCGACGGGCCGACCGGTATCGCGATGGACCACGAAACCAATCGCATTTTCGCGGGCTGCGGCAAGACGTCGGTCGTCGTCGACGCCAGCACGGGCAAAGTCGTAGCGGAGATCCCAAACGGTGAAGGCGTCGATGGACTGGCCTTCGATCCATCGCAGAAACTGATCTACATTCCAGACGGCCGCGGTGGTAATGTCACCGTCGTGCACGAAGATTCGCCCGACAAGTACACCGTCGTTGCGACTGTGCCAACGATGCCGGGCGCGCGCACGATCACCGTCAACGAGAAGACGCACGTTGCGTACGTCTTCACGCCCGAGTTTGGTCCACCGCCCGCCAATGCACCGCCGCCGCAGCCTGGTCGCCGCGGACCGCGCGGGCCCATCGTCGCGTCATGGCTGATCGCGATCAAGCACTGAGCGGGAGGTAAGTCTCGACGGAGTGGAAGTTCCGAACGGTTAGACTGCCTCAGCTCGCGACGGATAGAGTCGGCTTGTCGTTCCTGAGATTCGGGGCGTAGCCGTCGAAAAAGAGTTTTGCGATCAGCGCCTTTCGGCCGCGCACGCCCAGCTTTTCGCAGGCGCGATCGATGTGCTCGGTGACTGTATGCGGCGACACTCCGAAACCCGCCGCGATCGCCTTCGTTGACGCGCCCCGCGCAACCGCGGCGATGACCTCGCGCTCCCTCGCCGAGAATCCGTAGAGCTGAGTGAGTATCGTTGCAACTTCGATCGGCATTGCGGGCCTGATCACAATCACGACCGAATTGTCGCCTGCCGTACTCGGCAGTGACAGCGATGCGCGCAACGTGTACCAGCGCCCGGAAAGACCGCGGGCCCTAACCTGCGCCTCGGAATTCGGGCTCTCCGATTTGCGAAGCCTGGTGGCGAGGCTGATCACCGAGAGCGGCATGCCGTCGAGCATCGCCATGCCGAGGTCTCGCAGATCGGCGAGCCAGGTCGTCGCCCTGCCGGTGCGCAAAGTCGGACGATTGGCGGAGTCGAGAACTATTACGCCCGGGCCGCTCTCGTCAGGTGAGGAATCGCGCTCAGCGAGCGCGCGATCGATCAACGCGGCTGACTGCAACCCGCGCGCGATGTGCGGCGCCAATCGCTCGAGAAACGGAATGTGCTTCTTCGCCGTCGTCGCCGAAGGAGTGGAGCGCATGAGACACCACGTCCCCCACAACCGGCCCGCGCCCGCGACAGTAACGTGCACTTCGTCGCGGATCCCGTGGTTGCGAAAAACGGATCCGACCAGCGGATGATCATCGGCGATCGAAAAAACTCGCGCCGAGTTGCGCGCGACGTGAGACCGCGAGTGTAGCACGACTTTCGGATAAAGCATCTCGACATACGTGCGCGCCAGCACCGCCGGAACACCTTCTGACACAGTGTGTGACATGATCGCGGTGTCGGGATCACAAGTGCTGAAGGCATAGGCATCGAACGGCACCGCACACGCCACCCGGTTGGTGATTTCCCGGCGAAGCGCGACTGAATCCAGTCCCGCATAACACACTCGCCTCGCGGCGTTGAACGCTCTTTCCATCAACAAACTCTCCAGTAGACGTCCCTCTTTTTGGGGACTGCGCACGCGGCGGCAGACGCCGATTGTTCCTGACACGAGCGGGAACGCACGACAGTCAACGCATTGTTACGCCGTTCCCCGCCATGCGCAAGCGTGACGTCTGCTGCGCGCACTCAACAAGCTCGAATCAGCAAAACTCTACGGGGGATTCACCCAGATGATGTCGTACAATGTGACGCTCGGCTTACTTGCCGTTGCCCTAAGTGCAGTCGCCGTACACCACGATTCAGCGCGCTCCATCGACCGCGCTGCACCGAACAGAGTCATCGTCACCGCCACCGACTACCGCTTCGCGATGCCGGACACCCTGCCTGCGGGCCCGACGAAGTTTCAGCTCGTCAATCACGGGCACGAGCTGCATCAGCTCTTCCTCGTGCATTTGAACGACGGAAAAACCGCGGCCGATCTCGCGGCGGCGATGAAGAAGCCGGGTCCCATGCCGACGTGGGCCGTAGAAGAGGGCGGCCCGAACGGTGTCGATCCCGCCAGAAGCTCGCTCGCGACGATCGTCGACCTCGAGCCGGGACAGTATGCAGCGCTCTGCATTATCCCCGGGAAAG
>JADMIO011609125.1_pt1 | contig 11187 bp, 16 predicted proteins | sample 8958161 | NCBI WGS metagenome assembly JADMIO01 (sample SAMN16585339, study PRJNA669376) | soil metagenome | isolation source: Crop rotation soil | place: USA: Cullars Rotation, Alabama | collected 2011 | reverse complement strand
CGCGACAACTTGTCCACGTGGAATTCTAAGCTTAGGATCCCAATGTGCTGGAAAGTCGCGATCTGTCATGCGCATTTCGGGCAGGTGCGGGCGATGCAGCTGAAGGCGGCGCTGCAATGATCGGCAAGCTGTCGGGCCGTGTTGACGAGATCGGACCGGACTGGGCGGTCATCGACGTGCATGGTGTCGGGTACGTCGCGTATTGCCCGTCGCGCACGCTGGAGAAGATGGTGCGCGGCGAGGCGGCTGTCGTGTTCGTCGAGACGGTCGTTCGCGAGGACATGATCCGGCTGTTCGGTTTCTCTGTCGCGGCGGAGCGCGACTGGTTCCGGCTGCTGCAGACCGTGCAGGGCGTGGGTGCGAAGGTCTCGCTGGCGATCCTTTCGACGCTGCCGGGCGATGCGCTGGCGCAGGCGATCGCGATGCAGGACCGCGCCGCGGTGGCGCGCACGCCGGGCGTCGGGCCGAAGCTGGCGCAGCGCATCGTGGCGGAGCTGAAGGACAAGGCGCCGGCCAGCATCATCGCCGGCATGCCGGTGCAGCTCGGCGCGATCGCGCGGGCGCCGAAGGGGCCGGCGGCGGAGGCGGTCTCGGCGCTGGTCAATCTGGGATACGCGGCGGGCGAAGCGGGGCAGGCCATCGCCGAGGCGGTCGCGGAACGCGGCGACGATGCGACGCTGGACCAGCTTATCCGTGACGGCCTGAAGAGGCTGGCGCGATGAGCGACCGCCTCATCTCCGCCGAGACGCGGGACGACGATTCGCCGGATGCGCATCTCAGGCCGCAGCGGCTGGCCGATTTCATCGGGCAGACCAAGGAGCGCGAGCGGCTGAAGGTCTATATCGAGGCCGCCAAGGGGCGCGGCGAGGCGATGGACCATATCCTGCTGTATGGCCCACCGGGGCTCGGCAAGACCACGCTGGCGCAGATCGTGGCGCGCGAGCTCGGCGTGAACTTCCGGGCGACATCGGGGCCGGTGATCGCGCGGGCGGGCGACCTTGCGGCGCTGCTGACCAATCTCCAGCCGCGCGACGTGCTCTTCATCGACGAGATCCACCGGCTGAACCCGGCGGTCGAGGAGGTGCTGTATCCCGCGATGGAGGATTTCCAGCTCGATCTCATCATCGGCGAAGGCCCGGCGGCGCGCAGCGTGAAGATCGACCTCTCGCCCTTCACGCTGATCGCCGCGACGACGCGGTCGGGCATGATCGCGAAGCCCCTGCATGACCGTTTCGGCATCAAGTCGGCGCTCGAATTCTACAATGTGGAGGACCTCGTCGAGATCGTGCGGCGGGGCGGGCGGGTGCTCGGACTGCCGATGACCGAGACGGGCGCGCGCGAGATCGCACGGCGTTCGCGCGGCACGCCGCGCGTGGCGGGGCGGCTGCTGCGCCGGGTGCGCGACTATGCCGAGGTGAAGAAGGCGCCGGAGGTGACGGCTGATTTTGCCGACACGGTGCTGCAGCAGCTCGAGGTCGATGCGCAGGGCCTCGATGCGCTCGACCGGCGCTATCTCAGGCTGATAGCCGAGGGCTTTGCCGGTGGGCCTGTGGGCATCGAGACGCTGGCGGCGGCGCTCGCCGAGGCGCGCGACAATATCGAGGAGACGATCGAGCCTTATCTGATCCAGCAGGGCTTCCTGCAGCGCACGCCGCGCGGACGCATCCTGACGGCGAATGCCTGGCGCCATCTCGGCCTCGCCGCCCCCGTAGCGCCGTCGCAGGGAATGCTCTTCGACCAGCCGCGGCCGGGCGACAGCGATGTCTGAGCCCGGCGCGGCCCCCGCGCCACTCTTCACCCACGCCCATGACGGGCGGGAGCCGGATGTGGCGTTTGCCGGGTGGTTCGAGGGGACGACGCATGTGCTGCCGGTGCGGATCTATTACGAGGACACCGACACATCGGGGATCGTCTATCACGCCAATTACCTGCGCTATTTCGAGCGCGGGCGGTCGGACTTCCTGCGGCTCGCGGGCGTGCGGCATCTGGTGATGCTGGAGGGCGAGACGAAGCTGGTGTGGACGCTGCGCCGCATCGCCATCGAGTATATGCGGCCGGCGCGCGTGGACGATCTCCTTCACGTCCGCACGCGCTTCACCGAGCTTGCGGGCGCGCGGATGAACGGCGCGCAGGAGGTGTTCAAGGGCGCCGACCTGCTGGCGACCGCGAAGGTCGAAGCGGCGGTCATCACCATGGACGGGCGCCCGCGGCGGGTACCGAGGGACATCGCCGAGAAGATGGCGCCGTACCTCTCAGGGCCGGCTTAGCGCTTCGCCGCGACCTTGCGGGGTGGCGTGCTAAAGGCGCGCCAGGCGGCGGCGAGCAGGGTGATGCCGCCCAAGGCAAACGCAAATCCGATTGTGGTCAGCATCGATGGCCCCAGCGTTGGCTTCGCGGCTTGGCGCGATTGCAATCCGAACACCGGCCTCGGGAAATAGTTCCGGCCTCGCCGAAGCGACAGCATCCAAACGCGCGTGTGCGCGTTTCAGCGGGACCGATTTCAAACGGGCGGATGGCTGTATGCGCTCCCTCCTAGCCCTTGCCGCGGCGTGCTACGCGCTCAGCGGATCATCGCTCGCCATAACCGGTGAGGCGATCGCGCTGCGCGACGGGCCCAGCGGTGGGCGATTCATCGGGCCAATCTGGATCATGTCGTGCCCGGCCGGCCAGAAGATGGTCGGCGTTCGCATCCATGAGGATAAGCGCATCGCCGGGATCGAGGCGATCTGCACGAAGACGTCGGCGCCGGACGATGCGCCCAAATGGATCGACGATCCGCGCATCGCCGCCCAGCCCAAGGTGAGGCGGCACCGGTCCGAGGTGGCGTATGTGGACGATGAGGGGCAGGTCCTGAGCGCAGCCGGGGACGAGCCGGGCGAACTGCGCGACGGCAGCGCGCAACGCGTCGTCATCGTCGAGGAGAGCGACTGGGTCGGCGAGGATGATGGGCTCGAGGAATCGCCCGTTGGCTACGACACGCCGGGCGCCGATGCCGAACTCGCCGCCACCGAGGCCGTCTACCGTCCGGCCGATGCCGCATCGGAAGAGCCGGAGATCCAGGCGGAGAATTCGTTCGAGACGGCGTATGCCCGCAGCACCTGGGCGAACACGCCGTATCTGTGGCGGTTCGACGGCGCGGTCTATCGCGGCGCCGTCGTGTTCAAGAAGGTGCGCGGTTCCTATGACCTCTCCTGCGCCCGCGACAGCTACGTGACGGGGATCCAGACCGGTTGGCGAAGCGGGGCCGGGACGGACCGGTTTGCCGGGCTGCAGCTGGTTTGCGGCACGCCGGGTGGCCGCGAACACACGGTCATCGGCGAACTCCCGGCGAAGCCGAAGAAGGCCAAGTCGCCCATCCGCGTGCAACGCGCCGAGTGCGAAGGATCGGCTTCCAATCCGCTGGATGGCCACGCGGTGCAGGCGATCTTCGGCACCATCGAAGGCGGCCGGGTTCAGACGATCGGCGTTTCATGCACGCCGTGGGCGGGCCGCTGATCGACCTGAGTCCGAATCCGGCTGGCGTTCCCCTGAGATGCGCATCAGCGCGCGGGCCTGTCGCATGCGGCGCTCCATTGCGGCTCAGGCCGGTTGGCCCGGTTTGGGACCATTCCGGGGTCGAAACGGACGTTGGATCGGGCTGAATCCGGTATTCGTTCCTCATTGCCCCCGGGGGGGGGGGGAGGGGAGCCGCTGTCAGCCACCTGGGCTGTGCCGGTTGCCAGCGGGTGAAGCAGGGCCGAGCGGGGTGTTGTCCTCCTGTTGGTTCACGGCGTTCGTGGGCATGTGCCGGCACGATGTCGGAGTTGCCGCGCCATGTTGGCGTTGATGCCTCAGGCGGTGGCCAGCAGGCTCTATAGGTATAAATACTTTATATATAGGATATATTACAAGACCGGTCAACGTTCGGTCTACGGCCTTGACATTCGTTTGTTAATTCCATAATTATCGAAATATGGAATCAGAGCTTGCCATCGCCCCTGCCGCGGATGCCGCCGTCGATCGGTTGTCGGCGCTGGCGCAGGCTTCGCGGCTGAACGTGTTCCGGCTGCTGGTGCGGGCCGGGCCGGAGGGTATGCGGGCGGGGGATATTGCCGACCGGCTGGATATCCCGGCGCCGACCTTGTCGTCGCATCTGCGCATCCTGACCGATGCCGGATTGCTTGCCATGCGCGCCCAGTCGCGCGAACGGGTCTATGCCGTGCGCTACGACGCGATGCGCGAACTCATCGCCTATCTGCTGGAAGATTGCTGCCAGGGCGCGCCGGAGATCTGCGCGCCGCTGTCGGAGCTTCTGAACTCACCATCCTGTTGCGGCCCCGCCGCCAAGCCCAAGGGAGCCAAAAAATGAAGCGTCTGCATGTGCATGTCGCGGTGGACGACCTCGCACGTTCGACCGCGTTCTATTCGACGCTGTTCGCCGCGGAGCCCGTGGTGGTCGAGGCGGACTACGCCAAATGGATGCTCGACGATCCCAAAGTGAACTTCGCGATCTCGGCGCGCGGCCGGGCGGGCGGGATCGACCATCTCGGCCTCCAGGTCGAGACGGCGGAAGAGCTGGCGGAGATCGCGGCGCGCCTGAAGGCGGCGAATGAAGGCGTCGTCAGCGAGACCGATGCGGCATGCTGCTACGCCCGCTCCGACAAGGAATGGGCGATCGATCCGCAGGGCGTGCGCTGGGAGTCGTTCCTGACGCATGGCCAGATCACGACGTATGGCGAGGGCTCGCCGTTTTCGAAACTGGAGACGATCGGAGAGGTGAAAGCGGCGTGCTGTGCGCCGCCAACGCAACGCCTTGAGATCGCGGCCGCCGTTGGCGGCTGCACGCTGAGCGCGCCCGAACTCGCGGTGCGGCTGACCGAGATTGCTGGCCTCAACAGGACGGCGCTGCGGCACGTGCGCAGGTCGGCCGCGAGCGTCGAGCTCATCTATGACGGCACGGCCGCGGCGGAGATCGACGGCCTCATCGAGCGGGAGCGAACCTGCTGCGCGGGGCTCAGCTTTGCGGTCCGCCACGAAGGCACCGACAGCGTCGTGACGATCGGCGTGCCTGCCGAGCGCTCGGGCGAGGCCGAGGCCATCTTCGCGGCCTTCACGGCGGTGGAGCCCGCGGCGAAACCGGCGCCCGAGCCGGCCCAGGCGAGCGGCTGCTGCGGGCCTGCCGCGGTCAAGACGCCTGAGCCGGCCGTCTCGGCCTGCTGCGCCTAGCCGTGGCCTACAACGTTCTCTTCCTCTGCACCGGCAACTCGGCGCGGAGCATCCTCGCCGAGGTGATCGCCGACCAATTCGGCATGGGAAAGCTGAAGGGCTATAGCGCCGGCAGCTTCCCGAAGGGCGCGATCAATCCGCTGACGCTGAAGCTGCTGCACGAGATGAAGCTGCCGACGGAAGGGCTTCGTTCGAAAAGCTGGGACGAGTTCGCGAAGGCAGGGGCGCCTGCGATGGATTTCGTCTTCACGGTCTGTGACCAGGCGGCGGGCGAAGTGTGCCCGATCTGGCCGGGCCAGCCGATGAAGGCGCATTGGGGCATTCCCGACCCCGCCGCCGCGGAGGGCAGCGAGGAAGAGCGCATGCGGGCGTTCCGGGATGCTTTCGTGCAGCTCAAGCGACGCGTCGAGCTGTTCGCGTCGCTCCCCATCGCCAGTCTCGACCGCATGGCGATCAAGCGGCACGTGGACGCGATCGGGGCCGGCGCGGACACGCTCGCCGGCGCATGACGGATCTGCCGCGCCGGCTCGCGGCCGAGGGCCTCGGCACGGCACTCCTTCTCGCGGCGGTGATCGGGTCGGGCGTGATGGGCGAGCGGCTGGCTGATGGCAACATGGCCGTCGCGCTGCTCGCCAATGCGATCGCCACCGGTGCGATGCTGTTCGTGCTGATCTCGGCGCTGGGCCCGCTGTCCGGCGCGCACTTCAATCCGGCGGTGACACTGGTGATGGCGATGCGGCGGGAGATGGGTGTCCGCGACGCACTGCTCTATGCCGCCGTACAGGTGACGGGAGCAGTGGCCGGCGCGATGCTGGCGCATGCGATGTTCGAGCTGCCGGTGATCCAGGAGAGCACGAAGCTGCGCGGCGGGACCGGTCAGTGGATCGCCGAAGCTGTGGCGACCGGCGGGCTGGTCTTCACGATCCTCGGCACGCGTGCGCGGCCGGGTGTCGTTGCGCCGGCTGTGGCGCTCTACATCACCGCCGCCTACTGGTTCACGGCATCGACCTCGTTCGCCAACCCGGCCGTGACGCTGGCGCGGGCACTCAGCGACACATTCGCCGGGATTGCGCCCTCGTCGGTGCCGGCGTTCATCGCCGTGCAACTGATTGCCGCGCCGGCTGCCGCCTGGGTGTGCGGCCTGCTTTTCGGAGCGCCTCCTCGAACGGAGCATGAAGACCGAATCGGCTAGGCTGTTTTGCCAGCCGAAGCTAGGAGCTGCTCAGGGATGGGCGACGCGATGGAGTCGACGCCGTTCACCGATGCGGCGGTGTATTACGACCGCTACCGCGCGCCCTATGCGCCCGGTGCGCTGGATCATGTGATCACGGCGCTTGGGCTGGATCAGGGCACGCGGGTGCTCGATCTGGGCTGCGGGCCGGGAACACTGGCCATTCCGCTCTCGCGCGCGGTGGCGGAGGTGGTCGCCGTCGATCCGGATGGGTCGATGCTTGCCGAGGGGCGCAGGCTGGCGGCCGAGCAGGGCCGCCGCAACATTGAATGGGTCAATGCCCGTGCCGAAGCGATCGGCGCCGAGCTTGGCCGGTTTCGCGCTGTCACGTTGGGCCAGTCGCTCCACTGGATGGACCGCGATGTCGTGCTCGACCGGCTGGGCGGACTGGTCGAGGAGGGCGGTGGCCTCGCGATTCTCGATGAGGGCGGCGTGCCGGAGAGCTGGGCCCGCCTCGCGATGGAGGTTGCAGCGTCGTATCTCGGCCGCCGCGAGCGCCATCCGATGAAGCATCCCGAGAGCGAGCACGCGCCGTCGCTGCGCCGCTCCCGCCATTTCTCAGCGTTCACCGTGCGCGTGTTCTCACATGAGATCACGCGCGATCTGCCGTCGGTGCTGGGCTGCGTCTATTCCAGCGTGCGGGCGACGCGGCCGATGTTCGGCGACCGCATCTCCGCGTTCGAGCGCGACCTGTCGCAGGCCCTGCTGCGGCTGAGCCCCTCCGGCGCCTTCCGCGAGACGGTGGAGACCGCCGTGTTCGTGGCGCCTAAAGGATGAAGTCGGTGCTGATGAGGTGGAACGCGTCGTCGAGGGCGAGGCGGAATTCGGGGTCCTTGTCGAAATCCGTGTTGCCGATGATGACGGTGGTGTCGCCGGAGATGGCGTAGCGGAGCTGGCCGGGCTCGGTGAAGCGGCCGGTGCCGATCCATTCGAATTTCTGGTTGCCCTGAATGGTGGTGTCGGCATCGATGCGCGAGAAATCGATGACGTCGATGTCGGGCTCGAAGTCGAGGATGAGATCGCGCCCACTGGGGCCGTTGATCTCGGAGGCGGTGAGGAAGCCGAAGAGGTCGGAGCCGCTGCCGCCATACATGTAGTCGCTGCCCGCGCCGCCCCACAGCTCGTCGTCACCGGCGTCACCGTACAGGTCATCGTCGCCGGCGCCGCCGAGCAGGATGTCGGTGCCGCCGTTGCCGTAGACAGTGTCGTGGCCGCGCGAGCCGAACAGCACATCGTCATAGCCGGTGCCGTTGAAGGTGCCGGCCGAGGGGTTGGCGTAAATGAAGTCGCGCGCGAGGAAATCCTGGGCGATCGCGCCGTCGATCTCGATATAGTGATCGTAGCCGTCATACCACGCGCTGAGCAGGGCGCTGTCGTTGCCGGTGTTTTCCAGCATCACCTTCACCTGGCTGAAGTCGGAAACACCCCAGGCCCTGAGGTCGATGCGGTCGGCATCGAACTGGAAATCGAGGATCAGATCGTCGCTGGCGGCGGTTGAACGCGCCGACATGATGAACCAGTCCTGGCCGGTGCCGCCGTAGAGGTTGTTGTTGCCGCTGGCGCCATAGATGTCGTCGTGGCCCGAGCCGCCATAGATGATGTCGTCGCCGGTGCCGCCGTAGATCGTATCGTCGCCGCCATAGCCGTAGACGTCGTCGTCGCCGCCATAGGCGTAGATCGTGTCGGCGAAGTCGGTGCCGTCGATGACGTTGTCGTTGTCGTTGCGCTGGATGAGGGCCATGGCGGCCGAGACTCCGTGATGGGACTGGGCGTCAGCTTCTGCGGGTCGCGATGAACCCGAACTGAATAAAATGCGCCGGACCGGTTCCGCCGCTCAGCGGACGGCGCGTTCCAGGCGGTGGGTCATCGGCGTGAAGCCGTCCTGGCCGTAGAAGGCGATCGCGCCCGCGTTGAAGGCGTGGACGGTGAGTTCGAGCCTGTCGATGCCGCGCGCGCGAGCCCAGGCCTCGGAGGCGGCCATCAGGCGGCGGCCGAGCCCCGAGCGGCGGGCGCCGGCGGTGAGGCCAAAGGCGTCGATCTCGGCGAAGCGGCGCTCGGGCCGGAAGGCGAGGGCGGGGCGGTTGTGCTCGATGACGACGGAGAGGCCGACGACGGCGCCGTCCCGGTCGGCGACGAAGACGGTGCTGAGGGGACCTCGGACCAGCGCCGCGAGATGGGCGTGCTCGCGCGCCGGGCCATCGACCGGGCGGAAGAGGTCCGGCCGGTGGGCGCGGTGAAAATCGTCGAGTTCGGCGAAGAGCGCGGCGAGGCCGCCGATGTCGGCGTCGGTAGCAGTACGGATGGTGGTGGGCATGGGGCTTCTCCTGTGGCTTGAGGCCGGAGAAGCGTTGCGTTGTCCTGCTGGCGACACGTCCCCGGATGGTCGGTGGACATGTCGAACGAATGATCGGCCGCCCCCGCTATGTCAGCGGTCGGTAATAGGCGCGGGTGGCGAGGAGGCCGGTCATGGCGGGGTGACTACGCCGGTGCGCGGTGAGGGTCAATGCGTCAGCCGCGCCGTTCAAGATCGGCGGGTAGCGCGAGCCAGTTGGGGCGGCGTGTATCGTAGACCGAGACGATCGGCGTGAAATCGTTCGGGTCGTCGAAGCAGCCCGCGGCGATACCGATGAAGCCCGCATCGAGCTCGGAGGTGTACCAGACCGTCGTGCCGCAGACGGGGCAGAACCGGAAGACGAAGGGCGTGCCGTGATCGCCGACGCGGCGCCATTCGGTGGCGCGGCCCTGGGTGGTGACCTTGTCCTTCGGCCAGCGCGTCTGGATGCCGAAATGCGTGCCGGTGCGCCTGCGGCAGGCGTCGCAGAAGCAGAGCGCGGCGCGCGAAGGCTCACCCTCGGCGGTGGCGGTCAGCTGGCCGCAGCCGCAGGACGCGCGGTGCGTCACTGCGGCCAAGGCACGATGCGCTTGTAGGTCACCTGCACAGGCGGCGGGTTCCAGTCGGCCGGCGGGGCGCCGGGCTTGTCGTAGGACGGCACTTCCTCGCTGGTGAAGCTGTCGCCGGAGAGGCGGATCAGCATGGTGCCGCTGCCCTCCTCGTCGGTCGCACTGCCCATCGAAATGGTCATGCGGCCGTCGTCCTCGGGCCGGCAATCGACATTGAAGAGTGCGGTCTGGGCTTCGATGTTCACGTCCTTCTGGTTCATCCAGTAGACCTTCATCACATGCTGGGAATCGACCACCAGCAGGTCCCAGTTCTGCGACCAGGGCGTCACCTCGGGCGTGGTGCGGGCCCAGATTCCGATGAGCGGCTTGCACGCGACGGGGATCGGCTCGAGCGGCGGCTCGGGCGCGACGTCGGCCTGGGCGGCAGTGATGGTCAGCAGACTGATGATGAGAATTGCGGTGGGTCGCATCTATGGCCTCGGCTTCATGTTGTTGTGTTGGTCCGACCTTGCAGGGCGACGAGCCTAGATCACGGCGCGATCCGATGCCATTTGACCAACAATTTCTGCGGCACCCAGTCCTGCGGCGGCGGGTGAGGCGCTGGCTCATAGTCGAGCGTAATGAAGCCGTTGGTGTAGAGCTTTTCGATCTCCATCTGCCCGGGGATGCTGCCGTCAGCGTGCTTGCCGTCGTCCATCGTTACGACCAGCTTTCCGCCACCGGGGCGCTGGCAGGAGAGGGTGTAGCGAAACGTGTAGGTCTGGGACTTGTCGGCTTCGGTATACGGCACATAGTAATGGACCAGGGTCGCGCCGGTCGCGTCGACGAACAGGCTGTCCCAGTATTCGCCCCAGTGATCGGCCATGGGCGTCTCGCGCTGCCAGGCGCCGAGAATCGAGCGGCAGGCGGAATCGAGCGGCATCGCGGCCGGCGTTTCTTCCGCTCCGGCCGCGCTGGACATCACCACCGCAATCAGGAGAAGGCGCCGCACGTTCAGTTTTCCCAGATCGCGGGGTCGGGCGTGCCGATGGACCTGGCGGTGTAGGAGTCGCCGCAGGTGACGCTACCCGCCAGTTCGTCGGCGGCCTTGCGGGCGAGTTCGTTGGCGTCCTTGTTCTTGTGCGCGGCGACGACGGCGATCCAGCACTGGTTGCCTTCGTCGAGCTGGGTGACGACGAGCATCTCGCCGGTCGGCAGGTCGGGGCCGCCGTCGATTTTCCAGCGCAGGATGGTGGCGATCGGCTTGCCGTCCTTCAGCCGCCACTCAAGCGTGTCACCGATGGTGTTGAAGTAGGGGAAGGTCTGGGTCGCGGCCTTCTCGGCGCGGGCGTTCCAGCCATAGGAGACCATCATCCGGAGATCGCCCTCGGCGACGAAAACGCCGATGCCGCTGTGCCCGGCGCATTGCTGAAGGAAGAAGCCACCCTCGTCGGCGTTCTCCTCAAGGGTGCGGCAATGGGCGCCTTCGCCGTCGAGCTTGGTGTACGCGCTCTCGTTGGCAGCGAAGGCCGCGGGCGCGAGGAGGAGGGCAAAGGCAAGCGTTCCGGTCAGCCGCATCGTGGGTCCTCTGAAGGGAACCCTATCAATCCCGGAGCCCGCCGGTTGGATCAAGCGGCGCGATGACGCGGGCATGCGCCGTCAGAGCTTGCGGCTGTCGTAGGCCCAGTGGAGGAGGGCCTGGCGTTGGCGGGGGCGGCAGGCGAGGTCGCCGGGCTCGCAGTTCTTCTTCAGTTGGCCGACATGGCGGGCGATCGCCTTCCAGCGGGCGATCTGGCGCGCGTCGTCGTCCATGCGCCTTTCCAGCACAGTGGGATCCGAAGCTTGGAATTCACGTGACTTGAAGTCGCGGC
>JADMIO011418097.1_pt1 | contig 11187 bp, 9 predicted proteins | sample 8958161 | NCBI WGS metagenome assembly JADMIO01 (sample SAMN16585339, study PRJNA669376) | soil metagenome | isolation source: Crop rotation soil | place: USA: Cullars Rotation, Alabama | collected 2011 | reverse complement strand
ACGCAGTCTGCGCGCGAGGCCGGCCAGGTAGTCGGCGGCCTGCGCAATCGGCTTCGCGCCGGCCATCACTGCACGATCGAGCGCGGGAATGCGCGGCTCACCATTGACGTTGCGAATGCCCAATCTACGTCTGAGCTCGTCGCGCACGGCACGCGCGGGACGATAGAATACTTCGCGATAGGTTCGCCAGGTGCGCAGGTTGTGCTCCATCAGCTCGCTGCTTTGCTGATCGAACGCCTCGTCCTTTTCTGCTTCCGATGACGCGGCGGGTAGTGGATCGGACTCGAGCGATTTGACGAACTCGCGATCGCTGCCGGCCTCGAACCGCTTCATCTCATCGGCAAGCTGCAACGCTTCGATCTTCAGTTCGGCGGTATTGAGCTCGGACAGCTCGCTCGTAAGCGTATCTGTCGTCTCAGGGGCAACGCCGTCAATCGCAGTTGGCGATTCGAAACCGGTAAATCGCGGGCCGGTGGCGAGCAGCCACAAAAACTCGGCAAACGTCGTCACCAGATAGCACGAAGCGGCGACAACAACGAAGCGGATCGCCTTTGGCTCGCCGCGCAGGACGCCGTGTCCTTGCCAGAGAATGTTGAGCGCCGCGATGGTAACACAGCCCGCGATTCTGGTGGGTTGAGCCAGCGGAAGCTGTTCCCACGCAATAGGACTTGCGCGCTGAAGAACGCGAATAACGATTGGAGTTCTCACCATCAGAGGACTGATTCCGATGGTGCGCAGTCACGTTATTCCCGATTACAAAGGTCTTGACATGATCTGGTCGTCGTCGACCCGCTCACCGAAATAAAACGACGCAGATCCGACCGTCCCGAAGCCCATTCGTTGGTAGAAACCAATCGCCCACGGTGCCTCTTTCCATACCTGGAGCCAGATGATCTCAGCGCCGCGCTGCCGTGATACGTCGAAGCATTTCCGCATCAGTGCCGCACCAATTCCGCGGCCCTGTGCAGCCGTCTCCACGTAGAAGCGCACCACCTCGAAGCTGTTGTAGCTGCTTACGCCATCCGGCAGCTCTTTAGTCTTCCGCAAAAACGCGTACCCGAGTGCCCGCGAACTTTCGTCCTCCGCGACTAACATCACCACGTCATTGTCGACGATCTCATCGCGCACCTTTTCGACCGAGAACGAATGCGCCAGATAGCGACTGAGCTCCGGTTCTGGATGCGTCGGCCCGTATGCTTCGGTGAACAGTCTCGCGGCGAGCTCCGCCAGCGCCTGCGCATCCGCCGCTGTGCAGCGACGGATGGCGAACTCACTCGCCGTGCGCGTCACCATCAGCGTACGCCGGAAATTGCGCGAATGAGCTGGCCATCATCGGCGCCGATTTCCCAGATGATGATTCCGCCGAGGTTGTGCTCGCGCATGTAATCGACTTTGGCGCGAACAGATTGCGGGTCGTCGTACGAAATCCAGGTTCCGTTCAACGCGTCGTAGAGCCACGGAACTTTGGCCGACGGCTCCCAGTGGCGCACGTAGCGCGGATCGCTTAGCCGCGTTCGTGAAAGCCGGCGCCAGTCGCCGTCCGATTCATGCCAATCGCGCGGCTTGCCCGGCGACGGTTGAAAGAGCCCGGCGTTGGTTTTCGGAACGCGCCCGTACGCGCGAGCAAAGAACGGCACACCGACGAGCAGTTTTTGTGGTGGCACTCCGCCCTGCTCGAACGCGCGCATCGACGCGTCGACGTTGAGATCGGGAGTCGGATCGTTTTTGGCCGCGAACAATGGCGCGTTGAAGTGCGCGATCGGTCCGTCGGTGTGATAGTCGTACGTCATCACATTGATGAAGTCGAGCAAAGGGGTGATTTGCGCCAGCTCGAGGTTGGCAATCTCCGACGGTCGCGCCGAAGCGGCGATTGTAAGCTCATAGTGACGGTTGTCGACTTTGCCTTGTTCGTCGAGCTCACGCCGCAATTCGGCGAGCAGCAGCGTGAAGTTGTGCTTGTCCGCTGGTCGTTCGACGTTGCCTTTCAGTCCGCCCTGCACCGGGAACTCCCAGTCGATGTCGATGCCGTCGAACAGTCCTGGCCATTTCCGGATGAACAGCTCGATCGCGGACTCGGTGAACCGCTTGCGCGATTCATCGGTCAGCGCCGCATCGGAAAAGCGCGCGGACCCACCCCAACCCCCGATCGAGATGGTGAGCTTGAGGTGCGGATTCTTCGCCTTGAGTTTGCGCAGCTCGCCGAAGTTTCCACCGGGCTCCCCCGGCGACGTTTCCGCCCGCGCGCACACACCGATGTCGATACACCGGTCGCCGAGCACGACCGCGCCCGACGGATCGATCAGGGCGAAAGCATAGTAGATGTGGGTCAGCTGGTTGGCAGGCAGCTTCGCGATCGGCGTCCCTTTGCTTTTCACACCCCAGGACGCGAGGTAGGCGACGACGCGCATGGGGGGTGCCGTGCGCGGCGGAGGACTGGGCGCTGGATGCGCGGCGCCAGCCAGAGCTAGGAGGGTTGCGGCGCGGAGGAGGATTGAGGGCACGCTCTTCATATAGGGAGGGGCGGGCGAAAAATCAAACCTGAGGGCGAACTCAACGGCGCAATACTTCGCTTAGCGCTTAGCGGTCAGCGTGAAGCGATAAGCGAATAGCGAAGTAGTGCGCTTTTTAAGTCCGCGCTCCTATGCCGCATCAGCCCGCGGCAGCGTAAACGAGAACGTCGCCCCCTGTCCCGGCTGCGTCTCGCACCATATCATGCCGCCGTGGGCTTCCACCATGCCCTTGGCGATTGGGAGGCCGAGGCCGACGCCGCGATGGTCGTTGCGGGCTTGCCAGAAGTTGTCGAACAGGTGCTCGACGTCGCCGGGCTCGATGCCGGGACCGGTGTCGGTTACGTGAAACGCGACGTTGTGTCCGTTGGGTGATGCGCGCAGCGTCACCGTCCCGCGCTCCGGAGTGAATTTGAGCGCGTTGGCGATCAGATTGCCGATGATTTGCGACACGCGAAATGGATCCGCACGCACCGCGACATCATCCGTGGGCGGCACTGCCACCAGCTCGATGCTGCGATTCGCTGCCAGCGGCCGGAACGCTTCCTCGGTCTGCGTGAAGATCGTCTTGACCGGCACTTCCTCGACCTCCAGCGTGAACTTTCCCGCCTGCAGCCGCACTGTGTCGAGCAGGTCTGCAATCAATCGGTTCATCTGCCTCGCCGAGCGCAGCATCACCGACAACAGCTGCCTTTTCTTGATGCGATCCAGTCGCTCCTGCAGCAGCAAATCGGCGGAGCTTACGATAATGCTCAGTGGATTGCGCAGATCGTGCGCGACGACCGCCAATACTTCTTCCCGCGCCTGCGCCATCAGCTCCGCGGTCCGGCGCCGCTCACGCTCGTCGTTGTAGCTGCGCCCGACTTCCTCGTTCATCCTCTTGAGCTCGGCGGCGCGCAATTCGGCGAGGGCGCGCGCTCGCTGGAGCGCCGTCATTGTCGCGGTAATTGTAACGGAGACAATGAGGAAGGCGATGATCTCGAGCGCCTCGATTCTGTCGATGCGAAGAGATCCGCCCGGCGCGAAGAAGTTGATGTCGATCAGCACCAGCGCGAGCAGTGTCGCTAAAGCGCTTGGTCCTACGCCGCCGTACCACGCCGAGAGTGCAACTGCGGGAACAAAGAACAAAAAGCTCGGCGTGGGTCCATCGCGACGCAGGACCAATGTAGCGCCCAACGCTATCGCAGTAGCTCCGACTGCCAGCGCGAAACGCGCCAGCTGCAATCGTATGTTTACGGACCGTGGTTTCGTCACTTCCGCGTGATTCAGGTCGCTCACCAGCACTCTGAATACGCCGCTCCAACCGATAGCGTTGACGCGATTTATGTAGTCCTTGTGTCATTTCGCCGTGTTGTGTGCGGAATTTGCTAATGTCGGCAGCGTACCGTTAACCAGAGGACCGACATGAAATTCTTTTCCATCGCGGCGATTGCAGTTGGCTACGCGGGACTGGTCGCCGCCGCGCCGGCACCGGCGCCGGTGGCACCTCACAGCTCTTTGAGCGTGCAGCAGGCCTGCCCGGCCGCGCCCGCAGTCGCGCGCGCCTACCTGGCCAATCAGGTATCGGCTGGTCGCAAGCTGACGATGTCACGCGCAGCCGCAGTCGCCGAAATCACCAAGATCACCGGCACCGACGGCGAGTTCGCCGGACTCAAGCCGTGCGATTCGGGCTACCCGAATGCGGTTCGGTTTTACCTCGACGAAGTGATCAAGGCTGGCACCAACAACAGCGTCTAACTAACGCCGGTCGATACAGGCCTCGATAATCTGACGCTTCGCGGAGCGCGGGTCGTTGATCGTTTCGTAAAACTCGTCGAAATATTTCAACGTCTCGCGCACCGTGTCGTCGTCCAGCAGCTTGCCAATCGGATCACGGTATAGCGCGTAGATCTCCGCTCGCTTCTCGTTGAACAGCGCGAAGACTTTGGTGAACATCGCCGGATCACCGCAGTAGCCGCGGAACAGTCGGCGCCGCACGTTCGGCAGCCCCAGCCGCTCGTCGGGAATCGCGTACGTCGCGTTCACCGCTCCCGCAAAGTCGAAATCGTAGGCGATCGGCATCACGTTGCCATCGTTGGTGAACAGCAGCTCGACGTTGTGCAGTCCGGCCACCGAGAAGTCGGTGTTGCCGATCATGTATTGAAACACCCCGAACAACGCGTTCTGGAACGGGTCGAGATCGGATGCGCCGGCGCCCTTCTGCTCCATCACCTTGCCATTGAGTCTCGCGCCGAGCGATCCAGGCTCCTCCATGATGAAGCCGAATCTGTGCGCGCGCACTTTTCCGCTGGCGCTGTCGGCGTAGGTGAACTTGAGCAGGCGCGCGCGATGGCTGATCGGCGTCAGTATCTGATAGACGCGATAAAGCTGATACTCCTCGAGCAGGTAGCGCTCATATCCGTCGCGATCCTGGCAATAGCTCACCAGCTTCGGCTTATCCAGCTTGTTGAAGATCGTGCCTTTGGAAGTTTCCCCGCTGAAATTCAGTTTCAGTGGCGGGAAGTCGCACATCCTGAGACGCCAGATGCCGCGCGTCCGTGCTTTGAGGGGCACCGAAACCAGCGCGCCGGCAGTGTCCTTGTACGACATCGTCGCGGGACGCCACGGTGCCTCCGCAGCCTTGTCACCGCGTATCCTGCCGATGTTGGTGGTAAACGTCACTTCGAGCGGCTCCTGCGCATCGTATAGCGGCGGAGGCACGAAGATCTTGGTGTGTTCGACTTTGACTGCTGGCGCTTGCTGAGTGCTGGCGACAACGGGCTCCTGTGCTCTTACGCTCGACGAGACGAGCGCTGCACACGAGCAGGCGATGAGATAGGTGCGGATTGCGGGCACGATCTACCTCCGAGAGACGGGGCGCTCGAATATTGTGCGACCTTTTGTTTCGCGCTATAGCCGGACGGGGCGGCATCGATGGGTGACCTACCGAGGCCGCTCACTAGCCAAAAAAACAAAACCCGCCGATTGCTCGGCGGGCTTTGCCCCCTCTCCAGAGGAGCCCTACAGGCTCCACTGCAGTCTTTCAACAAAAATCGGTTTGGCGTACCGGCCCAGCAGCGTCGCCGTACTCTGGACCTGTGAGTAGCTGTCCGGTCCGACAACGACGTAGAGCGAGCCGTTCTGCAGGAATCTGTCACGCGTCATTATTCCCCGCAGTAGCGGGACGATCAATCGAGCATCCGCACCGTTGACCGCTCGCAGATCCACGATCAGCCTCACTGCGGACACGGCGTCGGCACTTTCGAACATCCGCCTGATCAGCGCATGGATCGGCTCACGCGAGTCGTCCTGCAATCCAGCGAATCGGATGTAAACCGTACGCTGCGATGGATCGATCGCGAACGTGCTGATCGGACCTTCCTGGCTCATTACTGCCGGCGCGTCTGCAGTCGGCTTGACCGCTGTCGGCTCGACACATCCCAATGCGAGTAGAGCGCATGCTATGCGAATCATGTTCATACCTCGATCTCACGGAAATGGACGCGGACGCGGCCATGGCCACGGCCACGGGTCGAACGAGCGCGCGCCGGCAAGCCCACGCACTGCCGCTTCGCGCACCTGTGGATCACTGGAGCTCAGTAGCTCGGTCAACGTCGACTCAGAGCTCTCGCCTGATTTCATTAACGCACGGATCAAAGCCTTTCTGACGCGATCGTTGCGCTCGGCCTTCAGTGCATCCCGAATCGCAGACAATGCATTCCGGTCGCCAAGCTGACCGAGTGCCCACGCTGCCTTGAGGCGGGTGTCCGTGTTGTCATCCGATAGCAGTCTGAGCAATCCGGGAGGCGCGCTCGCTCCGTCGTCGTCGAGCTGGCCAAGCGCCCATGCAGCGGTACCTCGCACGTTGGCGCTGCGGTCAGTAGTCGCGGCATCGAGAATACTGACCGACGCGTGGTCGCCGATGTTGCCCAACGCCCACACCGCGGTCTCCCGCACGCGATCTTCACTGTCGCTGCGAATTGCATTGCCTAGCGCCGACACTCCACGCGTATCCTCGATATTGCCGAGCGCCCACGCAGCCATCTCCCGTACGCGCGTATCGCTGTCGCGTCCAAGCGCCTCGATCAACGCCGGTACGCTCTCTCTCGCTTCCATCTTGCCGAGCGCCCAAACCGCAACTCGACGGACGTTCGGCGAGTTGTCCTGACGCGCGACACGAATCAACGCCGGGACCGCGCTGGTCGACTCGAGGTGACCCACCGCAGCGACCGCCGCTTCTCTCACCTTCTCGGCGTCATCGCTGAAAAGGTTCACCAGCGGATTGAGCGCACGGCCGTTTTCGATTCTGCCGAGTGCCCACGCGGAGTTGGCGCGCACTTCAACGGCGGCATCGCGCAACGCGCGGATCAGCGGATCGACGCCAGTCTGCGCTTCGACAAGACCGAGTCCAAGCGCTGCGACGGCGCGCGTCGGTCCATCGCTCGCGCCCAGTCGAGTGATCAGATCGCCACCGACAGTCTCAGCCCTTTGCGTTCCGATCAATCGCACCGAGAGCTCCCGTACGCACGCATCGTCAGAAGAAAGACCAGCAAACAGACGCTGTACATCTTCAGTCGAGAACGCGCGGCCGTCACGACCGCTGTACGTCAGCGGACTCGACGATGCAGCGAGCGGTGTATACGGCGCATCGGCCCAGCCGCCCCAGCCATTGCCCACTGAGCCCGCGGCCAGCGAACAGATCATCGGCGGCGCGCCACGAGCGGCGGTCAGCAACGCCGCGACATCGATGGTGGCACGCTGACTCCCCTGGTCAAAATTCCCGCTCGACTCCTTCGCCTTCGCAGCTGCAGGGACGTTGGTCAGCGACGAGAAAGCAAACGTCGCGAGCGTCAGTCCGATAACTCCGTTCATTGTGCCCGCCTTGCCGCGGGAAGTTGAAAATTCAGCACTGGCCTTCAAAAGAGAGGGCGCCAGGGTCGGCGCCCTCTCCGATTACCTGTCGCCCGGATAAGGGCGCGGCTGCGGCCACGGGCGTGGCCACGGTCCGGTCGCATGTCCCCCTGCCAGAGCCTTTACGGCAATGGTTTTGATTTCGGGATCCTTCGATTCGAGCAAACTCTTCAACGCGTCAACCGACTTCTCGCCAACGGCCGCGAGAGCACGGATATACGCGATCTGAAGCTCCTTGTCTTGTTCTCTGTTCATCGCTGCTTCGAGTGGACCTATTGCAGCCGGATCCTCGATCTCGTACAGCGCCCACGCGGCGGTTTCGCGGGTTTCGGGATCGCTGTCCTTGAGCAGGTTCATCAACGCCGGCGGCGCCTGCTTGAGATCGAGATTGCCCAGCGCCCAGGCAGCGCGCTTCCGCATCTCGGAGCTCGGATCCGACAACGACTGAGCCAACGCTTCAGCGGCGTTGCGGTTTCCGACGTTACCCAGTGCCCATGCCGCGGTCAGTCTGACCTGGGTGTCGGAGTCACGTAGCCCGGCGATCAACGCTTCGCTGGCAACCGCTGAATGATCAGCGTCAGCGAGGGACCACGCCGCCATCTCTCTTACGCTTGCATCGCGATCGGTGCGTAATGCCTTTGCCAGCGCCTCGGCAGCAACCTGACGGTCCGCGTACTCGTTCAATCCCCACGCTGCGATCCGGCGCAAATTTGCATCGGCGTCGGTCGTAAGAATCTTCGCGAGCAGAACGGGGCGCTCATCGGTGTCGCTCTTCGCGCCCTGGGTGTTGAGGAAACTCAATAGAGCAGCCCGGCCCGCGTTCACGCCGACCTGGGCGCCAGCCTTCACTCCCTCCTCAATCAAAAAGCTGAGGGGCGAAGTCTGCGTTTGCGTACTGGTAGACTGAGTGGTCTGCGTACTGGTGACCTGTGACGAGCTCTGGCTGGTCGCCTGCGTCTCCGCTCTGGCAGCGGCCTCGGCGTTGCCTCCCTTCAACAGCGACTTCTCCATCTTCTTCTCGAGACGCGGATTTGGATATGCGCGATCGACGACGTTCTGATTGGCGAGGTCGAGGTCGCTGGTAGCCTGAGCAACACCTGGCGCAGCCGATTCCTGACGTGGCGCCGGCGCAGCGGCTCCAACCACGATCGAGATCAGCGCCAGCGATCCAATCAACGCTGCCGACTGCTTGCGACTCGGGCTCGAGTGACGAAGATCCGGATCGAGAATCGCCAGCATCCGTCCCTCGAACTCCTTTCTACGCGCCATCGCCAATGCCACTGATGGTGTATGGTCACCCTTTACACTCGTGACGATGTCGAGAAGATGCTCGGCGTAATCGGTCGCGCGAGCGCCACACGCCAGCGCGAGATCATCACACGCGCGCTCGCTCTCGGAGCGAAGCTGCTTCGCGGCGGTCCACACCAATGGGTGGAACCAGTACACTGCACAGGCGAGACGACCCAGGGTGTGTCCAACCAGATCGTGACGACGAACGTGCGCCAGCTCGTGCAGCAACACGGCGCGACGACGATCGAGCGACCAGCTGTCGCACTCCGCGGGGAGTACTATGGTCGGCTCGAGCACACCGCAGGCGAACGGCATCTTGGTGTCTTCGCTGCGCAGAAGGCGCGGCGGCTCTTCGAGCGCCAGGCGATCGGACACTTCGTAGAGCGGATTCAGCCAGTCTTCGGTCGTGAGCGGACGCGCGCGATTGACGATGCGCTTGACCAGCATCGCGGCGTAACCGAGCGATGCTGCAATCACGACGACGACGAGCGCCCAGATCGAGAACACCAGCGAAAGGCCGCTCAGCACACGAGAACCGGCAATCTCACTTTCAAGTGAAGACGGGGCCGCAGGCGCGTTGATCGAGGTTGGCGCAGCCGTGAGAGGTGCCTGCCTCTCGAACTTTATTGTTGGGAGGGCTTCGCCGAACGAAGGTTGAACTTTCGTCGCCGATTTCTCAGCCGGGAGGATGCGCAGCGGAATCGGAGCCCACGCGGTCAATACCGGAACGAGCAGCAGCGTGGCGAGCGTGACGAGCCACACCAGGTGGCGGGCGCCGGCGGAAGCCCGCTGCATGGAAAGCGTGATACCGAGTGCAGCAACGAGGATGAGCGTCGCCTTGATAAGCAGCGCAACCATTGAGAGGCTGGTGCTGCTGAATGCAAAGCCGGACAGGATGTTGGAGACCATTGGTGTTATCTCCCGCTCTGGCGAGCACGCCCGATGATGGCGCGCAGTCTCTTGACGTCGGCGTCACTCATATCAGCGTCAGAAAGCCGAAGCAGCGCGGTCATTGCCTGCTCGGGTGAGTCGCCGAAATAGGTTCGAACAACGTGCGCGAGAACGTCTTCGCGCGCCGTCTCGGTCGATTGTGCCGGATAGTAGATGTAGCGTGGACCATCTTCGCGGTGCTTGATCAGCCCTTTCTCGCCGAGGATGCGCAGTACAGAGCGCACGGCAGAATAGGTTGGCGGATCAGGCAGGTCGGCCATGATCTCGGCGACGGTCGCGCCGGTCCGACGGTGGAGGATGTCCATCACCTGGCTTTCGCGACGCGAAAGCGCTGAAGGACTTGCGGGAGCTTCTTCTTTTTTGGGCATCAGCGTAGCAGCCATGGGAAATCACCAGGGATCCAGAAAATCCCGTAAGGGTGTTGAAAAATCAACCGTGCTGAATTTTCAACAGTCCTACGCTTTTGTCAATACCGAAGTTTCACGAGCCCTTTCTGAGCACAATGTCCCCGTTCACGGTGTTGACCCGAATCAGCGGTCCGCCACTGCCAACCTGTTGCCGTACGCGGACATAGCGCCTGGGTGTGCCGTGGCTCGTGTCCCAGTTGCTGGTTTCGGTGACCGTCAGCGGCCAGTCGCTGATGATCCGGGTTTTACCACGGAAGTTGTCCGTGTACGCCGTCTCGAGCTCCAGGTTTGCGTTCAGATCCTCGGGCACGTTGATCACCACGCGGCCGGTGCCCGATGTCACATCGACGGAGCCATTGCCCCGAAAATCAATGGCGACATCCCCGGCACCGGTATGCGCGTCGACGGATCCACGCGCCGGTCCAATCTCGATGTCGCCACCGCCGGTCTCGGCGTACACGGCGCCGCCAGACGGGCCGATAGTAACCTTGCCGCCACCGGTCGAGACGCGTGCGCCATTCGGCGCAAACGGGACATTGAGCGACCCGCCAGCCGCCGACATTTTGATCGGTCCACTCCCGCTGGCGACCGCGAATCCCGTTTCCTTGCCATTGACCGTCACCATCGCCCCTGCGCCTTCACCGGTCCCGTAGCCGTAGCCTTTCCCGGTCCCGCTGTCGTCGGAGTAAATGACCGGGCCGCTCCCTGACGAACCTCTGAAGCGGCCGTTGACGCGGAGGACGCGGACAACCCCACCGCCGGTGCTTACATTGCCGTCGATGTTGGAGTCCTCGACCAGGACTTCTCCGCCGCCCGTGCTCAGGTCGACGCGTCCATTGACCTTGTGAATGTTGATCTGGCCGCCGCCGGTGCTGCCGGTGAAGTCGCCACTGATGTTGCTGATGGCGATGTCACCACCCGCCGACCTGATTTTGACTTTGACTTCGCGAGGCAACTTGATGTCGAAGTCGTGACTGGTGCTCTGATTGCGCAGGTCGCGCGAGAAGTCACTCGCCAACGTGGCATCGCCGCCCGATGGCTCCAGCGTGACGCGCGTGTCGCGCCAGTCGCGTCCGCCGAGGCGCCCGTCGACGAACACTTCCGGTTTATCCCAGCTCTCGATCGTTATGCTTCCACCGGTT
>JADMIO011411980.1_pt1 | contig 11187 bp, 9 predicted proteins | sample 8958161 | NCBI WGS metagenome assembly JADMIO01 (sample SAMN16585339, study PRJNA669376) | soil metagenome | isolation source: Crop rotation soil | place: USA: Cullars Rotation, Alabama | collected 2011 | reverse complement strand
CGTCATCGCGACGCATAGCGGAGGCAGCAGCAATCCCGCCCCCTCACCGCCTATCGTCATCAGTCCCGGTACGCCGAGCGTCGGAGGCCCGTAGATGTTACGACACATCCTTTTTATCAGCTCTTGCCTGGGCGCGGCCGCCGCTGCATTCGCCCAGGTCGCGGCGCCCCAGCTGGGGTGGGTTCCGGATGGAGCCGAGATTCGTCCGGTGTATGGGATTCCCGCGGCTGCAGCCGTCGGCAGCGCGGTCACGACCGGACAGAATTTTGCCCGTATGGCGATCGCGCCGGCGGGAGATTTCGTCCTGGCCTCCGCGGGCCGTTCCGGTTCCCGGGCGGGCGCGGTGCTGATCTACACGCAGGATAAAGGAATCGTCCCGGTTTCCGGAGCGGGCAGCGCGCCGGACCTAATGGTCCTGAGCCCGCGGGGCTCTTCGGCCGCACTCTGGTTCGCCTCCGGGGGGGGTGGATCGGGCCAGGCGCAGGTAATCACGGGGCTCCCGAACAATCCGGCGGTGCGGCAGGTGAATGCGTCGTTTCCGGATTCCGATCCCACCTCGCTCGCGATCAGCGACGACGGAGCGCGGCTCAGCGGCGTGTGGGCTAGCGGTGTCTATGTTTTTGGTCCGGAGGGCCAAGTGGACCGCCTGCCTCTGGGCAATGCGGGCGTCTCGACTGCGGCATTCCTGAACGCCTCTCACAATCTCGCCGCGGCCGGTCCGGGCGGCGTCCAAATGGTAACGGATGCCGGTGGCTCGTCGGCCGTATCCATGCTTCTGAGTTCGGCGGATGTTTCCTTCCAGCCGGTCGGGATCGCGGCGACTGCGGATAATCGGACGCTGGTCATCGCCGGGCAGAGCGGTTCCGTCACGACCATCGATATCACCTCCGGAGCGATTACATCGACCAATTGCGGCTGCAAGCCGGCCGGTTTGTTCGCGATGGGCTCGTCGGCGTTCCGGCTGACCGGACTGCAGGAGGGCGCCTTCAAACTATTCGATGCGACGCGCGGGGAGACGCTATTCGCGCCCCTGGCGCTCGCGGACACCACGGGGGCGGGCCAATGAGAAAGCTCACTCAGCTCGCGCTGGTAGCCGCGGCATCCGCCCTGACTGCCGCGGCCCAATTCGCGATTACCACCCCTTCGCCGCTGCCCACCGCAGTGGTCGGGCAGAGCTACTCGCCTGTCACGCTCCAGACCGCTGGAGATCCCGGTCCGGTGGTTTGGTCGCTGGCCCCGGGCTCCGTTGCTCCGCCGGGATTTGCGGTATCGAATGCTCCTTCGCCCGATACCACTGGAATTTTCTGTTACGGCACGCCCTGCACGGGAGTCGGCGTCCAGACGGGAGCTACGCTTTACACCTTCACGATCGTGGCGACCTCGATCGCCACGAATCAGTCGACATCGAAGCAATTCGACTTGCTGGTAGTGAAGCAGCCGGTGCAGATCACGACCACGTCCCTTCCGCCCGCGGCTTCGGGACAGCCTTACAGCTCGACGATTGTGGCGGTGGGCGGAGTGGGACCGCCATATACCTGGTCGATCGTGAGTGGCCTGCTTCCTCCGGGATTCGGCATCGATCCGGCTACCGGGACCTTAGGCGGCACCACCCCGGCCGGAACCATCGGCAGTTACACATTTACCGTCAAGGCGCTGGATCCAGGCAGCGGACTATCGGCAGTACAGGCGTTCAATCTCAATGTGGGCGCAGTGATTTCGATCACGACTACAGCCCTGCCCAATGGCACCTTGAACGAGCCCTACTCTTTTCAGCTGCAGCAAACCGGCGCGGCTAATCCAGTTTGGACGCTGCAACAGACGGCGCAGACTCCAGGCTTGTTCAGCATCACGACGGGCGGTCTGCTATCGGGCTTCGGTCTCGCCACCGGAAAGTACAGCATCACCGTCCAACTCACGGACGAGTCGCAGGCCGGAGCCGTCACAAAGACTTTCCCGTTCTTCATCACGCTGGGGCCGCTGAGCATCCAGGAAACCACGATTCCCGGCGGAACACAAAACGTCGCCTACAGCGCTCCTCTTACGGCCGTCGGCGGGCTGCCGCCCTATACATGGGCTCTGGGAACCGTGAAACCGGGGGGGCTGAGCATTGACGCCAACACTGGAGTGCTGTCCGGGACTCCGCCCAATTCGGGAACCTTCGACATACCGGTAACCCTGACCGACTCCACGGGCACCGTGTATTCGTGGACGTTTTCTCTGAGCGTCGCCCGCGCGGTTTCCATCAGCACGACCAGTTTGCCCGATGGCTCACCCGGAGTCGGCTACAACGCCACGCTCGCGGCGGTGGGCGGATCGATTCCGTTCACGTGGTCAGTCAGCGCGGGAGCCCTGCCCCCTGGTCTGAAGCTGGATGCGTCCAGCGGCGTAATCAGCGGAATCCCCAATACGCAAGGCGCGTATTCGTTTACCATCCAGGTCTCCGACTTTTTCAAGGGGACGGCCACCAAGGCGTTCACCATCGTAGTTGGCCAGGTTCAGCCACTGGTGATTACCACAACGTCACTGCCGGATAGCGCTCTCACGCAGACCTACTCGCAGAATCTGGCGGCCACCGGCGGAGTCCTGCCTTACACCTGGTCTGTGGCTTCGGGCAGCCTCCCTCAAGGATTGCAACTGAGCGCGAACAACGGAGTGATCGGCGGGATACCCACAAAGGTTGGCAGCTATCCTTTCGTAATTCTGGTTACTGACGCCCGGCAGAACGTAGCGCGCCAGAACCTCAGCATCAACGTCGCGGATCCCAGTAACCCGGTGGTGGTCAGCGGCGGCGATTTCACGGGCTTCGTGCTGACGCCGTTCAGCCAGACGATGTCTGCGACAGGCGGAACGCCGCCTTACACCTGGTCGGTCACAACGGGAACACTTCCCGCCGGCCTGCAACTGGACGCCGCCACGGGCAAGGTGACGGGGAGTCCCGGCGCTCCAGGCGTCAGCGCCGTCACGTTTACTGCGACCGACGCGAACGGGCAGCGCGGCAGCAAACCAGTGGCCTTCTCCATTACTCTGCCGACGACGCCCTCGACCTCCATCAACCTGGGTTCCACTACGCAGCAGGCTGTAAGCCTGACGACTGATGCGCCATTTCCCCTGGAAATCACGGGATTCCTGACGCTGACATTCGCCTCCTCGGTGGGTGGAACGGACGACATGGTGCGGTTCTCGAACGGGTCGAGGAGCCTGGAATATATCGTGCGCGCCAATCAGACCACGGCGATCTTTCCCACGGCGACCAATCCGGCGATCCTGCCGGGCACCGTCGCGGGCACTATTACGGTCACCGCGAGCCTTGCCGCGGGCGGTCAGGATATCACGCCCAGCACGCCGCCCACCAAGACGATCACTATCGCTGCGGCGGTTCCGGTGATTACGGCAGTGACGCTGCAGCAGACCTCCGGGGGGGTGACTGTCGTGGTCACGGGGTACTCCAACACGCGCGAAGTATCGAGCGGGGGCTTCACCTTCACTGCGTCCGGCGGAAATACGCTGTCGCAGCCAGCGTTGACGGTTGCACTGACGTCAGCCTACGCCACCTGGTTCAACAACACCGCGTCGAACGCAACGGGCGGCCTGTTCAAGCTGACGGTTCCTTTCACGGTGAACGGCAACGCCGCGGCGATTACCAAAGTATCGGTCACGCTCACGAACTCGAAAGGCTCATCCGCGGCGGTCAGCTCGCCCTAGCGCCGGGGGACGTAAGCTGAAAGATGGAGCGCTCGACCAAGACCGTGCCCGGCCGATGGGTGGCGATCGTGATTGCGGCGGTGATCGTCATCGCGGTGGTTGCGGCCTGCGCCTGGCTGTATCAGGATTATTTATCGGCTCCGCGCCGGCCGTAAAAACTCAGGCAATTGTCGCCCTGGCGCAGCACGCGCTGCTGGTGAAGTGATCCGTAAGCCGGTGCCAGCTTCAACCGCAGATCGTGCTGCACGATGACCAGGCCGATGGTAGCGAGATCAGCCGGCCGCGCGCCCAGTCTGGCAAGCATTGCCTCGTATTCCGAGGCCAGATCGTAGGGCGGATCGAGGAAAACGATATCGGCTTGAATCGTGTCCACGCGCGCTGCGGCGCGGCCCTGCAGCACCTGAGCGCGGCCCTCCAAGCCCAGGGACTTCAGGTTCTGGCGCAGGACGTCGACTGCAGCGCGGTTGTGCTCGACAAAAATCGCCCCGGACGCGCCGCGGCTCAGCGCCTCGATTCCTACGGCTCCGGTTCCGGCGTAGAGATCGGCAAACACTTTCCCTGCGATAGCGGGAGCCAGAATATTGAAAAGCGCTTCGCGCAGGCGATCGGGCGTGGGCCGCACCGTCAGACCCGGCACGGACTTCAGGATCCGGCTGCGGAATTCCCCTCCAATAACGCGCATTATCCGACCTGAACCAAGCCGTAGCGCCGCTGCCAGTGATCGCGGATAAATTCGATGGCCCGGCGCAGATCGCTCTCCTGGGGCGGATGAGCCACGAACGCGGCAGCTTCATTGCGCGCGATTTCCAGGATATCCGCGTCGCGAATGATGTTCCCGATATGCAGAGCCGGCAGACCCGATTGCCTGGTTCCGAAAAACTCGCCCGGGCCGCGCAGCTTCATATCCATCTCAGCGATATAGAAACCGTCGCAGGATTCGACCAGGGTTCTGATCCGGTCATTGGCCGCCGGACTCATCTTCTCCGTCACCAGGACGCAGTAGCTTTGTTCGGCGCCCCGGCCGACGCGCCCGCGTAGCTGATGCAGCTGAGCCAGGCCGAAACGCTCCGCCTGCTCGATCACCATTACGGTGGCGTTGGGTACATCCACGCCCACTTCGATCACCGTGGTGGATACCAGGATCTTGGTTTCGCCGCGCTGGAAACGCTCCATGGAGGCTTCCTTTTCATCGGTGGGCAGCTTGCCGTGAAGCAGACCCACGGCGATATCCGGGAAAACCACTTTGGAGAGATGCTCGTGCATCTTCTGGGCGGCCTTCATGGCCTGCGTCTCGGATTCTTCGATCACGGGATACACAACGTAGGCCTGCGAGCCCTGGTCGATTTGCGTGCGCAGGAAACTGTAGACCTGCTCGACGCGCATATTTTCCACGTGACGCGTAATGATCGGCTTCCTGCCGGGAGGCATCTCGTCGATCACGCTCACATCCAGATCGCCATAGACCGTCAAGGCCAGAGTGCGCGGGATAGGCGTCGCGGTCATTACGAGAATATCGGGATTCGCGCCTTTTTCAAGCAGTTTCTGGCGCTGCTCGACGCCAAAACGGTGCTGCTCATCCACCACGGCGAAGCCAAGCCTGGCGAATTCCACATCGACTTCAAGCAGAGCATGCGTGCCGATAATTACTTTCGCCAGCCCGGCCGCTGCCAGTTTCTTAAGCTGGGACTTCTCGCGGGCGGTGCTGGAACCGGTCAGCAGGATGGTCGTATAGCCGAGTTTCTGAAAGAGCTTCTTGAAGTACAGGTAGTGCTGCGCAGCCAGAATTTCGGTGGGGGCCAGAACAGCTACCTGATATCCATTCTCGATGGCGATGATGGCTGCCTCCGCCGCGACCAGCGTCTTCCCGCTGCCTACGTCGCCCTGCAGCAACCGGTACATGGGATGCGATGCCGCCATATCCTGAGCGATCTCCCCCAGCACCCGCTTCTGTGCGCCGGTAGGCTTGAACGGCAGCATCTGCTTGATCTTCTCGCGCACGCGGTCCGTCAACTGGAAGCCGATGCCCGGATCCAGGCGAGCCCGGGCGCGCTTCAGCTCCAGCCCGCACTCCAGCCAGAAAAATTCTTCAAAGATCAGGCGGAATTGCGCGGGCGAGCGGAATGCGTTCAGCAGGCGCAAGTCTGAACCCGGGGGAGGAAAATGCAGGCCGCGAATGGCGCTCCAGCGGTCCGGCAGCTTCAATTGCTGCAGCAGATGCGGCGGCAGGGGATCGCCCTGTTCCGGAAGTCCCTCCAGAATGCGGTGAATCAGCGTGCGAAATACCCGCGTGTTCACTTTACCCGCGGCTTCGTAAACCGGAACCACGCGACCTGTGTGCAGAGAGGAGTCGCCGTCGTCGTCGCCGGAGAGAACTTCGAACTCGGGATGCATCATCGACAAGCCACGAGAGTAGGAATCGAACTCTACTTTGCCGAAGAGGGCAACCTTCAGTCCGGGCAGCAGGATATCCGCCAGATAGGCGCCATGAAACCACTTGCCGGTGAGTACCGCTCCGGAAGAATCGGTGAAGGTGGCCTCGAACATTCCCAGGCCCCGACGCCGGAAGCCAGCCAGGCGGGCGGTCCGAACTTCCGCCAGAACAGTGGCCATCTCACCGGGCGCCAAAGCGCGGATCTGCTTGACGTTACTGCGATCCTCATAGCGAAACGGGGCGTAGGTAAGCAGGTCCTCGACAGTCTTAAGGCCCTTGGCCTCTAGCATCGCGGCACGCGCCGGGCCGACGCCTTTCACATACATGAGTGGGGTCAGGAGATCCAACGGAGACTCAATAACTGGGATAAATTCAAGTGTACAGGGTGGCGGGACTCTAGTCCCTCGCCTGATTCGGTACCTGTAGTACCTCGGAACGGGATGGCACACCCGCCCGCGGAGGCTAATCTGTCTCCACAGGAGATCGACAATAAAAATCATGCTGACGAACATCTGGCTGGACCGGCGAGGACAGGACATGACGGAATATGCCCTGATCGGCGGCTTACTGGCGTCGATGACGTGCGCCGTGGTGCCCGAGTTGATCTCCATCAATACTCACATCAGCGCCGTGCTGCACTCCGTAACGCAGGCGGTGATTACCATGGCCGGGCTAGAATAATGGGTTCATGCCCGACCTGCTCGCGGGAAAGACCGCGCTGATTCTGGGCGTAGCGAACAAGTGGAGTCTCGCCTACGCCATCGCCCAAGCGTTCCGGCGCGAAGGGGCGAAACTGTTACTGACTTATCAGGGTGAACGCCAGAAGGATCCCGTCACCGAGCTTGGTTCCGAGCTGGGAGCCGCCGCGATCTTCGAGTGCGACGTCAGCCGTGACGGGGACCTGGCCAAACTTGCGGAGACCGCCGGTCATCACGGCACTCTGCATACCATGGTTCACAGTATCGCGTTCGCAAATCGCGAAGACCTGAGCCGTCCCTTTATCGAAACCTCGCGCGAAGGCTACCTTCTGGCCCAGGATGTGAGCGCGTATTCGCTGGTCGCCGCCGCGCGCGCCGTCGCACCGCTGATGACGGAGGGCGGCTCGATGATGACGCTCTCGTATCTGGGAGCGACCCGCGTGGTGACCAATTACAACGTGATGGGCGTGGCAAAGGCGGCTCTGGAGGCGAGCGTACGCTACCTCTCGAGCGACCTGGGTCCTTCCAACATTCGCGTGAACGCGATTTCGGCGGGTCCGGTGAAAACGGTCTCGGCTCGGGGCGTGGCAGGCCTTTCGAAGATGCTGGAAACCATGCCCACCCGCGCGCCCCTGCGGCGCAACTGCACGCCCGAAGAGGTTGCCGATACCGCAGTCTTCCTGGCTAGCGATCTGGGACGCGGGGTCACAGGCAACGTCCTGTTCGTGGACGGCGGTTATCAGGTGATGGGGTTCTGATTTATCGGAACGACCATCAGGACGCCGCGGCCGCGGTCAGCTCCCGATAGTAAGCCGTCATGTCAGTCACAGGAGGCGTGATTCCCAGCTGCCGGATCATGCCGACGGCCTGCCCGCGGTGCAGGGTCGCGTGGTTCACCACATGCAGCAGGATATCCGACACAGCGTTCTCGAACGACTGTTTTCCATCCAGAGTCTGGTAGCGAACGATGCGCGACACGTCCGCATCGGTCAAGGCGGCCGCCCAGGCTTCCCATTTTCTTTGGATCGCGATCCAATCGCGTTCGAGCGCCGGCAGGTCCTCTTCCCGGATCAGTGGTTCTTGGGGATCCACGACGCGCGCATACCAGATCCGATCGGCAAAATGGATGTGACACAGGGTTCCCAGGATGCTGCCGTGGGAGATGCCGGTAGGGCGGGACAGGTCCTCGGGGCTTAGTCCCTTGGCGGCATCCAGCATTTTGCGGGAGGCCCAGCCGGAATATCGGAGATGACGCAGGGCTTCGGCGGCGGTCATATCTGTATTCTCATACATAGGCGCCCGTGCCGGAACTTCCCGACATCACGGTTTACATCGAGGCCCTGGAGCAGCGGATTTACGGCCACAAGCTGGACCAGGCAACGATCGCCAGCCCGTTTCTGCTGCGCACGATCGAGCCGCCGGTGAAGGGGTGCGTGGGGCATTCCGTCACGTCGCTTCGCCGCGTGGGCAAGCGGATCGCGGTGGGCTTCGATAACGATGTCTGGCTGGTTCTGCACCTGATGATCGCGGGCCGCCTGCACTGGAGCCTGAAGGCGCGTAAGCCGGATGGACGCCGCACGTTGGCCGCATTCGTGTTCGATTCCGGCTGTCTTACCGTCACGGAGGCCGGCTCCCGGAAGCGTGCATCGCTGCATATGGCGGCGGGCAAAGACGGTCTGGAAGCGCTCGATCCTGGCGGAATCGACGTGATGATGGCCTCGCCCGTCGAGTTCTCACGGGCTCTGACGAGCGGAAACCACACCTTAAAGCGTGCGCTCACGGATCCCCACGTCTTTAGCGGAATCGGCAACGCGTACTCGGACGAAATTCTGCATCGCGCCCAGCTCTCACCCATCACGCTGACGTCCAAGCTGACCGCGGAGGAGATCGGTCGTCTGCAGCAGGCGACTCGAACGGTGTTGCAGGAATGGATCGACCGTCTACGCGCCGAAGCGGCCGGGGACTTTCCCGAAAATGTCACGGCGTTCCGCGAGGAGATGGCCGTACACGGGCGTTACGGGCTCCCCTGCCCCCGCTGCGGCGCCAAGGTCCAGCGCATCCGCTACGCCTCCAACGAGACCAACTATTGCGCGGTGTGCCAGACCGGCGGACGCCTGCTCGCCGACCGGGCACTCAGCCGCCTGCTGCGGGAGGACTGGCCGCGAACGCTCGAAGAGCTGGAGGAACTGCGCGCGCGATGAGTCAGGAGCAGCGGGAAACGCGTTAGAATAATCTCACGTGGCGGGCTGGCGGAACTGGCAGACGCAGACGGCTCAAAATCGTCCGACCGCAAGGTCATGGGGGTTCAAGTCCCTCGCCCGCTACCACGTTTACTTCTTTTTGCCCGCCGGCGGCGCGCCAGACGCAGGCTGCTCCTTCAATTGATCCTCAGGAATTGGAGCGATGTCGCCGAACGTGATGCTCGCCTCCGCCCCGAACTTCTGATACAGGCGGTAGTCGGCGCGGTTGACCGTGTCACCGTGGACCTCCTTGGAGGTCAATTCGAAGTGATACGGGAGAACATATTCCTGATCTGCGATTTTCGTGGGACTGTAATCCAGCGTGATGTGCACTTCGCGGATGGGGAAATCCGGAGGGATATTCACCGTATCCATTTTGATCCGCATCACCGCTTTGGATTGCACGTCCGCGTAAACCAACCCCTCGTAGGCGGAAATGTATTCGCGCTTCGATTCGCCGTGATACATACTGTAGCCCTTGGACTCCGGCACCGAATAGGCGAACACGTACATCAGCTTTCCGCGCAGTGTCGCCCAGTGGTCCCAGCGAAACCGGGCGCCCGAATCGGGATCGAAAATGTTGAACAGCATGCTTCCGAACTCGCCTGAAGTAATCACGCCGCCGAGCTGTTCGTGCTTCATGTTGGGCTGCGATTTACCGTTGACCATTTCGACCTTATAGGTCTCCTTGCCATCGACGAAACTGAGCAGCTCCTGCACTTCGTCTCCTTGAGGAGCGTAGCGCGGCTCCGTGGGCTCGATGCGCCGCCGCGTCGTCTGCACGCACACGTAGTTCGGCAGGCTCTTGGTGTAGCTGAGAGCATATTCCCTCATCGCGGCGAGAATCGAGGCAAGCTCGGCGGGGCTGGGCGGAGGCGCGGGAGCGGGACCAGTTACGGCTTCAGGCGGAGGCGCGGCAGGCAGGCCGGCGGAATCCTCGCTGAGTTTCCGCAGCGCCTGAACGGTGCGGGGGCCGGCGCCTTGCCCCTGCAGGGTTTCGACGTCGCGAGGATCCAATTTCTGGGTGAGCCGGATCCCGCGCAGGAAGTCCGCAGTAGCCCGATCGTCACCCTTCAGCTTGATTTGCGAGTTCACGAAGGCGATCACGTCGGCTACGGTCATCGCTCTTTGCGCCAGGATCTGCCCGATCAGCAGGAACACGGAGCAGAGCAGCAGCAGTTTGACCTTCATGGTGGACATCCTCAACTCCTTTCCCATTATCGCCTTGAATCAGGAACGGATATCCAGTATGATCTTGTACGACGCGATGGCTTCGGAACCCCGCGAAAGCTCTCCTTCTGCTGCGGATCTGAAGTCCGAACCCGTGGACTTTCGGGTATTGTTCGAGTCCGCGCAGGGTCTCTACCTGGTCCTGACGCCGGAGCTCAAAATCGTTGCGGTGAGCGACGCCTACCTTCGCGCCACCATGACCCAGCGGAGCGAGATCCTGGGACGAAACGTGTTCGAGGTTTTTCCGGATAATCCCGATGATCCGGCCGCGACCGGGGTCCGCCAGCTGCGCGCATCCCTGGAAACGGTGCTCAAGACGCGGCGCCCGGATACGATGGCTGTTCAGAAATACGATATCCGGCGGCCCGAATCGGAAGGCGGCGAATTTGAAGAGCGCTACTGGAGTCCGGTGAACTCCCCCGTGACCGATGCGAACGGGCGCGTGATCTACATCATTCACCGAGTCGAGGACGTCACGGAATTCATCCGGCTCAAGCAGGCGGGGGAAAGGGAAACGCACGCCCTTCTGAGTCGTTCCGAACAGATGGAAGCCGAGATCTTTCGACGCGCGCGGGAGCTGGCCGAAACCAACCGCCAACTGGGTGCGGCCAACCACGAGCTGGCGCGACTGTACGATCAGATTTCTGCGCTGATGGCGCAGGCCGATGATGAATTGCGCGTCGGCGGCGCGCAGAATTCCCAGGCGCCGAGGGCGGCCATCGGCGGTGAGGAAATGTTGCGCCAGGTCGGGGAGCTGATCACCGGACGCAAGCGCCTGGAAGAAGAGCTGCGTAAAGCGCAGAAGATGGAAGCCGTGGGCCAGCTTGCCGGGGGCATCGCCCACGACTTTAACAATGTGCTCAACGTGATCATCGGCTACTCCAAG
>JADMIO011398729.1_pt1 | contig 11187 bp, 9 predicted proteins | sample 8958161 | NCBI WGS metagenome assembly JADMIO01 (sample SAMN16585339, study PRJNA669376) | soil metagenome | isolation source: Crop rotation soil | place: USA: Cullars Rotation, Alabama | collected 2011 | reverse complement strand
GCGGCGCGGATGCGGTAGGGCATCGAGCCGTCTTCGCGGATGAAGCGGATGAAGATGTCCGCCATGTGCCGCGCGTAGTCGAGATATTTTCGCTCGCCGGTGTGTTGGAAGAGCTGAAGCATCGCCATCCCGGGCATCGCGCCGCGGCTGAGATTGATCGCATCGCGCTCGGAGGAGTATTCGAATTTCCCTTCGCGCATCGCGGTGTATGGCATGCCCGGGGCGGCGCCTGACATGGGCGTGCGATTCTTGATCAGCCAATCGCCCACCGCGATCGCGATGCGCCGACAGTGCTCGGCCTTGTCGGGAACGACTTCCGCCACCGTCAGGTACGCGCCGACCGCCTGAGACGCGAGCGATGGAAACGAACCTTCCTGATAGTGAATCTTGCGCGGATGGAAACTCTCCGCGGCATGCCACCACCACGCGGGCATCCCCGGCTCGCGATAGAACGCGTTGGGATTGTTCTCGTGGCTGTCGAACCACGCGATGTTCGCGCGAAGGCTGGCGATGTAGTCAAGCGGCGACTGATCCGCGTCCGCGGCGCTGTCATCCCAGTCCGGCGCCTTGGCGATCAAACTCACCGGCGTAAACCCGCGAAGCTGCGCGCCGACGCGCAGGATATCGACGATCCAATTTTCGTCGCGGTCGATGTTCAGAATGTTGCACTGGATCCAACTCCCCACGCGGAGCTTCGGCCAGATCGGCGCCGCGTCGAGCACGGGGCGGTCACTGTCGACCGTGTGCCGCACGCCGTCCTGCGTCATCTCCAATCGCCAGAAGTTCGAATGCGTCGCCGGCGGCCGCGGGTCGACCAGGTGATAGACCGGCGCTTCGATGAAGCGCTTGGCGGCGTGGTTCCAGGGCGACGCGATGTCAGCGAGCAGGCGTGTTTGCATGTTAATTACGAATGACCCCGACAGCGCGAAAGAGTAACCGTGTGTCTCGCGCGCAACAAATGGTTATGGTTCTCGCATCACATCGTTAATCTATTCCAGAAGCGCGTTGATACATAGTCGATCGGACTGAGTTCGTAGAGCGAGTGACGAAAGATGCTCGATCTTGTGCTGCGACGTTACCGAGAGTGGTCCGCGCGGAGATATGATCGTCGATTGAAGCGCATGTCCGCAGAAGCCGTGTTCACCGAGATCGCAGACACCAATACATGGCGTGGTCGCGAATCAGTGTCGGGATACGGTTCGGATTTGGAACAAACGCGCACGGTGCGTCGAGAACTTCCGGAACTTTTAGCCAAGTTGAAGGTGACGAGTCTACTTGACGCTCCTTGCGGCGACTTCCACTGGATGCGCCATGCGGCGCTTCCCGACATTTCCTACATCGGGCTTGATATTGTTTCGCGGCTCGTGGAAGACAACCAGCGGCAATATGGCAACGACCGTCGTCGTTTCGCGCACTCGAATATCGCGGAGGACTCGTTGCCTTCGGCGGATCTGATCTTGTGTCGCGACTGTCTGATTCACCTTTCCTACGAGCAGATCGCGCGCGCTCTGGCGAACTTTCGAAGATCGGGCGCTCGATTCCTGCTGACCACCACCTATCCGAGGTTGTCGGTGAACTGCGATATCGTCACCGGTCGATTTCGACCGATTAACCTCGAGCTTGCGCCGTTCTTTTTCCCGCCGCCGCGTTTCGTGATCAATGAAGATCCGCCGAGCGCCGAGGTCGCAGGTGACCCTTATTTCGAACACTGTCTTGGCTTGTGGGCGATGGACGATCTGCCCACCATGGCCGATGTCCGCACATCCGGCGAGCCGTTACGCGATCGCGCGCCGGCGATGTAGGAGGAGCAAGCCGCCTATACCCAGCACGCCCAGTGATGTGGGCTCGGGGAGCAGCTGCAAGTTGCTGACGGTAACAAAGTTATTTCCGTCTTCGCTCCTGAGGTAGTAGTTGCTCGCACCCGGAAGAAAATCGAACCTGACGTATCGTGCGACGATGGCGGGGATCCCCACGGTTTCAAAATAGGCACCGGTGGTGCTGCTGCTCTGGCCGGGGTTGGGCAAATTGATGACATCCGTCGTCACGCCCGAGCTGAAGGTCGGGCTGTTGGAAAAATCAATATTCATGGTCTTGATCGTGCCCCGGATGTTGGTGAAACCCTCCCAGATGGCAAACTTGTCCGCATAGGTAGGGCTCCCCAGATCGTAGGTCACCGTAGCCCCGGGGCCGTTAAGGATGTACTCGAACGTGCCTGCGTTCGAACTGCTTGTTGGATGCGTGGACTCATCCGTAAAAGTCAACGGCTCACTAGTCGTGTTTTGGTTACCAAATCCATTGAGCCCAGTCGCGGAAGTCCAAGACAGACCTGCGAGGGCGTCGACGACCGTCGCCCCGGCGCGGTTGCCGTTGAGGAAGAGACACGTGAACAGCGCGGCCACGATTAGATGGGACTTCGACACATTGAGACTCGACATGATTCACTCTCCTCTGAAAAATGTCTCCGCGGAATCATCTCCCGGCGCATTCCCGGGATTTCAGATCTCGTGAATAACGGACGTGTCAGCCCGGACCGATTCCGGGCCATTTACCTGGTCATTTCGGCTTCTGCTCCTAAGGCAGCTTCTTCTTCAAAGACCGGCTTCATTTGGACCCGCTCCGGCGCGGTCGCACCGCGGCGCATCCGGTCGATCAGGCTCGTGCAGGTGCGCATCAGCGCGGACATATCAAAGCCCAAGCGTGTAAGCGGGAAGATCGCCGCGGGCGGCTCGGGCCAGTTGCAATAGGCGATGATGCCCAGGTCCTGCGGCACGCGAACGCCGGCGTCGATTAGCCCCGCTTGCGTGTGCTCGACGAGGTTGTCGTCGGCGATGACCAACCCATCGGGACGATCGGCCGGCGCCAGCGACATCAGGAGGTGCGTGGCGGTCCGCGCGGCGGAGTAGCATGCCGGGCCGACATTCAGATCCCAGTAGCGGCGGTACTCCAGTCCGTGTCGTGCCATAGCATCGCGCGCCTCTGGATAATCTGCACCGTCGATCCCGATGCGGATGCACGCGATCTTGCGCCGGCCCTGCGTCATGAGCCGCTCGATGGCGCGGTCGAAAAAAGTTTGCAAATCAATCGCTATCGATGAAACACCGCTGCCTGCGGGCGGTGAATGGAGTGCCACGCGTGGCACGTCGCAATTCGGGTTGTACAACGGGGAATCGGCGAACTCGTCGCCCGCCCAGGTCATCACGACGCCGGCCAGTCGATGATGAGCGACGTCGTCCGACAAGCGGAGATTCTTGGGGTTGAGAGGCTCATCGCACACCGATTCATACTCGCGCAGACGGCGGCTTTCGGAATCGAAGGTCGCGCGGGCGGCGCTGCGAAGTGCGCGGAAGTAGCGAGTCTCAACCCGCAGCCGCGGGAAAACTAACCCGTAGGTGCAAAGGTGCGGTGGGTTGGGCGCGACGAACGTGCCACGCACGCCCTCGGCTTCGACGAAGCCCTCACGGATCAAACACTGAAGAGCATTGTTGACGGTGGGGTTGCCCGTGTTGAACCGGCGTATCAGTTGCTGTCGCGTCGGCAACCGGCTGCCCGGGCGCAGCTCGCCGCGGACGATCTGACGACGCAATTCCGCCACGAGATTCTCGCGACGGTGCGGCGGTCGTCCTGCACGGAGAGTGCCGGTCATTTCTGTTTTCCGACTTCGTTGACAACCGGGCAAAATGAACGAATCGAAACTCTATCATCAATGAATAAGAAATAAATACAACAAGAATTTTAGGTTCAAATGCAATTTATTAATTAATCAGTGTTTGTGTTCCAAATGATGAGGACATGACGCCGAATACCAGTTTCGGTGCCGCGCGCCGAGATATTCCAGTCAGGTACAAGTCCGCATCTTCGGCGCGTGCGAGACGCGACCCAAAGAGCGGGAAGACAATGTTATCCATGGGACCTGAACGAGCCGTTGCTCGAGGCTCCAACGCGGACATCTTGTCTTTTCATGCCCCTGGCGCTCAATCGTTGCCGACATTTTGGCTTCCGAAATTTCAGAGAGCCCTCGGGAGTTTTCTCGTCTGAGCGCTTGGGGCGACCCGTTTGACGGGAGCCCGCCGCCGCTCCGACTTTCTCTCCCACGTTGATTAGTCGTGGAGAAAGCGGTCACGCAGTGTGCACAACTGCGAGCGGTACCGGTGCGCGCCGAAATGGTGCGCGTCGCGTCCGGGAGTTCTTTCACGAAAGGTGACTGCCATGATTACGTCGTGGATTAAACGAGTGTCGGATCGAAATAGCTCTCATGCCGGAAACAATCGCTTCCGTCGCTGCGCCGCTGCGGCAGTGATGGAGTCTCTGGACAGTCGCGTGATGTACTCGGTGACGGCTGTTCTGTCCTCTGCAACGGGCACGTTAACGATCACTGGCGATGACCAAAGCAACGCGATCGTTGTCTCCCGCAACGCGGCGGGAACGATTCTGGTCAACGGTGGCGCGCTGGCTGTGACCGGCGGCACTCCCTCTGTCGCCAACACCCGGCTGATTCAGATCAACGGATTGGGTGGTAACGACACGCTCTCGGTAGACGAAACCAACGGCGCCATGCCGTCCGTGAACATCGACGGTGGCGCCGGAAACGACACGATGTCTGGTGGAAGCAGCAATGACAGCCTCACTGGCGGCGCTGGCAATGACACGTTCCGCTTCGACACCGACAAGTCCCTCGGCTCGGACACGATTAACGAGTCGGGCGGCGGCGTCGACACGCTCGACTTCTCGGCGACAACCACGCGCGGCGTGAACATCAACCTCGCTAACGCAGCGGCCCAGATAGTCAACGCGGGTCTGACGCTGACACTCTCCGCCGGCAACACGATCGAGAACGTGACTGGCGGCGCCTTAGGCGACACGATCACCGGAAATGCTCTGAACAACGTGATCGAGGGCGGCGGCAGCAACGATTCGCTGGTCGGCGGCGCCGGCAACGACACGTTCCGCTTCGATACCGACAATGCGCTCGGTAGCGACACGATCAACGATTCCGGTGGCACGGACACGTTCGACTTCTCTGGGACCACCACGCGTGCGGTCAACATCAACCTCGGCAGCACGGCGGCGCAGGTCGTCAATCCGGGGCTGACCCTAACACTCGGGGCCGGAAACACGATCGAGAACGTCAAGGGCGGCGCGTTGGGTGACACCATTGTCGGTAACACCTTGAGCAACGTGATCGAAGGCGGCGCCGGCGATGACACGATGACCGGCGGCGCCGGCAACGACACCTACCGGTTCGATGCCGACAACGCGCTGGGCGCCGACACGATCAACGAAACCGGAGGTGGCGTAGACACCCTCGACTTCTCCGCGACCACCACCCGTTCCGTGAACGTGAATCTCAGCAATGGCACCCAAGTGGTGAACGCGGGATTGGTGTTGAATTTCTCAACCGGCAGCTCGATTGAGAACGTGATCGGCGGCTCGCTCGGTGACGTCCTCACGGGTAACTCGCTCAACAACGCGCTGACTGGCGGCGGTGGTGACGACACCCTGACCGGCGGCGCGGGCAACGACACCTATCGGTTCGACACTGACGTCGCGCTCGGTACCGACACGGTCGTCGAGATCGACGGCGGCGGAATCGACACGCTCGACTTCTCCGCGACCACCACCCGCGCCGTGCAGGTTCAGCTCACCATTCACAATTTCGCCCAAACGGTGAATGACGGACTGAAGCTGAACCTCCTTGGCACCGATGCGATCGAGAACGTCGTCGGCGGCGCGTTGGGCGACACCATCAACGGCAACGGCCTGAACAACGTCCTGACCGGCGGCGCCGGCGATGACACGCTGACTGGCGGCAACGGCGACGACACACTGAGCGGCGGCGCCGGCGACGATCAGCTCTTCGGCGGGATCGGCACGGACGTCGTCGACGGAGGAACCGGCAACAACATCGTGATCGAGTGAGACCGATCCGCAAGGTGTCGCACGACGGCGTACGCTGGCATCCAGTTGGCCACCCGGTCGATCCGGGTGGCCGCTGGTGCTGAGCGCTTTGGTCATGTCGTCCGATTCGCGCAGCGCCTCCGCCCGAAAAATCCTCCGTTTCGAGCAAGCCAGCGCCACGTTTGTTGCGCGAAAAGTGCGCCGATCGCGCAGCGCGGGCTCTATAGGTAGAGGGACTATTGATGATCGATGCGAGTTGGACATGTCATCGCGACGCTCCCGACAACCGGGGTTGCGCGGCCCCGCGTGGCCCAGGATGTCCGAAAATGTCCGAAGATGTCAGTCGATTGCAAAAGTGCGAAAACGAACCCACCGCGAGCGTTCGGCGCGAAACAAGACGGATTTTTTTGGATCCGCGACAGATACTCGCGGCGGCGCCTCGATCGGTGATGCGTCAGTTTTCTTCAAAACGAACCCACCGCGCGGCCCCGCGTGGCCCAGAGGTTGGCGAAATGGCCCAGAATGTCACGTCGATCAAAAGTACGAAAACGAACCCAAACTCGCGCCGGGAGGCGTCACGCGACAGCGTTTCGGCGTCCGCGTAAGATGGGGTAGATGCAGACCGCGTATCTCGACAACAACGCGACGACGAAGCCCGCGCCGGAAGTGATCGCGGTGATGGTGCCGTTGCTGGAAGAGTTTTACGGGAATCCATCCAGCGTGCATCGCTTTGGCCAACGCGCGCGGCAGGCGATCGACGAAGCGCGGGCGCAGGTCGCGGAGCTGATCGACGCGCGCGATGCGGAGATCACGTTCACCGGTGGAGGGACGGAGGCGATCAACACCGCGTTGCGCGGAATCTTGTCGGCGCGCGCGCCGCGGAAGCGCGTCGTCATCTCCAGCGTCGAGCACTCCGCAACGCGGGAATGTTGCAAGCAGCTCGCGAAGGAGGGGAATGAGATCGTCGAGATCGACGTCGATCAGCAGGGCACGCTCGACATGGATCAGCTGAGCGGCGCGATCAGCGATGACGTCGCGCTCGTGTCGATCATGTGGGCGAACAACGAGACGGGCGTGATCTTCCCCGTCGAGGAGATCTCGAAGCTCTGCCGCGACGCACGCGTGCCGTTTCACTGCGACGCGACGCAGGCGATCGGGAAGATTCCCGTCAGCGCGGTTGACATTCCCATCGACGCGATGAGCTTCGCGGCGCACAAGTTTCACGGACCGAAGGGCGTCGGCGGAATGTACACACGACGCGGGCTGCGCTTCCGTCCGCTGGTGATCGGCGGCCCGCAAGAGCATTCGCGACGCGGGGGAACGGAGAATGTTCCGGGCATCGCGGGCATGGGCGTCGCGGCGCGGCTGGCGAAAGAATCGCTGCCGAAAATGGTCCAGGTCGGCGAGCTTCGCGACAGGCTGGAACGCGAGATTCTCGCCCGCATCCCGCAGACACGAGTAAACGGTCGGACGGATTTGCGCGTTCCTAACACAACAAACATCGGATTCGCCCGCCTGGAGGCCGAGGCGATTCTCCTATTGCTCAGCGAGCAGGGGGTTTACGCATCGGCGGGGGCCGCGTGCAGCAGCGGATCTTTGGAGCCGTCGCATGTCCTGAAGTCGATGAAAATCGACGAGCGCTACGCCCACGGGGCGATCCGCTTCAGCCTGTCGCGATACACGACCGATAAAGAGATCGACCGCGCATTAGAAGTTCTTCCCGGTATAATCGAACGCCTCCGGGCCGTCCTGCCGGTTGCGGCGACGGCGACGTGAGGGCATCATCAGTCAAGAATAGTCCTTAGTCATTGGTCCTTTGTCCTTTGTCTGCCGGGCACGGACACATTTCCTGGCGATCCAAGATCGCCAACACCAAGGACAAATGACTAAGGCGAATGACGGTTGTAATTCATCTCGCCTTGCGACGATTGGGGTATGTGTTATGCGGTGGATGGTGAATGGCGTTGATTCGAAGAGCGGCAAAGAAGTGAAGCTCAACTTCGAGGCGCATGACGCCAAAGAAGCCGAGAACCTCGCCGCGTACAACGGCGTCCTCGTCTCTGCCGTCACTCCGATGAACGGCGCCAAGAAGGACGCGAGCGCCAACGGCAAGAAAGACGACCCGCTCACAATGGACGCGCCGGGCAAGTATCACGTCGTCGGCACCGATTGGACGACGGGGATGAAAACGAGCTGGTACATCCACGCCCAAAGCCGTCACGCGGCACAGGTGATGGCGGAGAACGAGGGGATTGTGATTACGAAGTTGGAGTATGTGCTGAACGAGAAAAGCGCGAACGAAGGGCCATGAAGGAAAGCCCGGCTCACCAGAACGAGGCGATCATCCTTCACAAAGACAACGAGTTGATCGCCTTTCTCAACATCAGACCGATCAGTAAGGGCCATACTCAAATCATTCCGAACGGGCACTTCGAGACGTTCGAACTTCTGCCTCCGGATTTGGCATCAGGATGACGACTCCCCCATGGCCGACCGTGACGCGATCAGCCGGCAAATCGAAGCGCACTACGAGGCCGCGTGGCGCGCGGGCGACCCGTGGGAGCTTCCAGGCTCCGACTACGAACAAACGCGCTACGCGCATCACTTGGAGATGCTCGCGGGACGTCGATATCCGCGAGTGCTCGAAGTCGGCTGTGGCTCCGGTCGGCTGACGGCGCTGCTTGCGGGTATAGCGGACCGAGTGATTGCGGTCGACGTCTCGCTCGCTGCGATCGAACGCGCGCGTCAAAGGATCTCGTCTATTTCCCAAGAGGGTGTCCGTGGCGCGATCGAGTTCCGCGTCGCTGACGTGATTCAGTCGAATGTCGTCGACGAAGGTCCGTGGGATCTGGTCGTGCTGAGTGAGGTGATCTATTGCCTCGGCTGGCTGTATCCGTTCTTCGACGTCGCCTACTTCGCGTCCCGTCTGTTCAACCACACGCACGCTGGCGGACGGCTACTGCTGGCGAACACGATCGGCGATCGCCACGACTGGCTGCAACGGCCCTGGCTAATCGCCACCTACCGCGACCTGTTCCGCAACGTCGGCTTCGAAATTGAGCGCGAGGACATCTTTCGGGGCGTGAAGGACGATACGCCGATGGAGGTGCCGATGACGCTATTCACCAAACCGATCCGAGAGCCATAGCTGGAAGGATTCTGGCGGAAAGACTGAAAAGGCCGAGGTCGGATTCGAACCGACGAATAACGGATTTGCAATCCGTCCCCTTAGTCCACTTGGGTACTCGGCCGCTGACGGAACAATATCTGCGCTTTTACGCGCGAGCAAGTCGGCCGAGCGTGACGATGCGTATTCGGTGACATTCTCGGACGTTGTCACTTCTTCTTCGACTTCGATCCTCCGCCCTTTGCGTCGTCTTCCAGTTCGTTCTCGAAATCGTTGAGCATCGAATCGGTCTTCTTATCCACCGCTCCGCCGTGCTTGCCGACGTCGATGGATTTGGGATTCGCGGTCTCGGAGCGGACGCGATCGTGGAAGAGGATGTGGCCCCAGAGGCCGGGGACCAGTCGTGCTTCGGTGGGGACGTCTGCGATCACACCGGTCGCCTTGTTCGACCAGTAGAGTCGGCGCAGAACTGAGTTGCCCGCGTCGTCGGTGGCGAGGACGCCCCAGTCAAGTTTCAATCGCGTTTCGCCCGTCGGCTTGAGACCGAGCACGTCGAGCGGGATCGCGACCTCGACGGTGTAGTTGCCGTCGAAGTTGTTGCAGGCGATGCGGACGTTATCGAGTTGCTTCACCTTGTCGAAGCTGATGCTCGTGACAGGCGAGACGGCCTTCCACGCGTCCTCGGGTTTCGTGCCGGGGACGACCGCGTCGTAGAGCACGACCGTCGGCTTGTGCTTCTCGCCGGTGAACGTCATGAGGATGCGCTTGTCGCCCGCGACGGGCGCTTTGCGATCGGCGGGGGCATCAGGATCCAGCGCGATCTGCAGATCGACCGCAGCGCCGGTCTTGAAGAGACGATCCCACTGCTCGCCGCTGTTCTTCATCGGGCCGAGGCCGATCACGTTGTAGCACAGGTAGAGGTTGTGATCGTCGTACTGCGCGGCGAAGCTCGCGCCGGTGGCGACACGTCCGCGATACTTCTCGCCGAAGTCGACCCACGGTGCCGTTTCCCAATCGCCATAGTTGCCGTCGATCGTCGGCGCGCTGTCGACGCGGAAGCAGTCGACGACGGGAGCTCGTTCGTAGATCTCGTCCTTCTGTCGCGTCTGTTGCCACGCGATCGTTTTGACGAGATCGTCGTTGGTGACCTTGATCTCACCTTCCTGGCGCTTGAATTTGTCGAGGCCGATCATCTCCACGATGCTGATGTGATTGTGCCCCGCGACCGCGTAGTACTTGTCGTCTTCGGTCTTGCAGAAGTACGACTGGAAGTGCTCCTGCCCGATCGTCAGGTCGTGCAGATCGAGCCCGCGATCATGCTCGGGGAACGACCACGCGCGCGCCTTGGGATCGCGCAGATCGCGGAAGATCCGCGCTGCGAGCAGGCCGTCGCTTGTCCAGACGTTGTAGTCACCGAGATTCGTGTGACACATCGTGAACTCACCGAGATCGCCCTTGGGCGCTTTCTCCATGCCGATGAAATCGAACTGACAGACGACCTGTTCTGGTGACAGCGGCTTCGCGGTGACGATGCCGTCGGTGCCGGCGCGCTCGCTCGGATACGTCCACATCACGTTGCCGTTGGCGTCGTAGCCGGTTTCGATCGTCGTGCTGACGCAGCCGCCCATCGCGTGATACGTCCCGTCGGCGAATCGGATCAGCGGTCCGGCCGCTTTCGTAAGGTTGGGGACGTCCACCTCTTCGTAGATCGGCACGCCACTGGGCAAGAATTCCTTCACGCGATAGCCGTACGAATACGCTTGCGCGCTGAGATCGCGATTGAAGCGCGTGACAGCGGTGCGGCCGGGACGCGGATCGATGACGACTTCCTCGGGATCGACTTCGCCGTTGCTGTTGCGATCGCACCAGATGAAACTGTGATCATTGACGGAGTTCAGCTTCAGAGCCGCGAGCATCTCCGGTTTCGCGAGTGGGTCGAATCCACCTGTGTATCCCATCGCGGCCGCGAGCTTGAGGTGATCCTTCTCGTAGAGATACACGATGCCGCACGGCATCTGTCCCGCGAAGCCGTTGCCGCGCGTGGTGAGATACGTGTGGCCGTTGACCTGAACCGGCACTTCGCCGGCGGGCGTGGTGCCGAGCCAGGTGAGATTCTTCAGACGCGTCTTGCCGGTCTGCCAATCGAGCTCGAACTCGAGCGGGCC
>JADMIO012423495.1_pt1 | contig 11188 bp, 8 predicted proteins | sample 8958161 | NCBI WGS metagenome assembly JADMIO01 (sample SAMN16585339, study PRJNA669376) | soil metagenome | isolation source: Crop rotation soil | place: USA: Cullars Rotation, Alabama | collected 2011 | reverse complement strand
CGACTTCAAGTCACGTGAATTCCAAGCTTCGGATCCCACTGTGCTGGAAAGATTGAAGAAGAAGCCATCCTTAATTTTTTATTTCTTGAACAATTACTGTTCTCTCTTAATTATTTCGGTTTAGCTGTTGAATCCTTTTGAGCGGCCGCGTTGCCGGTGGCTGTATTTGCAGTGGCACCTTGCCCTTGCTTGCTCCTTATATAAGCTATCACTTCCCAACGTTGCGTAGAATTCAGTTGCGACGCATAACTTCCCATCATGTTCTTGCCATAAGTAATGGAATAATATAATTGTCCATCTGCCAATCCAACAATCTTTGGATCGCTCGCAAGATTTGCGGGCTTCGCTGGATAAGGACCGTCACCTCCCTTGAAAAGCGGACCATTACCATCCAATGCAGTGCCGTGACAAATACCACAATTCACCAGATACAGGCGTTCAGCTTCCTTCGATGAAATTGTATCCAGTGTCGTAATTGGGTTTTTTACCTGGCGTGACGCAACATAATTAGTTGAATCACCTTGTTTGTCCTTCGGTAACCTGAACGTGAAATCCGCGCCGCGCTTAACTGTACCTGCAACCGGTGTTTCGGTAAAATAGATGCCTTGCTTTTCCCACTCTTTTTTCTGCTCTTCAGTCACGGAATAAGTTTCATATGCGCGACTGTACATCATGTCGGGCATATACACTCTTCCCGGAGTTCTCTTAACACCATCACCACACGCCATCAATGCAACAGTTCCGGCGATAAACGATATGATCAAAAGTTTCTTCATTATCGATTCAATTCGTTGGTTGTTTAAACTACTTCTACTGGTTCAGGTTCCCTCACCAGTGTTTGTGCTTTATCATAAGTTCCGAGCCACCATCCGGTTTCTGCGTTCTGTACATGAACTTCCTTGGCACCGAGGCCTTGCAAATAACTGGTGACCTGCGTTTCATTTGCTTTCGACGTCAGCTCAATCACCATTACAAATAAATCATCTGTAGCACGTGGATGGAAATGATGCTTCTTCACAAACGGCGCCATCTGGCACAGATAACAAAAGGTCAACACCATACCCACTGAAGCAAATAACACGGTCAATTCGAAAATGATGGGTATCCATGCCGGCAACGCAAAATGTGGTTTACCGCCAATGTTCAGCGGCCAGTCGTTTGTAAATACCCAACTGATGAACCCAAGAGCAGTTGCGGTTCCGCTGATGCCATAAATAAAACCTGCTGTATGCAAGCTGGTATCGCGCAGTCCAAGGGCCTTATCCAATCCGTGTATTGCAAATGGCGTATATACGTCGTGGATTTTATAGCCCGACTTACGCACCTGCGTGACGGCAGGAAATAACACCATCTCGTCATCAAAGCAACCCACCACAAATTTTTTTACAGCCATGTTGTTTTAGCTTTTAGCCAATAGCCATTGGCTTGTTTAATCTATTTAATGAACTTATTTATTCTAACATTCCTTCTTCTTTCTTCTGACTTCTGACTTCTAATTTCTTTCTGTCATCTGCCAACCCTCATCCGTCATCCCTCCTATGCACCATGATCATGTCCATGCTCCGTCACAAATGCTTCCACCGGCTCTCTTTCAATCTCTGTCATCTTAGCCTTGTAATTATCTCCACTCTTCTTCAAAATATGTTTGATTTCCGCGACAGCAATTACAGGGAAGAATTTCGAGAAGAGGAAGTAGCAGGTAAAGAATAACCCAAACGTTCCAAGATAGAATCCAACCTCCCAGATAGTTGGTCGATAATAAAACGGCCAGCTGCTGGGTAGATAATCACGATACAATGAAGTAACGATGATCACAAAACGTTCGAACCACATTCCAATGTTCACGATGATACTCATGAAAAATGTCACCGTAATATTTCTTCTCAAACTTCTGAACCAAAAAATTTGCGGGCTCAATACGTTACATCCCATCATCAGGAAGTAACTCCATCCGTATGGACTGAACAGGTCTGCCCTGTTCTTCATAAATGCATAACTCTCATATTTATTCATTCCATACCACGCAATGAATAACTCGGTGAGATAGGCACAACCCACAATGGAGCCGGTCAACACAATCACCTTATTCATTACATCGATATGTTCAAGCGTAATGTATTCGTCGAGTTTCATCACCTTCCTCGTTACAACAAGCAGCGTTTGCACCATCGCGAAGCCAGAGAAGATGGCACCCGCAACGAAGTAAGGAGGGAAGATGGTAGTGTGCCAACCAGGTACAACTGATGTGGCGAAGTCAAAGGATACTATCGTATGCACTGATAATACCAGCGGCGTACTCAAACCAGCCAGTACCAACGCAAGCGCTTCATGTCGCTGCCAGTGTTTGGTTGAACCACTCCATCCGAACGATAATACCCCGTACATAAATTTTCTCCATTTCAGTCTAGCACGATCACGAATGGTAGCGAAGTCGGGCAACAAACCTGTGTACCAAAACAACAGTGATACGGTAAAATATGTTGAGATCGCAAACACATCCCAAAGCAATGGAGAGTTGAAGTTCACCCATAAAGGACCGCGCGTATTGGGATAAGGAAGTACGAAGAACGCCATCCATACGCGACCCATATGCCAGATCGGGAATTGTCCCGCGCACATCACCGCAAAAATTGTCATCGCCTCAGCAGCGCGGTTCACACCGGTTCTCCATCCCTGGCGAAAGAGTAAAAGAATCGCGGAGATCAGCGTACCTGCGTGACCGATACCGACCCACCAAACGAAGTTGGTAATGTCCCATCCCCAACCTACGGTTTTGTTGAGGTTCCATTGACCAACACCATACATTACTTCCATCGTCACCGACAACATTCCGAAACAAAGCAATCCAACTGCGATCAGGAATCCGATCCACCACAGCGGGGTGGGTCGATTCTCAATCACATAAACAATGTCCTCAGTCACCTGATGATAATTCTTATTGCCTTCAACCAGTGGATCTCTTGTTTGTGACTCGTACCGTATTAAAGCCATATGGTTTAGCTTTTAGCTATTAGCCTTTAGCCTTTAGCTAGATTGATTTTATTTGAACAACAACTACTTTATTATCTCAAACCTTTCTTACCTCAAACTTCAAACCTCAAACATCAAACAGAAAAACGTTTTTATGCAGGATGCTTTTCTTCCACGTGCGACTCTTCTTCATGTTCTACTTCGGCACTCAGCTTATCCGTGTTTCTCACTTTTGCCAGGTAGCTAATGTTAGATACCGTATGCAGTTGCTCCAACACATGGAACAATCTGTTCGGATTTGCAGCACGATGTTTACTCACTGCACTCTGACTATCGTTTGCATTTCCAAATACAATTGCTCCTGCAGAACATGCTTGTTGGCACGCTGTCTTTACATCCCATTGCTCTTTGCCATTGGGATCCACGTTTCCACTAACGAGTGGCCTGTTTTCTTTCTTCGCTTTCAATTTTCCATCCTGTAATCTTTGAACGCAGAAGGTACATTTCTCCATCACGCCACGACTGCGAACAACTACATCCGGATTCAACACCATGCGCGACAGATCATCGTTCATCATGAGGACAGCATCATCAAGATGGCCAACCAGTTTCTGATCCTGGTTATGCGGGAAACTATCTGCGCCAGTATAATCTGCCCAATTGAATCTTCTCACTTTGTATGGACAGTTGTTAGCGCAATATCTTGTTCCGATGCAACGATTGTAGGTCATTTGATTCAAGCCTTCGCTGCTGTGCGGAGTAGCAGCCACTGGACAAACGTTTTCGCAAGGCGCATTGTCGCAATGCTGACAAAGCATCGGTTGGAAAATCGTTTGAATACTTTCAGCGTCATGAGGATTTCCACTGAAGTAGCGATCTATGCGTAACCAATGCATGTCGTGCGAACGAAGTACTTCGCTCTTTCCAACAACTGGAACGTTGTTTTCAGCATGACAAGCAACAACGCAAGCTCCACATCCAAAGCAAGCGTTCAAATCAATTGACATTCCCCACTTGATACCCGGCTTATCAAAGTAAGGATAGAGAGTTCCTTGTTTTTCGAAATTTTCTAATCCTCCAAACGGCTTGAGCTCTTCTTCACGCGCTTCGAGAATCTGCTTTGGTTTTTCAATAAAGCTCTTTAACGTAACTTCTTTTACTACTTCTTCCCTTCCTTCGTAAGAACCGTGTTGTTGAACAGTCGCGATTTTGTAAACATCCCCTGTCTTATCCACAGTAACATTTGGTTGAATCCAACTAATGTTGTTGTCAACCAATGTTGCAAAAGGAAATGCATTCTTGCCTGCGTCCTTCACTGCTCTTCCAATTTTTTCGCTTCTGCCATAACCTACTGCAATAGCAACGGTATTGCTTTGCATTCCCGGTACAACCAGGAAAGGAAGAGAAATTTCTTTGTTTCCCGCCTTTACATTCAATACTTGCTTAGAAGGAAAATATTCATAGTCGTTTGCCTGTCTTTCTATAGCTACATCAAGACCCAGTAATTCTTTTGCGAGCGCAGGAGAGATCATCACATAATTGTCCCAACATGCGCGCGTGATAGGATCGGGAAGTTCCAACAACCATGGATTGTTGGGATGACGTCCGTCGCCCACCGCAATATTTTGATAAATCACTAATTCATATTTCCCCGCATTAACTTTGGCTCCTGCCTTATTAGCAGCATCTGCAACTGAACCGCCATTGAATCCTGCTCCACCGATTGCGGGAGTTGCAGGCTCTACTACACCTTCTTGTAATGCTTTCAGATATAGCTCTTCAGAACCCAATTTTCCTACCCAATATTGCTTTACATAATCCTCATGGGTAGTAGTTTGAACTCCGCTCCATTTCAACAAAGATTCAGTGAATGACCTTGCTTTGAACAGAGGAGAAATGGTAGGTTGTAATAAATAAAAGTGATTCGTTTTCGGTTCTGCATCACCCCAGCTTTCGAGGTAATGAAGTGAAGAAATAACATATTTACAGAGCTCAGTGGTTTCATCCATTCGCTCGGAATGAGCAACAGTAAGCTTCACTTTCTTTAATGCGTCCTTGAAGCGCTGCGCATCAAAGTAGTCGTAAGCAGGATTAACTCCATGGATGAATAATCCGCCCACACGCCCTGCATCCATGTCGGCAAGTAGTTGCGCAAAATCACTATCAATACCTTGTCTTGTATTGTTTGTAGTTGCCCAATTAATAGTAGTGCCATTGGCGCCAATCAATTCATTGATGGCGTTCACCACGCTTTGCACGCTCACATTATTGCTTCCACTCACCACAACAGCGGCTCCTTTATTTGCAGTTAGTTCCGCAGCAACCTTGTTGATCGCCGCTTGCAACTTTGCATCCAAAGCAGGCTTGGTTGCAGCTCCTCCCAGTGCAGCATACAATGCAAGAGCTACTGCACCCGCTTGAGATGGAAGATGCGTAAAGCGCTCATCAGCATTCGCACCAGTCATACTCAGCATACTCTCGAACTGGTAGTGCTTGGCCATTTGAGGACCAGCTTCGTTTATTCTCCGACCGGCTGCGTAAGAATTTTGTTGTTCGATCGGAGAAAGCCAGGTGCCGAGAAAATCGCAGCTTAGACCAACGATCACTTTAGCTTTATCGAACTGGTAACTCGGTAAAGCTCTCTTGCCGTAACAAGCTTCATTTGCTTGCAACATTCCACTATACGAAACTGCGTCGTATTGTATGTGTTTTGCACCGGCGTGCTTGGAAAGAAACTCTGTTATTGCTTGCTTAGTAGTAGGAGAATTGATTGTACTGGTGAGTAAAACAATTGGAGCACCAGCGGTTGCAGCTTCGCCATTGATCAACTGATCAATTGAACTAAATGTGCTCACCTCTTTGAAGGTTCCACCCTGGTTTTGCATGGGGTAACGAAGGCGGCCGGTATCATAAAGGTCGAGAACAGAGGCCTGCACCTGTGGCGAGCTTCCATTACCAAACGCAATCGACATATCGTTTGGTTCCAATTTGATTGGCCTTCCATCTCTAACTTTCGCTAATACGGGAACAGCATCACCTCCGCAAACATAAGTGGTGGCGTAATAATCAGCCACGCCAGGAACCATGTTCTCGGGTTTGTTTACGTAAGGAACCGCTTTTCTTACATGAACCTCGCAACCTGCGGCGATGGCAGCAGCTGCTGTACTAAAGCCCACGTATTTAAGAAAATCCCTGCGTGGGGTCTGCGCATCCAATAAACCTCCATCCTCAAACGGCAGATCCTCTTTGAATTCATCTTTCGATGCTTCCTGGAAAGATTCGCTGTTAGCACGTTCTGCAAAGCTTTGCCAGTACTTTTTTTGATCCATAGTTTCTATAGTTGTCAGTTGGCGTTTGACTCTCGTAATTCAAACGCCACTCAAATTTTATTACTCTTCAAATAACTTGGCCTGAAATCCGTAGACTATAATCTGGGCTTGCGTTTCAAAGGATTAATAATGACATTTCTGGCATTCGGTTCCTCCAATCGCTTCAACAGTCACACTATCCATTTTTCCCGCCTTGATATCATTATGAAACTTCTCGTAAAGACTGTAAAACTTGTTTCCGTTTTTGTTTGGATTACCATGTTCGTCCACGTCAAAATTTACTTTAGAAGTACGGTGACAGTTAATGCACCAACCCATGCTTAGCTCAGCATATTGCTTCGCTACATCCATGCTGGTGATTTCACCATGGCAGGTTTGACATTGAACATTTCCAACCCTTACGTGTTGCGAGTGATTAAAATAGACATGGTCGGGTAGGTTATGCACTTTTACCCATTCAATTGGTTTTGCTTTCGAAGGATCCCATTCCTGACCGGGTTTAAAGTTTGCATATTGATACAACTTTTCAATTTCCGCTGTGCCATTAATTTCATTGCCCTCTTCGTCATGAAGCTTTGGTCCCTTCTCATAAGTGTTGATCGCCTTATGGCAATTCATACAAATATTAACGGAAGGAATTGTAGCATGCCTGCTATCCCAGGCACCACCATGACAATACAAGCAATTCACCTGGTTTACTCCGGCATGTACTTTATGCGAATAGTAAATAGGTTGAATAGGTTCGTAATTTTTGGTTCGACCCAAGCCGATAGCGCCTTGTATCACGAAGTAGCCGCCCACTACAAACAGAAGAATGGTAAATAGGGCGATGTAGGTTTTGTTTCGATAGAATGGAATTGGTTCGCCAGATGGAATGCCCTCTCTATCATCAGCAAGTTTGCGCAAGCTACTATTGACTTGCAATAGAATCAACGCAATGATGGCCATTATCAATGTTACAATGCCGTAAACAAGAGAGTTATCAGATTCCTCTGCTTTAGGTTCATTTGGATTTGCTTCACCAGTTTTTGCCTGCCCCTCTTGTTGCTTGATAAACGCAAGAATATTTTCAATTTCCCCATCAGTGATGGTGGGGAAAGTGTTCATCGGAGTCTTATTGTATTCGTTGAAGAGATTAGTGAAATAAGGATCACCAGTTTTGAGGACCTGCAGGTTATTTCTGATCCACGCGTGAAGCTTCTTCTTATCAGTAACCCTGCTTTCAACGCCAGCAAGTGCGGGGCCTGTAACTTTCTTATTTACAGCGTGGCAAGATGCGCAATTGTTATTGAATAGAGTACGTCCGGCACCAGCATCTTGAGCCTTGACTTGAAAGTTTAGAAACAATAAGAAGAGAAAAGAGAAAAGGTAGATCTTGGTTTTTACATTCGGTCTATGATGACTCATATTCACAAACAGTTGAACTAAATGTGGAAAAATCTCAGCCGGCTGCAAAAATAAGTCAGGAAGTTAAGAAAATGTCAAGGCCCGAAAAAAAATTTTCTCCTTGTCTAGCGTGGATTTCAAACGATTGTAGAGGTTTTCATTTACTTCCTGTCACCAGTCTGTCAATCAAAATGCCGAAATAATTTTAGTGAGTACTACAGGCAATGCCTGAATCATTTTTTTGAAGCACATTTGCACAGCCTGGAAAAAAAAATTTTTGCAACAGTCCTTTCTTATTCAAGCTATGTTTTCTGGATTGAAAAATCGGTGGAAGGTAAATGGCTGGAGACTTTTGTTGATCCTGATCACGTTTGCCGTGGCAGGGAGCGCTACAGGTTATGTGGGTCGATTGATCATGGAAGTGTTGGAGATTGACGCAGTGTGGCTGTACATAATAATATATGTGTTGCTCGTATCATTGATCTGGCCATTCATGGTGATCATGTTCAGCATTGTGTTCGGACAATTTCATTTCTTTAAAAACTATCTGGCACGATTGGGAAGTAGGATGTTTGGAAAATCGAAATCACGGCAGAAGAATCCAGGCCTTACAAAAAATCACGTTAACCTTTGAACGGTGCTCCACGCCATAAAGTTCGTCTCGCCATTTTCGCATCCGGTACGGGTACCAATGCGCAAAAGATCATCGATTACTTTCGAACTCATCCAACAATACAAGTGGGCTTAATTGTTTGCAATAAAGCGGGGGCCGGCGTTCTGTCAATCGCATCACGTGAAGGCATTCCTCACATTCTTATCGACAAAGAAAAATTTTTCAGAGGTAATGCATATGTTGATGAATTGAAAGATTCTGGAATCGACTTCATTGTACTGGCTGGTTTCTTGTGGAAAGTACCCGCTGCATTAGTATCGATGTGGCACAAACGCATTATCAACATTCACCCTGCACTGTTACCAAAATTTGGGGGCAAGGGCCTTTATGGTCATCATGTTCATGAGGCCGTAATCAATTCAGGTGACACGGAAAGTGGAATCACCATTCATTACGTGGACGAGATTTACGACCATGGTGCACCTATCTTCCAGGAGAAGGTAATAATTGAGAAGGGTGATACTCCAGAAACACTTGCGAAGAAAATTCAGATCTTAGAGCATTTGCATTTCCCCAGAATAATCGAAAAAGTGATTGAAAAAAAGCAGAACAACTAGTTGCTGGTTGCTAGTTGCTGGTTGCTAAACCTCATAATCGATAACGTTTGAAAAAACTGTTTACGTAATATCTATCGTTGTTAGATACCAAACCTGTAGCTGCATGAATGAAAAACAATTCCTTCTTAAATGAAACTTCGCATAAGAAGGTGGCGACCAGTAACCAGAAACCGGCAACCCTATTTTCAACAACCTTCGAAATTCAACGCAGCAACCAGATAATCTTCCGTTAAGTTTACTTCCTCTTCTTTCCAGTTCCCAACAGCGCCTTATCTTACAAGGCGAATATGCGGTGTTTCCTGATTCTGCTTCTTTGCTGTTCATCAACAATTGCACTTTGCCAAACCAGGGTCAGCGGCCGCGTGTTTGATATCTCCAAGTCTATCCCACTTCCGTCCGTGAGTGTGCTCACTACCTCTGGCCGAGGTACGACTACTGATTCCCTGGGACGATATTCGATAGTAGTTAATGAATCAGATTCTATTTACTTCTCTTATTTGAATAAGCCTACTACCCGTTTTCCGGTGAAGGGCATCGCGAATCTTTACGCGTTCGACATTTCGCTTCACGTCCCGATTTCAGAATTGCCGCTTGTGAGCGTAAAATCTCCGAACTACCATATGGATTCTTTGCAGAACCGTCGCGATTATGCAAAAATTTTCAATTTCAAAAAGCCAGGCATCGGCATATCTTCTCTGCCACCTGGAGCTGGAGGAGCCGGCGTTGGATTGGACCTCGACGAGTTCATCAATATGTTCCGATTTCGACATAACAGGAGCATGATGGCATTCAGGCGGCGACTGGAACAGGAGGAGATCGATAAATTCATCGAACATCGGTTCACCAAAGCAACCGTTAGAAAAGTGACCGGACTAACCGGGGATTCTTTGAATGTATTCATGAAAGAGTTTCGACCCTCATATGAATTCACTCAGGTCAGCACCGACTACGAGTTTCTCGAATACGTTAAACTGGCTGCCGAAGTTTTCAGGAATGGCGGGAAATTAGAAGGCGAGTAATACTTAATGGTAATGGGTATTGGAAAAGGCTCGAATACTAGATACGAATGAACCCCAATACCAAATACCTAATACCTAATACCTCTCCAACCACGCATTCACCAAATTCACTATCTTTCTTGACCAAAAAATAGCTGTTATGAAGAAGTGCCTTGCCCTTTGGTATCTCCTTTCCTTTTTCGTTCTCACCGTTAACTCGCAAACCAGTTCAATTAATAAGGTTCAGGTGCAGTCGGCCGCAACACTCAAAGCGGTTGTTCCGGAATCTGTTGGCATGTCTTCAGAAAGATTGAAACGGATCGACGCGAATATGAATGAGTGGCTGGCTACCGGCAAGATGAATGGCGCAGTCGCTTTAATTGTGCGGAACGGAAAGATCGCTTATCAAAAAGCATTTGGATTTGACGACCTGGAGAAAAAAAGGCCGATGAAGACTGATATGATCTTCCGGATCGCTTCTCAATCAAAGGCCATCACTAGTACTGCCGTGATGATATTGTACGAAGAAGGTAAGTTTCTCCTGGATGATCCCATTTCTAAATACATTCCTGAATTCAGTAAGCCTGTGGTGCTGGATAAATTTAACGAAGCAGATTCAAGTTACACAACTGTGCCAGCCAAAAGAGAAGTCACCATTCGCGACCTGCTCACGCACACTTCCGGTATCGGATATGCGCAAATCGGAAGTAAAGAAGCGAATGCTATTTATTCAAAGGCAGGCATTACAGCTGGTATAGGCGTTCCCAATGGATTGTTGTTGTCAACTGACATTAAAAAATTGGCGAAGCTCCCATTGATGCATCAGCCGGGAGAAAAATGGACATATGGATTAAACACTGATGTTTTGGGGTACTTCGTGGAAGTGGTGTCAGGACAACCACTCGATGAATTTTTTCGCAAGCGCATTTTTGAACCGCTGGGAATGAACGATACTTATTTTTTTCTCCCTTCATCCAAATATGGCAGACTGGTTCATCTCTTTATTGAAGAAGATGGTAAACTCACATTGAAACAAGAAGTGACTCAAAATGGAAAGTTTATTGTGGACTATCCAAAAATGCCGGGCACTTATTTTTCAGGAGGGGCAGGACTTTCTTCTACGGTAACGGACTACGCGACTTTTTTCTTTCCAGCACATTGGGATCCTAAGCTTAGAATTCCACGTGGACAAGTTGTCGCGGCCGCTTCTATAGTGTCACCTAAATACTAGTGACTCCAGCGTAACTGGACTGGCCACAGTTAGGCCGCAAATGT
>JADMIO011000868.1_pt1 | contig 11188 bp, 6 predicted proteins | sample 8958161 | NCBI WGS metagenome assembly JADMIO01 (sample SAMN16585339, study PRJNA669376) | soil metagenome | isolation source: Crop rotation soil | place: USA: Cullars Rotation, Alabama | collected 2011 | reverse complement strand
CGATGGCGGCGCAGCAGCCGGGGCTCTGGGCGCTCGCGGTCGGCGCGATCGTTTTCAACGCATGGCTGGTCAGAACCAACCGGTTCGTCCCCATCCCGCGGCTGCTCGCGAACGTCGTCGTGCTGGTGTCGCTGTTCTATGTCGGCAACCAGGTCGCGCAGTCGTTCGGCCCGCCGATCCTTATCATCGGGCAGTTTCTCGTCCTGCTTCAGCTCATCAAACTTTTCGAGCAGCGCGGAAATCGCGACTACGCGCAGTTGCTCATCCTCAGCCTGCTGCTCATGGTCGCCGCGTCCATCAACACCGCGAGCCTGATCTTTGCCGTGCTGCTGATCTCGTACATGTTCCTCTCGCTCTACTGTTGCCTGCTGTTTCACCTGAAGGTTGAAACCGACGCGGCGCGAAAGGCGATCGCAGTGCCGGAGCAGGAGCCCAGCCCCGCCGCGCTGCGGCAGGACCAGCGCCATCTCTCGCGCTCGATGCGGCAGCTGACGGCCATCGTCTCGGTCGTGTCGTTGGCGGCATCGGTGGCGATCTTCCTACTGTTTCCGCGCAACACCGGCGCGGGGCTGCTCGGACCTCTGCAATTCCGCACCAGCCAGGCGCTCACCGGATTCAGCGAACAGATTCGCTTCGATGAGGTTGCGAAGATCACGCAGAACACCCAGGTGATCGCACACGTACGCGTCTGGCGCGACGACCAGCCGGTGCAGGGAACGCAGACCCTCCTTCTGCGCGGCTTGGCGCTGGATGTTTATCGCGGCGGCGCCGATGCGGACACGCGCACGCCATGGCAATGGTCGCGCAGCGATGCGGGCAGTGGAAGTCCGCCCGAGCGCGAGGTCCGCGCCAACAGTTCCGAACAACTCTCGCGCGACACCAGCGGCGAGAGATGGCGGCAGGAAATCACCCTGCAGCCCAACGGCACCAGCGTGCTGTTCGCGATGCCCGGGCCGGTTTTCTTCAAGCCCAACCGGCTGTCGCGCATCAAATTCTTCCGCCTCGACGAATCGCTGCAGGCCGGCGATCAGGTCGTGCAGCCCTTCAGCTATGAAGTGATCTCGCGCAACGTCGTGCGCGAGCTGCGGCAAGTTCCGGTCCCCGATTCCGATTCTTCTGACGATCCGCGCATCCAGCACGTGAGCAAGATCGATCTGCGCATCGAGCAATACGCGCGGCTGCCCAATGTTTCCGGCAGCGATGCACAGGGTCCTTTAGCCGCGCGGCGGAAGCCGACGGACGGCTCCGCCGGCGACGCATCCCTCGACGAGCAGATCGCCGCCAACATCGAAGAACATCTGCGCAACAACTTCGCCTACACGCTGGACCTCACCGACGCCGGCCGTCGCGAGGGCGATCCGCTCGTCGCGTTTCTCTACGACTACAAGCGCGGCCATTGCGAATATTTCGCTGGCGCGATGGCGCTGATGTGCCAGAGCCTCGGCATGAAGGCGCGCGTCGTCGTCGGGTTCAAGTGCGACGAATACAACAACACGCCGGGCGCCGATTATTACATCGTTCGCCAGTCGCACGCGCACGCGTGGTGCGAAGTCCTCATGCCCGACCGCACGTGGCACATCTACGACCCCACCAGCGCGCGTGACGCCGGCGCATCGCAAAGCCAGTCGCTCTGGACTAAGGCGAAACACCTCTTCGACTTCATGGAATACACGTGGGCGAACAACGTCGTCGCTTACGATCGCGAGAGCCGCGAAAACCTGATGCAGAACGTCGAGACCAAGCTGATCGAATCGACTTCGGGGATGAATCAGTGGAATCGAAAGCTTTTGGATCCCCGGCAATGGACGATCCCGGAACAGATCACCACCTGGCTGGTGATCATCGTCAGCAGCATCGCCATCCTGTTCGGGCTCTGGTATTTGTGGGAGCGCTGGCGGCTGCGAAGAAGGGCGGCGCGGTTCGGGATCGAATCGCTGCCGTCGTCCGACCGGGTGCGCCTCGCGCGGCAGCTCGGATTTTACGACGATCTCTTAAAGATGCTCGCCAGGCACGGCATCTCGCGCCCGCGGCATCTTACGCCGATGGAATTCACCAATTCGCTGTCGTATCTGCCCAACGAAGTATTCGATCTCATGCGTCGCATGACGAAAATCTTCTACCGCATCCGCTTCGGCGGCGCCGAGCTCAGCCCCGCCAAACGCCACCGCCTCAACGCCGTCATCACGCGGATCGAGCAATGCATGCCGGCGGCGCGTCGATAGAAAACCCGCTAGCCGTTATGTATCGCGTGTCACCAGCAGCACTTTCTTCTTCCATCCCCAGCCGTGCAGAAGCCGGTTCAGCCAGCTGTGCTTCTGGTCGAAGGTGTAAACCTCGCTCGCTTTGAGATTGAAGGGTGGTTCGCGCAGATCGAGATGGCGAAACTCACCGATCTTGATGTCCTTGTTAATCGTCGGTCCTCCGCGGGTCACGCAATTCGTCAGCAAGGCGTACTTATATTTTGCCAGGCAAGGAAGAAACGCGCTGATCGTCTCGTTCGGCAAATGCTGCAACACATCCTTCGCGATCAGCAGATCCGCAGCCGGCAGATCCTTAGGATCGCCCGAGTACAAGTGAAAAGAAACATTCGCAGCGGAGTACAAACGCTTGTTGTTTTCGATGACGGATGGGACCACGTCATACCCGCGATAATCGATGCCGCTCCAGTCGATGGTCTTCGAAAACTGCCAGTCGCCGCACCCCATGTCGACAACTGATTTGATCTTATTCTTCGCAAGAAAATCCTGAATGAACGCGACGTATCCTTTGGTGTTGATCAGGAGGGAACCATCGCCCGATCCATGCAGCCATTGGTTGTCGGCATAGATTTGAATGAAACGCTCGTTCATCGACTCAACCCCGCGAACCTCAGGTTCGCTAAAATTACCTGCATTCAATCTTCCCGTCGAGCGTCGAGGCGGCCGAACTTTCGCAGGTGCGGCGCGAGCGTCGCGATGCTGGCGACGACGAGGATCGTGCCGATGCCGCCGCAGACGACGGCTTTTACGGGGCCCAGCCAGGCGGCGGTCAATCCGGACTCCAGGCCGCCCAGCTCGTTGCTGGCGCCGATGAAGATGTTGTTGACCGCGGAGACTCGGCCGCGCATTTCGTCGGGGGTCAGCACCTGCACGAGGGTGTGACGCACGACCACGCTGATGTTGTCGCAGGCGCCGATCAGCATCAGCATCACGAACGAGAGTGCGAACGATTTCGAGAGGCCGAAAGCGATCGTGCACAGGCCGAACCCCGCGACGGCGAGAAGCATGGATCGGCCCGCGCGCTTCATAGGCGGAAGGTGAGCGATGATCAGCGCAGTGGTGAAGGCGCCGATCGCTTCCGCCGACCGCAACCAGCCGAAGCCGACTTCGGTAACGTGAAGAATGTCCTTCGCGAAGACGGGGAGGAGGTAGACCGATCCACCCAGAAGCACGGCGAAGAGGTCGAGGGACATAGTCGCGAGGATGATTTTGGTTCGCCAGACGAAGCGGATGCCCGCGGCGATGTCGCGGTCGGCGCGCTCGGTTTGCGGGATCTCCGGTTTGCGGGTGTGGATGAGGAGCATCGTCACGCCGAAGATCGCGACGCAGATCGCATCGGTCGCGTAGGCGATGTAGAGGTTTCCGTAACGGCGGAGGCTGAAGGCGATGATCAGTCCCGCGAGCGCGGGACCCGCCATCGATGCGACCTGGAAGATCGTGGAGTTCCAGGTGACCGCGTTGCTGAAGACGTGCTTGGGAACGGTCAGCGGGAGGAGTGCGGATCGCGCCGGGCGTCCGAGGCTCATCATGGCGCTGTGGATGAGGATGAAGACGTACATCCAGACGATTGTGCCGGGCCTGTAGGAAAATGCCGCGAGCGCCATCGACGAGCCCGCGGCGAGAAATGCGGTGACCGCGACGATGCGCCGGCGATCCAGAACATCTGCGAGCCAGCCCGCGGGCAGGGCGAGGACCATCAGCGGAATCGCTTGAATGCCTGCGATCCAGCCGAGCTGAAGCTTCGAGCCGGTGCGGTCGAATACCTCCCACCCGATGGCGGCGGATTGCATCTGGTAGCCGACGATCGAGATCACCCAGCCGAAGGAGAAGAGGCGGAAGTTGGGATTGCGAAGGGCGGCGTAGGGATCGTGAATCGAAGCTTCGAGCTGCGTTTCGGTAGGTGCCGTTGATGCAGGGCGTTCCGGATCGACCGATTCGTACGCGATGTCGATCTTGCTCCCTCTCCCTCCGGGAGAGGGCTGCGGTGAGGGGGTGTGCGAATCGGGAACGTGTCGATCTTCCAAGGCACCCTCACCCTAACCCTCTCCCGGAGGGAGAGGGGACAAGAAGCGTCAGCGCTTTGACGAGCGCCTCGACAAAAAAGAATTCGCCCCACATGACGCTTTCATCGACGCCGAGATTTTTGTGCATGTGATACACGCCGCGGCGGAGGATGCCTTCCCAATTCGGGTCGTCAGTCACGAGGTAGGGCGGGCGGGTGAGCGTTTCGAGAATGTCTCGCGCGGCTGAGAGATATTTTCCTTCGTTTGCGAGTGCGGCGAGGTTCATCAAACCGACCGCGGCGATGGCGGCGGCGGAGCTGTCGGGTTGCGACCGGTCCGGCGCATCGTAATCCCACGGCGGGACCCCGCCGGCGGGGGTGTTGGCGAGATAAAACTCGGCGTTGGCGATGGCGGTTTCGAGAAAGCGCGCGTCGCGCGTCAGCCTGAAGCAGGTTCCAAAACCATAGATCGACCACGCAAGACCTCGGCTCCAGCAACTGTCGCCGCGAAAACCCTGGTGAGTCGATTGACGTAGAAATTCGCCGCTTTTCGTGTCGAAAATGCCCTCATGTGCCGTCGATCCATCACCACGCACCTGGACGCGCCGCGAGGTGAGGCAGTGGCGCATGGCAATCGATCTCAACTTTTCGTTACCTGTTTCAATCGCGGCGTAAAAGATGATCGGCACGTTCATCATGATGTCGATGAACAGCGATTCCTCGGAGATGAACGAGCGGAGATATTCGCCTTCCTCGCGAAAGCGCATGGCGAGGACTTCACCGGCGCGGACGACGACTTTCTTGAGCTCCGGATCGCCGGTCAGCTCGTACCACCGGCGATAAGTGCCGTGATAAAAGATGAAGCCCAGATCATGGACGTCGCGATCTTCCTTGCGATGCTCCAGCGCGCGCGAGTATTCTTCGGCTTTGGCTCGCCAGAATTTTTCGTCTTCCGAAATTCCTGATTCGAGAAAAAGCCACATCATTCCGGGCAGAAACCCGTCGCACCAATGTGTCCACGCGGGCTTGTCGTGCTTCCATTTCCCGAGATCGGTATACAGCGGATAAAAGCCGGGATTTTCGTCGATCAGCCGACGGACCTGGCGTTGCGCGAACGCGAGCGCTTCGCGCACACGAAGATGAAATGCGTCGTCGGAATTTGTCTCCGCGGGTGCCAAGCGGGGAAGTTTAGTTGTTCGCAATGCGCTTGGCGAGTCGATGGCGGGGGCCCTAAGATACGTTCGGGAGCATTCGGGTCAGGGAGCCGGGGCATGAAGAATCGGTCGATGGATCTGCTCAAGTACGAGCCGTTTCCCGCGCTCGCGGAGGCGCTGCGGGAGCGCATTCCCTCTATTCTTAAACGCTGGACAACCGTCTCGCGCGAAACGCTCGCCAGCGCCGAGCAGCTGACCTACAGCCAGCTTCGCGACACGATGCCCGAGACGCTGGCGCAGATGGCGATCGCGATCGAAGCGACCGATCCCAAAGCGACGAAAGATCTGATGGACCAGGCGACGTCGCACGGCGGGACGCGCTACGACCAGAACTACGACATCGGCGAGCTGCTCATCGAGTACAGCGTCCTGCGCCGCATCGTCGCCGACGAAGTGGCCGCGCAGCTCGAGCGCGAGCTGACCATCGAGGAAGTACAGGCGCTGAACCTGGGCATCGACGTCGCGGCGCGCCGTGGCGTGGTCACGTTCATCACCCATCAGAAGAGCGAGCTGCAGGCCTTCGCGGACGCGCAGACGAAATATCTTTCTTTCCTCTCGCACGACCTTCGCGGCGGGCTCAATGGCGTGCTGCTGATGATCGAAGTCCTGCGCCGCGATCTGTCCGTCGAGCCGAAGTTTGCGCAGTCGCTTGAAGACCTGGAGGTCATGCGACGATCGATCCTCGAAACGGTCAGCACGATGGATCGATTCCTTCATGCCGAGCGATTCCGTAAAGGCAAAGTGCAGATCAAGCCGGCGCCGGTCGATCTGAAAATGCTGATCGGCGACATTGTGAATCAGTTGAGTCACCAGGCGCGCGACAAAGAGATCGCGCTGCAAGCGGATGTGCAGCATTCGGCGACGATCACCAGCGATCGCGAGCTGATCATGCTGATCCTGCAGAACCTCGCCGCCAACGCGATCAAATACAGCAACCGCGGGGCAGTGAAAATCGTCGCGGGAAAGGACTGCGCCACGGACAAGGTTTGTCGACTCTCGGTGATCGACCAGGGCCCGGGCATTGCCGAGGAAGACCTCGCCAACCTCTTCGCTCCATTTTCCCGCGGCGAAACGCACGGGCAACCCGGGATTGGGCTCGGGCTTTCAATCGCCCGACAGGCGGCCGACCTGCTGGGCGCGAAGTTGTGGGCGGAATCGAAAGTGGGAGAGGGCTCGACGTTTCATCTGGAGCTTCCCGCGAATCCGCCCAGTGTGGCAGTCTAAAGTGGCTCAGCTGAAATCCTTAATCCGTCATCCTGAGGTACTCCGAAGGATCTGCGTTGTAAGTTGGTGAGCGCAGATGCTTCGGAGTACCTCAGGATGACACGTCTCACGGGCGCCGATGTTCATCCTGGCATGATGTTCACCGTTCGATACGGCAAGCCTAATAGGCTCATCAGAATTCCCATGAGCAGCCAGAACCCCGCGGCGGCGGATTCGCCGACGATTAGGCCCAGGAAGAACGGCTTGGCGCGCATGTAGAGACCTGGTCCGCCGAAACGGACGATCATCGTTTTGGCGAGCCAGCCCACGAAGATGCTGAGCCAGAGATGCGCGCCGGGAAACGTGCCGATCATCAGAAATCCGATCGGATGCAGCGGCCACCAGGGAAATCTTAATCTGAGAAACGCGAGCAAACCTGTGAACAAAAAGCCAAAGCCGATGTGCGACGCCGGGTCGTGCTTCAGGGAGTATTGGCCTTTGTCATAGGAGACCGGCCACATCACCAACTTGCCACGCGGCAGATCCTGTGCGCCGTGATCGTTGATGGGCATCTTCGCGGTCACGTCTTTTGTGAAGCTGAAATGATATTCCGTCCACAGCATGCTGTAGAAGCTCGTGAAATAGCCGACGATCAATGAGAGGGCGAGCAGGGCGATCAGCTTTCGACCCGCGCCGCGAGCGTGCGAGTCATCGGCTTCTTCGGGTTTTTTTTCGAAGATCGTCTGGTCCGCGATCTTCATCCCGTGCGTCGCGTAGATCGGCATGACCTCGCGAAAGTCGTAGTGCTGCACCTCGATCATCGCGCCGAGATAAAACGTCTTCACCGGAACGGGGTGCAGCCAGGCGCCGGCCTTCGCGTATGACGCGATCAGCGTCCAGGGCTTCAGAAACGAGAGATAAATCTGCCCATGAATCAGCCCAGACTCCGCGATGATACGGGTGATGATCAGAAATCCGCTCAATACCAGCAGCACCGTCGCAGCCGCGCCGATGGACGTCATCCCCGCGAGCCATAGGAAGACGGTCATGATTGTGGCGCAGGAGATCATTCCCCAGAACGCGGTGGCGTGGGAGAGATAACGGTCCTGTTGTTCGCCCTCGCGCACGCCTCGGAACGCTTGCGCGATCACCAGCCGCCAATGATGCCGCCCGATCCAGAGAATCATCAGCAGAAATGCCATCAGCCCGCCGACGTGTTCGTCCATGACCCCATAGTTGTCCGGGTCGCCGGTCGCGGAGCCTTTTGCGAAGCGGGCGATGTTGTTGAGAATGAAAAAGAACCACAGGCTAAACGCAACCGATCCGCTCACGAAGTACGTCGCTCCTACGGCGCTGAAAAAGACTGCGGCGTCTTTCAGCTTTGGATCGGCATACACCCACGGCGGCTCGGTCATCAGCCGCTCGAAGTTGTACCAGAGCCAGATCTCCGGAAAGTGCTTCGGGTAGTAGTGGGCCAAACCGTTCCAGATGTGCAGACTGAACACGGCGAAGAACGCAATCCAGAAGGAGCGGCTGCGCATGACTTCGTTCAACCATGATCCGCGCGCGGGTTGTTCGATCAGCGAAAGCTGAACCTGCGCGAGCGGAAACGGAAGTCGCTCGTTCACAAACCACTGCCGGCGCACGATCGTCATCATGCACAGCAGCGCGCCGTACAACGCAAACGTGAAGATCGCCCACGCGAAGATCGGGATCGTCCATTTGAAATACGGGATCGCGCCGCTGCTGGTCCAGCGTCCGACGAAGCCCTGAACGATCGGATCATTCGCCCATTGCCTTGGTCCGGCGCCCGCGAACGATGGAAAAAGCCAGTGCGGCAACCCCAGCGATTCGAGCAGGCGCAGGAATTCTTCATCCGAACCCGCTTCGTTGAACGGCACGACGAGCGACGCGGGGAATCCGCGCATCAAGCCACTGCTCGGCAGCGCGCAGCTCACCAGCGTCATCGCAAACGCCACCGTCACCTCGCCGGATGTGAAAGCGTGTTTTGGAAACCATCTGCTCAACGGTCCGTTCACAAAGATCGCGAAGAGAAACGTCAGCATCATCACGCCGATGGGCAGGTTGTTGCCGACAAGGAATGTGTTGTTCAGGGCGTAGTCGTTGTAAGGCGTGAGCGCGCAGATCAGAACGACGCCGCAGAGGCCGAGGGTTACGGATCGAATATTGATAGCCGCCCGCGGCGCGGGGTCGAGAGGCACGCGGGCATGATAGCAAGTTCGATCGGCCGAAGGGGGTCGACCATTTCAATTGCCGGACCTGCACAACGGCTTGGCAGCCTTGGCCGCCTGGGCAACGCGCTCGGATGTCGCATCAAGCCCGTATCGCGCGCAGATTGGCGAGACATCTTTCTGCATCGCCAGCGAGCAGAGCGCAACCGCGAACTCGTCATCGGTGAAGCCGTCCTTTTCGAGTTTGTGCGAGACGGTTTGTTCGTTGGCGGACATGAAGCTGAGAAACCGGCTTCCACCTTGCGAATAAAGGTAAAAGTAGAGAGGGGAATTGTGATAGTCGATTTCCTTGCGATCAATGCCGTTCATGCGGTCGAAGAACATCCACTTGACGCACTGCTGGCTGACGAGCGGATTCTCGCCGCAGCGCGCGAGTTCGACGACGCTTTCCATCGTTCCGCCGTGATTAAAGCCGAAGTCGTGGGCGAGCTCGTGGAGAAAAAAGTGACGATCGAAGACGGCATCGGAGAAAAGCAGCTCCGAACCGCAGGTCATGCGCTCGCCGTTGTGCCCTGCGGACGCGCCGGACCCGGCGTGAAGGATGATGTTTGTCGGCGTGTGTTTGCGAACGCGCCCGCTGGCGCGCTCAATCGCCTGCGCGAGCAAATCGCACTGGGTCAGCACGCTTTTCGCCCGCGGCACAAGAATCTGCGGAACCTGCATGCGAAAGGTCTCGCTGCTGACGGCCACGTCCGGCGCTTCGGTGATGGTCGGCTCGGCGAGAATGTTCGGCGGCGAGACGAATTTCCATACCGCGCCTTGGTCTGAACCGAGCTTGCCAATGTTGGCAGTAACGAGCGTCTGATTCTCGATGGATTTCTGAGCCTTGGTGCGCGGCACGCGCGTGTGCGGCGCGGAATAAACAGTGCCGCCGATCGTCACGCTCGCGTCGAAGGGCATTGGTTTTTCCGATGAATCCACAACTTCGGTGAGCAAGTGTCCATTGCCGTCGACCAGGTACAGGCGCGCTTCGAGCTTGTGATTGCCCTTTGAATCGATGTCGCGCGAGATGTCATGCGAAAGCGCTGCGCTGATCGATGAATCGAATTGAAGCGAAATCGTTCTGCTTTCGCCAAGCGAGTAGAATTGCCCCGCGAAGATACCGGTCATGTCGTTGTCGATCGACCGGCGATAGCCGAGGATCCACGCGCCCGGCGAGAGCGAAACGGTCTCGCCCTTGGCAACTTCGATTTCGCCTTCAAGACCAAAGTTGTGATAGCGGTTCCACACGAGCCGCGCGCCGCCCTGCCCGCCGCTAATCTGGATCGCGGCGGGTTTGAGCGACAGCCGCAACTCGCCGTCGGGCGTGGAAGTGCTCAGCGTGCCAAGATCAAGCGCGAAGCCGGGTGATCGCCCGCTGGCCCACATGCGAACGGGTCCTCCGCTTAGCTGCACGTTCATCGCACTGCAACGCGCGGGAATCCATACGGGAAAATTCTGCGGCTTGAAAAAAAGTTCGTTTGGCGTGTTCCCGAGGGTCCAGTGCTTCGTCGCTGCAGGCGCAATCGTCACCGTTTCGCCAGCGCTGCGCTCGCGGAAATCGCTCCACGCGGCGACGACGGATTCGCCCGCGTTCCCGACTGCAAAAAATCCCCACGCGCCTGACGGAATGGTGACTTTCGCGGTTCCGTCGTCGCCGGTTTTGTCGAGAAACGACTCTTGCCAGACGATGCCGTTGCGATCGGATTCATCTTCTTCCCGTCGCGGCCAGATCAGATTCAGCTCGCGGCAGAAGCCGTAGATGGCCGCTCCGCCGACTGGTTTGCCTTCGACGTCGAGCACACGAACGGTGAAAGTGCGATAAGCGAACTGCGGCAGGGCACTTCCGCCGAGCGCGGACGCACAAATCATCCCGACGAACAGGAATGCCAGTCGCAGTTTCATTCGCATTACTGACGTATGTCCGGCGGGAAAGTTTCCCGACAGGCGGATTGATCCCGCGCATGCCGGCGGCAGTCAGTCGAGGGAAGGCTTCGTATTCGAATTCTGAAGGAATTGATCTGTCGGAATCATCGTGATGCAATCCCACGGGCAGACCTGGTGGCACAGCGTGCAGCCGATGCAGCGGGGCAGATCGATCGTGCAGACCTGAAAGCTCTGCTCATGCCGATGGCCGGGGATGATGCTGATGCAATCGACGGGGCAGACGACGAGGCAGGCCTCGCAGCCGGTGCACATGTCTTCGTCGAGAAGAGCCAGAACTTTTGGGAGCTTCTTCTTGGCCATGGGCGCGGGTAATTGTATGAGCTTGATCGGCCA
>JADMIO012753043.1_pt1 | contig 11189 bp, 5 predicted proteins | sample 8958161 | NCBI WGS metagenome assembly JADMIO01 (sample SAMN16585339, study PRJNA669376) | soil metagenome | isolation source: Crop rotation soil | place: USA: Cullars Rotation, Alabama | collected 2011 | reverse complement strand
CTTTCCCAGGCACTACTGTTAGCAGGCAATATCCTTACGGGAAATGGCCTGATCCATGGCATCGATAATGTACTGGTGCCTGCAAAGAAGACTGTGGCACAGTTGATCTCTGAAAAACCCGAGCTGTCTATTTTTAAAGAAGCGCTTGTTGAGACCGGTTTTTATGATACATTGAATACTGTCAATCTTACCAACCCATCAAGAAGGTGGCTCACTGTACTGGCAGAGACCAACCAGGCCCTGCTCGATTCCGGAATCGCCAGCTATGCCGCGTTGAAAGCCAGGTATTCCAAGCCGGGCAGTGATCCAAAGAGTGCAACAGATAGTCTTCATATATACGTGGCTTACCATATTGTGCCGGATGCTAAATACCTGGCTGATATTGTATCGGCTCCTTCACATACATCATTACAGCCACTGGAAGTACTGGTATCAAAACTGGATGACGAAAAAGTATTGATCAACGATATCGACTTCAATGGTGTACATGAGCAAGGCGTGGAATTGCAACGCTCCACCAGCGATGTATCTGCCACTAACGGTGTGCTCCACATTTCCACGGGGCACTTTGCACCAAAAGTGCGTCAGCCAATCGCTGTATACTGGGATGTAGCGGATTTTCCCGAAGTAAGGAAGCTACCTGCAATATTCAGAAGAGCCAGCGCAGACTTTGCCTATGGTTCTATAAAGGATATTACTTGGGACAAACCAGCCAATTCCATCCGATATGTATATACTACCGGTGCAAGCGTGCCTGTTTACTACAACGACCACCTGGAACTGCAAATGGGCAATACCAGCCGTCTGGCGTGGGTTGAGTTTGTGACGCCATTACTGGTAAAAGGAAAATATAAATTGTGGATCTGTTACAGGGCCGCAAAACAATCAGGCCAGTTATCTAACCCCGCATCAGGATCAAAATGCCCTGTAGAAGTTTCGTTCGACGGTGTGCCTACATCACGTCCGTTTGCCTTCACTACACCAAGACCCAATGGATCGGATGGTGAGCTGGAAGCATTAGGATGGAAAAAGTATTCACCAACTGCCGGGACCGAGATGAGCGGAAAGTTTGTAGGTATTGTAGATGTAAATACTACCGACAGGCACAGAGTAAGATTGCGTGTATTGCCGGATGCCGGTACAGGCCAGAATTCCAATTGGCTGGATATGATCCATTTCATTCCCATTGATATGGTTCAATATATACCAAGGTTCAATAGGGATGGTACACTGCAAAATTTTTAATAACAACGATCGTACAGTTCATTAGCAAACAGAAACAATTACAATGAATTCATTACACAGATACTTGTTGATTGCTGGTCTCCTGGTGATAGGCCTGAATAGTTGCAAAAAATGGGACGATCATACTGCAATCGGTAATGCTGACCTGGAGAATGACCTGGCAAAGTCGATTGCGGCAAATTCGAGCCTGAGTAAGTTCAGCGAATACGTGACCAAAACGGGAATGGATTCGGTATTGCGTTCTTCCAAAATGTATACGGTATGGGCGCCTACCAACGATGCATTGCAGTCACTCGATCCGGCAATTGTGAATGACGTGGCCAAGCTGCGTGCATTTGTTCAAAATCACATTGCCGATCAGTCCTTCTATATCCGCAGTGCTCCTTCTGCCATACGCGTGGGCATGCTGAATGGCAAATACAATACTTTCAGCGGCAACCAGTTTGGTGATGCAACCATCACCACTGCAGACAAGATCGCAAAGAATGGCGTATTGCATGTCATCAACAAAAGAATAGATGTATTGCCTTCTGTATGGGAATTCATTACTGCTACCAAATCACAGTACAAACAGAATGATTTCATTTCGGCGCTGAACTTTGAATACCTGGATTCGTCAAAGGCCATCGTGGACAGCATCAGCAGCACCACTGGCAATCCGATCTTCAGACCGGGCACAGGTATCTTCATAAGGAACCGTTTCGATCAGGAAGTATACAACACGAAGAATGAGGAAAAGCAGTACACATATTTCGTGATACAGGATGCAGAGTTTACCAAAGAGTCGGATTCATTGAAGGTGTATTTCGCCGCCGGCACGCCCAACGCTACAGATACACTGGCAAAATGGAATACGGTGAAAGACCTGATGGTGGAAGGTTTGTATCCCGCATCGGCCCTTTCGAATATCGTATCGAAATTTGGTACACCTGTTCCTTTGAGCGGAACAGAGCTGGTGGAAACGCGCAAACTTAGTAATGGCATCGTTCATATCTTCAGCAAGATTGATGTGCTGAATAAGGATAAGTTTAAGGAAATTGTTGTGCAGGGCGAATTTCCCTCTGGTTTCCTTACAGCCAAAACGGGTAATACCAACTATCGTGTACGCGTCAATCCCGTTACGAATAAAGACTTTGTGGATATCATGATAAGCGGTCATGGCGTCACTACTTACTACGCTTATTACCGGTTGAATAATATGCCCACCATGAAGTATAAAGTGTATGCCCTGGGTGTAAACGATTTCCAGAGTGGCACATTTGCCCAGACCATCGTTCCGAAATTTCTTGCAGCACCCAATACCTATATCACACTGGCCTCATTGAATCACAATGTGCCATTGCACACGGCGGCAGGTGCGTACAATGAAGTATTGCTGGGCGAGTTCACGATGAGCAATTACGGTGTGCTCGAAATACAATTGACAAGCACGGCCATGAATCCGCTGGTATTGGATTACCTGCGACTGGTACCTATACCATAAATTGAATTGACCTTACAACTTATTTATAAAAGATGATGCGATTAATCAACAAACTAACTGTTCTGGCCCTGGTTTCAATCACATTGGCTGCAAGTGCGCAGGATGATGTGACGCCCGTGGGCAAGCAACAGCCCGGCGCTGTCAATGTTTCGGGTATCGTGACGGAAGCTGCTACCGGCAAAGTGTTGCGCGGTATCAATGTGACCTACAAGGATTATTCTGCTGCAATTACCGATAGTCTTGGCGCCTTTACGCTTCGTGTACCTTCTTATAATGTGGCGATCCTGATGGAAGGGGAGGGCTTTCAGGCAAAAGAAATTCCATTGAGAGGACAGGCAGTTGTACATGCAGCATTATACGAAGACACCTATATTTCGGTATATGACGAGACCGCGCAGCCATTTGGAACAACTATGAAGAATAAAGTGGCATTTGCTACTTCTTCGCTGCAAACGCAGGGCAACTGGGGGCGGGTTTCCGAAACGCCCTCTTCTTACCTCGGGGGAAGAGTAGCGGGGCTCAATGCCATTCGCCGCTCGGGTACACCCAATATTGGTGCCGCACTTACCCTTCGTGGATTTAATTCACTCTATGCTGCCAACAGGCCCCTGATAGTAGTGGATGGTATTATTTTCAACAATGAAGATCACGGTGGCTCTATTATCTCCAATCATTACACCGATCCGCTGTCGTCGATAGATGTAAGAGATATTGATAATATTTCGATCATCAAAGATGGAACTTCGCTGTATGGCACAAAAGGAAGCAATGGTGTGATCATCATTACTACTGCGCGTGCAAGAGAATTGGGCACACGCATCGACTTTGGCGCATACACTGGTATCAATTTCGCACCCGCTGATCTGCCGGTATTGAAGTCTCATGATTATCGCTTATACCTTTCTGATATCCTCCAGTCAAAAGGATTGTCGAGCTCAGAGATACAGGCTCTTCCCTATATGAACGATGATGTAAACAATCCTGATTATTATCGTTATCATAATAATACAAACTGGCAGGACCAGGTATTCAACAGAAGCTATACCAAAAACATTTTCCTCAAGGTAACAGGCGGCGACAATATCGCCCGTTATGCGTTATCGCTCGGTTACATGGGCAACGACGGCGTTACTCGCAATACCGATATGACGCGCTACAACATGCGCTTCAATGGCGATCTTAACCTGAGCCCCAGGCTCACTGCCACATCCAATCTTAGCTTCACCTTCAATGAGCAGAACCTTCGCGACCAGGGCGCCATGCCAAAGACCAACCCAATCCTGCTTGCATTGATGAAAGCACCGATCCTGAGAGTAAAAGATGTATCGGAGAAGGGCGTAGAATCTCCGAGTCTCGCAGACAGGGATACATTCAATATGGGTAATCCCGTGGTGCTTACCAATATTGCGCAAGGCGTAAACAAGAGCTATCGCTTTCTTGGCTCCATCGGCTTCAACTACCAGTTGAGCAGGCTGTTTACCATTTCCACTACTGTAGGTGTTACGAATGACAAAGTTAGAGAGAACTTCTTCATTCCACGCAAAGGCGTTACCAGTGATACATTGAGCACCGATATCGCTTATAGCAGGTTGGGTACTCAGGTGAACTCTTATTTCTCTTTATATAATGATACAAGGATAGCTTTTGCAAAGCGCTTCAATGGTGTGCATGAGTTGTCTGCAAGGGCTGGCGTGCGCTATCTCTATAGTAAATCAGAACAGGATTTTGGTTTTGGATTTAATTCGGCAATCGATGAACTGGTAAGTGTGGGCAATGGTGCCGCTTCGCTTCGCAGGGTAGGCGGTGTAGCCGGAGAATCAAATTGGATAAACAATTACCTGAGTGCCGATTACAGCTTAAGTGATAAATACCTGGTATCATTTAATCTCGCCATAGATGGTTCATCCCGTTTTGGAAAGGATATTCCCGGAGCATTGACCATCAGCGGTAATAAATTTGCCGTGCTGCCTTCTATTGCTGGCGCATGGCTTGTGTCTTCCGAAAAATTCATGAATGGTAAAACGTTCGACCTGCTCAAGATCAGGGCTTCATATGGAATGACAGGCAACGATGATATCGGCAACTATACATCACGTACTACTTATGTTTCGCAAAACCTGCTGGGTGTGCAAGGACTTGTAAGAGGAGGATTCGGAAATGATCAATTGCAATGGGAAGAGGTGAACAAGCTCAATGGCGGTGTCGATGCTTCTTTGTTCAATGAGCGCCTGAGCATCAGCCTGGATGTGTTCAGCAATAAGACAAAGAAGATGGTCGTGTACGAACCAGCTCCGGCGGCCTCTGGATTTGACTATGCTATCACCAATTCTGGTGGAATGAGCAGCAAAGGATTTGACGCAGCGGTGAATGGACGGATCATTAATAAAGAAACATTGAAATGGGACCTTGGCTTTACGATCGGTCAATATAAATCAACCATCGACAAATTGCCGGCAGACAAGATCGTCACTTCTTTCGCTGGCGCCACTTATGTGACACGCGTAGGCGGAGCGCCAAACCTGTTCTATGGGTATAAGACAAACGGCGTATATACTTCCGATAATGAAGCTGCGCAGGCAGGCCTGTCTGTCCGCAAAGAAGACGGTTCACTGGTTCCCTTTACCAGCGGTGATGTAAGATTTGTGGATGCAAACGGTGATCATGTTATCGATGGCAATGATCGCCAGGTGATCGGCAATCCAAACCCCGACCTCTTTGGCGGTATCACCAGCAGGCTTGAGTACAAACGTTTCTCACTGGATGCCTTGTTTACGTTTGTTCAAGGCAATGACATCTATAATTATACCCGCAATCAACTGGAATCGATGTCGGGCTATGGCAACCAAACCGAAGCAGTGGTCAATCGCTGGAGAACGAATGGCCACCAGACATCAACTCCCAAAGCCACATGGGGCGATCCGATGGGCAATAGCCGGTTTTCTGACCGCTGGATCGAAGATGGTTCTTACTTCCGGATGAGAACGATCACACTTTCGTACAACATTCCAATGAATACGCAGATACTGAAATACCTGGTTGTATATCTCACGGGTAACAATGTGTTCACGCTTACCAAGTATAAAGGGTACGATCCTGAATTCAGCCCTACTGAAAGTGTATTTGGACAGGGAGTCGACAACACACTTGAGCCATTGACACGCTCGGTATTGTTTGGTGTAAGAATAGGCTTATAAAAATTAAAGAAACTGGTTAATAAAAATAGTCAGATGAAACTTCTCAATCTTAGCAAAAGAATGTTGATGCAGCGATGGCTACCCGTAGTTGCAGTGCTTTTTGTAGTCTCTTCCTGTAAAAAAGCCTTCGACTTTGAACCAAAGAACTCGGTAGATCAATCGCAGATGTACCGCAATGTGAATGATGCAGACGCGGCCGTGATAGGTATCTATGGAAAGTTGATGAACCTGGCAAAGACCTATGTGCTGTTTAACGAACTGCGCGCAGACCTGATGGATATTACGATCAATTCCGACAGGTACCTGCGTCAACTGAGTGAACACAATGTGACAACTGATAATCCTTACCTGAATGCACGTGAATTCTACAATATCATTGTCAATTGCAATGATGTGATGAAGAATTTTCAGATCATGCTTGCTACGAATAAGATGAAAGAAGATGAGTTCAGGCAGCGCTATTCCGATGTAGGTGCTATCCGCAGCTGGCTTTATCTTCAGCTGGGCATTCATTATGGACGTATTCCGTATGTTACCGATCCGCTGGTACAGGTGAGCGATCTGCATGATCCTTCGAAGTTTCCGATGCTCACACTCGATCCGTTGATAGATTCGCTGGTAAAATTTACGGAAGCATTGCCCTGGCTTGAAGATTATCCAGCGGGCACCTCTTTACAAACAACTATCGATGGCTATATCACCTCTAAATTCTTTATCAATAAGAATATTCTGCTGGGTGATTTATATCTGTGGGATGGTCAATACCAGAAAGCAGCGGTGACCCTGAGAAAAGTGCTGGACATCAATGGGCCTACCGGTCAGAGCGAGCAGTGGTATAATCAGTATAGAATTTCAAGCTTTAGCGAATCCGGAATCGGCTATGCAAGAGCGCTTGATTTCTCTTCGCTGACCTACACTCCCGGCTGGCGCTATTTGTTTGAAAGAGGCCAGGACAATCCATTTAATTATGAATGGATTTGGGTATTGCCATTCGATAGGAACTACGAGCCTCAGAATCCATTTATCGATCTTTTTGCCAACAATGGTGGCAGCTACCTCGTGGCGCCTTCGAAGCAGGCAATGGACTATTGGGAAAGCCAGACTCAGATATATACATACACTGCTGGAACGGGTACTGCAGCTGCGGTTTACCGTGAAAATTTCCCATTTGACTCACGCGGTGTATTCAGCTGGCGTATGATCAACGGTCAGCCTGTGATCATGAAATATCTTTATAATTATCTTGGTACAAATAATCTGCCGATCAATCTCTTCAATAAACAGGGCAAATGGTGGCTCGAAAGAGCGGCCACACTTCACCTGCATTTTGCTGAAGCCGCCAATAGAGATGGTATGAATAAAGTAGCTTATGCATTGGTCAACCGTGGTATCAAAGAAACGTATGATCCTATACCGGGCGGTTCGCAGGCCAGGGATGTTACCAATATTCAGCAAACATTCGAAGCTGCTCCTTATGACTTCGATGCCAGAGTAGGAGATGCACCGCCCTATCGTAATACCTGGTACAGAAACCAGGGCATACGTGGCCGCGCGGGTGTAAAACCAGTGGTGATCGACTCGGTTAAATACTTTGATATGTCAGGTACATTACCTCGCCCTGTTATAGATGCAGAGGGATTGAAGAGAGCAGTAGAAGACATGATCGTTGAAGAAAGTGCGTTGGAACTGGCCTACGAAGGACAGCGCTGGTCGGACCTGCTGAGGGTTGCGATCCGGAGAAATGATCCGTCCTTCCTTGCAGATAGGGTGTATAACAAATTGTTGAAATCAGGTTTGTCAGCAGGTGCTGCCGCACAGGCAAGAGCGAAACTGCTGGCGAAGGATTGGTTTCTGCCTTTTAACTGGTAATAAAAATTGTCTCACACATGCAATCGTCAAAAGGCAGGGAAGTTCAGTACCTGTCTTTTTTATTGGGCTGCCAACCTTCGAATGGACATTACAGCTTTGTGAAGTAACTTCAAGGGTTCGCCTCTAAAAAACACATACAATGAAAGCCGTAAAGTATTTGCCATTGATCACCTTGATTCTAACTACTTTTTCTTTATTCGGTCAGCGCGGCAACGATGTAACAGCTCCTTTGCACGCCATGCAGCCTGACTATGAAGTGCCTTATGTGATACCTAATGTTTCTTCAGTGAAGTCGGTACTGGACAGAGTATTTAATTATCTCGATTCGGTGACGCCGCCACAGTTTATCAACCGCCAAACACGCGAGGTAGTAATCGATGCGAGGAATCCCGATACGAATATCATTTTCAAACCGGGCGATTTTCGCCTGACGAGCTATGAATGGGGCGTTACCTACTCTGGTATGCTGCAGGTAGCAGAAGCCACCGGTGATAGCAGGTATGCAGATTATACAAAGAAACGAATGGATTTTTTGGCAGCATCGGCACCGGCATTTCGCAAACTCTATCAGCAATCTCCCAAAAACAGCAACCCATTGCGCCAGATGATCAGCCCGCATGCACTGGATGATGCGGGAGCAATGTGTGCAGCTATGATCAAAGTTTATCGTGGACAGAAGTCCGAGCCATTGCGCCCATTGATCGATAACTATATGAATTATGTGTTTACAAAGGAATACCGGCTGGCTGATGGTACGATGGCGCGCAACAGGCCTTTGAAAAACACACTATGGCTCGATGATCTGTATATGAGTGTGCCCGCTATTGCCCAGATGGGTAAACTAACCGGTGATAAAAAGTATTATGATGATGCAGTAAAACAAATCATACAGTTTTCAAAACGGATGTTCAATAAAGAGCTGAATGTGTATATGCACGGTTGGGTAGAGAGCATGACCGTACATCCCGAGTTTCACTGGGCAAGGGCCAATGGCTGGGCATTGATGGCGATGACAGAACTGCTCGATGTGCTGCCGGAGAATCATCCGGGAAGAAAAACAGTACTGGATCAATACAGGGCTCATGCAAAAGGCCTGGCTTCTTACCAGACTGGTAAGGGATTCTGGCACCAGCTGCTGGATAAGAATGATTCTTATCTCGAGACATCGGCTACTGCTATTTATACCTATTGTATCGCCAGAGGCGTAAACAAGGGTTGGCTGGATGCAAAAGCCTATGCACCAATGTGTCTGCTGGGATGGAGTGCGGTGACTACGAAAGTAAATGCAACTGGTCAGGTAGAAGGTGTTTGTGTAGGGACAGGAATGGCATTCGATCCGGCGTTTTATTATTACAGGCCGGTAAATGTATTTGCAGCACACGGATACGGTCCGGTACTACTCGCCGGCTCGGAGGTGATCAACATGCTGAAGAAGCATGTGTTTGAAGTGAATGATAGTGCTATACAACTTAAGGAGTGAAATAACTAACTAAACTCTGGTGTCGGCATAGATTTCTATAATGATGAGAATATTATTAATAGCGATAATACTGTTATGTGTCAGCAAAAGGGTAGTTGCGCAGACGTCATACAAGTTCGACTTCGGGTCTGGTAAGGCCGCTCCGGGTTATATTCAGATTATTCCCGCATCCAAATTCAGTTATCAAACAGGCTACGGTTTCGACCAGGGATCTGAAGTGACGTCTATCGATCGCGGAGGCAATTCTCTTACCGGGGATTTCATCACTTCCTCACGTCCGTTTTATTTTTCTGTAAAACTTCCTGACGGTAACTATGATGTCAAACTGATTCTCGGAGATTCAAAAGGAACATCTGCCACTACTGTACGTACCGAATGCCGCCGGTTGATGCTGGAGAGTATTCGTACTGTTAAAGGAAAGATCGTGACCCAGTCATTTACTGTGCATGTAAAAGACAGTATCATCCGCGATGCACAGGGAAATAAAGTCAGCAGGGTAAAACTGAAGTCCAGAGAAGTGAGCTATCTCCACTGGGATAACTTACTTACCATCGAATTCAACGATTCTTTGCCGAAAGTATGTGCAGTAGAAATTACTCCGAATACAACAGCGACGACGATCTTTCTTGCCGGAAATTCAACAGTCGTTGATCAGGACCGCGAACCCTGGGCGGCATGGGGACAAATGTTTCCGCGTTTCCTGGTTGCTTCAAAAGTGGTAGTGGCAAACTATGCAGAATCGGGTGAAACACTCAAAGCATTCAAGGGCGAAAGAAGACTGGAGAAAGTATGGAGTTTGGTGAAGCCCGGTGACTATCTCTTCATTGAGTTTACACACAATGATCAGAAACCCGGAGGCAACCATCTCGATCCGTTTACTACGTATAAAGAGACACTGAAAGAATGGATTGCAGAAGCGCGTAACAGAAATGTGATTCCGGTATTGGTGACATCGATGCACAGGCGAAGCTTTGATTTAACCGGGCAAATCACCAATACATTACTCGAATATCCTGAAGCAATGCGCCAGACGGCAAAAGAGGAGCAGGTGGCTTTGATCGATCTGAATGCGATGAGCAAGATATTGTATGAAACATGGGGGCCTGATCTTTCACTAAAGGCGTTTGTGCATTACCCGGCGAACACCTTTCCCAATCAGCCGGAAGCATTGAAGGACAATACCCATTTCAGCCCTTATGGTGCATATGAACTGGCCGAATGCATCGTGAGCAGTATTAAAAAGCAAAACCTGCCTTTGGCGAAATTTGTCAGGAGCGATATAAAGCCCTTCGATCCATCGAAGCCATTGTCTTATGAGAAATTCTATTGGCCGCAGAGTGCATTTGTAGCGGCAACGAAGCCTGATGGTAACTGAGATCAATGTGTAAAAGGCAAGTGCCAATTCTTCAGTATCTTTTAAACAAAAAAGCCATGAAACTTCCCCTCCTCGTTCTTTCTCTTCTTGCCCTTTGTGCCGTCTATTCGCAGCAGGCAACGATCCACGTGGATCTAAAGAAAGAGTCCGGTGAAATGACTCCCATCTGGGCGTGGTTCGGCTATGACGAGCCAAATTATACCTATATGAAAGATGGAAGAAAACTATTATCGGAAATCGCAGATCTGAGCCCGGTTCCGGTATATGTGCGGGCACATAATTTATTGACCACTGGTGATGGTACTCCGGCTCTTAAATGGGGTTCTACTAACGCTTATACCGAAGATGCGAATGGTAATCCTGTATACAGCTGGCGGATCGTGGATAGTATTTTCGATACTTATATTAAACGCGGAATGAAACCACTGGCACAGATCGGTTTTATGCCCGAAGCACTTTCGAGTAAGCCGCAACCATACAAACATAGCTGGAGACCAGGCGCTCCTTATAACGAAGTATTTACCGGCTGGGCCTATGGGAAAG
>JADMIO011006461.1_pt1 | contig 11189 bp, 9 predicted proteins | sample 8958161 | NCBI WGS metagenome assembly JADMIO01 (sample SAMN16585339, study PRJNA669376) | soil metagenome | isolation source: Crop rotation soil | place: USA: Cullars Rotation, Alabama | collected 2011 | reverse complement strand
GTCGCCGACGCCGCGCACCCCGACGCCAACATCATCTTCGGCGCCGTCATCGACGACGCCCTCGGCGACGAGGTGCGGGTTACCGTCATCGCCGCCGGCTTCGATGGCGGGGCGCCCGCCTACAAGAAGGTCGAGCCGCGTCGCGTCGCTGCCCCGGTCGTGGCCCCCGAGCCGGAGCCCGAGCCGGAGTGGGAGGAGCCGGTCGTCCGTCGCTCCGCTCCCGAGCCGACCTACACGCCGCCGCCCGCTGCTGCCCCCGAGCGTCCCCGTCGCACGGTCGTCTTCGAGGACGACCTCGACGTGCCGGACTTCCTGAAGTAGCTCGTGCTTGACGCGGGTCTGCCCCTCCCCGCGCACGGCGTCTTCACCACCCGTGCCGGTGGCGTCAGCCTCCCGCCGTGGGACAGCCTCAACCTGGCCGTGCACGTCGACGACGCGTTCGCCAAGGTGCAGGCCAACCGCGACCTCGTCGTCGAGAGGCTCGGCATAGACGGCCTCGCCTTCGGCAAGCAGGTGCACGGCAGCGGGGTGAAGGTCGTCCGCGGCCTGTCGAAGAAGACCAGCCGCGGCCTCGACGACACCGACGCGCTCGTCACGTCGGTGCCGGGCATCGGCCTCGCGATGATGGGCGCCGACTGCCTGCCGGTCCTGCTGGCTGCTGACGGCGTCGTCGGCGCTGCACACGTGGGGCGACCAGGGCTCGCCAAGGGCGTGCTGCGCGAGGTCGTGCGCGTCATGCGCGACGAGGGTGCCGGCGAGATCACCGCTGTCATCGGACCCGGCATCTGCGGCCTCTGCTACGAGGTGCCGCCCTCGATGGCCGGCGAGGTCGAGAAGGCAGTTCCCGGCAGCCGGGGCACGACCCGACAGGGCACGACCTCGGTCGACCTGACCAGGGGCGCCACGTCGCAGCTCGAGGCCGAGGGCATCACGGTCATGACGGTCGGCGGCTGCACCCTCGAGCAGCCCGACCTCTTCTTCTCCTACCGCCGCGACGGCCAGACCGGCCGGCACGCCGGCATCGTGTGGCTGTCAGGAGCGGGCCCGTGAGCAGACGGGACGAGCTGGCGGCCAACCTCGCCGACGTCGAGGCGCGGATCCAGAGGGCGTGCACGGCGGCCGGGCGCGCCCGCGACGAGGTGACGCTCATCGCCGTCACCAAGACCTGGCCGCTGGCGGACTGCTGCCTGCTGAAGGAGCTGGGGGTCAGGGACCTCGGCGAGAACCGCGACCAGGAGGCCGCGGAGAAGGCCGCCGCGCTCGACGGGGTCCGATGGCACTTCGTCGGGAGCGTGCAGACCAACAAGGCGCGGTCCGTCGCGTCGTACGCGGATGTCGTGCACTCCGTCGACCGTCCTTCGCTGGTGTCGGTGCTGGGTGACGGTGCCGTCCGGGCCGAGCGGGTCGTCGAGGTGCTTCTCCAGGTCAGCCTCGACGGCGACCCCGACAGGGGAGGGGCGTCCGTCGACGACGTGCCCGAGCTCGCCGAGCAGGTCTCGCTCACGCCGGGCCTGCGGCTCGGAGGCGTGATGGCGGTCGCTCCGCTCGGGGCCGACCCGGCCGCTGCCTTCGCGCGGCTCGCCGAGGTAGCGGGACGACTCCGGGCAGACCACCCCGCGGCGACGGCGATCAGCGCCGGCATGACGGGGGACCTCGAGCAGGCCGTCGCGGCCGGCGCCACCCACCTGCGTGTCGGCACGGCCGTGTTGGGCGCCCGACCGGCCCCCCTCCGGTAGCATCCGACTCACGTTCCCCACTCGTTCTCAAGGAGCTCGACATGCCAGGCACCATGCGCAAGCTGGGGCTGTACCTCGGCCTGGTCGAGGACGACGAGCACGACGCCTACGACCACTACGACGAGGACGAAGAGGCCTACGAGGAGCCGCAGGCCGTTCGCCGCTACCAGCCGAGCGCTGCCGCGGCCGGTCCGACGACCGCCGCCACCCGCCGCTCGTTCGACACCCGGCCCTCCGTGGGGGCCGTCGCTCTCGACACCGCGCCCCGCCCGCAGGCCGTGCACGCGCCCGAGGGGCTCGACCGCATCACGACGCTGCACCCGCACAGCTACAACGACGCGCGCGCCATCGGCGAGCACTTCCGCGCCGGCACGCCGGTCATCATGAACCTGTCGGAGATGGACGACGCCGACGCCAAGCGGCTCGTCGACTTCGCGGCCGGCCTCATCTTCGGCCTGCACGGCCGCATCGAGCGGATCACCAACAAGGTGTTCCTGCTGTCGCCGGAGCACGTCGAGGTCACGGCGGAGGACAAGGCCCGGATCGCCGAGGCCGGGTTCTTCAACCAGTCCTGATCCGCGACCCGCCTCCCTGCTGGAAGACTGCAACCTGTGATCGTCGGTCAGATCGTCCACTTCGCGCTGCTGGTGTTCCTGGTGCTGCTGATCTTCCGGCTGGTGTTCGACTACGTCTTCCAGCTGGCGCGGCACTTCCGGCCCCAGGGGCCGCTGACGATCGCGCTCGAGCTGACCTACAGCGCGACCGACCCGCCGATCAAGGCGGTCCGTCGGGTTCTGCCCCCGCTGCGCGTGGGAAACGTCTCCCTCGATCTCGCCTTCATGGTGGTGTTCTTCGTGACGATCGTGCTGATGAACGTGGTGCCCACCTCATGAGCCTCTCCAGGACGGTGTGACGATGGCTGTGACCCCACAGGACGTGGTGAACAAGAAGTTCACCGAGCGCAAGGTCGGCGGCGGGTACGTCCAGGCCGAGGTCGACGAGTTCCTGGACGAGATCGAGCAGGAGCTCATCCGTCTGCTCACCGAGAACGCCGCGCTCCAGCAGCGCCTCGCCGCGGCGCCGCCCCCTGCGCCCGTGGCCGCCGCCGCCCCCGAGCCGCCCGCGGACGCGCCGATCGCCCCCGGCGAGCCGCAGGAGGCTGCCCTGCGCACGCTGCTCATGGCGCAGCGGACCGCCGACCAGGCCATCGCCGAGGCCCGCGCCGAGGCCGACCAGCTGCTCGCCGAGGCCAAGGTCCGGCAGTCGCAGATCGACGCCGAGATCAACGCCCGTACGGCGAACGCGATGGCCGACCTCGAGGTCCGCCGCAGCGAGCTGGAGGCCAGGATCGAGGACCTCCGCGCCTTCGAGCGCGAGTACCGGCTCCGCCTCAGGGCCTACCTGGAGAGCCAGCTGGCCGACCTGCAGGGCCGGTCGCCTGCGGACGACGGTCCCGGCACCGGCGTACCCGCTGCCGCGCGCAGCGCCGCCATCGCCCCGTCGCCGCCGCCCGCCGCCGCCCCGCGGACGGCACCCCCTGCCGCGCCTCCTGCTGGACCGTCTGCTGGACCGTCTGCTGGATCCCCTGCACCGCCAGCGCCGCCCGCTGCTGCCCCGGCTCCGCCGGTCGTCGCGCCGCCCGCCCCGCCGGTCGCTGCCCCGCCCGCGCCCGAGCCCTCCGCCGCGTTCGAGCTGCCGCAGATCGAGCTGCCCGCGGAGTGGTCCGAGCTGCACGAGGGCGCCGAGCCGGCCCTGCCCCCGACGCCGTCCGGTCCGCCCCTCGAAGCACCACCGCCCACGCTGCGCGCGGTGCCCCCGCTCAGCACCGACCCCGAGCCCATGGGCCCGTTCACGGTCGTCCCTCCGCCGTCCCAGGTGGAGCAGGTCGACGACGGTCCCGAACCTCCCACCGAAGCCTGACCGCCCCACCCACCCCGCCGTGGAACGGGCCGAAACCGGGCATCAGTAGGATGCCCAGGCTGCTCGTTCCCCCGTCCCAAGGACTCTTCACGTGATCGTCATCAGCGGTGCGCTCGTCGTCGTCGCCCTCGTCCTGCTCGTCATCGGTCTCATCGCCGGCGGGATCAACCTCGTCTACGCGTCGATCGGCGTCAGCCTGCTGTCGTTCGTGTTCCTCGTGGTCGGCATCCTCCAGCGCCGCAAGGAGGTGCCGGCGGCGGAGACCCCGCTCCCGACGGCCGTCCCTGTGCCTGCTGGGCGGGCGCTGACCGAGGAGCCCACCGTCAGCACGGTGAAGGCCGCCACCGCGCCGCCAGCCGCCGACACCGCGGCCCTGCCGGCCGCGGCTGCCGGGGGCCAGGTCCTCGTCGTCGAGGGGCGCCCGCGCTACCACGTCGAGGGCTGCCGCTACCTCACTGGCAAGGACGCCGAGTCGGTCGACGTCACCGAGGCGCAGGCCCAGGGCTTCACCGCCTGCGGCGTCTGCAAGCCCGACGCCGCCCTCGCCGCAGCGCCCGAGCCGGTCGAGGAGGTCGAGGAGGTCGAGGAGGTCGAGGAGGTCACCGTGGTCGCCGCACCGGCCCGCCCGCGCACCGCCGCTCCGCGCACGGCCGCCGCCAAGGCTCCCGCCAAGAAGGCACCTGCCAAGAAGGCCGCCCCGGCGAAGGCCCCGGCGAAGAAGGCCGCCGCTCCCGCCAAGGCCGCGCCGGCCAAGAAGGCTGCTGCGCCCGCCAAGGCCGCCGCGCCCGTCAAGAAGGCGGCTCCGGCGAAGAAGGCTGCCGCTCCTGCCAAGGCCGCTCCCGTGAAGGCAGCCGCCAAGAAGGCGCCCGCCAAGAAGGCCGCTGCGAAGAAGGCCCCGGCCAAGCGGGCCTGACCCTCGCTCCGACGACGAAGGCCGCCCCCCATCACGGGGAGGCGGCCTTCGTCGTCCACTCGGGAGGACGCCCTCACGCGGTGCCCGCGCGAGAGCGGTGGAGGGTGCCCGGAGCACAGGGGGGAGGCCCCGGGCACCCACCGAACCGCGAGCCAGCCCTGCCCGCGGGTTCGTGGGGTCGCTAGAGGCGACCGCGGAGCGCCGAGCTCCGGAAGGGGTCCCGCGGCGGCGGGACCGGAAGGGTGAGGATCTCGCCGTTGGCGTCGAGGCCGCACAGGCCCAGGACCCGCGAGAGCAGTGAGTGCGTCGTCTCGCCGGCCCGGACGCCCTCGGCGGTGAGGAACACCCGGTAGATCGTGATGTAGTGCCGGACCGGGGTGTCGTAGCTCCAGTCGATCGAGCCGTAGTGCAGCGACTCGCCGCGGCTGCCGCTGGCGCCGTCCCACGGGGCGGACCAGATCTGCACGCCCGCGGGACCCGCGCTGTAGAGGCCGCCCGACGACACGTCCTGCGCCTGCGCAGCGGCGAGCAGCGCACGGCCCTCGCGCTCGGGCAGCACCAGGGCCGGGCGCACCTGCGACTGCAGGGCCACGGCCGAACCGGGCTTGGTCAGGCGGAAGGACCGGTGAACAGGCTTCGCCTGCTCCAGCTCAACGGTGTGCACAGTCACCGGGGTGCCTCCTGGCCTTCGTGCTCCAGATGGAGCAGTACTGGGTGTTCGACCAGAGCATCGGCACCCAGGTGGTGGTTCCTGATTGGGCCATCCGGGTGGTTCTGCACACGTGGGACACAGAACGGGCCGGAACGGGCCGCCGCCACGCTCAGGGGGGCGGGGCGGCAGCCGCTTCTGTGTCCGTCAGCGGCCGGCGAGCCGGATCCAGAAGCGCAGGCCGAGGTCGGCGTCGTCGTGGTGGGCGACGTCGGCGGTGGGTGCGCCCTGGCTGACGCTGACGGCGAGCACCTCTTCGGCCAGCTTGAGCGAGCCCTCCTGCAGCGCCTCGGCGAGCTCGCCCTGCGCAGCCCACCACAGCTCGATCCGGTCGCTGACGTCGAAGCCGCTCGACTTGCGGGCGTCCTGGACGAGCCGGACCGCGTCGCGCACCAGACCGGCCCGGCGCAGCTCCGGCGTGATCTCGAGGTCGAGCGCGACCGTCTCGCCGCCGAACTGCTCGACCGCCCACCCCTCGCGCGGCGTCTCCGTGATGAAGACGTCATCGCTCGTGAGCGCGACCTCGGAGCCGTCGACCATGACGGAGGCCGTGCCGTCGCGCACGCCTGCGGCCAGGGCCGCCGCGTCGGCCGCTGCGATCGCCTGGGCCACGCCCTGCACGCCCTTCCCGAAGCGCTTGCCGAGCTCGCGGAAGTTGGCCTTCGCGGTGGTGTCGACGAGGTCGCCCGACAACCGCTCGAGGGTCATCACGTTGAGCTCGAGCGCGATCAGCTCGCGCAGCTCGTCCGGCAGCGAGGCGGCCTTCTGGGCGCTGATGAGGGCGCGCGACAGCGGCTGCCGGGTCTTGGTCTTCGAGGCCGCTCGGGCAGCGCGGCCGAGATCGACCAGCCGGCGAGCGAGCGCCATCTGCTCCGACAGCTCGGCGTCGACGACGTCCTGAGCCACCGGCCACGTCTGGAGGTGCACGCTGTCGCCGCCGACGAGCGCCTCGTGCAGCACCTCCGCCAGGAACGGCGTGAACGGCGCCATCAGCGCACCGAGGGTCGTGAGGCACTCGTGCAGCGTCGTGAGCGCGGCGGGGTCGCCGTCCCAGAAGCGACGGCGCGAGACGCGGACGTACCAGTTGGACAGGTCGTCGATCAGCCGCTCGAGCCGCTTGCCGGCCCGGAGCGAGTCGAACTCCTCGAGCGCCTGCGTCACCTCGGCGACGGTGGCGTGCAGCTCCGAGAGCGCCCACCGGTCGAGCAGCGTCAGCTCACCGGTCGTCCCCGGCTCCCAGCTGTTCGCGTCGGCGTAGAGCGTCAGGAACGAGGCGGTGTTCCACCAGGTCAGCAGGACCTTGCGGGTCACGTCCTCGAGCTGCGCGTCGCCGATGCGGCGCGAGGCCCACGGCGAGCCGCCGCAGAGCATGTACCAGCGCAGGGCGTCGGCCCCGTGCTTGTCCATCAGCTCGTGCGGGTCGAGCACGTTGCCGAGGTGCTTGCTCATCTTGCGGCCCTCGCCGTCGAGGATGTGGCCGAGGCAGAGCACCGTCTCGTAGGAGCCCTTGTCGAAGACGAGGGTCCCGATCGCCATCAGCGTGTAGAACCAGCCGCGGGTCTGGTCGATGGCCTCGCAGATGAAGTTGGCCGGGTAGGCCGGCTCCACGCCCGTGTGCGGATAGCCGACCTGCGCGAACGGCATCGACCCTGCGTCGTACCAGCAGTCGATGACCTCGGGCACGCGCGTCGCCGTCGCGCCGCACTGGCACGTGAGCGTGACGTCGTCCACGAACGGCCGGTGCGGGTCGAGAGCGGACACGTCCTGGCCGCTGAGCTCGGACAGCTCCTTGAGCGAGCCGACCACCGTCAGGTGGTCCTCCTCGCAGCGCCAGATCGGCAGGGGAGTGCCCCAGTAGCGGTTCCTCGACAGCGCCCAGTCGATGTTGTTCTCGAGCCAGTCGCCGTACCGCCCGGTCTTGATGGTCTCCGGGTGCCAGTCGGTGCCGTTGTTGACCTCGATCAGCCGGTCCTTCACCGCGGTCGTGCGGATGTACCAGCTGGGCAGCGCGTAGTAGAGCAGCGCGGTGTCGCAGCGCCAGCAGTGCGGGTACGGGTGCTCGTACGGCAGGTGCTTGAACAGCAGCCCCCGCGCCTGCAGGTCCTGCGTCAGCGCCGGGTCGGCCTTCTTGAAGAACAGGCCCCCGACGAGCGGGATGTGCTCCTCGAACGTGCCGTCCGGGCGGACCGGGTTCACGACCGGCAGGCCGTACTTCCGGCTGACGAGCAGGTCCTCCGCGCCGAACGCGGGTGCCTGGTGCACCAGGCCCGTGCCGGAGTCGACGGTGACGTAGTCGGCCAGCCCGACGAAGTGGGCGCCCGGGATGTCCACCCAGTCGAAGGGACGCGAGTACGTCGTGTGCTCGAGCTCCGCACCGGGGAACCGCGCGAGGACGGTGACGTCGTCACCCAGGACGTGCAGGAGCGGCTCGGCGACGACCAGCTTCTCGGTCGGCGTCTGCGCCACGACGTAGGTGACCGTCGGGTGCACGGCGACGGCCGTGTTCGAGACCAGCGTCCAGGGGGTGGTCGTCCAGACGAGCAGCGACGCGTCGGTGTGCGGGCCGCTCGTGATCGGGAAGCGGACGTAGACCGACGGGTCGACGACCGTCTGGTAGCCCTGCGCCACCTCGTGGTCGGACAGGCCGGTGCCGCAGCGGGGGCAGTAGGGCGCGACCCGGTGGTCCTGCACCAGCAGGCCCTTGTCGTAGATCTGCTTCAGCGACCACCACACCGACTCGATGTAGCTCGGCTGCATCGTCCAGTAGGCGTCGCCGAGGTCGCACCAGTAGGCCATCCGGGTCGTGAGCTTCTCGAACTCGTCGACGTGCCGCTGCACGCTCTCGCGGCACTTCGCGTTGAACTCGGCGATCCCGTAGGCCTCGATGTCCTGCTTGCCGGAGAAGCCGAGCTCCTTCTCGACGGCGAGCTCGACCGGCAGGCCGTGGCAGTCCCAGCCGGCCTTCCGCGGCACGTGCCGGCCCTGCATCGTCTTGAACCGGGGGAACAGGTCCTTGAACACGCGCGCCTCGACGTGGTGCGTCCCCGGCTTGCCGTTCGCGGTCGGCGGGCCCTCGTAGAAGACCCACGGCTCGCCGTCCTTGGTCTGCGCCAGGCTGCGCTCGAACACCTGCTCCCGCTCCCAGCGGGCGAGCACCTGGTGCTCCAGGGCGGGCAGGTCGACCTGCGGCGGCAGCTTCTTCATCGGGTTCCTCCGTCGGGTGGCGCTCTCGACGGAGGGACGAGACCGTCGCCGGTCCCGCGGTACCACCCTCCTTGGACCCCTCGGGGTCCCCCTCTTGCCCTGCTGCGTCGCTCAGGGGGTGATCTTCACCCCGTGCACACCCCTGGGCTCGCACCGTCCCCAGGTCGCTCATGGCTGCGTCCGGAGCTACTCGTCCCCGTCACTGCGACACCGCGAGCCTAGACGGGTACGTCCCGGGCGGGCCAGCGCGTTCCCGGCTCGGGTCGCGCGGCTGCCGGGTCGGGGGTCGCGAGACGGCTGTGCCCGACGCGCGTCCCGTGCCATGTCGCGACCCCCGAGGGCGCCGCCGCGCTCGAGGCCGCTGGCCGGGGCGAGACGCCCGCCGCGCCGGTGCAGGAGGGGTGTGTGCGCCCTACGAATTCTGCTCTGGTCTGTCGGGTTCTAGCGGTCGTCGCATCACCCGGGCTGGGGAGTGGCGATGGATCGGTCGTTGGAGGGGTCGCGGGCGGACTTCTTGAGGTTGCTCGATGCGGGGGTGCCGTGGAGGGCCGCGGCGGCTCAGCTGGGCGTGAGTGGTCGGGACGGCTTCGCGTGGGCGCGTGAGATCGGGAAGACCCGCCGGCGGACGGTTGTCACGCCAGCGCTGGCGCAGGTCGTGAGGGACACGTTCGTGGTGGCGGGCACGGCCGCAGCGGCCGCGCGGGCCGCCGGGTTGAGTGCTGATGCGACCCGTCGGATCCTGGTGGCGGGTGGGCTGGTGTCTGCAACGCCACGGGCGAAGAAGAAGACACTGGCGCGGCGACCGGCGATGGTTCCAGCCGTGAGTGACGCGACGATGCCGGACGGTTCGCGGCTGCTGACTCTGCAGGAACGGCTGCAGATTGCGGACGGGCTGAAGGTCGGCTGGTCCCAGCGCAGGATCGCCACGGCCGTCGGCCGGGACCAGTCAGCGGTCAGCCGAGAGGTGAAGACCCACTCCATCGCCGGCTTCTACCTGCCTTATCAGGCTGATGCGGCGGCGGCGGCGCTGCGGTCGCGGCCGAAGCCGTCGAAGCTCGCTACGAACCCGCGGTTGCGGTCGGCGGTGGAGGATGGGCTGCAGCGGCACCTGTCGCCGGAGCAGATCAGTCACCGGCTGCGGGTGGACTTCCCGGACGACGAGAGCATGTGGGTGAGCACCGAGACGATCTACCAGGCGCTCTACTTCCAGACCCGCGGCGGCCTGAAGAAGGAACTCGTGTCGGCGTTGCGGACCGGCCGGGCCCGCCGCAAGCCCCACCGGGACCCGCATCAGCGGAACACGCGGTTCCGCGACCCGATGGTGATGATCAGCGATCGGCCGGCGGAGGTGGAGGACCGGGCCGTCCCCGGCCACTGGGAAGGCGACCTGATCATCGGCGCGGCCAGCGCCTCGGCGATCGGGACCCTGGTCGAACGCGCGACCCGCTACACGATGCTGCTGCACCTCCCGCACGGTCACACCGCCGAGCAGGTCCGCGACGCCCTCATCAGCACCATGCAGACCCTCCCGCAGCACCTGCGCGGGAGCCTGACCTGGGACCAGGGCAGCGAGATGGCCAAGCACCTGCAGTTCACCCTCGCGACCGACATGCAGGTGTTCTTCTGCGACCCCGCGAGCCCCTGGCAACGCGGCACCAACGAGAACACCAACGGCCTGCTGCGCCAGTACTTCCCCAAGAGCACCGACCTGAGCCGCTTCAGCGCTGCCGACCTCGAATACGTCGCCCGAGAACTCAACGGCCGACCCCGCAAGACCCTCAGCTGGGCCACCCCAGCCGAACGCCTCCGTGATCTACTGACCGTCTAAATCACAGGACGTGATGCGACGACCCCTGGAATCCGCCTCTGGTGTGCAGAATTCGTAGGGCGGCGCAGCACCACCCCGCGCCCTGACCGGTTGCGCCGATCGAGCCACGCTCAAGATGGACGATCTGAGGTAGCATGTCCAGTTCGCGGGCGGGATCGCGCGGCGTGGCTCTTTGTGGGCGCATCGGGCGACACGTAGCATCCCCGCCCGTCCGATCATGTGAGGGCCCGAGCAGGGAGTCGTCATGGCCAGCGGCAGTCGCTTGCGCAACGTCTTCTCGCGCAAGGAGAAGGCAGGCGCCGCTGCGCCCGCGCCCGCCCCCGCCAAGACCCCGGCCCCGGCAGCCCCCGTGAAGCCCGCCGCCCCGGCTGCGGCAGCGCAGCCCGCGGCACCGAAGGTCGCGAAGCCGGCCCCCCAGCCCGCCCCCAAGCCCGTGCCGCGCGCTCGCCCGGCCGCAGCCCCCGCGGCCAAGGCCGCTCCCGCGAAGAAGGCGGCCGTCGCCGTGAGTCCCGCACCCGCCAAGAAGGCCGCCCCCGCCACGAAGGCGGCGGCTCCCGCGAAGGCCCCGGCCAAGGCGCCTGCCAAGGCTGCCGCGAAGGCGCCCGCCAAGGCTCCGGCGAAGGCTCCGGCGAAGGCTCCGGCGAAGAAGGCCGCTCCCGCCGCCAAGCCGGCCGCGGCGAAGGCGCCCGCGAAGGCTCCGGCGAAGGCTCCGGCGAAGAAGGCCGCCCCCGTCGCCAAGCCGGCCGCGGCGAAGGCGCCCGCGAATCCGGCCGCCAAGGCTCCGGCGAAGAAGGCTGCACCCGCCGCGAAGCCTGCCGCGAAGGCCGCCGCCAAGCCCGCCGCCAAGCCCGCCGCCAAGCCCGCCGCCAAGCCCGCCGC
>JADMIO010828368.1_pt1 | contig 11192 bp, 10 predicted proteins | sample 8958161 | NCBI WGS metagenome assembly JADMIO01 (sample SAMN16585339, study PRJNA669376) | soil metagenome | isolation source: Crop rotation soil | place: USA: Cullars Rotation, Alabama | collected 2011 | reverse complement strand
CTTTCCCGTCGGTACCGCAGGCCCGGCAATATTGGCTGATTTGTCTCTCTTCTGAACCGCAGGTCGGACAATACATAGCGAGTTATTACGGAACTAGCGCCAACGAAGTTCCCTCATGGACGGGCTTGCCATTTGATCTCTCGAAGGCCTCTGATCTTCTAAGGGCTTTGCCCTCTACAAACCCATGGTTACTGACCACTGCCCACTGACCACTCATCACTGATTCCCGCCGCTAACCGCCGGCAGGATAGTGATCTCGCAATTTTCCGGCAGCGAGGTCTCCAGCAACTGTTTTCGCCTTACGTTCTCGTCATTTAGAAAAATGTTCACGTGCTGACGCAGATTACCCTGTTCGTTTACAACCCGATCACGCAAACCCACATGGCGTTGCCACAGATCGTCGAGCGCTCCGGCCACCGTGGTCGCCTGCGTATCAACCACGATCTGGTGCTGGCCGCCAGTGAAGTCCGTCAGAAATCCGGTGACGTTGAAAGTAACCATCGGTGACTAAGGTAACACGCCGTCAGGCACCATCCACGGATGCATTTCGATTTCGAGCCGCCCGGCTTGCACGGCCGGATCCGTCTCGGCAAGTTGTTTCGCTTCTTCAATCGAAGCAACTTTGAAAACAAAAATGCCGCGCAGATCGCCGTTATCTCCGAACGGCCCCGCAATCACCAGCTTCTTCGTGTCAGCCAACTTGCCGATGTTCGCGAGGTGGGCCTTCTGGATGGCTTCCGTCGCCGGCGTTTTTTCCGCGGTCCATTTAGCGCCGCGCTTTAGAAACCCCAGGTACGCCGTGGTCATTTGAATCGGCGTGTTCGCCTTCTTCATCACGTCCTCTGACCACCACGGATGCATCTCAGCAACGAAGAACCCGGCCTTGACCGCCGGATCGTTTTCCGCCCACTCGCGTGCTTCTTCTGCTGATCTCGCACGGAAGATTAAGACGCCGGCAATCTCGCTGTCGTCAGCAAATGGTCCGGCAATCACAGCCTTGCCAGATGCAATCAGCGATAGAACATTTCCGATGTGTTGCGCCTTAAGATCTTGCGACATGCCGGCGGCGTCGTACTTAGGACCTTTCTTCAAGAGCGCCATGTGAAACTGAATTAGTTTGTGCTCATCGGGCTTTCTTTCCTGCGCCACGACAATGGCACCCATCGCTAAGACGGTGATTGCTAAGATTGCTATCGTAGTTCGTTTCATGAGTTGGTTCCTTGAGCAGGTCGCATGTTATTTGTTTTCTCTTTGTGACCCTTTGTGCCTCTGTGGTGAATTTGTACGGGAAGACAAACCACTGAGACACAGAGACACTGAGGTAACACAGAGTTAGAAACTTAAGACACTACCGAATATTAGTTAACAACTGCTGCCTTCACACAAACCACTGGCGGCAGACTCTCCATGATTGTGTTCCACGATTCACCTGCATCGGCCGAGCCATACAGTTTTCCATTGCGAGTGCCAAAATAGAGTCCTGTTGGTTTCAAGTCATCCGCCGACAGGCCATCGCGCAATATTGTTTCAAGTGCATTCTCCTGCGGCAGGCCGTTCGTTAGTGCGTCCCATGACTCGCCCGCATTCTTAGAACGATAGACGCGCAACTTCCCTTCCGGCGTGCAACGAAACTCATCTGATTCAATGGGCACGATGAAAACACTGTTCGCGTCGTTGGGGTCGATCTCCATGGCGAAGCCGAAGTCGGAGGGTACTCCATGGGCCATGTCAGTCCATGAATCGCCACCGTTTTCGCTCTTGTATAGTCCCCAGTGATTTTGCAGAAACAATCTTTCCGGTTTGTCAGGATGACTCACGATCTTGTGCACACACTGTCCCCACTCCGGATAACGCTGGTCTTCAGGAAGAAACTGCGCGCGCACGCCCTGGTTGCGCGGTTGCCAATTCTTGCCGCCGTCATCGGTGCGATAAACACCGCCGGTTGAAATAGCGATAAAGATCCGCTTGTTGTTCGAAGGATCCGGAAGAATTGTATGCAAGCACAGGCCGCCGCCGCCGGGCATCCATTGTGGCCGATGCGGATGGTTGTATAACCCTTCCACTAACTTCCAACTTTCGCCTGCGTCAGTCGACTTAAACAGTGCAGCAGGTTCAACGCCGCAATACAAAGTGTCGGGCTCGTCGGGATGGCCCGGCACGATCTGCCAGATCTGCTTAACCGCAGAGTCCGATCCTTCGGGAAACTTGACACCGTAAGCCTCAGGCTCGGTCCAGGTTTTGCCAAAGTCCTCTGACGAGCTCAAATACGATCCCCAGTAAGAACTGTTCACCGCGGCCCACAAGCGATGTCGCCCGTTGCGATCGTCGTACGCGAGTGCATAGATCGCCCGCCCGGGAAAGTAAGGGCCGCCGACGTCCCAGTTTTGCCGGTACTTGTCCGACCGCAATATAAATGCACCTTTCATGGTGCCTGTGAGCAAGAGAACGTCACCCGAAGACGCTTGAACATGGTTTGGGGTAGGCATGGGAACACTCCGGAGAAAGATTCAATACACGGTATCGAGCATTATAAATAACCCCGACATCTGCGCAAGACGTCAGTTTGACTTCCAAAAACTCGTAATTTTTCGAGGGTCAGAGCGGCGATCACAAGAATTAAGATTCCATTGAAACTATATAACAAGCATTCGGAAAACTGTGGAGCACTGAAGGGTTTCGGGCGGGAAAGCTGGTCCAATCTTCACGGACAGGTCTCTCTTGCGGCCGATACTCTGCCATTTACCAATTCATGGCCATCGAGATCGCATCACTACCTGAGCCCGCACTCTCAATACGCCGCATCGCATACAGATTTTTTGCGGCCTTCGATCATAACCCGGTCAGCCCAGAACGCTTGGTCTTCCGCACGCTTTCCGGTGTCTTTCTGATCCTGCTGGTAATCGGGGCCGACTCGCTCCTGCGTTCATACAAGTACTATTCGCGAATCGTCGATGCACGCCTGGCGAGTGGTTATCTAACGAGTCGCCCTGGGCTTTACGCAGCTCCGCGGACGATCCGGGCCGGTCAGAGACTGACGCGCGAGAATTTGATCGTTTCGCTTCGGCGTGCCGGATATGTCCGCTCAGCTGGAAGCAACGTGTGGAGTGGGAGTTTTCGTGAAACTGATACCGGTATTGAAGTGCGACCCAGTGCAACTGAAACGCGTTCGCCGATGGTGTCGATCACTTTTGATGCTGACGGAAGAATCGCTCAGCTAGTTGAAGACGGAAACACGGTTGACTCGTTCACACTCGAACCAGAAGTACTCTCCAATGATCCCTCTTCGAAGGCCGGCAAACGTGAGCTGTTGAGATTCGCTGACATTCCACCGCTGGTTGTTCACGCCATCCTGGCAACGGAGGATCGCCGCTTCTTCGAACATTCGGGCATGGACGTGGTGGGAATTACCCGCGCCATTCTGCGAGATGCAGATGAAAACCATCTGGGCCAGGGTGGCTCTACCATCACGCAACAACTAGTCAAGAATACTTATTTAACACCAGAGCGCACGCTGCGCCGCAAATTCGCGGAAGCGATGCTCGCTTATGCTCTGGAAAATCGCCTTTCAAAGGAAGACATCCTTGCGTTGTATTGCAACGAAGTTTATCTCGGGCAACGTGACGCGGTGTCGGTGCGAGGCGTCGAGGAAGCGGCACAAGTTTACTTTGGCAAAGAACTCAAAAACCTTTCATTGGCCGAAGCCGCGACGATCGCCGGAATGATTCAGGGACCAATACGCTTTTCTCCCATCCAGCATGCTGACGCCGCGCAGGAACGACGCAACGTGGTTTTGCATGCAATGGCCCGGGACGGTTGGATCACAACCGAAGAAGCTGCGACAAACTCGGGCTTGCCTGTCTCAGTGGTTCCCAGTTCACATTCTGACAATTCGCTCGCACCTTACTTCGTCGACTACGCAACCCGCTCGTCCACGGCACAATATGATGCTTCTCCGGATGGCCAGCGAATCTACACCACTATCGATCTCGACTTGCAGCAACTCGCCGAACAAGCGTTGCAACGACAACTCGAGCGACTAAAGAATCCAAAATTGCAAGCAGCGCTGGTTGCCTTAGATCCGCACACGGGAAATGTGCTTGCAATGGTTGGCGGACGCGACTACGCGCAGTCACAGTTGAATCGTGCCACCGCCGCTCGTCGTCAACCTGGTTCGACGTTCAAGCCGTTCGTTTACGCAGCAGCGATCGAAGACGGCATGTCGCCGGTACAAACCTTCTCCGACGTGCCGCGGGATTTCGTTTACGACCGCAACAAGATTTATCACCCGGCAAATTTCGGCGGCGGTTATTCAATGCAAGATGTCACAATGCGTACTGCGCTGGTGAAATCGTTGAATGTGGTAACCGTTGACATCGCCTTGCAGACGGGCTTGGCTCGCATCGCGAATCTTGCGGAACAATTTGGCTTACCCAAGCCTGAGCGCTATCCGTCGCTGGCTTTGGGAACGAAAGAAGTAACCCCGCTCGAGTTGGCCGCTGCTTACGCCGCTTTCGTTAATGGCGGAAAAAGAGTTACGCCAAAAGTGGTGCTGAGTGTGGGCGAACCGCCGGCGAACCATGCCAGCGAAGCTAACGAGTCAGATCGTCAAGTTGTCAGCCCCACCACCGCGTACATGATCACGAACATGTTATCGGCGGTAATCGATCATGGCACTGCGCGCTCAGCTCGCGACGCTGTCAGAGGCACAGCGTTGGCTGGTAAGACAGGCACTTCACACGATGGTTGGTTTGTAGGTTATTCACCAAACCTCGTTTGCGCCGTCTGGATTGGTTTCGACGACAATGCCCAGCTCGGTTTGACCGGTGCTGACGCTGCCCTACCGGCGTGGGCTGACTTCATGAAGGCTGCAATCGATCTAAAACCGGAACTTGGCGGCAGAAATTTTGAATGTCCGGAAGGAATTGAATTCGTGGAAATTGATGCTGACAATGGCGCGCGCTCAACCTTGAGTTGTCCCCACCGCGAGTTGATCGCAGTTACGGATCGCCTGGCTCCAAACGTTGAGTGTTTGTTGCATGGCAACCTGCCTGATTCGATTGGAGTGGGCAGCGGTGAAGTCGCGGCGGGAGATAGTGAATCTGAGTCTTTAGTAGTTCAACATACAATCGCGCGTCAGCGAGACCCGGTAAACAACGTCCTGCCATTTCGCACTCGCACAGATGTCGATGCTCAAGGCCGGCGAACGCTGGTCAACGCCATGCGCTAGGCACTCTGTTGGGCTTTGCCCACTGATGTGCAGAAGACGGCTTTGCCCTCCGATGTGAGGAAGTCTTCGACCTTCCGGAAAGAATCGCGCAAACAAAATTGGGGCTACGCCCCCTTTAGCCAGGGCGAAGCCCCAAGAATTTCTTCCGGCCATTTTACGGAAGGTCAAAGACCTTCCTCACATCAGCGGGCAAGCCCGAACTGGCTACGACCTCGCCTAAGTCTTCTCCAAAATCACTTCAGCAATCGCATGCTCGGTTGTGTGCGACAACGAGAGGTGCATCGAGCTTGCGCCGCAGCGCTGGTAAAGTTTTTCTACCTCTCCATGAAGAACTAGATACGGCGCGCCCGAATCGCGCGAAGCAATCTCGACGTCCTGCCAACTAATTCCGCCACGCCACCCTGTCTGCAACGCTTTAAGCATCGCTTCTTTCGCGGCAAAGCGAGCGGCATAATGCTGCGCACTCGCAGCGCCGCGTCCGTCGCAATATGTTCGTTCGGCCGCGGTAAACACACGTTCGCGAAAGCGCGGGGTGCGCGCGAGCGTTTCGCGAATTCGCGCAACTTCGATAATGTCTACACCGATGGCAACAATCATTAGCGAACCCGAATTAGAACAGCGTGGGTTTTACTGGCGCGAGCGTGACGACGTCAAGGTTCTCAGCTGCGCTCCACTTGAAGCCGCGGGCTTCGTCAACGGTTTTTCCACGCGTGGTGGCGGCACCAGCGCAATGCCTGCGGACGCGCTGAACCTTGCTGGTTTTAATGAAGACTCCGCGGAAAACATTCTGGAGAATCGTCGGCGCTTTCTCAAGTTGTTTAAAGGCAAGTGGGCCCTCGCGGGCTGCTGGCAGGTCCACGGAGCGGAGGCCCGGATTGTTAATGACCTCAGCGAAGCGAAACCTGCGGAAGACGCGCGGGGTGATTCAATTTACTGCGATGCGATTGTGAGCAATGCCCGCGGTGTGCTCGCGGGCGTGAAAACGGCCGATTGCGTACCTATTCTCATCGGCGATCCCGCTACTCATTCATTCGCCGCAGTGCATGCAGGCTGGCGCGGCACACTCGCAGAGATTGCTACGCGCACCCTCACGCGAATGACAGAGCAATATGGAACTTCGCCCGCTGAGGTTGTGATTGCGATTGGCCCCGCGGCAGGTTCGTGTTGCTACGAAGTGGGCACCGATGTGATCGAACCATTTCGAAAAAAGTTTCCGCAGCAGGACTTGTTCACTGAAACACGAACGGATCACGCCTGCATCGATCTGCTGAGCTCCAATCGCGCACAACTAATTTCCGCGGGAGTTCAACCTGCGAACATTCACGTCGCGCCACTCTGCACCATGTGTCGTACGGATCTATTTTTCTCTTATCGTCGGGAGAAGAGCGTTCTGGGGAAGGTCGGTCGGCTTATGTCTGTTATCGGTCACGCGAAAGGTAACTAAGGGAACCGGAGGGACGGAATTTTCCATAGATCATTTTCCATTTTTCATTTGGTCATTAGCGATTCTCGATGCCGAAAAATTCTCAGAGAAATCGCTAGTGAATAATCGCTAATGCCATATGAGAAATGGAAAATGATATTTGGAAAATTCCGTCTTCTTACCGATGGCCTTCACTCAACATTCAGCCAAAGTTTCACTTCTCTTGTCTGCGGCGGAAAACAAGTATCGTCGCTACAGCTCTGAAATCGTAGACGCGCTGTCAACTCGGCAGAATTACCGGAGAAACCGCGCGGCACGGTCACATTGAACTTCATCGCCGTCCGGCCTTCGAATACGGAAACCTTACTCTTCGAAAATTTCACTGACCGCAACACCGCACGCGGGTACATACTGGGGCCAACAGTGAGTTCCCGCGGGCCTTCAACCTTTAATTGCGTGGCGATCAAAAATTTTTCCAACGGGCGATTCGAATTCGTGTGAAAGCCTGAGGGCACGTCCATCATGATAGTCCCTGTCGTCGTTTGTCCGCGCCTCACTTTTCCGTTTGACAGTGAACCGGTAACAGAGATGTTTGGCGCTGATTGCGGGCTGGCTGAAACAAATAGGCCCGATGGCAGCAGCAAAAATACGGTGATTACAAGAATTTGAACTGTTCGTCGCATAGTTTCTGTCAGATACGATTGTTGTTTATAGAGTTGCTTCGTGATGTCTTGCTGTGGCGCCGATGTCTTGTGTTACAGCCGCAAGTTGGCCGCAGGCAGCAAAGATATCCCGCCCGCGCGGTTTTCGCACAAACGCATCGACTCCCTTGGCCTCAAGAATTCGTTTGAAACTGTCGACTCTCTTTGCCGGCGAGGGCTGGTAGGGTAACGGATCCGCCGGATTGTGGGGGATCAGATTCACCTTCGCATTCAGTTTGTGCCGGTTTAGCAGATTTGCCAGTTGACGCGCGTGCTCGTCGGAATCGTTCACGCCATCAAGCATCACGTACTCAAATGTAAAACGCTCGCGCGGTTTCAAGGTTTCTTCGAACTCTTTGCAGGCGGCGAGCAGTTCTTCCAGCGGCCACTTCTTGTTTATCGGCATCAACTGGTCGCGCAGTGCATCGGTGGGCGCGGCAAGTGAAATTGCCAGGTTAGGTCGATCCGGAATATTGGCGAGTTCGCGAATCTTGGGCACCACGCCGGCGGTGGATACAGTAATGCGATGGGGCACGATGAACAGTCCCTCGCGATCACCCATGATGCTGGTCGCTTTTAGCAGTGAATCAAAGTTGAGAAATGGTTCGCCTGCACCCATACCCACGAGATTCGTTCCGCGCGGCGTTGGCACGCCCGCGCCGTAGACGTCGGTAAGCACGATGATTATCTGTTCCACAATCTCGCCCGCGGTTAAGGACCTCAACAATCCGAGCTGCGCGGTCAAGCAGAAGGTACATTGCAAGGGACAACCCGACTGCGACGAAAAGCAAATCGTGTCGCGACGCTCCTCCGGAATGAAAACTGTTTCGACCGGCAGATTGTCGTGAGTCTTCATCAGAAAACGGCGTGTGCCGTCAGTCGAAACATATCGTGATTCGACCTTCAGGGTTGACGCTGTTGCCACTTCCTTCAGACGCTCACGGAAGGACTTCGGCAAATCGCTCATCTCCTCGAAGTTGCGCAGACGACGATGGTGGACCGCCGCGAACAGCTGGCGTCCGCGATAGGCCGGTTCGTCCAGGCCAGTGACAAACTCAATCACTTCGTCCCGTGAACTTCCGGCAAGATTCAGGCGATCTGTCATGAGTAATGGATTTTAGCACTCCGGAAGTTGACTCGCATTGTGAGGGCTGATTAGCCGCGAGGTGGTAACGATATAGTCGGTTGACGCAGTAATGAGGTCAGTACGACGTCGTACTGACCTCATCCCCACGAAAGTTTCAATCACTGAAGCGTGAAGTTCGCGGATTGTTTGAGCGATTGACCAGAAACGCGATCGTGCACTCGTACTTCCACTTGATACTCGCCTTTCGCAAGACTATTTGTCGCGAGTAGCCGCGCAAGAATCAGACGGCTCGATGTTTCAGTCACGCCCTTCCAGTCTTCCGCTTGTCGCATAAGTTCCCTGCCGTCCTTCAACAACACATATTCCACGTCAACCGAAGGTCGCAGCGTTGTCTGGTCTATTCCGGAGTTATAGAGCTGCAAGTAAACCCCGACGGGTTGGCCCCGATGATAAACGCCCGCGAGGTTTGGTATGACCTTAGTGTCGCCAATTACAAACTGTGCGGAGCTCGACCCACCCTGAAGTTTTTCCAACTTCGCAGCCAGAATAAGACTCGACGTCGACAGTTTTCCATCCTCATACTTCGGCACCTTAAAACCGAGATGACTAACGCCGGTTGCGCCTGATGCGATGTCTCGCACAAATACATCGAGACGATAGTTTCCCGGTTGCAGAACTGTGACTTTTGAGTAAGCTGACCTGCGATCCAGTGCGTCGTTAAGTTCTGCAGGCATTGCAGTGGTAGTGACAGCATCCTCAAAACTTCCGACACGCTGCTGCGCTACGCCCACGATCCGTCCGTAGATATTCAGACGCGCAGTCAACAAACCGCCGCGATCGGCAAATACAAGGTCCTTGTTTTCCGTTTGGACTGTGAATGCCGTAATCACGCGATCGTCAGCGAGCCTAAAAAAGTCTGCTCGCACCTCGAGGTTGAGTGGCGCATCGTCGATTACGGGCCCGGGTGTTAAGCCGCCGCCCGGAGGTCTGCGCTCAAATTCTGGGGCGCTGTCGAGTTTGGCAAGTAAGGTAATGCGACCAAGAGGTGAGTCTTCCGGGTTCAGGTAGGCACTGTTCGCAGTGGTGTCGACTGACGCATTACCTGGCACATGTGCGAGCGCGTCCTTCTCATTGAAGTCGCGCGCAAAGCGATACTCGCCGCTGCCCGTTGAATCGACAAACTCAATTTCAACTCCGCTGGCCACTCCCGGAAGATGTCGATAGACCCATTTCTCAAACGGATAAGTGGTAGTCGTGCCGCCTCCTTCATTCGCCGGACGCTCGTATCGTCCTCCAGCAGGGTGTGATTCGATTTCGTCAGGTTTTCCCCAGCGCACATAGGTGCGACCGCGATCGGTCATCCAGCCGGGTTTGCCGGAACTGAAGTGTTCGTTTGCATAAGCGATACGTTGATAGTGTTCTTCTCTAAACTCGTTCTCTTCAGTGTCGGGAGAGGGATCGCGATCTTTCCAAAAGATCTGGATGAATTGCTCGCGCTCTTCATTAGTCTTCAGTTTTTCAAACGCACGTCGCTCCGCTGGTGTGATGATGAGTGGGACATCATCTTTCAACCAGCGGTCGTAAGCGTCGTTCTTTTCTTTCTGAACCTTGCGATGACGATCTTCTGGATTTTGCGGCTCCGGCGTCTTACTGGCGCGCCGCTGTTGCTGAGCAAACGCAACCGTCGTCAAACTCAAGATCACGAACGCAAGAACAAGCCGGGTGGTGAGCTTCATGCTGAATGCTCCTTTTGTGCGAAGCGTTGAAGAAAGAATGTTTAGCAAAACAGCGACTCACGCGGTTGCTTGAGTCGCTGTTTAAGTTCAACTACATGGACTGAAGATTTATTGCACTGTGAACTTGGCTGATGGCGAAAGCGCCTGGCCGGACACCCGATCGCGAATGCGAATCGCCAGCTCATACTCGCCGGGCGCTAATTGGCGCGTGTCGATCAGTCGGGCAAGCGTCAGGCGTTGGCCTGAATCACTCATGCCTTTCCAGTCTTCAGCCTGTTTGCCAATTTCCTTGCCGTCTTTCGTCAAGGAATATTCGACATCCACTGAAGGGCGCAGCGTCGTTTGATCGATGCCAGCGTTGTAAACCTGCATGTAAACACCGACCGGATCGCCTCGGCGGTAGACACCGGCGACGTTAGGGATCACTTTGGTGTCGCCTATTACAAACTGGCCGACTGCCGGTTGGTCCTTAAAACTCTCGAGACGTGCCGCCAACACCAGGGTCGAGGTTGAAAGCTTCTGCGGATCATACTTGGGCACCGGTAAGGCGATATGTCGCACACCAGTCGCGCCCGAGGCAACGTCACGCACGATCACGTCAACCTTGTAGGTTCCAGGAGCAAGGGCCACTGCCTTTTGATAAGCCGACTTGCGGTCTTTTGCATCGCTGAGCTCTTGCGCCGTTGCCGTAGTAATCACTGGATCTTCGAAAATTCCTGCGCGACGTCCGGCCACTGACGTGATGCGTCCGAAGATGTTGATGCGTGCTTGCTGCAAGCCGCCAACGTCCTGGAACACGAGGTCCTTGTTATCAACCTGAATCGTAATTGCCGAGATCACACGTTCATCAGACTGGCGGAAAAAGTCAGCTCGCACTTCGAAGTTGAGTGGATTCTCCTCGATGACGCCAGTATTAACTGCCGACGCGAGATCGTTGAACTTAATTTGCGGGGGCCGGCTAAGGTCAGCGATCAGCTGCAGGCGGGCGAATGGACTGTCTTGTTCACGCTGGGGAAAG
>JADMIO011583509.1_pt1 | contig 11193 bp, 9 predicted proteins | sample 8958161 | NCBI WGS metagenome assembly JADMIO01 (sample SAMN16585339, study PRJNA669376) | soil metagenome | isolation source: Crop rotation soil | place: USA: Cullars Rotation, Alabama | collected 2011 | reverse complement strand
ATCGCATAGCCCTTTGCTCCGGCCGGGTTACTAAGGTCTTTACTCATGGACAAGTCTCCATATGGTCACATAACTCATCGACTGAGAAATAATCGGCCCCTACTTTAGGAGAACGATGCGGCCCAATCCAACGAACTTTGAATCAAACTTTAGAATGGTAAAGATCGGACTGTTTTGAAAGGAAGTCAAAAGCAAATTGATTGGAGTTAAGCCAACTTCGGTGAGTTTTGAAGGTCGGAACAAAGGTGCCTACGAGATTCCAAAATCGCTCGGAATGATCGGGGTGTCGAAGATGACAAAGTTCGTGGATGATGACGTATTCAAGGGCCTCGATCGGAGCCGCCACCAGTCTCCAATTCAAGCTGATCACGCCCCTCCCGGAACAACTTCCCCAAAGAGTTTTTTGCGATCGCAAAATTAGTTTTTTCGGCTGGAACCCAGTCCTATCAACCCATTTAGAGAAATAGACAGGCAACACCTCTTCGGCTTTTTTTTTGTAAAAATGCTTAACGTGAGGAGCCAGCCACGGCTGTGGCTCGGTCAAAAAAGAGGGCTGCCATTTTTCCACAGGTATTTCCACACGCAGATCTTGGCCAAGCCTTAATATTCGACCGCGACCGGAGTCTTCTCTCGGGAAAAAAGACAACTTGAGCACCTCCCCCATGAGCGGGAACACCTCGTTCTGAGCATAGGTTTTTGGAGGAAAGCGGCTCTTGAGTCCCTCGTATTTACGAAGTTGACGCCCAATCCATTCTTCGTTTCGGGCGACAAAAACTCGAAGCGCCTCTTCGCGCGCAGAAATTGATGCGCAAAGACAAATTGTTCCATCGGGTTTCACCGACAAACTCATGCCTCTTTTTCGAGGCACTCTAAGAACTCGCGTCGTATATTTCTCACCCTGAAGAATTTCGGGCGAAGAAGGGGTGGGTTCTCGATCCATGAAGGGAGCGTAGCGCTTTCTAAGCGGAAATGCACCTTGCTTAGGCGCCTTGTGGCGGTGGTCAGGCCCCATGCGGCGATGTCCTCTGCGAACCCCGCCAGGTCCGGAAGGAAGCAACGGTACCATTGGCGCGTGCGACATGGGATCACCTGACCCTCCTTTTTTTCTCCTTTTCATTTTGGAGGGAGCTTGTCTTATCAGGTCATTGCGCGAAAATGGCGGCCGAAGTCTTTTGAAGAGTTAGTCGGCCAAGCTCATGTGGCGCAAACATTGTTGAACGCGATGAGGAATAATCGAATTCCTCATGCCTTGCTTTTTACAGGTGCCCGCGGAGTCGGTAAAACATCCTCCGCTCGTATTTTCGCAAAGAGCCTGCGTTGTCCCAATGCGACTGATTGGGTTCCCTGTGGCGTGTGTCGTACCTGTCAGGACATTGCAAACGGCTCGAGCCTTGACGTTATGGAAATCGATGGTGCCAGCAACAACGGTGTCGATGCGATTCGCGAACTACGCGAATCCGTGGCCTACATGCCCTCCACGGGTAAGTATAAAATTTATATCATCGATGAAGTGCACATGTTGTCGACAAGTGCCTTCAATGCCTTGTTAAAAACTCTCGAAGAACCACCTGCTCACGTGATTTTTATTTTCGCAACGACAGAACCGCAAAAGATTCCGGTCACTATCTTATCTCGTTGTCAGCGGTTTGATTTTCGTCGAATCCCAACTCGTCAAATTGCCGAACGTCTTGCGCTTATTTGCAAAGAAGATGGCGTCAAAGCGGAGACTGAGGCTCTTTGGGTCATTGCACGACAAGCCGAAGGGTCTCTTCGAGACAGTCAAAGTTTGCTCGATCAGGCAATCACGTTTTCAGACGGAAATATTCAAATTGATCGCGTGATTGAGATTTTGGGTCTCACTGACCGCCATCTCTTAACGAGCACGCTCGAGTCTTTGGTGGCGCGAGATTCGAAAGCGATTCTCGATATCGCAGAAAAAATGTACCGAGCGGGGTCGGATCCGCGCACATTTGCTCATGATTTGCTCGAAGAGATCCGACATCTCCTTTTGACTAAAATGAACGCAGGGGATGTTTCACAAATCGTGGATTTACCCGATGGAGAAATCGAATTCTTACGAAAACTCGCGGCTCGACTTTCCGAAGAAGATATTCATCTGCTCTTTGATATGGCTTTGAAGGGCGGGGGTGATATTCCTCGTTCTCAGAATCAGCGCATCGTGCTGGAAATGATGTTGCTTCGAATGGCAAGTGCGCCTCGTATCGTGGATCTCATCCGTTGGATAAGTGGTGCAGCACCGACGTCTCAGATACTGAAGGCGCCAGACACCGCGGCCACTTCTACAACAGCGTCTTCTCCTGCGACGTCTGCTCCGACTGCCGCTCCTCCGATGCCTGCAACGTCTTCTGTTTTCGCTTCGGCATCTGCGTCCGCGTCTGTCACGGTCGCTCGGTGGCAGGAGTTCGTTGAAAAACTAAAATCGCTTCAACCGATGTTAGCCGCTAAAATCGAACGTGCTAGTGTGGTGAAGCACGACAAAGGCTCTCTTGTTTTAGGAATTAAAAAGTCTCAGGATTTTATTTTCAAGCAAGTTAATGAGAAGAAGGTCATTGACATGCTTGTTACATATTTAAAAACTTACTGGGGTAAAGACTACGCGGTTTCTTTTCAACTTGTGGAAGATGATGCTGAGGTAGCCGTCCCAGCAACACATGCCCTCAGTGAAAACAAAAAAGCCGAAGAGGCTCAACAGTTAAAGAAGGATATTGAAAATCATCCCCTCATTAAAAAAACTCAGGATATCTTTAAAACACAAATCAAACAGATAAAGGAGCCAACATGAATAAGGGCGGATTCCCAGGCGGAATGCAACAGTTCATGAAGCAAGCCAATCAGTTGCAGAGCCGAATTAAAAAACTTCAAGAGGAGCTCGACGAAAAAACTTATTCAGCGACGAGCGGTGGCGATGCGGTCAAAGTAACAGTCAATGGCAAGAATGAGGTCACCGCCCTCGCAATTACCAAAGAGGTTATGGAGGCCGGCGACACCGAGATGCTCCAAGATTTAATTTTGACAGCGACGAACGATGCCCTCAAGCAGGCTCGTGTCACTCGTGAGACCGAAATGGAAAAAGTGACCGGTGGCATGTCGATGCCAGGATTGTTCTAAACTATGTCATTGAGAATTCCGTCTCTTGATCTTTTGATTCATGAATTGACCCGACTCCCTGGTATCGGAGAAAAGACCGCCCAGAGATTGGCTTATTTCATTTTGAAATCTGGAGATGAGTATTCTAAAAAAATTCAAGCGGCTCTTAAGGCCGTTGTTGAGAATGTCTGTTCGTGCGAACAATGCTTTGCTTACACAGAAGCGTCTTCCTTGTGTGCGATTTGTAACGATGCCTCAAGGGATGGGTCGCTCTTGTGTGTCGTGGAGCAACCCTCTGATATTTTGCGAGTTGAAAACTCGGGCGTCTTTCGCGGCCGTTATCACGTTTTGCACGGAGCGATTTCTCCTCTCGACGGAATTTTGCCAGAAGATCTGAAAATTTCTGAGCTCATTGCCCGTGTCAAATCCGATGATGGCGCTTCTTCACCGGTTAAAGAAGTGATTCTGGCTCTAGATGCAGACCTTGAGGGAGATACAACCGCCCTTTATATTTCGAAACTCCTTCATCCTCATACGAAACTGACGCGAATTGCTCACGGTGTTCCCTTTGGCCAGGATATTGACTATATTGACCAACGCACATTGGGACGCGCTCTCGAAAATCGCGTGGAGATTTAATGTCCTTTATTAATTACAACGCCAAAGAGATTCACTGTAAAATCGTTTTCTACGGTCCCTCACTCGGGGGAAAGACCACAAACATCCAGTGGATTTATCACAAGACATCCGAAGATCAAAAATCCCGACTCATCGAACTCGGCAGCGAAAACGAGAGAACCTTGTTTTTTGATTTCCTTCCTCTCGAGGTGGGCGACATTCGCGGATATAAAACACGGTTTCATTTGTATTCCGTACCGGGCCAAGTGGTTTACGATGCGAGCCGAAAATTGATTTTGAAAGGTCTCGATGGTGTTGTTTTTGTGGCCGACTCCCAAACAGACCGAATGGACGAAAATATTCAGTCTCTGCAAAATCTTGAGACGAATCTGAAACAAGCCGGATTTGAAATGAAACAAATCCCACTCGTCTTTCAATACAACAAGCGCGATCTTCCAGGGGTCTTGAGTTTATCAGAGATGCGCTCGGCTCTGAACCGCGTGAACGCGCCTGACTTTGAAGCGGTCGCGTCTCAAGGCATCGGTGTTTTCGATACCTTGAAAACTGTATCAAAGATGATTATTACCATTCTGAAGGGTGGCGATCTTTAATGACTACGTCGGAGTTGAGCTCCGCATCTGTTTCTTCCGGAAGCGCGTCGATAGAATCCCGCATTTTGAATCTTAAAAAAAAACATAATGCGTTGATTTTGGCGCACTATTATCAAGAAGGCGATATCCAAGATATCGCGGATGAAGTCGGCGACAGTCTCCAGCTGGCGCAAGCCGGGCAAACCAGAACAAATCCTGTCATTTTGTTGGCGGGCGTTGTTTTCATGGCCGAGAGTGTGAAAATTCTTTCGCCCGAAAAAAAGGTGTTGGTTCCTGATCTGGGCGCGGGGTGTAGTCTCGTCACATCCTCTCCATTTGAAAAATGGGTCGCGTGGAGACGACGTTTCCCCGATCATTTAGCCGTGACCTACGTCAATAGCAGTGCCCATGTGAAAGCGGCTTCCGATGTTATTTGCACATCGAGCAATGCCGAGAAAATCATTGCAGCGATCCCAAAAGATCGCGGCATTCTTTTTGGTCCCGACAAACAACTCGGAAAATTCTTATCCAAACAATCAGGCCGCGAAATGAAGTTTTGGGAAGGTGCCTGCGAAGTTCACATTCTCTTTCACGCACGACAACTCTTCGAGTTGAAGCAGCAACATCCAGATGCCATCGTCATCGCGCACCCCGAGTGCGACGATCAAGTTTTGTCTCAATGCCATGTTGTAGGATCCACATCCCGTCTCTTAAAAGAAGTTCAAACCAACCCAGCCAAAAAGTTCATCGTAGCAACCGAAGAAGGCATTTTTCACAAAATGAAAAAGTCCCGCCCCGATGTGACACTCATTCAAGCCCCAACAATCGCAGGCTGCGTATGCAACCAATGCCCCTACATGCGCCTAAACAATCTAGAAAAAATAGAAAAAGCTCTAACGACTCTCTCCCCAGAAATCAAACTCCCACCCCCATTGATTAAAGCCGCCCGAATCTCCCTAGACAGAATGATGAAAATAACAAACGGCGAAAAAGTAACCTGGCCCCCACAATTCGAAGAACCAGTCCTAGGATAACCAACAACCATTCACGTGAATGGCGATTGGCCACCCGACTGAAATCTCTCGTTCGTTCATCTGAGGTTCGGTGGTCCCAGCATTTGAGCATTTTCTAAAGATTTGCTTTCTAAAATTTAAAATTACTTAAATATTCTTTCTGAGGGCCTCTGCGTAGGGAAGCCGCGGTACTCCGCGGCCGAGCCCCTGGAGGGGGCGAGCCGAAGCAGCGAGCGCAGGAAGCGCGTGCCCTCAGAAAGCTTATTTAAGTAATTTTACAATTTAGAAAGCAAATCTTTAGAAAATCCTCGAAGACGGAGCTACCGAGTTCCGAGATCAACGAACGAAAGATTGAAGCCCATTTCGTTGCTAAAATCTCCTCGATCATCCAAATCCCCATACCCCAACTGCCCACTCTCATTCGCGCCCCAACACTTCACTGTCCCCGTTACAAAACTCGCGCACGTGTGGTAGCCGCTCAGTTGAATACTCGAAATCGTCAATCCGTTTTCAAGATCGAGGGATTGAAGTTTAGAGCCCATTTCATCACCTTCATCTCCACGATAATTGGTATCGCCAATGCCCAGTTGCCCTCGATCGTTATAGCCCCAACAAATGACTTCACCCTTTTTTGTGTAGACACAGTTGTGGTGGCGACCCACCGAATACGATTGCACTTCGTGACTTCCTAGATCGACCGGTTTGAGATTGTCTCCCATTTGATTCTCGGCGCTACCGCGGCTGCTCGTGTCTCCCTGCCCGAGTTGTCCTAAATCGTTTCGTCCCCAACATTTGATTTGATTGTTTTCAAGACGCGCACACAAATGTTGTCGCCCGCCTCTGAGTTCGATGGATTTGACATTGGATCCTAAATTTACAAACGGAAGCTGATCTCCCATGGAATTGGGAGTTCCTCCTCGGGACGACACGTCGCCCGAGCCAAGCTGTCCATACTCGTTATCTCCCCAACACTTAATTTTTCCATTATTCAGCAGCGCACACGAAAATCGATCTCCCGCAGTTATCATGACGGCTGACAACCCTGTTCCAAAGTTGAGCGCCGGGAGAGCATCACCCATCTCTGAAGCTTGAGCACCGCGACTGTTTAGATTCTCAAGACCCAGTTGCCCATCCGCATTGTCTCCCCAACATTTTACCCGTGAGTCTTCGAGTAACGCGCAGATATGGTCGAAGCCGATCGCGACATCTTTCACTTTTACATTGGCGCCGAGATTCACGAGTGGAAGATTGTCTCCCATTTGACCCGAGCTATTTCCTTTAGACACGGTCGACCCGATTCCCAATTGCCCATTTGTGTTGTTGCCCCAGCATTTCAGGGCGCCCGTTTGTAGAATCGCGCAGGTATTGACGAGGCCCAGAGCGATTTTTTTCACAGGCGTACTTGAGATGTCAACAGCCGGCAGTGCATCCGACATGTCGGTTGGACTCCCGCCCCTGGAATTCGTGTCGCCGAGACCGAGTTGTCCGTCGTCATTATTTCCCCAGCACTTCACTTTCCCAGAGGATAACAAAGCACACGTATGACCGTTTCCGAGAGCCAGCTGCATCACTCGCGGCAGAGAGTCCGCATAGTCTTCTTCGTTTGCCGCTCTACTTTTTGAAGAACATAGCGACACGACAACTGCGACGAAAAGAATTCCCAATGCGATCCAAGATTTTGATTTCATTCTTCCTCTTTCTTCAATTCCCTCACCCGATAATACCTCGCGTCCCGCAAAAGGTACCGGGTACCTAATCCTTTTCGGAGCCGATCCAATCTGTCCATGTTGGAGTCACTTCTCCTGGGCTGGCGAATATTCCTGGGTGGCCGTTGGCGCGTCTCAAGGGATATGAAATGAGAGGAGAAAGTGTTGGAAATAGGGAGTCCGCTCTCGCGAGTGAAGAACCGCACAGTCGATCGAGTGTTCCGCTCATATCAAAGTTTTTTACTGCTAACGGTATACCCTTTTCTTTATCGGGGCCACCCGCGTGGCAGGCGAAACAATTTCGATCGACCATCGCGGAGTAAACATTTTTTTCGAATACGTCTTGATGAAGACATTTTTTAGGACCCACGAGACTTAACTCATCAAACGCGAGCGCAACCCGATCGGCATTTGATTTTTCTTCGATTAAAATCTGATGAGCTCCTGAGATCACAGGAGATTCGTTTCGACCAATAGTGCGTTCAATCCAAGAATAAGAGTCGGCTTTCGCGACCAAATTTCCATTCTGAACAAATCTCAGTGCTCGAAAGTAGAGATTCGAACCTCCGGCCATTAAACGAGGACGTCCGAAACGAAAAGATCCTTCTTGACCGTTTGCAGGCTCAGTAAATCGCTCTACTTCGACTTCTAGAAAATTATTTGCAAGAGATGGATTCACCGTGCCGAGGTCCCACTTCATCGTTTGATGTTGGCCCTTCGCCAAATTCTTAGGCATTTCTAATTCTTCGGTTCTATTTTTCGCCGTCGATGGACACTGACTCTCGCCTCCACTCCACCAATTTTGAATTTCGGCTGTGACACGATTAAAATCAACGCCGCAATCCACTCCGTAAGACTTGCAATGTTGATTGCCGCCTTTTTTTACTAAGTAGGATTGGGGAATATTTTGAAACCGAACATAGTTGATCAGTCGAGCATAAGACGCGTTGATATCGGCTACAGCAAAGGTGGGGCCAGGCCCTGTTTCATGGCACGCGATACATTGGCTTCGCACCATTTTATAAACAGACGTTTCAAACGCTTTGATTCCTAGGTCACATTGAAGTGGGGCCGGCGAACTCTCAGAAACAAGATTGGCTTGAATCTGTTCGACACTCTTAGGGGTATCTCTGAAACTCTGTGAGTTTTCAATCGTGGGGCTGCAGCTCCACATAACAAGAGCACTGCTGATCAGCATCGCGTGAAACTTCATGACCTCTCCTAGGCGCGAAAATGTAAAATCGAATCTCGTTGGGTCGGTGTAAAAACTCCAGACGCGATTTCATCAAACAAATCCATCTTGCCGCACGCACTGAGGTAGTCGGCCAAAACAGCATATCCCACTTTAATCGTGTCATTGCCGATGACCGTGTCTAAGTCCACGCTTTGACCATCGGTGTAGGATCCGACTTGCGATCGAATCAATTCAGGCTCTTTATTCGGATTGTAGAATCCTGTAACCGTGAGACTCTTATCTCCGGCATCACCGGACCAGATGCGGGTTCCGGGACTCGCGACAACACTTCCGTCTGTCAAAATTTGAAAAAAGAGCGGCTTTTGAAGTTGGTACGCCGACTCGACCGCACGGCCGATGGTTTGACCGATTTCGAGATCTTTCTGATCTCCTGTCGTTGAAGTACTATCATGATAATCACAGCCACCGATTGTGAGAACACCCGGCCCCGAGTTTCCTTGAAGAACATTGAGCACAATCCCCGCTGCGATCGCCGTGTTATCCGAGGGACTTGTGCCGGTTGTAATATTATAGATCGTTGAGATCTTCGCGTGCGCTCGTGGATCTAATCCTTGGACAGAATTTGCAAAGTTCACATTCTGCTTGTACGCACAGCCCGAAAGATCAGAGAGAATTTTACCAGAGGGCTGAGCCATGTACTTGGCGGCCTGACGCTCACTCAAGGTTTGCATTCGACTCGCGACGATGTTCAAAATTTTTGAAGAGAACTTAGAAAGATCCGGACCAAAGCTGACCGAATCTAAAATGTCGACTAATGAACTCACATAAAGTGGTTTTGTTCCCGGAACATCGACAATCATTTGAGAGGTGCCGCCAGAGTCAGACTCCTGAGATCCTAAACCGGTTTGAATAAATGCTCCCCGATAGCCCGCGCGTGTGACCATTGAAAGAGCCGAAATTTTATTTGAAAATGTATCGTCTCTCGAGAAATTACAGATTGTGCCCATTCGCAAATTTTTTCGGGCCGCAGCACTCGCTGTTTGATTTATTCCAGCCAAGATTTGACTGACATTTGCGGCCATCGGAGCACCGAATTGACGATCGAGACCCGTCGATCGCGGATTCCAACCCAACGTATCGTAAGATCGCAAAAGATCCTCGGAGCCTCCGGATTTACCAACCAAAAAATTTCCTGGCAAACTGGCTCCGCCAGCCAAATCAAAAACAAGAAACGGGATGAGACCTGCGACAGGTCCGCCGCTGGAACATGTGTCTCCTCGTGCCTCTTGTGCACCTAACACTAAGTTGAGGACTGTCGGAGCGACGATCGCCCCAGAAAATCCAATCAACCCTTGCGACAGAAATTCCCGGCGCGTTTTTGGTTTTCCATGAAGTGGCACTCGATTTTTTTTTGAATCCTTAACCATTGCATCCTCTATTCGAAAATAAGAGAGTCGAGACTTCCCGCCATCGTCGTACATGTCAGTGTGAGCGCTTGCTTTAAATCTAAGGGAGTATTGGTCATCTCTTTCAATACCAACGCGAATGTGTCTTGCAGATCGTTCATTTCATCTGTCGTCATGGATCGATGCCAGAAAAGTTTTCCATACATTTCAAGAACGGTTTGTCGCTGGGCTTGAGTGAGATTACTCGGGCCCTTTGTAAAATCCACAGAGCCATGAGCGATCCGATTTTTCGAATTGAGCAACGATTCGTTATCAATAAATTTTTTGCAAAACTGGCCCGATAGAACAGTCAAACTCAACGCCATAGACGAAGAAAATTCACCCGCCTTGCCGTCTTTTGGAAAGCGCGTTTTTGTCGATTGAAAGTATTGGTCAATTCCACCGGCTGGATTAACACCGGTCGCCTGAATGAGACCTTCGTAAATCTGTCGCCATTGGTTGAGAGTCACATCCCTCTTGAGTGTCGTTTCATCACCAAGACACTTTGGATGCGAGGCTGCTGTGGCAAACAGATCTCTTAAACTATACTTGTTTTTTTCAAATCCCGTCGCGAGCTCGTCGATAAACGCGGGATCTTCTTGGGTCGGGCGGCAGACCTCTTTGACAACTCGCTTCGCCATGCATGTTCGAAACGCCACTGAGTTAGCAACCATTTGACCAAAATCCTTTAAACCATGGCCCTGCTGAGGTCCCGTCCATCCAAAAGACTGATTGTGGTTTTGGTTGACCAAACTAATCCAGCTATCATCGATCGTGACGTATCCATCTGGATAAACGAAACCATTCTTGTTCATTTTAGCTGCGACAGTTCGGTTACCCAAAAAGACTAACCGACTGCCAAGAAAATCATATCGAGCGAACGCACCTGCAACAGAGTCCATCGGGCCGTGACAGGCACGACACGTTGTCTGATAAACAGCAGCGTTGCCACCAGGCTGTCGATCGACATCGCGATGAACGAAAAAGTCAGGAACGCCACCGTCTTTCCATTGGCTAATGGGCGTGCAAAGAAACTCACGAAACGTGAATTCCACCGCTCTTCGATTTGTTCCTGCCTCGTAGTGAGCGGCGGCCCAGGCGCGACTAGTGAACACGCCTGCTGCGTCTGTCAATTTTGGATCTGCTGGCTCAATCCGTTTCAAATTCGAAACACTCGAACGGCCTAGATCACTTGCTTTGTAGTGTTCGTTCGAATCGGGTGAATAGCTCGGTGACGTCGAATTGTATTCATATCTGTAATTTCCTGACAAAAGTTCGCGCGCATCGCGATCATCTTTAACCACTCCCAATACCATCGCCTGGAAATCATTGAAGTCCGACATATTGGACTCTTCACGATTTGACATTGGAGCCGACCAATTTTTTAACGTCACATTGTAAAAGCCGGCTTCTTTTGTTGCGAGAAGAGCCGCTTCTTTGGCTTTTCCGGCCTGAATCAATTTCGCCATCTCTCCAATGGTCGCATTGGTTTCAAGAACAGAGACTCCTGAAACTTTT
>JADMIO010828367.1_pt1 | contig 11193 bp, 11 predicted proteins | sample 8958161 | NCBI WGS metagenome assembly JADMIO01 (sample SAMN16585339, study PRJNA669376) | soil metagenome | isolation source: Crop rotation soil | place: USA: Cullars Rotation, Alabama | collected 2011 | reverse complement strand
CGCCCTCCAGCCGCAGGTGCTCCAGGATCTGGCGCAGGATCTGCTCGCTGGCGTCCAGCGCCCAGCGCAGCCGCTCGTTGGCCGCGCGCCGCTGGGCCGGCGCCTTGCTGCGCTGCGCCTGGTCGAAGAACAGCCGCGCCGCCTGCAGCGGCTGGCCCAGGTCGTGGCTGGCCGAGGTCAGGAAGCGGGTCTTGGCGTCGCGCTCGGCGGCCACCTGCGCCAGCGCCGCCTCGGCCGCCTGCCGCGCCGCCAGCATGCGCTCGATCGAGCGTTCCAGCGCCCGCGCCATGCCACGCGTGACCAGCGCCCAGGAGACCAGGAACACGATCATCAGGCCCGACCAGCGCTCCCAGTAGACGGCGTAGTAGACCGCCGAGCTCATGAGCAGGATGACCGGCGCGTAGGCGATCGGCTGGCGGGTGGCGCGCCGTTGGCCGATGCCCATCACCTCGCTGGTGACGGTCGCGCAGTGGTAGAGCACCGTGGCCATGCGCAGGCCGGTGTCCGCATAGGGCATGCAGAGCCAGAAGCCGCCGATCAGGGCGGCGTTGACCATCCAGATGATCGCTTGGCCCTGGCGCTCCCACGGATGCTCGCCGCGGCCCGCCGCCGCATCGGGGCGCAGCCGCAGTAGGAGCAGGCCGCCCCAGCCGGCGACCAGCGCGCCCAGCAGGCCGAGCGCCGCCCAGACCCGCCACGGCGGCAGGCCGGGCAGCTCGTGCAGCAGGTAGAGCGACGAGGCGATGATCACCGCCATCGCCGCCAGCTGGATGGGCGCCTCTCGGCGCATGGCCCGAACCTTCCCCCCCGGGTGAGCCCCAATCATCGCGCGCGGCGCGAACCGCGCAAGCCGGCTAGGCCATCAGGCTAGGCCATGCGGCGAATGGGAGGCGGCCGGGGCCGGGCGCTAGGCTTGCCGTGGTTGGGCATTCGGGCTGTCAGGACGCGTCTTGCGCCTGGCCATTTCCTGGGAGGCGTAAGATGCAACTGCGATCGATGGCGGGCCTGGTGGCCCTTGGCGCAATCGGCCTGGCCGCGCCGGCGGCCAGCGCGCAGGTCATGTTCCCGCCGCCCGGCTCGAACAGCTTCATCGAGCTCTTCGAGATCGACTCCGGCCAGCACCTCTGCCACCCGGTCTGCACGTTCGCGAGCAGCACCGGCCAGTCGGTGTCGATCCCCGACCTGTCGCTGTCGTCGACGCCGTTCTTCATGAACGCGACGGGCAGCGTCACGCCGACCGCGATCCACTCCTCCGTCGCGAGCAACGTCGGCGTCGAGTTCGACCTGGCGACCAACGACACCTACACCGTGCACGGCGGCAGCGGCCCCTTCGCCATCACCGCCCACCTGGACGCTTCCGGCACGACCAGCACCATACAGACAGGGTCGCTGTTCATCGACTTCGTCCCCAACATCACCGTCAGGATCGGCCAGCTGGACATCGACCCGTCGGCGGGCGAACCGATCGTCTTCGCGTTCGACTCCGGCGCGGCGCACACGACCGTGGCGCCGAACATCATCGGCAGTTCGTTCGGGAGCGAGCCGATCAGCGCCTCGGCCAGTTACACGCGCATGGTCAACCCGGGCGACGTGTTCGACATGGCCTACGAGCTCAACACTCAGTTCGCCGAGGGCGCGGTCGACCTCAGTCACACGGCCACCATCAGCTTCGATCTGCCCGACGGCGTCTGGCTGACCTCGTCGGGCGGGGCCACGTTCGGCGACGTCCCCACCGCTGGCGTCCCCGAGCCGGCGTCGTGGGCGCTGATGATCGGCGGCTTTGCCCTGGCCGGCGCGGGCCTGCGCGCCCGGCGCACGCTGATCGCCCGGCCCTGACCGCTTCCTTCAAGTCTGCAGCTCAAGCGCGAGTCTCACCATGACCAGACCCTTCGTATCTTCCCTGCTCGGCCTGCTGGCGTCCGCGGCGCTCGCTGCGCCCGCCGTCGCGGCCGACCACTTCCTCGCCGATGCTTCCGTCCAGGACTTCGACAACGGCTGCGGCAACCTGGGCCCCGCCAACCAGGGCGCGAGCGCGGTCAGCGCCGGCTTCGCCTGCGGGTCCGGCCAGGCTTCGGCGGTCTCCACGCCCGGCCACGTCGGCGTCGGCCTGCACGTCTCGGGCAACGCCATCGTCAACGCGACCGCGGAGTACACGACCGAGGTGACCTTCCTCCCGACGAACGGTCAGGAGCTCGGCGATCTCATCCCCATACAGCTGAACGCCGCGTTCGGCGGCGCGATGGGGGTCGGCGGCTCCGCCGATACCGGCTACGACGTCATCATCGACATCGCCCACGTCGACTTCCTGCGCTCCACCAGCATCGACACCGGCGCCCTGCCCAGCCACGGCGTGATGACGCTGGGGTTCTCCTCCGGCGGCGAGGTCGACAACCAGCTGTCGGCCTTCATGGGCGGCGTCCTGACCACCGGCCAGGTGATGGTCCAGACGGGCCAGCCGGTGGGCGTCACGCTGCACCTCTTCGCAGGCGGTTTCGGCAATCCCGGCAGCCTGAACGATCTGTTCCTCAACAGCCTCGACTTCGTGCGCGGCCAGGACGTCTTCGCCTTGCCCGACGGCTACACAGCCGAGGACCCGAGCGCCTTCATCTTCGACAACCGCTACCTGCCCCCCGGGGGCGCGCCAGAACCGACGGCGTGGGCGCTGATGATCGCCGGCTTCGGCCTGGCCGGCGCGTCGCTGCGCCTCCGGCGAAGCCTTTCTTCGACCCCCAGCCGCACCGGAGCCTCCCATTGACCGGAACTCTTGGCCGTCTGGCGCTGGGCCTGCTGGCCTGCTGCGCACTGTCCGCGCCGGCTTTCGCGGCGGACAACTTCTTCACCCAGGCCGACGTGCAGGACTTCGCCAGCGGCTGCGGAGCCTTCACGGGGTCGGGAAACGTTTCCCACCCTTCGAGTTCCGGATTCGCCTGCCCGCATGGCCAGGCCGGATCAATCGCGACGATCGGTCACGTCGGCGTGGCCGGCAGCGTCGGCGGACTGGCGACCATCGACGCGACCGCCATCTATTCCACCCAGGTGACGTTCCTGCCGCTGAACGGCCAGCAGGACACCGAAATCCCGATCCAGCTCAACCTCGCCTTCGGCGGGTCCATGGCGATCACCGACCCCGGGGAGGCCCGCTACAGCGCCATCGTCGACATCGAGCACGTCGACTTCGTCCGCGAGACCACCCTCCTTTCGGGCTCCGATCCCACGCACTCGGCCTTGTCCCTGGACTTCTCCAGCGGCGGCGAGGTCGACAATCCAGATATCGCCTTCGTCGGCGGGGTCCTGACGACCGGACCGGTGATGGCCGGCGTGGGCGTCCCGACGAACATCAGCATCTTCCTGAGTTTCTTCGGGCAGGGCCCGGGCGGGATGGACGCGCTGTTCGAGAACAGTCTGGATTTCGTGCGCGGCCGCGACCTCTTCACCCTGCCTGAGGGCTTCACCGCGGAGGACCCCGACGCGTTCATTTTCGACAACCGCTTCCTGCCGCCCGGCGGCGCGCCGGAGCCGGCGGCTTGGGCGCTGGCGATCGCCGGCTTCGGCCTCGCCGGCGCGAGCCTGCGGCGACGCCGCGCCTTCGCCTGAAGCGAAAAGGGCCGCCCTCACGGGCGGCCCTCGACGTCTGGGAAAGCGTTGACCCTACTCGGCCGCTTCCTTCGGCGCGTAGCCGAGGACGGCCTTGGTCTCCAGGAACTCGTGGAAGGCGAAGTCGCCCCACTCGCGCCCGTTGCCGCTCATCTTGTAGCCGCCGAACGGCGCCATCAGGTCGCCGCCGCCGCCGTTGATCGACACCTGCCCCGCGCGCAGCCTGGCGGCCACCTCGCGGGCCTTCTTCAGGTCGCCGGACTGCACGTAGGCGGCCAGGCCGTACTCGGTGTCGTTGCCGATATCGATGGCCTGCTCGAGGCTGTCGTAGCCCAGGATCGACAGCACCGGCCCGAAGATCTCCTCGCGCGCGATCTTCATGTCGTTGGTGACGTTGGCGAACACCGTGGGCTTCACGTAGTAGCCCTTGTCCAGGCCCTCCGGACGGCCCACGCCGCCGATCACCAGCGTCGCGCCCTCGTCGATGCCCGACTGGATCAGCTTCTGGATCTTGTCGAACTGCACCTTGGAGACCACCGGCCCCAGCTGGCTGTTGCCGTTCGGGTCGCCGACGGTCACGGCGGACGCCGCCTCGCGCGCCACGGTGATCGCCTCGTCCATCCGCTTCTTCGGCACGAGCATCCGCGAGGGCGCGTTACAGGACTGGCCGGAGTTGGGCATCATCGCCGCCACGCCGCGGCCCACCCCCTTCGCGAACGCGTCGTCGTCGAGGACGATGTTCGGGCTCTTGCCGCCCAGCTCCTGGGCCACGCGCTTGCAGGTCGGCGCAGCGGCCTTGGCCACCTCGATCCCCGCCCGCGTCGAGCCGGTGAACGAGACCATGTCCACGTCCGGGTGGCTGGACATCGCCGCGCCCACGTCCGGGCCGGTGCCCTGCACCATGTTGAAGACGCCCTTCGGCACGCCGGCGGCATGCATGATCTCGGCGAAGATCTGGCCGGAGAACGGCGCCACTTCCGACGGCTTCAGCACCATGGTGCAGCCGGTGGCGATGGCCGGGGCGACCTTGCAGACGATCTGGTTCAGCGGCCAGTTCCACGGCGTGATGAAGGCGCAAACGCCGATCGGCTCCTTGACGATCATCGTCGGGCCGCGGTCTTCCTCGAACTTGAAGGTCTTCAGCACCTCGATGGCCGTCGACAGGTGGCCCATGCCGATCGGCACCTGGGCGCGCTGCGCCAGGCTGGCCGGCGCGCCCATCTCCTCGGTCACCGCCGTCGCCAGGTCGCCGAAGCGCTTCTGGTATTCGGCGAGGATCCGGCCCAGGACCTCGATGCGCTCTTCGCGGCTGGTGCGCGACCAGCTGGGGAAGGCCTTCTTCGCCGCCTTGACCGCCTTGTCGACGTCCTTCGCCGAGCCCACCGCGATCTTGCCGGCGACTTCCTCGGTGGCCGGGTTCTCGACATCGAGGGTCTTCAGCTCGACGGGGTCCACCCACTCGCCGTCGATGTAGAACTTGAGGTACTCGCGCATGGACGTCCTCCGCGGATCTTCGGGGTCTGTTGTCGGTCGCCGGGCGGCGGCCCCCGCCCGGCTTCGCGCCTTATCTTAGTGATCGGCGGTAAGCGGGGAAGCCAGATTCCCTAGTGACGTTGCGTAATCCCGTTTCCAGGGGAAGGCTTGCCCCACCGGCCACGCCCCGATAAAGCCCCGCCCAGGAGTCCTTCGGAGCGCCCCATGGCCGGCATCTACGTGATCGTCGCCTTCATCGTCGTCGTCGCGGTGCTGAACCGGCTCGAGTTCGGCCGCTTCGACTGAGCCTGAGGAGCGCGCCCGGCCATGGCTGAACGTGGCGCGGCGCTGATCACCGGCGGCGCAAGGCGTATCGGGCGCGCCCTGGTCGGGGCCTGCGCCGACGCCGGCTACGATGTCGCCATCCACGTCCGCGCCGTCGACGAGGACGCCGAGGCCGCCGCCGCCGACGTGCGCCGCCGCGGCCGCAAGGCCGCCCTCCACGCCTGCGACCTGCGCAAGGAAGCCGCCACCGTCGCCCTGGTCGGCGAAGCGGAGAGCGAGCTCGGCCCGGTCACCCTGCTGGTCAACTGCGCCAGCGTCTTCGAGGAGGACGCGTTCAGCGACTTCAACCGCGCCTCGTGGGACCTCCATATGGAGACCAACCTGCGCGCGCCGCTGGTGCTGGCCCAGGCGTTCGCGCGGCGCCTGCCGGCCGGCCGCGAGGGCCAGATCGTCAACATCCTCGACCAGCGGGTGATCAACCCGCGGCCGGACTTCTTCTCCTACTCGCTGTCGAAGTCCGCGCTCTGGGCGGCGACCCAGATGCTGGCCCAGGCGCTGGCGCCCCGCGTCCGCGTCAACGGCATCGGCCCGGGCCCGACGCTGGCCAACAGCCACCAGGACGCCGCCGCCTTCGCGGCCGAGGCCGCCGCCACCCTGCTCGGCCACCCCGTCGACCCCGCCGAGATCGCCGCCGCGCTGCGTTACCTGATCGACGCGCCCTCGGTCACCGGCCAGCTGATCGCCGTCGACGCCGGCCAGCACCTTTCCGGGCGCGGCGCATGAGCGGGCCGCGCACCGCCATGACCAAGGTCTTCGTCACCGGCCTGAAGGTGCAGGCGCAGATCGGCGTCTACCGCCACGAGATCGGCCGCGTGCAGCCGCTGATCCTCGACGTCGAGCTCGACGTGCCCACCGCCGGCGCCGGGCGGCTCTCCGAGACGCTGAACTACGAGACCATCCTCAGAGCCGCCCAGGCGATCGCCGCCGGCGGCCACATCGAGCTCGTCGAGACCTTCGCCGAGCGCCTGGCCCAGGCCTGCCTGGCCGACCCCCGGGTCACCCAGGCCCGCGTCCGCGTCGAAAAACCCCTCGCCCTGGCCCCCGACGCCGTCGCCGCCGGCGTCGAGCTCACAGTCGTACGCGAGTAACGCTCCTCTCTTTCGCGCAGCGAAGGGAGAGGCTGGGTGAGGGCGGCGCCGGGCGAGGGACACGTCAGCGTTGGCTCAAGGGCCCTCGACACGACGGCCGTCGCGAGCAAGCGCTGCGCCGCCCTCTCCCGACCTCTCCCTCTCTCGCTACGCTCGGGGGAGAGGAGCAGTCACGGTCGACTAGATTACGAAACCTTATCTGGCGTCCGAACGCCGTTCGGGCATGATCGCGGCGACATTCGAGGAGACGACTGCGATGACCTATGGCGCGGGTTACCCCGCCACCGAAGACCGCGCGATGCCGGCGGTGGTCTACGCCCTCTACATCCTGGGCCTGTTCCACGGCCTGACGCTGTTCGTGGGCCTGATCCTGGCCTACGTGATGCGCTCCGGCGCCGGACCGGTGATGGCCAGCCACTACGCCTACCAGATCCGCACCTTCTGGGTGTCGCTGATCCTGTTCGTGGTCGGCTGCGGCCTGGTGCTCGTCGGCGCGCCCCTCAGCATCGTCCTGATCGGCATCCCGATCATGTTCTTGGGCGGGGCGGTCTGCTTCGTCGCCTGGCTGTGGGCGATGATCCGCTGCATCGTCGGCGCCGTGCGCCTGGCCGACGGCCAGCCGATCGCCCGGCCCTACGCCTACGGGATCTAACTTCCTTTCCCGCGCAGCGGGAAAGGAAGTTAGGCCGCCACCAGCTCGCGGCGCACCATCTTGGCGTAGTCGTCCATCAGGCTGAGCGAGATGTTGCCCGGCCGGAATCTGTACTCGCCGATCTCGGCCACCGGCGTCACCTCCGCCGCGGTGCCGGTGACGAAGCACTCGGAGAAGCCGGCCAGCTCCTCGGGCCGGATGTGGCGTTCGACCACCTCGAAGCCCTTCGAGCGCGCCAGCCGGATCACCGACTGCCGCGTGATCCCGTCCAGGAAGCAGTCGGGCGTCGGCGTATGGATCGCCCCGTCGGCCACGAAGAACACGTTCGAGCCGGTGCTCTCGGCGATGTAGCCGCGGTAGTCGAGCATCATCGCGTCGGCGAACCCGGCCTTCTCGGCCAGGTGCTTGGAGATGGTGCAGATCATGTAGAGGCCGGTGGCCTTGGCGTGCACTGGCTCGGTCTCAGGCGACGGGCGCTTGTACTTGGCCCAGGTCATCCGGATGCCCTTGGCCTTCTCCGCGGGCGAGAAGTAGCTCGGCCAGTCCCAGCAGGCGATCGCCACGTGGATCGTGGTGTTCTGCGCCGAGACCCCGATCATCTCCGTCCCGCGCCAGGCGATCGGGCGCAGATATGCGTCCGTCAGCCCGTTCTTGGCGCAGGTGTCCTTGCAGGCCTGATCGATCTGGGCCACCGTGAAGGGGATCGCGAAGTCCAGGATCTCCGCGGACTTGAACAGACGCTCGGTATGCGCCGTCAGCTCCCAGATCTCCCCGCCATACATCCGCTCTCCCTCGAACACGGCCGAGGCATAGTGCAGGCCGTGCGTCAGTACGTGCACCTTCGCCTCGCGCCAGGGCGTGAACTGGCCGTCCAGCCAGATCCATCCGTCGCGGTCGTCGAAGGGAACGAGAGACATGAGGGGGCGACCTCCTTTCGAAAGCATCTCCTAGACCCCACCGACTTGGGGTCCGTCAAACAAAATGGCTACGCCTGCCACCGCGATCCCCTTTCTAGCAGGTATGGAGGGAGGTTCCGGTGAGCCCGGGGGTTCGCGGCCGCCACCTGCTGGTCGTCGACGACGACGACCGCATCCGCGACCTGCTGAAGGAGTACCTCGCGCGCGCCGGTTTCCGGGTCACCGCGGCGGCCGGCGGCGCGCCGGCGCGGCGGCTGATGGAGAGCCTGGATTTCGACCTCGCGGTCTTCGACGTGATGATGCCCGGCGAGGACGGCTTCTCGCTCACCCGCTGGCTGCGCGAGCAGAAAGGCCCGGCCGGGCGCACGCCGGTCCTGATGCTGACCGCCATGGGCGAGGCGGCCAGCCGCATCGAGGGCCTGCGCCACGGCGCCGACGACTACCTGGCCAAACCCTTCGAGCCCGAGGAGCTCTTGCTGCGCATCGAGGCCATCCTGCGGCGCGCCCAGGACCGGCCGAGCGCCGACGGGCCGATCTCGATGGGGGAATGCAGCTTCGACCCCGACCGCGGCGAGCTCGTCAGCAAGGGCGAGGTGGTGCGCCTGACCGAGGCCGAGGTCGCCCTGCTGCGCCATCTCGCCCGCACCCCGCACGAGGCCGTTGAGCGCCTGGAGCTGGCCCGCGGCACGGTCGACCCCTCCGGCCGCGCCGTCGACGTCCAGGTCACCCGCCTGCGCCGCAAGATCGAGGCCGATCCGAAGCAACCGCGCTACCTGCAGACCGTGCGCGGCATCGGCTACCGCCTCGCCCCGGACTGAGATGGCCCGCCGACCCCGCGTGATCGGCCGCTGGATCAAGCGGCAGATGCCGAAGACGCTCTTCGGCCGCTCGCTGCTGATCATCGTGCTGCCGGTGGCGATCATGCAGATCGCCGTCACCTACGTGTTCTTCGACGCCCACTGGCAGACGGTGACCGCCCGCCTCTCCGAGGGCCTGGCCGGCGACATCGCCTGGGCCGTGGAGAGCTACCAGGACGACCCCACGCCCGCGACCTTCGCCCGCATCTCCCGGCGCGCCGAGCAGTCGATGGGGCTGTCGGTCGCCTTCCAGCCGGGCCGCCAACTGCCGGCGCGCACCCACTACGCCCTCTTCGCCCCCATCGACCGCTCGATCCAGGAGGCGCTGTCCAGCCGGCTCGACCAGCCCTTCTGGTTCGACACCACCCGCTACCAGCAGTACGTCGACGTCCGCGTCGCGGTGACCGGCGGTGTCATGCGCGTGCTGGCGCCGCGCGACCGCGCCTTCGCCACCCAGGGCTCGATCTTCGTGCTCTGGATGACCGTGGCCACGGTGCTGCTCACCGCCATCGCCATCCTCTTCATCAGGAACCAGGTGCGCGCCATCGAGCGGCTGGCCAATGCGGCCGAGACCTTCGGTCGTGGCGGCGAGGTGGCCCATTTCAAGCCGCATGGCGCCAAGGAGGTCCGCCGCGCCGCCTGGGCCTTCCTCGACATGAAGGACCGCATCCAGCGCCACATCGAGCAGCGCACCACCCTGCTGGCCAGCGTCAGCCACGACCTGCGCACCCCACTCACCCGCCTGAAGCTGGCGCTGGCGCTGGCCGAGCCCTCCAAGCGCAACGCGGCGATGAAGCGCGACCTCGCCGAAATGGAGCACATGATCGACGAGTACCTGGCCTTCGCCCGCGGCGAGGGCGGCGAGGCCGTCGAGACCGTCGTGCTGCACGACCTCATCGCCGAGGTCAGCGAGGGCGCCACACGCGCCGGCGCGAAGGTCGCGATCGCCGTCGACCCGGCGCTCAGCGCCAAGGTGCGGCCCAATGCGCTGAAGCGCGCGCTCTCCAACCTCGTCATGAACGCCGCCGTGCACGGCGAGAAGATCGAGATCGCCGCGCGCGTGCGCCCGGCCGGCGGCGTCGAGATCGTCGTCGACGACGACGGCCCCGGAATCCCGGAAGAGCAGTACGAGGAAGCCTTCAAGGCCTTCGGCCGCCTCGACGAGGCGCGCAACCAGAACGCCAAGGGCGTCGGCCTCGGCCTCGCCATCGCCCGCGACGTCGCCCGCGGCCACGGCGGCGACATCACGCTCTCGAAATCCCCGCTCGGCGGCCTAAGGGCCGTGGTCAGATTGCCGGGCTGACTCGGGACCACAAAATGCCGTCATCCCGGACGGCCGAAGGCCGATCCGGGACCCAGCAGCTCAGAACGCGGTGCTCGTTGCTTGCCACCGTCGATCCGCAGCGCGTCGAGTTGGAGCTGCTGGGTCCGGGCTCTCCGCTTCGCTACGGCCGGGATGACGTGGAAAAGGAGGCCTTTTGACCTAGCGCTCCGTGGTGAGCAGCTTGTTCGGCGCCACCAGCCGCCAGCTGGACTTCAGCCGCTCGTCGACCAGCGTCCAGTCCACCTCGCCGCCCAGGTCGATCGCGATCCAGCCGGCGGGGCCGATGTAGGCCGGCCAGGAATAGATCTCCGGCGCTGCCTCGATCAGCATGTCCTGCTCGTCGCGCCCGGAGGTCTTGACGCACACCGCGGTGTCGCCGTCGCCGTGGTGGTTGTGGCTGAAATAGGCGAAGAACTTGCCGCCCTCGATGAAGAACCCGGGGCTGCCGTGGCTCAGCCGCTCAGCCGCTTTCGGCAGCGCCAGCGCGAGCGCGCGCAGCTTCGCCAGCACGGCGTCCGGATCGGGGCTCAGCATCGGCGTCTCCGAAAGGGGCCTCGAGCGTCAGCGTAGCGGCGCCGGACTGCGACGCCAAATCCGCTTTTTGCCCTTTTCCTTCCGCAACTTCCGCCTATCTTAGGGCTGCGCCGGCGACGGGCGGGCGCTTGGGTTTGCCGGTCGGGTTTTCGAGGGGCCCGGCAGGCGTGGTTCGCTTTGGAGATAGAGATTTGAAACCCGTCCTCGCAGCGCTGGTCAGCGCATCCCTCGCAACCGTCCCGCTCGCCGCGGCGGCGCAACATCACGGTGGCCATTCCGGCGGCGGCTCCTGGTCCGGCTCCGGCGGCTCGGCGGCCGCTTCGGCCTCAGGCGGCGGCTGGCATGGCGGTTCGGGCGGCTGGGCCGGTCACTCCGGCAGCTGGGCCGGCCACACCGGCGACTGGGAAAG
>JADMIO012611040.1_pt1 | contig 11194 bp, 12 predicted proteins | sample 8958161 | NCBI WGS metagenome assembly JADMIO01 (sample SAMN16585339, study PRJNA669376) | soil metagenome | isolation source: Crop rotation soil | place: USA: Cullars Rotation, Alabama | collected 2011 | reverse complement strand
CGAGCAGTCCGGCGGCCAACACGGGCAACGCAAGCAGGAGCACCGCCTCGATTCGATTCGCGATGAGCGGAGCATCGACAGGCGGTGGTGGAGGTTCGGGCTCGAGCGGAGGTAGGCCGCGGCGGACGCGGACCTTGGCTCTCCCGTTCGTGTAGAGGGCGAAGCCGACGACGATCACCGGCCCGACCGATTGCAGTGGATGTCGATAGACGGCCCAGCCCACGGCGGCCGTCCACGCGAGCGCCGCGATCAAGCGGACCGGATCGCGTCGATCCCGAGTCGTCCGGCGTTGCAGCTTGTCGGCGGTCCGCATGAACGCGGTGGAGCCGTGGACGAGCAGCAGGATCGGCCAATCTCGGGGGAACCGGCTCAACCACAGCGCGGTGCAGGTAGCGGTGAAGGCCAGCCCGCCCGCCGCTCGCCCCCACCTCGGCCACCGCTCCACATCGATCTGTCGGCCGCAATCGGCCGCTCCTGAACGGGGTCAGGCGGGGGTGGGGTTGTCCAGGCCTTCGAGGAGGGTGTTCCAGGCCAGCGTGGCGCACTTGATGCGGACGGGGAACTTGACCACGCCTTGGAGGGCTTCGAGGTCGCCGAGCTTGACGTCGGGGACGGGCTCGCCGTCGTCGAGGTCCTCACCGGACTCGCCTTCGGCGTCGAGCGACGACTCGTGCAGCGACATCATCGACTTGAACGCACGGGTGAGGGCCCGGACCTCCTCGACCGTCTTGCCCTTGACCCCGGCCGACATCATCGAGGCCGACGACTGGCTGATCGAGCAGCCGGTGCCGCCGATGCGGATGTCGGTGACGACGCCGGCGTCATCGATGTCGAGGTACACCACGATCTCGTCGCCGCACAGGGGGTTGAACCCCTCGGCCCGGATCGCGGGCGGGGATTCCAGCTCGCCCCGGTTCCGGGGGTTGCGGTAGTGGTCGAGGATGATCTCGCGGTAGAGATCCTCGAGTCCGGGCATGGGTGCAGCCTCTTTCTGATTCAGAACGAGAAGAAGTGTGCCGCTTCGCCGAGGGCTTCGGCCAACGCATCGACGTCGTCGGTGTCGTTGTAGACGTAGAACGACGCACGAGCGGTGGCTCCGACGCCGAGGCAGCGCATGAGCGGCTTGGCGCAGTGGTGGCCCGGGCGCACGCACACGGCGTGCTCGTCGAGCACCTGCGACAGGTCGTGGGGGTGGATGCCCTCCATGGCCAGTGACAGCACGCCGCCGCGGGCCGCGGGCTCGGCGGGGCCGTGGATGGTGAGGGTGTCGCCGAAGCGCTCCTTGAGCGAGCGCATGGCGTAGGCGGTGAGGGTGACCTCGTGCTCGCGCACCTTGTCCATGCCGAGTGCATCGAGGTAGTCGATGGCGGCGTGGAGGCCGACGGCCTCGGCCACCGGTGGGGTGCCGGCCTCGAACTTGGCAGGCAGCGCGGCAGGGGTGAAGCCATCGAGGCGGACGTCGAGGATCATCCCCCCGCCACCGAGGAACGGCGGCATGGCATCGAGCAGCGCCTCGCGGCCCCAGAGGACACCGATGCCGAGCGGGCCGAGCATCTTGTGACCGGAGAAGGCCGCGAAGTCGACACCGAGGGCCACGACGTCGGTGGCGAGGTGGGGCACGTACTGGCAGGCGTCGAGGCACACCAGGGCGCCGGCCGCGTGGGCCTTCTCGGTGAGCTCGCGCACCGGGGTGAGGGTGCCGGTGACGTTGGACATCGCCGTGAGGGCGAGGAGCTTCACGCCGTCGAGCAGGCGGTCGATGTCGGTGAGGTCGAGCTGGGCATCAGGCGTGAGCGGGATCCAGCGGATCTCGAAGCCCTTCTCGGCCTGCAGCTGGAACCACGGGACGATGTTGGCGTGGTGCTCGAGCTGGGTGAGCAGCACGGCGTCACCGGGGCCGAGGTTGGCGCCGCCCCACGCGCGGGCCACCAGGTTGAGCGACTCGGTGGCGTTCTTGGAGAACAGCACCTCGGTCTCGGGGTTGGGCGCCCCGATGAAGCGGCCGACGCGGATCCGGGCGTCCTCGAGGGCGTTGGTCGAAGCTTCGGCGATGGCGTAGACGCCGCGGTGGACGTTGGCGTTGATCGTCTCGTAGTAGGCGGACATCGCATCGATGACGACCTGCGGCTTCTGCGACGAGGCGGCCGAGTCGAGGTAGGCGATCGGGTGGCCCTTGAACGACTGCTTCAGGAGTGGGAAGTCGGCCTTGATGGCGGCGACGTCGAACGGCTCGACGACCGCCTCCGCGTGCACCTCGGTGTCGGTCATGCCGGTGCTCCTTGCCACGCTTCGTAGCCCTCGGCCTCGAGCTTGGCCACCAGCTCCATGCCGCCCGACTCGACGATGCGCCCGTCGATGAGGAGGTGGACGTGGCTCGGCTTCAGCTCGTCGAGGAGGCGCTGGTAGTGGGTGACCACGAGCAGGCCGAGGTCGGGCCGGTCGGCCTGGACCTCGCGCACGCCCTTGGCCACGACGCGCAGCGCGTCGATGTCGAGGCCGGAATCGGTCTCGTCGAGGATGGCGACCTCGGGCTCGAGGATCGCCATCTGCAGGATCTCGTTGCGCTTCTTCTCGCCGCCCGAGAAGCCCTCGTTGAGGTAGCGGTCGGCGAAGGTCGGGTCCATCTCGAGCCGTTCCATCCACTCCATGATCGACAGCCGCAGCTCGAGCATCGACAGGTCGATGCCCTTGCGGGCCGACAGGGCTTGGCGCAGGAAGTTGAGGACCGAGACGCCGGGGATGGCCTGCGGGTACTGGAAGGCCAGGAAGACGCCGGCCTTGCCTCGCTCGTCGGCGCCCCACTCGGTGATGTCGTCGCCGCGGTAGCGGATGCGGCCGGCGGTGACCTCGTACTCGGGGCTGCCGAGGAGGGAGCTGGCGAGGGTCGACTTGCCGGAGCCGTTGGGGCCCATCAGGGCGTGCACCTCGCCGGCGCGGATCGTGAGGTCGACGCCACGGAGGATCTCGGCACCACCGGCGCCGGCCGCCCGGACGTGCAGGTCCTCGATCTCGAACAGCGGAGCCGTGTCGGTTGCGGCCTGGTCGGAGGGCGTCGACATGGGGGTCAGTGTATTAGCACTATGGCGATAGTGGTAATGCCCGATCGCAGGGCGAAACGGTGCAACGTTCGGGGCCCTCGGCAGACGGATGGGTCACCATTCGCAGGACGTGGGGACCAAACCGACCGCTGATCTGGTTGGGTAGGGACCACGACCTTCCTCAGGTGCCCCGGAGGTGCCGAACCCATGCTGTTCAAGAACAAGTCCGCCATGCCCACCGCCGAGTCGGCCCTCCCCGGGCGCGACGAGCCGGCGTTCGAGATCAGCGGCGTGCACGCCGTCAACGGCCACTCGATCGTGCCGCCGTTCCCGGAGGGGATCGACGTCGCGATCTTCGCCCTTGGCTGCTTCTGGGGTGCCGAGCGCCTCTACTGGCAGACCCCTGGCGTCTACTCGACTGCGGTCGGCTACGCCGGTGGCTTCACGCCCAACCCCACCTACGAGGAGGCGTGCTCGGGACGCACCGGCCATGCCGAAGCCGTGCTGGTGGCATTCGACCCGACCCAGGTCACCTACATGGAGCTCCTGAAGATCTTCTTCGAGGAGCACGACCCGACCCAGGGCATGCGCCAGGGCAACGACGTCGGCAGCCAGTACCGCTCGGCCATCTACTTCACCTCCGACCAGCAGGAGGCGGAAGCCCGCGCTGCGGCCGACGCCTACGCCAAGGCCCTCGCCGATGCCGGCAAGGGCGAGGTGACCACGGAGATCGCCTCGGCCGGGCCCTTCTACTTCGCCGAGGAGTACCACCAGCAGTACCTGCACAAGGTCCCCAACGGCTACTGCGGCCTCAAGGGCACCGGCGTCACCTGCGCCCTGCCCCGGGTCGACGCAACCCCCACCCCCGAAGCCACCCCCCAGACGGAGGCACCCGTGTCCGAGACCACGTCCGAGCACCAGAGCGACCCGAAGCTGAAGCCCCTCCCGTCGTCCGACGACGAGTGGAAGCAGGTCCTGACCCCGGCCCAGTACGACGTGCTGCGCAACGCCGGCACCGAGCGGGCCTTCGCCGGCGCCTACACCGACGTCGAGGACCCGGGCCTCTACCGCTGCATGGCGTGCGGGAACCCGCTCTATCGCAGCGACACCAAGTTCCACTCCGGCTCCGGCTGGCCGAGCTTCACCGAGCCCATCGCACCGGACGCGATCGAGGTCATCGAGGACCGCTCGCACGGCATGGTCCGCACCGAGGTCCGCTGCGGGCGCTGCCACTCCCACCTCGGCCACGTCTTCCCCGACGGGCCCAAGGACAAGGGCGGCCTGCGCTACTGCATGAACAGCTGCGCCCTCGACCTCGACCCCGAGGCTGCCGACGCCTGAGCCACGTCAGCTCACCAACCCAACGAACCGTTCGGAGCGCCGGCCACTGGTCGGCGCTCCGGCGCGTCACGGCGGACCAACCTCGGGTGACCGATGAGTCCGGGTGGTCGATGCTGTCTGCACGGCAGGACGACATCGAGCACGGAGGTCGAGCAGTGGATGCATGGTCGAAGGGTGGGCTGGAGCGGCTCGACGAAGTCGTCGCTCGTCACGTCGACGCCGATGGGGTGCCGGGGGCTGCGTGGCTGGTGGCTCGCGAGGGCGAGGTGCACGTCGGGACCGCCGGCGACATCGATGCGTCGAAGCCGGTCCAGCGCGATTCCATCTTCCGCATCGCGTCGATGACGAAGCCGGTCACGGCGGCCGCGGTGCTGGCGCTGGCCGAGGATTGCGTGCTGCGCCTCGACGATCCCCTCGAGGCGTGGATCCCCGAGCTCGCTGACCGACGGGTGATGGTCGACCCGTGTGGATCGATCGACGACACGGTGCCGGCGAACCGCCAGCCGACCGTGCACGACGCGCTGACCTTCCGCCTCGGTTGGGGCATGGACTTCGCCAACTGGCAGGACCAGACCGTGCCGGGCGCGATGGCTGCGGCGATGGGCCTCGAGGTCGGGCCTCCGCAACCGTCGAAGGCCCCGCCGCCTGACGAGTTCGCTGCCGTGCTGGGCCGGTTCCCCCTCGACCACCAGCCCGGCGAGAGGTGGCTCTACAACACGGGCTCCGACGTGCTCGGCATCGTCGTCGAGCGGGCCGCCGGGAAGCGGTTCGGCGACGTGCTGCAGGAGCGGATCTTCGAGCCGCTCGGGATGCGCGACACGGCGTTCCACGTGCCATCGGCAGCCATGGACCGGTTCGGCCCGTCGTACCTGCCGTCTGCATGGTCTCCCGAGCCGGGCGCGATGTTCGACCCCACCGCTGGCCAGTGGGCGGCGCGGCCCGCGTTCGAGTCCGGTGCCGGTGGGCTCGTGTCCACGCTCGACGACTACCTCGCGTTCGCCCTGGCGCTGCTCGATGGTGGCGGCCCGATCCTCTCGCGGTCGTCGGTCGCGGCCATGACCACCGACCAGCTGTTCGCCGCCGACGGATCGCTCCAAGGAGGCCCGGACCCGACCGGCGCCCTGGGCTGGGGCTTCGGCGTCGGCGTGGTGCGCCGCAAGACCCACATCGCCGAGTCGCCCGGCACCTACTCGTGGACGGGCGGCATGGGCACGTCGTGGGCCAACGACCCCGTCGAGGGCGTGGTCGGGATCTTGCTCACCAACCAGCTCTTCAGCGGCCCCTGGCTGCCACCGATCCACCAGGACTTCTGGACCAGCACCTACACCGCCCTTCCATAGGCGGCCCGGCGCTCAGCCGCCGGTGGTGCTCCAGTGCCAAGGCTCGCTGGGCAGGTTCTTGAGGCCGTAGGTGGCGGCATGCTTGGCGAGCCACGTGTAGCAGGCGGTGCTGTGGGTCGAGCAGGTCTCGAAGTCGATGGCGAGGCCCTTCTCGTGCATCGACCGGCCGGGGATCGCGGTGGGCGGGCTGCACTGGCTCGCCGGCTTCTCGTAGATGTCGTAGTAGGTGGTGCCGCAGTTGGCCTTGCGCACCGCGATCTGCGCGGCGGCGCTGCGGTAGCCGCCGCCGCACAGCTTGAGACCGTCGGCCTTGGCGGCCGCAAGGAGCTGGCGGACGTGGTTGACGATCGTCGCGGCCACGGTGATCGAGCGCGTCGTCGTGGTGGTGCACGTGGCGGTAGCCGTCACCGGCGGCTTCACCGGCGAGGTGGTCGTGGTGCTGCCTGATGTCGACCCGCCTCCAGGCAGGTTGTTCGCCGGCACCGGCTGACATGCGGTGGCAGCCACCGCGATCACCACCGAACCGAGCGCGAGCCCGAGCGGGCGGCCGATCCTTGTGGCGGCGCGTGCGCGCCAGGTTCGATTGACTGTGGGTCGCATTCGACATCCCTTCGTTGCGCCCGCTGACCAGTTGCGCTCTTGGGATCGTCAAGGTCCGGTGCGACGTTGAGCGGAGATGTCGTTCTGGTGACGGAATCACCCGGGCTGTCTGGGCCGCCCGACCCAGCGCGTCACCCCGCCGGGTGGCCCTCTGGGTGGTCGCGGAGGTCTTCCTTCCACGAGCGGAAGCGATCGTGGGTGGTGGTCGGGCCGTCGCCTTCGCCGGTGCCATCGGGGAACAGCCGGAAGGTGAAGGTGCGGGCCAGGTCGTCGGCGTCGGCCACCCAGTAGCGGGCGTCGCCGCGGCTCGGTGGCCCGGTGCGCCACAGCAGCCAGCGGCCGATGCGACGGAGGTAGCGGGCCTCGGTGGTGCCGATGTCGTCGCCGAGGTGCACGAGCTCGTCGGGCGCTTCGATCCAGGCCGACGCGGCGATGGCGCGGTCGCGCTGGGGCGTGTCGGGCAGCTCCGCGGTGTGGACGGGCGTGGCGTCGAGCGGCCGGTCTTCGACCGGGATCGACGGCATCACCAGCCCCGGTCGACCCACTCCTGGAGGTGGGGCGACTCCGTCCCGATCGTGGTGCTGTCGCCGTGGCCGGGGAGCACGAGGGTGTCGGCGGCGAGGGGGCGGAAGAGCCGGTCCTCGACCGACTTGATCAGCGTGTCGAAGTCGCCACCCTCGAAGGTGGCGTTGCCCACCCCGCCGGGGAAGAGGGTGTCGCCGCTGAACAGCACCGGCTTGCCGTCGATCTTGAAGCACATCGACCCGGGGGTGTGGCCGGGCGTGAGCATCGTGTGGAGTCGGAGGTTGCCGACCTCGATCACCGACTCGTCCTCGAGGATCTCGTCGTAGCTCGGCAGCATCCCGGCGTCGGCCTGGGTCACGTGCACCGAGTAGCCGGCGTCGCGGAGCTCGGGCACGGCCTGGATGTGGTCCCAGTGGCCGTGGGTCTCGAGCACCTGACGGACGTTGAGCGCCTTGCACAGGTCGAGCAGGCGATCGTGCTCGTTGGCGGCGTCGAGCAGGACGGCATCGCCGGTGGCGGTGCAGCGCAGCACGTAGACGTTGTTGTCCATCGGGCCGACCACGACCTTGTGGATCTCGGCGTCGGTGTCGGACCAGATCAGCGTGTCTGCAGCCATCCGCCAAGTGTGCCAGCAAAGACCACTGCCCCGACCAGGTCGGCCGGGGCAGTAGATGCAATGTCAGGTTGCGACGCATCCATCGGACCGTCGGCTCCGACCCATGAGGTTTTCGACACGAAATCGTGTCGGTCGCTCGCGCCACGTCGGTCTCGTCAGGTCGACACGACCTCGAAGCCCATGGCCAGGGCGACGGGGATCTGGCGAGGGTCGAACGTGAGGAACGTGACCGGGCCCGGCAGGCGGTCGGCCGCGGCGAGGTGGAGCGCGTCGACCGTGCGCAGCGGCTGCTCGCGGGTGAGCTCGGTGGCGCGGTCGAGGCAGCGCTGGTCGAGGGGGACGACGTGGAACCGCTCCCAGTCGTCGTGCAGGGCGCGTCGCACCCGGTCGCCGTCGGCATCGATGTCGCACACCCGGTCGACCATGCCCAGGGCCTCGGCCCGAGCGAGCGACGACGCGCACCACACGGGGTCGGCCGCCATCGCCGCGATGACCACGTCGCGGTGGGGGCCCGAGAGGTACCGCCCGAGCAGGGCCGACGTGTCCAGCGCAAGCGTCACGTCCACCACCTCATGCGCCGCGCACCTCCCGCAGGGCGCGGTCGAGTCGGCCGCCGGTCCACGAGTCGATCCGCACGTCGGGCTCGGCGGGCCGATCGCCACGGCGGGCCGGCTCGAGCAGGCCGCGAGCCACCAGGTCGTCGATCGTGATGGCGGCGTCGGCAGGCTCGACCGGGCCGAGCTGGGCCACGGGGCGTCCCGCGATGGTGATCACCAACCGCTCGCCGGACCCGGCGCGCCGGACGAGCGAGGTGAGGCGCCCTCGCAGCTCGCGGATCCCCAGCTTCTCGGCGTCGGGCACCCGCCGAGCGTAGGCGAAGGCGCGTACACATGCGTACGCAGGCGGGCTGGAGCGCCCGTCGCCAGGTCGACCAGAGTCTCCGGACTCGACCGCCCACGACCCAGGGGACCAGCACCGTGAACTTCGCCTTCAACGAAGAGCAGGAAGAGCTCCGCAAGACCGTCCGCCAGTTCCTCGAGAACAAGTCGTCCGAGGCCGCCGTGCGCGAGCAGATGGACACGGAGAACGGGTTCGACCCGGCGGTGTGGTCGCAGATGGGCGAGCAGCTCGGCCTCCAGGGCCTGGTGATCCCCGAGGAGTTCGGCGGCTCCGGCTACGGCTACATCGAGCTCGTGGTGATCCTCGAGGAGATGGGCCGGGCGCTGCTGTGCGCACCGTTCTTCTCCTCGGTGGTGCTCGCCGCCAACACCCTGCTGCACTCGGGCGACGACGCCGCCAAGGCCGCCCACCTGCCGGGCATCGCATCGGGCGAGACCATCGCCACCCTGGCGTTCACCGAAGAGAACGGCCGCTGGGACGAGGCGGGCATCACCGCCACGGCCACTGCCGACGGCGACAGCTGGAAGCTCAACGGCACCAAGCTCTACGTGATCGACGGCCACACCGCCCACCTCCTGATCGTGGCGGCCCGCACCGATGCCGGCGTGAGCCTGTTCGCCGTCGACGGCGACGCCTCCGGGGTCACCCGCACCGCGCTGGCCACCATGGACCAGACCCGCAAGCAGGCCAAGGTCGAGCTGGCCGACGCCGCGGGCACCCTCATCGGCACCGATGGCGGTGGCTGGGCCACCCTCGAGCGAGTCCTCGACCTCGCCGCCGTGGGCCTGGCCGCCGAGCAGGTGGGTGGCGCCCAGAAGTGCCTCGAGATGGCCGTCCAGTACGCCAAGGACCGCGTCCAGTTCGGCCGTCCGATCGGCTCGTTCCAGGCCATCAAGCACAAGTGCGCCGACATGCTGCTCGAGGTCGAGTCGGCCAAGTCGGCCGCCTACTACGCCGGCTGGGCTGCATCGGAGCTCAACGAGGAGCTGCCCTCGGTGGCCTCGCTCGCCAAGGCCTACTGCTCGGAGGCGTACTTCCACGCCGCCGCCGAGAACATCCAGATCCACGGTGGGATCGGCTTCACCTGGGAGCACCCGGCGCACCTGTACTTCAAGCGGGCCAAGTCGTCCGAGCTGCTGTTCGGCGACCCGACGTACCACCGCGAGCTCCTCGCCCAGCGCATCGGCATCTGACGAGCCGGTCAGCGGTCGCCCGCCCGGTAGCCTTGACGGGCCGCCCGGCAGGCGATCAAGGGGAGTTCACAGAATTGGCTGGTGTGCCGATACACCACGGGATGGACCTGTCCGCCCGCGCGCCGCGCCCCAGCCGCCGTCGCTCCACCCGCCTGTTCGTGGGTGGGGTCGCGCTCCTCGTGGCCACGTCGCTGGTCGGAGGGGTCGCGTCGGCCCAGACCACGCCCACCACCACGGCGCCACCCCCGCCCGTGTCGGTCCCTCCCTACACGGGCACCACGGTCCCGGGCCCGGACCCGACGCCACCTGCCAACACCCCGGAGGCGGCCAAGGCGCTCTTCGAGACGCTCGCAGCCGCGCCCGACCAGCCTCCGGCGCCCGACGATCCGTTCGTCGCGGTGGTCAATGCCGACAAGGACGTCCGCGACCTCGGCCTGGCACGGCTGGCCGCCCAGGATCGTTCGTACGACGCCAACAAGCTGTCGGTCCTCGCCGCCACCGCCCGCAACATCTCCCTCATGAAGGAGGCGGCGGCCGAGCAGGTGCGAGACCGGGCGACCCGCAAGCTGGCCAAGGAGCGCAAGCGGATGTCGGCGCTCACCGTCCGGGCCTACGTCACCGGCGGCGACGGTGGACTCGAGCGCACCGGTGAGCTCCTGAGGGGCGACACCACCGATCCCGCAGCCGGTCGCCAGATCATGTTCGACCAGGTGCTCGCCCGTCAGCGCGAGGTCACCGACGCAGCCCGGGCGTCGCTCGCCAAGGCCAAGCGGCGCCTCAGCGCAGCGCGCTCGAGGCTCGCCGAGGACCAGCGCCAAGCCGACGCCCGCGCCGCCACCGCAGCCAACCTCGCCACCCAGGCGGCCAGCGCGGCACAGTCGCACGACGCCGCCGTCGCCGCGGCGGCCCAGGCTCGGCGCGACCTCCAGGCCGCCGGCTCCAAGGCGCTCGAGATCGTGCCGCTGGAGACCGCGCTCATCGGCCTGCCCCGCCTCACCGCCGACGACCTCGCCGAGTGGTTCGCCACCACGAGCTACCGGCCCCGCGTCTCGACGCCGATCCCCGACTACGCCCGCTGGTTCATCCAGGAGGGCAAGGCCGAAGGGATCCGCGGCGACATCGCGTTCGCGCAGGCCGTGCTCGAGACCGGCGGGTTCGCCAACAACGACTCGGTCAACGCCAACAACTTCTCGGGCATCGGCCACTGCGACTCCTGCCCGAGCGGCTGGGCGTTCCCGAGCCCCGAGCTCGGTGTGCGAGCCCAGATCCAGCTGCTCAAGTCGTACGCGATCAAGAAGCCGGTGTACGCCGACCCGATCGTCGACAAGCGGTTGCACGGGCCGGCCGGCTGCTGCCCGACCTGGGGTGACCTCACCACGGTGTGGGCCACCGACCCCGGCTACGGGCCGAAGGTGATGCTCATCTACACGTCGATCGTCGACTTCGCCCTCAAGCGTCGAGCCGCCGGCCAGGGCCTCGAGCCCACCTACTGACCAGCTGCCGGCGCCCAACCGGCGGGCGGTAGCGTCGCCGACGTGACCTGGCTGTTCGCCCTCGTGGGGCTGGTGCTGATCGTGGTGATCGGCCTGGTCGTCCTCGGCCGGGAGACGGCGCGGCTGGCCAGCGCAGCCCGACCGGCGG
>JADMIO011529925.1_pt1 | contig 11194 bp, 9 predicted proteins | sample 8958161 | NCBI WGS metagenome assembly JADMIO01 (sample SAMN16585339, study PRJNA669376) | soil metagenome | isolation source: Crop rotation soil | place: USA: Cullars Rotation, Alabama | collected 2011 | reverse complement strand
ACGAAAGGCCCAGTCTTTCGACTGAGCCTTTCGTTTTATTTGACCATGTTGGTATGATTTAAATTAATACGACTCACTATAGGGTCAGTGCGGCCGCGACTTCAAGTCACGTGAATTCCAAGCTTCGGATCCCACTGTGCTGGAAACACGCGCCATAAGGAGAAGGAGGTCCGCTTCTACGCCATCGGCTGTCTCGGCGATCTGCCGCCGTCGGCCAGCTCCGACTCGGCGCTGCTGCGGGGGCTGAGCGACTCCGCCTGGTCGATCCGGAAGGTGAGCGCCGACGCGCTGGTGGCTCGCGGGGCCGTCGTGCTCGACCGGCTCAACCTCGCGCTCGACACGGGCGACGAGGACCTGCGGTACTGGGTCACCTACATCTTCCGCAAGATGGGCACGATGGGCCTGCAATACCTGATCAAGGCGCTGGGCGACTCCAACAAGAACATCGCGTACTTCGCGGCCACGGCCCTGGGAGACGTGAAGAACGTGGCCGTCGTCCACCCGCTCATCCGGGCGATGGGCGATCCCTACTGGCCGATCCGCAAGACCGCGTCGGAGAGCCTGCGCCGACTTTCCGACCTGTCCGTCCCCACTCTGATCAACCATATCAACGACGAGGACGAGAACATCCAGCACTGGGTCGTGAAGACGCTGACCGCGATCGGGCCGGCCGCCACGGCGGACATCATCCGGCTGCTGAAGAGAGGCAACGAGGAGCAGCGCTTCTTCGCCGCCCGCGCGCTCGGGGTCATCAAGGACCCGGTGGCCGTCGAGGCGCTCGCCGACGCGCTCTCCGACGGAAACGAGTGGGTGCGGCTGTACGCGGCGATCGCGCTCGGCACGCAGGGCGACACGCGGGCGATCAGCCACCTCATCCGATCGCTGGGCGACCCCAGCTTCAAGATGCACGCGAACATCGCGGAGCTCTTCCTCAAGTTCGGAGACAAGGCCGTGCCCGAGCTGCTGCTCGCGCTGAAGAACGACAACCCGGTCGTCGTGAAGAACGCGCTGCGCATCCTCGGCAGCCTGCAGGCGCGCAGCGCGCTGGAGGAGATCAAGGCGTTCCTGGCGCATCAAAACGAGGAGCTGCGAGTCTCCGCCGCGGAGGCGCTGGCGCAGTTCAAGGGCGAGAGCGACACGGTCGACCTGCTGTTCAAGCAGCTCGGCCGCACCACCTCCGAGCGCGCCCGCTTGCGCATCCTGCTCGCGGTCGGAGAGATCCAGCGCGAGGACGTGGTGGCCCCGATGATCGAGGTGCTCGAGATCAGCGGCAACCAGCGCGAGCGCGACACGGTCATCAACATGATCCTGGGTATGGGCGAGCGAGCGATTGCGCCGCTCGTGCTGCTGCTGGGATCGCCGCGAGTCACGGCGCGCAAGTCGGCCGCGGAGGTGCTGGTGAAGATTGGCGACAAGGTGCGGCCGTATCTCGAGGCGGGGATGTCGCGCGAGGACGTGAACGTCCATTACTGGTCGACGAAGATCCTGAAGGCGCTCGAGGAAGCCAAGGTCGGCGCCGCCGGGCGGAGCGAGGGCTGATGCTCCGGAGGGATGCCTGCTTGCTCCTGCTGGAGGCGAGCTTCCGGCGGGGAGTCGACGCGCACGCGCTCGTGGAGGCGTTCGGCGGCGAGGTCGAGGCCGCGAGCGCGCCGCTGGATCGGATCGCCGCCATCCCGGGGGTCGGCCCCGCGGGAGCGCTGAGCCTGGACGAGGTGCGGACGGAATTCGACGCGGTCGCGAGCCACGCGCGGATCGAGGCCCGCGGGCTGCGATTCGTCAGCCGGGCCTGCGCGGAGTATCCGCGGGCGCTGCTGGCGATCGACCGCGCGCCGCTCGGACTCTATGTATCGGGAGACGCGAGCGTGCTCGCGAAGCCATGCGTCGCGATCGTCGGAGCGCGCCGCGCGACGGCCTACGGGCTCTCGCTGGCGGAGGCGCTGGCGCGCGAGCTGGCGGCCGCGGGAGTCTGCGTGGTGAGCGGCCTCGCGCGCGGAGTCGACGCGCAGGCGCACGCGGGCGCGCTCGAGACCGGCGTGACGGCGGCCGTGCTCGGTTGCGGCGCTGACGTATGTTATCCTCGCGAACATCGCAGGCTGATGTCGGAAGTTGGCCGGCGGGGCTGCGTGGTGAGCGAATACCCGCCCGGCACGCCGCCGCTCAAGCAGAACTTCCCCAGGCGAAACCGCATACTCAGCGGCGTCTCGCTCGGAGTCGTCGTCGTCGAAGCGGGCCTGCGAAGCGGCTCGCTCATCACCGCCAGCCACGCCCTCGATCAGGGACGCGACGTGTTCGCGGTCCCAGGGGACGTGGGCCGGCAACTCTCGGAAGGAACCAACGATCTGATCAAGCAAGGAGCCATACCCGTCACTCGCGCCGGCGACGTCCTCGAGCAGTACGGCATCGCGCCGGCGCCGCGAGCGCCGGGGGCCCAGGCCAGTCCCGCCGAGCTCGCATTGCTTTCGCTGCTGGAGATGCGCGGCACGCACGCCGACTGGCTGGCGGAGCGCGACGAGGTCTTGCGGCTGGGGTCGCCGCTGCCGGCGCTGCTGGCGAGCCTGGTCGCGAAGGGGTTGGCGCGAAGGCTGCCGGGCAACCGGTATGCCCGGACAGGGGGGACGAGCTGAGATGTTGCAGCGCACGAGCGAGATCATCCGCCTGCTGGTGAAGTACCTGGTGTTCGAGAACCAAGAGCAGGAGAAGCAGGTCGTCGACAAGCTGGTGTCGATGGGGTTCGGCGCCGGCGAGATCGAGGTCGCGTTCGACTGGCTGTCCGAGCTGGTCGAGCCGGTGACGTCGTCGGAGGAGATGGAAGCGTCTCCGCTGTCGGAGAGAGTACTGATCGAAGAGGAGCTGTCTCGGTTTCGGCCGAGCGCCCGGGCCGCGCTGGTGAGGATGCAGGCGAACGGCCTGCTGAGCGCGGCGCAAGCGGACCGCGTGATAGAGATGCTCCGGCTGGAAGGCAAGACCGGAGTCGGACTGGGCAAATTGAGACAAGTCATCTCTCGAGTAGTCGAGGACGGTGCCACGATAGTCGCGCTCGACAGGCGCGACGGCGGGCTCCCCATCCACTGACCGAGAGGCAAAGGGAAGAAGAGAAATGGCAAGCAAGGTCGTCATCGTCGAGTCGCCCACGAAGGCCCGCACGCTCAAGAAGCTGCTGGGGCGCGACTATCAGGTCCTGGCGTCGGTGGGGCACATCATCGATCTGCCGAAGAACAAGCTGGGCGTGGACGTGGACAAGGGATTCAAGCCCCAGTACACGCACATCCGCGGCAAGGAGAAGGTGATCGACGAGCTGAAGGAAGCTGCCCAGGCGGCCGACCAGGTCCTGCTGGCGACCGACCCCGACCGCGAGGGCGAGGCCATCAGCTGGCACCTGTGCAACTTGCTCGAGCTCGATCTGAAGCGGCCGCTGCGGGTGCTCATCAACGAGTTCACGCTGGGCGTCGTGAAAGAGGCCGTGTCCAACCCGGTCAAGCTCGACATGGACAAGGTCAACTCGCAGCAGGCGCGGCGCATCCTCGACCGGCTGGTCGGGTATCAGATCAGCCCGCTGCTCTGGGATCGCCTGCAGAAAGGCCTGAGCGCCGGCCGTGTGCAGTCGGTGGCGCTGAAGCTGATCTGCGATCGCCAGAAGGAGATCGACGCGTTCAAGCCCGAGGAGTACTGGTCGCTGGAGACCGAGCTGCTGAAGCACGGCACGAAGAGCGACAAGATCACGGCGGAGCTGAAGAAGAAGGACGGCGCGGAGTTCGAGGTGAAGGACCAGGCGACGATGGACGCCGTCGTGGCCGAGGTCGAGAAGCTGCCGTTCAAGGTGCTCTCGGTGGACAAGTCGCAGAAGAGCACGAAGCCGAACCCGCCGCTGATCACGAGCACGATGCAGCAGGCCGCGTCGCAGCTCTTCAACTTCCCTGCTAAACGGACGATGCGCATCGCCCAGCAGCTCTACGAAGGCATCGACCTGGGCGAGCGCGGGACGCAGGGTCTCATCACTTATATGAGAACCGACTCGACGCGCGTGAGCGAGAAGGCGCAGGAGGAGATCCGGGGCGTCATCAAGGGGCGCTTCGGAGACAAGCACCTGCCGGACGCGCCGCCCGTGTACAAGTCGGGCAAGGGCAAGGTCCAGGACGCGCACGAGGCGATCCGCCCGGCCGATCCCGCACTGTCGCCGGACCAGGCGAAGCCGTTCCTGACGCCGGAGCAGCAGAAGCTCTACACGCTCGTCTGGGTCCGCTTCGCGGCGAGCCAGATGAAGCCCGCGCTCTACAACCAGACGCGCGTCGACGTGGAGGCGGGGCCGTACCTGTTCCGCGCGAACGGGAGGCAGGAGACGTTCGCCGGCTTCCTGGACGTGCAGCGCGCGTACAACATCGGCGGCAAGAAGGCGACGGAGGCCGAGCTGCCGCTGCTGGCGGCGGGAGACCCGTTGGACCTTTTGAGTACGAAGCCCGAGCAGCACTTCACGCAGCCGCCGCCGTACTACACGGAAGCGAGCCTGGTGAAGACGCTGGAGGAGAACGGCATCGGCCGGCCGAGCACGTACGCGACGATCATCTCGACGCTGCTGGACCGCAAGTACACGGAGAAGGAGGCCCGCAACCTGCGTCCCACGGAGCTGGGCAAGCTCGTCGACGAGCTGCTGGAGAAGAACTTCACGCAGATCATGGACGTGACGTTCACCGCCGGGATGGAGGAGCAGCTCGACGACGTGGAGAGCGGCAAGACGAAGTGGCAGGAGCTGCTGGGCAAGTTCTACGGCGATTTCAAGACCACGCTCGAGACGGCGCAGGCGCAGATGCGCAACATCCGCAAGGAGGTCGAGGAGACCGACGTCGAGTGCGAGAAGTGCGGCAAGAAGATGATCATCCGGCGCGGCCGCTACGGGAAGTTCATGGCCTGCCCGGGCTACCCGACTTGCAAGAACACGAAGCAGCTCGCCGAGGACGGGAAGGAAGCGGCGGCCGCGGCGCCTCAGCCGGTGCTGGACGAGAAGTGCGACAAGTGCGGCTCGCAGATGCAGATGCGGCGCGGGCGCTTCGGGATGTTCAAGGCCTGCACGCAGTATCCGACCTGCAAGTTCACGCGTCCCGTGACGCTGGGCATCAAGTGCCCGACGGCGGACTGCAACGGCGAGATCGTCGGCCGCAACTCGAAGCGCGGCAAGACGTTCTACGGCTGCACGAACTACCCGACGTGCAAGTTCACGAGCTGGGTGAAGCCGACGGGCGAATCGTGTCCCGACTGCAAGAGCTACCTGGTCGAGAAGCGGACGAAGAAGGGGCTGGAGGCCTACCTCTGCTCGAACAAGGAGTGCAAGTACAAGCGGGCCGTCGAGCCCGAGCCGGGCGCGCAGGCCGAGGGTGACGGGGACACGGACGGCGGCGAGGCCGCGGTGGCCGAAGAGCTGGACTGAGCCGCGAGGGGGAGCGCGCGAGTCGAGGCTCGTGCCGAGATCTCGGTGAAAATTGGCAATGGCAGGAGCGTCCCGCCCCTCGGCGGGCGGGACGCCCGCCCTGCTTCGTTAGACCTACCCGGATGTGCCCCATTCGGTACTTCTCGCACGGCCGGGTGGTACGGTCAGGGTCGTATGGGCGGCGAAAGTGAGCGGACTCGACCGTAGTTCGGGCCCTGTATCCATCAGGGTTACACAACCAATCCGGCTCTTGCGGTCACAGTAGCATACTCTGTGGGCGGCACCTGGCACAGGGGCTCTCGGGCCGACGACTCGCCAGTAACCATGCGGGTTTTGGGGATCGGATAAAAATCGCGAAAATGCCCCTTTTTTTGTTGCGATGCCTCGGGCGAGGGGGTTATAGTAGCCGACGCCATGCACTCCTGTGGCCTCTCGAGGACGCAAGCGTGCACTCCTGCCAGTTCGTGACCGAGAGACTTCCCCGAGAAAGTGTCCCGCCGTTTTCCTATGCCCGCGAATCCCGCCGCCGAGTCGCCGATTGCCCGACTGGTCGAGGTCTACCTCGACCGGCTCGTGACCGATCGCCGGATGTCGCCCCACACGATTCGCGCCTACCGCGGAGACCTCGAGTCCTTCACCGGTTTTCTCGCCGGCTCCGGGATTCTCTCCCCGGCCGATCTGAAGAGCGTCGACGCGCCGCTGCTGCGCGGCTTCGTGATGGGTCTCGAGCGGGCCGGCCTCTCGCGCCGCTCGCAGGGTCGCCGGGTCGCGGCGGTCCGTTCCTTCTTGCGGCAGCTCGCCGCCGACGGCGTGGCGCCTGCCGGCCTGAACGAGCTGATCGTTAGCCCCAAGCTGCCGAAGCGGCTGCCCCGGCACCTCGCCGCCGACGAGCTGGCCGGCTTCCTTGGCAAGCTCACCGGCGACGGCCTGCTCTCGCTGCGCGATCGGGCGCTCTTCGAGCTCGCCTACGGCAGCGGCCTCCGGGTCTCCGAGCTCTGCAACCTGGATCGGGCCGACGTCGACCTGCCGGGCGGCTCGCTGCGCGTGCGGCAGGGCAAGGGCGGCCGCGACCGGTACGCCGTCTTCGGTGACGCAGCGCGTCAAGCGCTGACGCACTACCTGAAGAGCGTGCCCGACAGCGTCGTGGCCGCGGCCCCGCTCTTCGTCAACGCGCGCGGCGGCCGCATCGGCGCTCGCGGGGTCCGGCACGTACTGCGCCAGCGGCTCCTCGAGCAGGCCGCGGCCCGCGGCTTCACGCCGCATCAGCTCCGCCACTCCTTCGCCACGCACCTGCTGGACGGCGGCGCCGACCTGCGCTCCGTCCAGGAGCTGCTCGGCCACAAGAACCTCGGCACCACCCAGATCTACACGCACGTCAGCCGCGAGAAGCTTCGCGACGCCTACGGCAAGGCTCACCCCCACGCCCGCACCTCCGCTCGCAAGAGCGGTCAATGACCATTATCGTCTTTTGAGTCTGCAATGAAGGAAACCGCTGCCCAGCTAGGCAATTCGTTCCACGCTCTCAGCGGCGTGCAGAAGGCCGGCCTCGCCGTCATCGGCGCGGTCACCGTCGGCGCCCTCGCCTGGATCGGGTTCGGCAACTCCGCCGGACGGTTCAAGGCGATAGCTCACGACCTCTCCGATCCCGGGGCCGCGACGACGCTGGCCAAGCGCCTGGAGGCCAACGGCATCCAGGCCCGAGTGACCGACGGCGGCCGGACGGTCGAGGTCCCCGACTCGCAGCTCGCCGGCGCCGCCCGTATCGCCTCGGAGCGCGACGCGATGCCCAAGCGCCACCAGGCGATGATGGCCGAGATCGTGAAGAAGAACTCGATGCTGCTCTCCACGGAGGAGCGGCGGATGCTCAACCTGCGTGCCCTCGAGTCGCGCCTCGAGGACAACATCGAGACCTACGAGATGGTCGAGAGGGCCTCGGTCAACCTCTCCCTGCCGCCCGAGCACGCGTTCGCGTCGGAGCGGGGAGCCGTGAAGGCCAACATCATCCTCACGCTGCGCGCCGGCGTGAAGACGGGCCGCGACTTCCTCAGGACGATCCGCGCCGGCGTCAGCCACGCCATCGACGGGCTGCTGCCCGAGAACATCTCCATCTCCGACTCGCTCGGCAACGACCTGAGCCGGTCCGTCGAGGAGGCCGCCGAGAACGCGCCTGACTCGCTGCTCGCCTACCAGCAGCTCTGCGAGAGCGATCTCGCGGCGAAGGCCCGCTCGATCCTGAAGCCGCTCTTCGGCGAAGAGAACCTGCACATCAGCGTCACGGCCCAGGTGAGGCCCGAGAGCGTCCTGTCGCGGCCCGCCCGGGCCGTGACGGCGCGGCCCGGCCCGCAAGTCCGGCTCGCGAGCCTCGGCAACCTCGGCGCGACCGAGGCGGCCGTGCCGGTCGCGATTAGCGTCGCGACGACCAGCGACGTCAGCCACTTCGGCCGTCTTTCGGTGTCGGTGCTGATCAACTCGAACGCCTACGGCAAGGGCGCGCTGCCCGAGGAGCTCCGGCGCACGGCCGAGCGCCTCGTGATGGCGGCCGTCGGTTTCAGCGCCGCGCGCAACGACGTCGTGTCGGTGCTGGGGGCGCCGTTCCGGCAGTCGCTGGCGCCGGTGGCCGTTCCGGTGCCGCTTCCTGCAATGGACCTTTTGGCTCCATATGCGAACCACATCTGGGCGGGGGCCACGGGCGCGCTGGTGCTGCTGCTCTTCGGAGTGCTGCGCTGGACGTTCCCGCCGGGCGACGGCGACGACCTGATCGCCGAGAGCAAGCGCGACGTCCCCTCGAAGGGGACCCTGCTCGACCTCTCGACGCGCGAGATCCAGGCGTTGATGGCGACCGACGGCAAGCGCGATCTCGCTGTCGTGCTCTCCGCCTCGCCGCAGCCCATGCGCAACTTCGTGATCGACAGGATCGCGGTCGAGGACCGCGAGATCTTCTCCGCGCAGATCGGCGTCCTGGGAACGACCTCGGTCACCGAGGTCCATCAGGCCCGCGTGCGCATCTTCAGGAGACTCAATCGGGATGACGACGGAAGCCGACCGGAACACCGGCGGATGAATTAGAGCGCCCTCACAGGGACGGACAGGGATTCGCAAACAAGGGGCAGCGCGCCTTCGGACGCGCTCCGGAAGGAATCACCAGGGATGCTCAAGGCTGAAGGTTGGCCAAAAGAGGAGATCCGTCTTTTGTCGGCACCGATGGACCCGCACGACGACGAGGGGATGCCCAAGTTCGACGAGATCGTCGCGCAGGCATACAAGGAGCTCGAGACCTCGCGCCGCCGCGCGCACGTGATCATCGCCAACGCGCGGCTGGAGGCCTCCGAGATCTGCCAGCAGGCGCGCCGCGAGGCCGCCGGCATCGTCGAGGCCGCGCGCATCCAGGCCGAGGCCGCCGCCCAGGCGCGCCGCTCCGAGATCGAGGCGGAGGCCCGCTCCGCGGGCCGCGTCGAAGGGCTGGCCCAGGCCGTCGAGGAGAGCCGCGGGGCGCTCTCGGCGGCAGCGCAGCTCCGGGCAGGGCTCGAGAGCGCCTACAAGCACCACCTGCGCGAGTCCGAGAACGAGATCGTCGACACCGTGCTCGCCATCGCCGAGCGCGTCCTCTCCATCGAGCAGGAGGAATTCCTCGGCGTGCTCGGCAGCGCGATCCTGCAGGTGCTGCACGAGCAGGCCGACGCGCGGGAGGTGAACCTCGTCCTCAATCCCGCGGACTACGACTCGGTCGTCGCCTTCCTCGCCTCGCAGCAGGTCGCTTGCGATCGCGTCGCGGGCATCGCCGCCACGGCCGCCGTGCCGCAGGGCGCCTGCCGGTTCCGCAGTCCCCGCTTCAATCTCGATCTCTGTCTCCAGCGGCGCTTCGAGCAGGTGCGCGAGCACCTTCGCCAGCAGTGGGCGCTGGCCGGCGGAGCTGACCAGCGATGACGCGCCTCGCCAAGTGGGCGCGGCCGCGATCGGGCTCGCCGGCGTCCGTCCCTGCCAACGGGATCCGTCTCAACTGGCACTCGCTCGCCGCGTCGGTGAGAGGCGCGCGAATCGATCGGCCGCTCGGCCGGGTCGACGAGGTCGTCGGCTGCCTCGTGAAAGCGATCCTGCCGAAGGTCCGCATCGGAGAGGTCTGCGATCTGCTCCCCGCCGACGACCGCACGGGCGCGGGCGTCCAGGCGGAGGTCGTCTCGTTCCGGGACGATCGCGCCTTGCTGATGCCATACGGCGACCTTCGCGGCCTCGGTCCGGGCGCTCTCGTGGCGCCTCGAGGGAGGCAGCACACGGTCGGCGTCGGCGAGCCGTTGCTGGGCCGCGTCATCGGCGGTCTCGGCGAGCCGAAGGACGGCAAGGGGCCGACGCACGCGGGCGAGAGATATCCGCTCTACGCGCAGCCGCCCGAGCCGCTGGGGCGCGAGCCGATCAACACTGTATTGCCGCTCGGCGTCCGGACGATCGACGGGATGCTGACGGTGGGCCGGGGACAGCGCGTGGGCATCTTCAGCGGCAGCGGCGTCGGCAAGAGCACGCTGCTCGGGATGATCGCGCGCAACACCGCCGCCGACGTGAACGTGATCGCGCTGATTGGGGAGCGCGGCTGCGAGGTCCGCAAGTTCGTCGAGAAGAGTCTCGGCTCGGCCGGCCTGGCTCGCTCGGTCGTGGTCGTGGTCGACGGCGCCGCGCCCGCGATGTTGCGCGTGCGGGCGGCATTCAAGGCGATGGCGATCGCGGAGTACTTCCGCGACCGGGGCCAGAACGTGTTGCTGATGATGGATTCGCTGACGCGCTTCGCGCACGCGCTGCGAGAGGTCTGGCTCGCGGCGGGCGAGGCCCCGACGTCGCGCGGTTACACGCCCTCGGTATTCTCCACGCTGCCGCAGCTCCTGGAACGCTCGGGCACCTCGGACCGGGGCAGCATCACGGGCCTCTTCACGGTGCTGGTGGAGGGCGACGATATGAACGAGCCGGTCGCGGACACGGTGCGCGGCCTGCTGGACGGCCACATCGTGCTCTCGCGGACCCTGGCGCAGAAGGGCTGGTTCCCGGCGGTCGACGTGCCGGCCTCGGTCAGCCGTTCGATGAACGACATCGTGGACCGCGAGCACGAACGGCGCGCCTCGCGGATGCGCGGGATGCTGGCGGCGCACGCCGAGGTCGAGGACCTGGTCAACATGGGCGAGTATCAGCCCGGGTCGAACCCGGAGGCGGACGCGGCGCTGGAGCGCTTCACCGAGGTGCGGTCGTTCCTGCAGCAGGACGTGAGCGAGTCGTCACCCTTCACCGAGACCTGCGCCCGGCTGGCCGCCGTCACGAGATAGGCTATGAAGGAACGGACGCTGAAGGTGCTGGCGCGGGTCCAGGCCGTGCGCGAGACCGCGGCCCGCAGGCGGCTGGAGCAGTCCTCCCGGGAGGCGCGGGAGTCAGCGGAGCAAGCGGATGCGTTGAATCAGGAGCGCGGCCAGGTCCTCGGGCAATACGCGGCCGGGGCGATGGGCGAGCTGGCGGACCGGTACGCCGACGTCCTGAAGGCCCGCGAGGAGGCCACGCGCGAGGAGACGGTCCGCCGGATGGCGGAGCGGGAGGAGGCGCGCAACGAGTGGCTGCGCGTCCTGATGAAGAGCGACATCCTCGCGCGGCACGCCCTTTCCAGCACATTGGGATCCTAAGCTTAGAATTCCACGTGGACAAGTTGTCGCGGCCGCTTCTATAGTGTCACCTAAATACTAGTGACTCCAGCGTAACTGGACTGGCCACAGTTAGGCCGCAAATGTAATCACACTGGCTCACCTT
>JADMIO011216449.1_pt1 | contig 11194 bp, 11 predicted proteins | sample 8958161 | NCBI WGS metagenome assembly JADMIO01 (sample SAMN16585339, study PRJNA669376) | soil metagenome | isolation source: Crop rotation soil | place: USA: Cullars Rotation, Alabama | collected 2011 | reverse complement strand
GCGAACGCGGCGGCGCGGCGGCGGCAAGGCAGACCGCGTGGCCCGCGTTCTGTCGCCTCCCGATCACTGCGCGTTCTGGGCTTCTCTTTGTCTTGCAGCGGTCTAACGCCCAGCATCAGCGGGGCCGCGCAGGGCACTGGTGGAATGATGTGAGACTTGCTTCGCGGCCTCCGCTGCATGCGCTTGTTGGGCCACTGTTGGAAACAGTATATTTATAGCTTTGCATATATCTCTTTGAGCACAAGCTCACAAGCGATTGAACTGAATTTAATCATATCTTTAGGAGTGTGAAACTCAGTCAACAACCATTGAGTATCATTCTGGCGTATATACTGATCTACTCTATGAAGCTCTTGGAACACCAAGATGTATTCACGCAAAGATTCTATTCGTCGGTAGTGCTCAAACTTATCTCCTCGATCCTCATGTCAGGACACAATTGGTAAAGCGATCTCCAGACTCAACTTACTGTGAAAACAGAGATGGTCAAACAAATCGCGATGCAATCTCAACAAGTGCAACATCGCACTCACCAAGCTCACATCCCAGCGGCCCCGACGACGCGAAGCCACTTGTCGCATCAACCTAAACGCTTGCGGCTGGCCGCGCACCAGCAGCTTCATCGCCAGTTGCACCACAATCAACAGACTGAGCGCTATCAACGCAAACATCCGCGACCACGCCGGCACCTGCCGGATGTGCGCTTCGGCAAAGCCCATCTGCCATTTGCTATCTCGAAAGCCATGCTCGCAGCCAAATCGCCGAGCGTATTCACTGGCCGCTTGTGCCGCTCGCGCAAACCGATTCGACATCAAGTACCAGACTTCCCATCGCCCTTGCTCATTTCGTCTTCTGCTCATTGTCACATACAATCGGTGCGGGTCGGCGGCACAATACCAGAGCCGCCCCAGATTGCGCCCACGACTATTGCCGACAAAGCGCAGCGCTTGCAACTGACGCCATTGCCCGGCCAACCAGACTTTCGTACTGCATTTGACGCGAATGACATAGTCAACTCTCAGTTTTTCAAGCAACTGCGCCAGAGCGACATCGGCAAACCAACGATCTGCCGTCAGGATCAACCGCCGCCGCCCGACAACTTGGCGGAGGCGTGCAATGACGCGCTTGATGACGGCCATCTCGTAGCGCCGCATGCGTCCCTTGAGTACCAAAGCCGAATAAGCCCGCCAATAAATGGGGAAGGCGCGGGCGCCGGTAACCAGCGAAATGACCAGCAAGTGATGCGATCCTTCGATGGTCCAGTCCAGTGCCAGACGCAAGCGGCCTCGGCGCGGCAACCGTTGCAGGACATGCGTGAGTACCGCATCGGCGAGTTGGTGCGGCGACAAGCGCGGATTGTGCAACAAGCGCGAGAGGCGACGGGTGGCCGCCTCCTGATTACCGAACGAGCGCGCCAAAGCGGCTTGATTGGCGGTCTGTTTGTCAATGAGGGCAGCGACAAAGTCGGTGATGGCGTTGAGTTGATGGCCGTGCGCCCAAGGCAGCAGCGCAGTGATATAGTCTTTGAGACGAGTAGCCGAAGCGTTTTGATTGATCATCAAGTAAGCCTGTCAAAAGGCTTACCGCTTGGCTACTCGTCTCCTATAAAATGTGTCCTGACATGAGATACTGGATTATAGAAATATCGCTGCTTCAGGAGCGGGAGGAGGTGGGGCACCACCGAGAAGCGCCTAACAACGTGTTCGACCGGAGCGCGCGAAGCGAGGTTCATATCATTCCGCCAGTGCCGTTCGCGCGCCCGGTCAACACGAGCGTTAGACATCTGCAAGACCAAGGGAAAGGATGACTCGTAAATGCCGGGAGGCGACAGATCACAAGCCACGCGGTCTGCCTTGATGCCGCCGCGCAGCCGCGTTCGCCGTCGCGAGAAGCATTGCATGCGAAAGACCAGCCGCCTGCGGCGGCGCGAACGCGGCGGTGCCAAGCACGCGCGGCGGTGGGTGTGGGGCTGGTGATTTGACGGCTGCGCTGGCCGTGACTTGCTCATTAGTGGCTGTCTAACTGGGTGTTGCAGTGGAGCGCGCGAAAGCGAGTTTCACATCGTGCCCTTGATATGGCGCGCGCCCACTGAACACGGCGTTAGGCCCGCAAACCTAAGTTAAGCTATCAAATTCAGAACAAAGTTTAGTATATAGCCCTCCTGGTCCTTTTTGATTTTTTGGATGAGTTCTGCATCACAATCAAGCTGGGCGCTTTAGTATGATATAAACCACGAAATGCTTGTGTTGGATTTAAATAAGTGATAACTTAGCAGCCCGATAATGCTTATGAAATCTCTCACTTTATCTGAACTCGGCAATTTGATTCGATCTGATGCTTCTTACGGAGGTCGCTTCCACGACCCTCCGGATCAATGGAAAGGTTATTTTCAATCTCCAGTTAACAAGGCAGCTTGGACGGTTGATAAATCTTTTGTATTTAACGAGAACGGCGCACTCGTCGTCGATGATTTAACGCAAGCGATAACAGCTTTACAAAAGTGGTTAAGCTTGAGCAGTGATGATCCTGATAGTTTACCACTCAAAGAATGGCTTGAGAGCGGCACCCCTGGCAATGGCCTCATACTAAGGAAGATGGGGCGCAGACTTTCTAAGGAAAGCCTCAAAAACAGCATACTTTACAATCAGAAGATCTGCCGCCTAGTTCGTCGTGACCAACTCCTATATGATCCTAATTACCATGTTATTTACCAGGCAACCCCCGGCCAAGCTCGCTTGCTTGATTCCGCCCCTCCAGACAAGGATTCAACATTGGAAGAAGTTAGATTGAACAAGCGCAACCAGAAATTGTACTGGGGCCTATCTGAACTCTCTCAGAGCCTAATAGCTATGTTTGATTCGGACCTTGGCCGCCCTTTGGATGAAAAAAAGGCGCAAGAACAAAAAATACGTCTAGGCAACTTGGGTTTTCAGTTAGGCCCAAACGACAGCGTTACAAAAGAATTCATTCGTATCGAGGAAGTCGAACACGACAGGACAGGAACCTTTCAGACGCCATATGAGCTGAACAGGTATTCACCGCTCCGTTTTTGGTCGCCACCGCCTGCCTTTACAAAGTGCGTCTTCCATATGCTTTTCTGGGAACCGATGATTACTGGCTATGATCTCTTTAACCGTTTGGTTCCCGGAGCAACAGCAGTTGAAAGGTCCGGTTACTATTTTGTCATTGTGAACCGCTTTATTGCTGAAAAGTATCGAATAACAGATTATGCCTCTCTTCTCAGTGGCTTATCAGAGATAACTTATGCCTTGTCAGGCGTTAATGTCGATGCTGAACTGGGCAAATTGGATTCTAAAGCACTTTCATCTGATCTCTTTTATCCAACTTTCTTTCGCGATACTGACATCGAATTCCCATACATCCAACCTTTGTCTCTCTCTCTATGCTTTAAGGATGCCTCTCCTAGTAGTGCGACGGTTTGGGAACTGGCTCATAGCTATCAGATTCAAGAGGGATACTATGGCCCAACCAGGGCCAGCCATCTTCTCAAATTCATCCGAGATAAAATCTTGGAGTTGATCCTCTGGTCAAAGTATCAGATGGAAATTCGATCTGTCGGCATGGTCCCTGTTCAAGGCTTATACAGGATTAAAATCACTGGAAAAGGCGAGGAAGGGATTAATGAGCTTGAACGTATTTTCAAAAGTTCTGGCAACGCTGATGAATCTAAGAAGCAAATCAACACAAAGTTATTTGAAGAGATAACCAGTAAAGACATAAATGATTGGATTGAGCTTGTGGAAGTATATGGCGGAGATTTTCGAGATGTCATCGACAAAAACATCCTATATGAGATTGAGTGGTTAAAATCTCATACCACGCCTTGAATGTGTTCAAGCCAAGTGGAAAGGGGAAATATTTAATGGAGCAGAAGGATATTCTTAGGCACATTTATGGTCAAATAAGCCGGCTTCAATGTTCTGTTCCAATGGTATGGTATTACCAGAGCGTCTATGCAAGCATTAAGCATCTCATGGGAGAGATCGGGTTTATGGATGAAGAATCTCTCGCGAGGATGTCTCCAGAACGAGTCCGCGAGTTCCGTCGCTACATAAATGCTGATCTGGAAAACTATGGTATAGAGTTCTATTTGCAACGTGTAGAATGGGCGCATAATTGCTATGAGACGTGCAAGAAGGAATCCACACCGGAAGCCCGCGCAAATCCGGCGAGGCATCCTTGTCAGATGTCCAGGGGATTCAGGCGTATTGTCGATGGAGGACTCTATAGTTATAAAAATTTTCTGGGTGAGACTCTTCCTATCTTTGTTGCAATACATGTCCATCTTAACTCGATCAACAGAGCATTGGGGACTCTTTATTACTATGTGACTGAACTTCCGGCGGCGGCTTTTACCCCATCAGGGAAGAGTGAGATTCAACATTTAACGCGAGAGTTAAACAGAATTATGAGAGGCCTCCTTGTTGCAACTCACCTTCAACCGCAGGTCGACTGGCAACGTGATTTGGTGAACTACCTCATATCTTGTCGAGCTGATTGCCAACGCTTTTTTGAAACCATACCGCGCTACTACCAGACCCATCGGATGCGATTGGTAATATCTGTTGATTCCCACTCGGACACAATAAATGAGCTGAATAATCTTCCACTTGCATGTCTCCCTTGGTCAGCAGGAGTTTATCTGGATTTTCTGATCAGTTGTGAAAGTATAGTGCGGCATGTAATGGCGGTAATGCATTGGGCAATTCGGTTATATTCACTTTGGTATCCAATTCCGAAGCGGTACACCGATCTGGTCGCTCCGATTTTACGGGTATAGCTTGACTGAGCGCGAGTGTCTAACAACGGGATCGACCAGAGCGCGCGAAGCGGACTTCTTATCGTTCTAGCAGTGCCGTTCGGCGGCCCGGTGAACGCGGGCGTTAGACCGCCTCAGGCGGTGATTGGAGGAGTCATATGCCGGACGATTCAAACTGGGCCAGACCAAGCGACAAGCCAACGCGCGACCTGGGGCTTCTTCTCGATTATGCACGCAGTCACTACGTCAGTCACACTGATTGGTTCCTCCGCCATAAGGAGTCGGGCATTAACACTCTTGGCGTGGTCCTTACAGCGGAGTTCGCCATTCTTGGCTTTTACTTTGCCGGAAACCTTCATCGAATAGTTGCGCTTGCTGGCCTTTTCCTTTTGGCGTCATTGACCCTCCCACTTACCAAGCTTGCACTGCTAAGTTGTAAGAAAGCATTTCAGGCGGCACTTGAACATGCACTACTCATTACCAAGATTGTGTGGGCCATGGGATGGGCAGAAAAGGTAGCCGTCGATCAATACCAGTCCGGTGATTGTCCTGCCCAGAAAGATGAGAGTCTCTATGTGGAGAGATACTTGCAAGATGCCAGGGGCAAGGATGAAGATCGAGGCAAGATAGATACCGAGAAGTTTATACGCAACAATCTAAGGAAAACAGATTCAACTTACTACGCCACCCGGATTACTCTCATTCTTATGGGCACTGCCGCTGCAGTCGTGGGTCTTGGCGGCATGATAGCGGTTTTCTTTGTTAATGGTAAGGCTGGCTGACAGGGCAACTATCCGACGGCTGCCAGAAGCGTGGCGACAGGTCTTGGGCGCGACACTGAGTAGCCGGGGACATGGGTAACAAAAAAGTCCGGGCACATGGGTTACACCTTCTTCTGATGTCGGCGCAATTGACCGAAGGCATCTTCAATGCGCATCTGCTCCTCGATGAGGCGTCCGAGTTTGACCGGCCCAAAGTAGACGTCCCAGATGCCGCTGTCAATCTCTTCTAGGCCAACATACTCGCCGGCGCAGCAGATGCTGACATTGACCCAGTCACTGCGCCAGCGGATGCCGCCATTGTAGCTGACCTAGCGCGTCTCGTAGTGCGCAGGATATTCCAGTGCGGGCAGTTTCTCTGGAAACGCTCGCGGGCTCGGTTGATAAACTGAAGCTGGCGTTTCAAGGCTGAGCGCTTCGTGCGGACGAAGCTGATTGTATTCGGCTTGAAAGCCATTGAACTTGCGCTGCTGGGCACGTCGGTTAGCGGCTGGCGGGCGGGTGGTTTCGGCCTTCAGCGTGCGATGCATCCGCTCGTGGCGACCGTTCTGTTGTGGCTTGCCCGGCTCGATCAGTTCCGGGAGGATGCCGAGCCGGATCCACCAGGCCGACAGGCTGGACAGGCGCGCCAGCGAGACGGTGGCAAACGGCAGGCCGTTGTCGGTGCGGATGCGCTCGGGCAGGCCGAATTCGCGGAAGACGCGTTGAAAGACGGGCTTAGCGTCGGCCACAGCGGTCGTCAGCAGCCCCTGGCAGGCCAACAAGTAGCGCGAGAAGCCATCGGTGATGGTCAGCGGGTAACAATAGATGCCGTCTTTGGTTTTGAACTGGCCTTTGAAGTCGGCGCACCAGACTTGATTGGGGGCCGAGATGACCGCAGCAGGCTTGCCAGGATGGCCCAGGTGGCGGCGCTTGCGCGGTCGCTTGACGAGGCCGTGACGGGCGAGCAGATCGCAGACGGTCGAGCGGGCCGGCCAGTTGCGCTCGGGGTCGCGTTTGGTCAAGAGCTTGAGGAGTTTCTTGGCGCCCCAGGTGGGGTGCAGGCGACGGGCGTCGAGCAATGCCGCAACGAGGTCAGGCGCGGTCTGATGCGGGCAGGACTTGGGTTTGCGGGAGCGGTCGTCAAGACCAGAGCGGCCCGACTCGTGATAGCGGCTGATCCACTTATAGGCGGTCTTTCTGCTGATGCCATAGTGGCGGCAAAGTTCGGAGAGGGAGTGAGAGTGACGAAGGAAATCGGCGATGAACTGAGTTTTGTGATCCATAGGTGATAAATTACTCCAGGGCATCAGGCACCTCCTTTACAGAAAGCATGATGCCGGAAAGTGTTACCTATGTGCCTGGACTAATCTGTTACCTATGTACCTGGACTATACCGGTCGGCACCTAACAACCCAATCCAGCGGAGCGCGGGCAGCGCAGTTCTTATCATTTCACCAGTGCCGTTCCCGCGCCCGCTGATTGGCAGCGTTAAGCCCTTCGAGGAGCTTCTACTCTGTGGAGCTAGAGTGAATGAATTAGAGGAAGCACATGACTTAGACTAATTTCGGATTGACATTTCAATAAAAGGGGCTTATCTTCGCCTAGACTGTTACCTACAACCCTCACAGATAATCCTGTGAAGGCTGTCCCAAAGTCTACACTTCCTGGCTATAGAGGCGCAATGGTGCCTCATTAGCTAGCCCACAAAAAGGAGGTGACGTATGAAGAGGCTTGTAATAAGCTTAACAATCACACTCTCTTTCATCCTGACTCCTTTGGCCAGTGGACTCAGTTTTTCGCCAAAAGTCAGCGAATCTATGGCATCTGGAGATGGCGGCGGAGGCTGCTCCCCCGTCGACTGCGGTATGGCCAATGGTTGTCGCGTCTGCGTCGGGGGAGGAGATGCCCTCACCTGCACTACGAGCGGCTGTTTCGGCTGCACAATAGACGGATTCTGTAGACCTAACCCCGATTTTCGGTCAGATCCCATTCTTGAATCGGGCATAAAACTGGACCGACGTACGATCCGGGAGATAGCGGTAGTGCATCCGCGTTTTGCGGCGACGCTCGCTCTTCAGAATAACGTCGGGGCAAGAATGCCAGCGAAAACACATTGGACTCCTGTAGAATTAACCACCCAGGATATCGGGGCTTTCCTCAACGATGGCGAAGAGTCCCAGGCGATCCTCAAGCGCTTGGACAGGAAAGCGCGCAAGCTGAACAAAAGAATCATCAATGGTGAGTTGGCCGAAGTTGTTCATGAGGTATCGGTCAGCAGAGAGAGTCCCACTTTGCTGGCAGTTAAACTTCTGGTAACGAAGTCCTCTCCAGTAGATCCTCCTTACTCAAGCCTTGCAATAAGGCTTTACTACTCTCAGGACGTATCGTTCACAAAGAGCCAGAAACCAATCAGGACCGAATGGGAAATCAAATAGACGTGTCGAAAGTCATGGACGGAAAACACTAGCCTGATCGACATAGCTGGGACGCGCTTGGTTTACGCGCGTCCCAGTTCTGATAGAGTGAAGCGTCACGCAGAGGCATATGGTTACTTGACTACCTGGCGCGGCCCCGGTCAACCGAAGCGTTATGCCGCTTCCTGACAGGCGGTCGTTTCGAGAGACTGTAATGCCAAAAAGATTTTTATCAGATACCTTGCGCGACATCATAGCTATAGCAGGTTTAGTTTGCGCTATCATTCAGCTGATACCCTTTTTATTCTCGTTGCCCAAGAGTGGCGATAATTCTTCATCGCAAAGGAACTTCTCGCTGACCCAAAATAACCATTCAAACAAGGCTCTGAGCGAAGAACTTTTATTCATAATTATAGTGCTTGCAATAATGTTTTTAGCCACGCTAGCCAGCGTAGGTATACACTATGGGCCTAACTGGTTAAAAAAACTACTATCCATTTTCTGCCTTTTCGCAATGGTTGCGGAAGCATACTTAACAATGTTTATCTTGGTAGCCTTTGGTGAATGGCTCCTTGATAAAATTGAGAATAAGAGCCAGCAGAGGTTATTAAAGTCCACGTTTTTTGCGATACTTCTTCTTGTCTTGTCGCTTCTGTTGTATAACAAGGAAGACTGGGATTCAGATGCCAATTGGGTTGTTATGGCTCTAGGGCTTCAAATAGGGGCCGTTTTGCTTACGGTTATGATGTTGCTCATTGGTATAACTTATATAACAGTTGTGGAGTTTATTGAGCGGCTTCGAGAACAGACCTGAGTTGCCGAACAAAAGAGGTACTATCGAAGCGCAGCATAACAAACGGTTCGACCGGAGGCCGCGAAGCGAATTTCGTATGGTTGCTTTGAGTATTCCGCGCGGCCCGGTCAGCTCGGACGTTAGGCCGCTGTAGAGGAGCAAAGTACAAAATGAAGCTCTACGAAGATCTAGTTTTGGAGCCATCTCGATTACAATATCTTATGCTATGCGTGCAGCGGCTATATATTTTTTCTCTACGGATTCTCTTCTTTCTCTTGAGGCTGCCAATCATCATCCTAGCTTTCTTCATTGAATCGTCCTATGTCGATAGACGAGATCCTCCACCACATATAGTCAGATGGATCCTCAAAGTCGCTTACCGTAATACCCCGCGTGTCTTAGTCTGTATGCCCTTCCATAAGGAGCATCCAGAGTCTATTCCGAGACCTGATTTCACCTCTTTTCGGGCGACCGCCGCCCGGTAAATCCAGCATTTACGCTGGTCGAAGTCAGTTTCGCCTAGAGTCACCCTGATTGACTCAGTGCCGTTGTCACACAAGCTGTCACACAAGCTAGGCGTGAGGTGAGTGGCTGCAATGTGGTGGAATCAAGCTTGAAGAGTGAACGAGTAGTAAGCCAATGAATAGGAAAAAAGATACTGATACGAGAAACAGCCGCGCGAGGTCAGTAGAAAAAAAATCCGCTGGTTTTACACGTAAGATTGCGCCGCTACGGGGCGGCTTGGTGCGCGAGATGATTCGCTGTGGCCGCGCTAATTGTAAATGCGCCAATGGTTCGCTGCACGGGCCTTATTATTACCGCGTCTGGATGGCGCGGGGAATACGACACAAGGCTTATGTGAAAAAGGCCGAGGTTGAGCGCATAAAGGCCACCATTGAGACATTTCGCGCTCAGAGACGTAAGCAGCAAGCATCAGCCGCCGAGGTAAAAACCATGATGCGAGAGAGCAGACAGGATCGGCGCAACGTCTATGCAATCCTGCGATTGCGAGGAGTTAAGATATGAGCGACGAACAGCTACCCGAAAAGCAAGCAGATACGCCGCTGCCCGTCTATGAGAAGTCCATTGTCGGCAGATGGTCTTCAGAGCGTTGGTCTGTGCTGCGCGAGCTTTGGCGCTGCCATCTCCGTATGGTTGACTTTTATATGTCACCAAACGGCGGCAGTCTCACCCTGGAAGATGCCCAACGTATCACTTCAGGGGAATATGTCTTCTCAAGTGACCGCTCGGAAGATGGCAGGCTAACGCTAGTGCCGCGAACCGACACGAAGGCAGCAGAGACCGCCAGGGAGTTATCGCAGTCGCTTTCGTGGGACGTGGATAACCTCTCGTGGTACGGGCTGGATCGGCTCTTCAGGACGAATCCAGACCTGGCAGAGCAGGTCTGGGATGAGGTCAAAGAACAGGCGGCACGGGATTTTAAGTCGGGTCATTTCGCCGCCGAGTTATTCGAGCGAACCGACTGGCAGAAGGATGTCTGGAAGCGGGCGCATTTCGTGGCAGTCTTTCAGATGATGATCGAGTCCTACAAACCGCGCGATGCTATCGAACATCAGATGGTGGAGATGGCAGCGGTCGAGTATTTTCTGTGGCGGCACTGGACGCAAGAGCATTTGCAGCGGGCGACGAGTGAGCCGAGGCGCGAAAGCTATGACTACCAGCAGTGGCGAGAAAAGGAGAAGACCACATGGTGTCGGCACAGCGGGCAGAAGCGGGAGCTACAGGGGCAATGGATCGCCGGGGCGTGGGAGATGCCCTATCAGATTGAGGCTGATGCAATAGCGCAAGCGGCAGAGTTAGCAGATCGGTTCAGACGGGCCTATCTGGCAACGGTTCGCGGGCTGCGCGACTGGCGGCGATACCCGGTGATCGTGCAGAACGCCGAGCAAGTCAACATTGCGGCTGATGGTGGGCAGCAGGTGAATGTGAAGGGCAAGAAACGGAAGAAAGCAACCAATAAGAGCAAGGCAAAGCAACTTGGCGGAAAGAAGGAAAGCATTAGTTTGAAAACGGTCTCGGAGTCGGTTACTAATGGCTCACAGTGATTGAAGGTAGCAAAGTGAAGACCGGGATGGCATTCCGGTTTACTATCAGCCGTCAGACCATTGCGAACGGTGCGGCGGGCGCGTGGAAGTTGTTTATGTGGATTGGGTTTCGGAGTGGCGGGAGTTTGAGCGATAGCAGGCGGCAAGCGGCCAGTACAGCGTGGTCGCGAGAGGCAATGGCAGAACGATGAGAAACTCGCTCGCGCGCTCCGGTCGAACCGGTTCCTATGAAAAGTCAACTAAGAGAAGTCGCGCCAGCCGTCAAAACGGGGGCGCATCCTCTTGGTTGCCGAGTTGAACAGCCAGTTTTCGGCCTGAACTGTAGTAGTCACGATTTAATCTGACATTTCGTGTAAACTGAGCGCGATGCTCAAAGGAGG
>JADMIO011014833.1_pt1 | contig 11194 bp, 10 predicted proteins | sample 8958161 | NCBI WGS metagenome assembly JADMIO01 (sample SAMN16585339, study PRJNA669376) | soil metagenome | isolation source: Crop rotation soil | place: USA: Cullars Rotation, Alabama | collected 2011 | reverse complement strand
AACAAAGTGTGGGTTCCGCTTTCGGTTCTTATGCCCGCCTGCTGGATGATGGTGACGTGCTCGATGGTTTCTGGGATATAGATACGACCTGCGTCAATTTTATAGAAATAAAGCAACTGGATATGGATTGTAAAGAAGTACGCGGCAACTTTGAACTACACTTGAAAATGGTGCAACAAGGCCAGGCCGGCATCTTGTATTCCGAGCGAATAAATTTCGTTCAGGGAAAGTTTGAAGCGCAGATCACGGCGTACTGAAAACCATAAAATTAATAGTATGCTCAACGCAAAATGTATGAAATCCACCTTCTTGCCTTTATTCCTGTGCTGTCAAACACTTATATCTGTGGCTCAAATTCCGAACAGCAACTTCGAGGCTTGGGAAACCATAGACAGTATTGAAAATCCAGTGCATTGGCAAACCAATAATTACTATGTGGGATACACGCCGGTAGTCAAGACGGAAGCGGCGATTGAAGGCAATTATTCTATAAAAATTTCCAGTACTGCCCGCGACGTAGTTGGCGGCGCTACCCTGCCGGGCTGTGCTCATGTTCGCTTCCTGCCAACGGAAATTTATAAGTCTATGACCGCATCGGTCAGAATAGACAGTATGGATGCGGGGAAAATTGCTTTACGGGTAAAACAGCGAACCGCAGGTGGCTTTTTTGAAAAAATCGGCGAATGGAGCAGCAACACCGTTACTTCGGGGACGCTGTCCATTGTTTTCCCCGTAGATCAAAGCCAAATCGATACCCTGCTCCTAGAAATCTGGGCCTTCAACACCGAGACTGTTTTGGGTAATATCGGCTATTCGGAAGCCATCCTGGATAATCTTCACTTAACCACGATGGTAACCACGGAGCAAATGCCTTTTGCCGGGAGCGTTGATTGGCGTATTTCGCCCAACCCCGCCAGGGAGGCCGTTTCCGTTCGGTTGGACCCGGGGATAACTGGCCCGGGCCAGTTGAGGTTGATTGACCTGCAGGGCAGGGTTCGGCTGGATCTGCTGTTCCAAAACCTCTCGGAGGCGACCATAGACCTTGGAGGGCTTGAAACGGGCGTTTTTCTGGTAGAATTAAACAGGAGAGGGTTGGTGGTACAGCGAAAAAAGCTGGTGTTGAACCGGTAATGATCTTATCCGCAAAGTGAAAAATATAGCGCAAGTACAGCGGGGTTCTTTTTATTTTCCGGTCGGTAAGGTTGGTTTGGTGCGTAGGACGTTACATTTGGGCAGTCCCGAAACCCGGATAAAAAGAACCCGTCATGCATAGAACGCTCCTCTCTCTGTCGCTCCTGCTCTGGCTCCTCAGTTGTACCGGCCCGGCCGAACCGAAAAAAGACCGGCCTGCCAAGACCCAAAAATGGTGGAAGGAAGCCATCGTGTACCAGATCTACCCCCGCAGTTTTAAGGACACGGATGGGGACGGCGTCGGCGACCTGCAGGGTATCATTGAAAAACTGGACTATATCAAAAGCCTCGGGGTCAATACCGTCTGGCTGAACCCGATCTACAGTTCGCCCAACGACGACAACGGCTACGACGTCAGCGATTACCGGGGCATCATGCGAGATTTCGGCACGATGGCGGATTTCGACCGCATGCTGAAGGGCATGCACGACCGGGGCATTAAACTGGTGATGGACATCGTCGTCAACCACAGCAGCGACGAGCACGAGTGGTTCAAGCAATCCAGGAGCGCGCGCAACAACCCTTACCGGGACTACTACCACTGGTGGCCCGCCGAAAAGGGCAAGCCCAATTACCGGTACAGCCTGTTCGACGAGAACGGCGACGCCTGGCGCTACGATTCCCTGACCAACGCCTACTACCTGCACTATTTTTCCCGGAAACAGCCCGATCTGAACTGGGAAAATCCCAAGCTCCGGCAGGAAGTGTACGAGCTGATGAAATTCTGGGCGGATAAAGGCATCGACGGCTTTCGGCTGGATGCGTTCCAGTTCGCCGCCAAGGACACCACTTTTCCCGCCTTTCCGAAAGGTTATGAGCAGCACTTCGTGGATTATTACGCCATGCAAGGCAATCTGCACGGGTACCTGAAAGAAATGCACGACGCGGTGTTCAGCAAATACGACGTGATGAGCGTAGCCGAAGGCGCGGGCAGAAACTTCGAGGATGCCCACAACCTGGTGGACGAAGACCGTAAGGAACTGAATATGGCCTATGCCTTCGACGCGGTGGACCTGGCCAAACCGGAGGGCTACCGCCTGGCGCAGTTGAAGCAGATTTTCACGCGATGGGACAGCGCTTTCGCCCAAAAAGGCTGGTTGTCCATCTTTCTGGCCAACCACGACCAGGCGCGGTTAGTCAGCCGCTTCGGCAACGACCAGCCGGCTTTCCGGGTGCCTTCCGCGACCATGCTGAATACCCTGATTTTAAGCCTGCGCGGAACGCCCTACTGCTATTACGGCGACGAACTGGGTATGACCAACATCGGCTTCGAAAGCATAGACCAGTACCGCGACGTGGCCGCCATCAACGGCTATAAAAAAGTGCAGCACGAGGGTGGCGACGTAGCCGCCTATTTGAAAAAAATGACATTCAGCGGCCGGGATAATGGTCGCACGCCCATGCAGTGGGACGCCACCGCCCACGCCGGCTTTACGACCGGTACGCCCTGGCTGCCCGCCAATCAGAACTATCCGGAGATCAATGTAGCGGCGGAGGAAAAAGACCCCGGTTCGGTGCTGAATTATTTCAAAAAAATGGTTCAGCTCAGAAAAGATAATCCCGTGCTGACCTATGGCGATTACCGGATCCTGCAACCCGAACACCCGGACGTCTATGCTTATACCCGGGAATGGGAAGGCAAGAAAATGCTGGTGGTGCTGAGTTTTTCAAAAAACGGGTCCAACATTACCCTGCCCGAGCTGACGTCTAAATATGATGTTGCTATCGCTAACTATCCCTCCCTGGATATAAAAGGGCAGACTATTGTTCTTCAACCCTATCAGGCAGTCATCCTTGCTTTGCATTGATCTAGATCCAGGTGGATATATTGATCCCGAATGCATTTCCCTCTGCGCTTCGTTCAAAACCACTTGGCGCTAACTATAACCTGCTATCAACCAAACCATGCCCATAAAAAGCATCCTTTTAACCACTCTATACTGCTGTATAGTTATCGCCGGGCATGCCCAAGGCTGCAGCGATGCCGGATTCTGCACGCTCAGCAGTTTCAAACCGCAGGTCGCGGACAGCAGCGCGCAATCGTTTGATAATCAAGTCAAAGTGGGCCTTTCTTATGGGCAAGCCGATCATGACATCACCGTCTTGGCCGGGTATCTGGAATACGACCGGCAGTTCGGCCGGGGCTGGGGAATGGACCTGAAATTAACCGGCCTGTCGCAAAGTGGAAACGATATATCCGTCTCCGGCCCCTCGGATATTTTCTTAAATGCCCATTATGCTACCCCGCACCGGGCCAGGATCATCCTTGGCGGCAAAATTCCGCTCACCAGCGGCAACCGAAAGGAAAACGGCGTGGCCCTGCCCATGGACTATCAATCCAGCCTGGGCACCTTCGACCTGGTTGTCGGCCTCGCCTGCGAGGTCAAAAAACTGCAACTGGTGCTGGCCCTACAGCAGCCGCTGACCCAGAACGATAACGAATTTATTGTCGAAAGACACGCGCTGGATAGTCCGCTCAGACAGTTTCAAACCACCAACCAGTTCCAGCGCCGGGGCGATCTGTTATTGCGGATCGCTTATCCCTTCGCTTTGGGTCCCCGGCTCCGCATTACGCCCAGCCTCCTGCCGATTTACCACCTGGGAACGGATCGCTACACCAGCTTCCTGGGGACGGAACATGACATCGAGGGTTCGGACGGTTTGACGCTCAATGCCACGGCTTATATAGACTATACCATTGGCCGCCACAGTGCGGTGCAGATCAACGCCGGCTTCCCGCTGGTGGTGCGGGAAGTCCGGCCGGACGGACTGACCAGAAGTCTGGTGGCTACCCTCGAATACCGGCGGAGGTTTTAACGCTGACGATGGCCCTCAGGACGCCTGGATCGCCCGCAGTGCCTGCTTTCGGTGTCGCCGGAAATGCGACTCAAAAAACTGCAAAGTCTGCAGCCAGCCCAGCCGGCCGGCCACGGGTTGTTTGTACACCTGTTTGTCGAGCAGCTCATCGGGCAGGTCGGTGAGGTACTGGGCCCAGGCTTGACGGGTCTGTTCCCAGCGGGTCCGGGTTTCGGCCAGGGTGGCAAAAACGGGCAGGTGGGTGTCGCCGACCATGTCCGGGGCTTTGAATTTCAGGGGCGACCAGAGGTAGGCCGAGAGCCAGAAACTCCGCCATTGGGTGCCAAAATCCACTTTCTCGGTGACCGGGCCGAAGCTGAGCTTTTTATGGACGTAACGCAGGGAGACTTCCTCGGTGAGGATCAGGTGATGCAGGGTCTGGATGGCCGACCAGCCGCCGGCGGCTGGCTTGCGGTTCAACTGATCGTCGGGGTAGGGAGCCAGGGTGTCGAACAGTTGGCGGACCTGGGCATCGTAGCGTTCGTTTTTCCGAAGGATGGCTGCTTTCATGAGATTATTGTTATGTGCGGTGCAAGGTAGGGCTTCCGCTCAATTTGCCCATTTTTCTATACGGACGATCGCTTTAGGATAACCATTGACCTGGTAAGCCGTGCGGTCAGCGGGACTGAGCAGGTCCGGGCGGTGGATGCGGTCGGCCGGAACCTGCCGGAGTTCGGGGCACCAGAGGCGCACGTACTGTCCCTGGGGATCGTAGTTTTTGGCCTGGGTCAGGATGTTGAAATACCGGTCTTCGCGCGGGTCGCTGCCCACGCCGGCGACGTAGTTCCAGTTGCACCAGTTGCTGCAGGGATCGTAGTCAAGCAATTGGCTTTCAAAGTATTCCGCCCCCATTTGCCAGTTGACTTTCAGGTCTTTCACCAGAAAGGAGGCCACGTTTTGGCGGCCGCGGTTGCTCATAAAGCCGGTGGCGTTCATTTCGCGCAGGTTGGCGTCCACGAAAGGTACGCCGGTTCGGCCCTGGGCCCAGACCTGGAAGAGTTCGGCGTTGTTTTTCAGGTGCTTGATGGGTCGGTCCTGGATGCCGCCGCGCAGGAAAATGCGGTTGCCGTGCTTCTTGCCCATCAGCCGGAAGAAGTCGCGCCAGAGCAGTTCAAAGAAGACCCAATAGGTGCTCTCGTTGCTGCCTCGTTCCTGTTCGTACCGTTTCAATTCGTGGTAGATGTATTTGGGCGACAGGCAGCCCTGCGATAGCCAGACCGAGAACTTGGAAGAATAGTCCCCGCCGACCAGTCCGTTGCGGGTCTCCTTGTAGGTTTTCACCAGGTCGGTCTCCCAGAGGTAGTAGCGCAGCCGGGCCAGGCCGGCGGTTTCGCCCCCCTGAAAATGCAGCGCGGCCCGGGGGTCCGGCTCGACGGCCGCATGGCCGAAATCGGCCAGGGTGGGCAATTCTCCCGGGTCATTCAGCCCGGTCACCGGAGGCAGGGCGGCCGGCGTGGGGAGAGGCGGCCGCACGGGGGTAATGTGCTCGTTATCCTTGCGAAACTGGGTGAAGGCATCGGGGGTATGGTGCACGGGCACCGGCAGGTCCTGGGTATGATAGAGCATTTTGCCGCGGGTATAAAGCAGTTCGACGCCGATGCTCCACAGTTTTCGCTCCAGTGCATCCTGCACCCACACTTCCTCCTGGGTGCGTTCGCGGTTGCACAGTATCCAGGAGGCCTTCAATTGCGCGCACAGGTCGGCCAGGATCAGTTCGGGGTAACCCGTGCGGATGATGAGCTCGCTACCCAGGGCGCGGAGATTTTGCCGCAGATCGGCCACGCTTTCCAGGATGAATTGGGCCCGGAACCGGCCGGTCTTAGGAAAGCCGAAGCGGGTCTCTCCCCGGAATATGCGTTCGTCGAAGATAAAGACCGGAATGACCTCTTCGGCCATGCGCAGGGCGGTGGTTAGCGCTTCGTTGTCGTGCAGGCGCAGGTCTTGTCGAAACCAAACAATCGCGCGGCGTTTCATATTATTCAGGCGGTTTGTGGGCAGGAGTTAGGAAACGGGGGGCGAGAGCTGTTGGGTATTAAAACAGGGGTTGGAAAAGGGATAGTCGTTGCGGCTGGAGCTTGGTGGTACAACTTTTTAAAGCGGCCTTTTGTTTGGCGAATAGCAGTTTTTTCCCGTCATTTTTTCAACAAAAAGCAATTTCCAGGCGCCACATGACTATGTTTCGCTACATCTCCAACCGGACCAAAGACCTGGAGCTGGGGTTCGGCAAAAACATCACCACCGAGGGCCGGATGATGAATGCCGACGGCTCTTTCAACGCGCGCCGCCAGCGGATCGGCCTGGGCGACAACATTTATTACCACCTGATCCGGATGCGCTGGCGGCATTTTTTCCTGCTTATCCTGGCCGCCTATCTATTGCTCAACGCGGTTTTCGCGCTGGCGTACTGTCTGTCGGGCATCAGCCACCTGCAGGGCATTGCGCCGGGCAGTTTTCTGCACGATTTCATCGAGGCGTATTTTTTCAGCACCCAGACCCTGACTACGGTGGGTTATGGACGGGTCAACCCGGTGGGCCTGCCCGCCAACATCCTCGCTGCGCTGGAATCGTTCACCGGTCTGCTGGCTTTTTCGCTCATTTCCGGCATCCTGTACGGGCGTTTTTCCCGGCCGCTGGCCAAGATCGTGTTCAGCGAAAACCTGCTGGTATCGCCTTTCCGCGACGGCCAGGCGCTGATGTTCCGCATGGCCAACGCCCGCAAAAGCGAGCTGCTCGAAACGGAGGTGCAGATGGTGATCGCGCTGAACCAGCCCGACGAGGACGGCCGCCTGATCCGCCGTTTCTTTCCGCTGGAGCTGGAGATCTCCAAGATCTCTTTTTTCCCGCTGTCGTGGACGCTGGTGCACGCACTGAACGAAAAAAGTCCGATGTACGGTTTTACGGAGGGCGACTTGATCGCGTGCAAGGCCGAATTTATGATCCTGGTGAAAGGCACCGACGAGACCAACCAACAGGTGCTGCACGCCCGCCGTTCCTACGCCGCCGACGAACTGGTGTGGAACGCGCGTTTCCGGCCGGTAATCGGGTATCGTTCGAGCGCTTTGCCTACGTTGCTGACCGGGCAGATCGGGCAGTTTGAGGTGCTGGAGGGGTGATTTTATGCATTGAGCTTATTTTTAATAATTTGCAGAATTTTTTCTTCATCAAGACTTGTAATTTCAGCAATCATGCTGAGGGGTATCCCTTTAGCGTTCATTGCTAAAATCAAAGTGTTTTGTTTTCTTTCTTCGGCTCTTAATTCTGCTAATTCCATTCTACCTTTTTCGTCTTGTTCTCGAATACCAGCATAGATGTAAGCATCATATTCCTCTCTTGTCCAATTATGCTGTGCTGCTGCTTCGTACGCTTCCCTTAAACCTTCATCATCTACATTATCAGGCATGACTTCCAGTTCATCAGCGTTTTTGATGAAGAAAGTCCACTTATCTATTATGTTTTTTAGTTCATGTACTTTTTTATTGAATTTAGGAAGTTCTATAAACCGAAACTTCATGTCTTTAAAAACGCACTCGCCTGTTTCTTCATCGACTATTAAGTGAGAGGAAAGGTAGCCTTTGCCTGAAAAGTATTTGAAGTCCAAAACACCAATGAAATATACAGGGCGGAGTTTTGGGTATTCTTCGCCGATATTTATTTGTCCTGCATAGTCTTTGCTTGTATAGTAAAGCACTCGTTTGTCGAAACCGGCTGGTTCAGCAACTTGCATCTCGACGATAAAAGTTGAGCCTTTTTCATCAGTAGCCTTAACATCAATAATAGAGGACTTCTCTCCTGCTATGCGGGGAAGTTGAAAAGGGTTGACTAACACCACATCCTTTACTCGGTCTTGACCTTCTAAGCCCAGCACCGCATTGAGAAACGAAATCAAAATAACTTTTTTCTTCTCATTGCCAAATATTTTGCGAAACGCAATATCGTTTTTTACATCTACAAATTTCATTTTATTAAATTTTGTTACAAAAATAAGCATATTTGTTGCAATTATTCGATTTTCTGCACAATCAAAGGGGTTAACTCGCCATTTTCAAGGTAGGGCAAAGGCAAGTAAGATTACTCCCACCACAAAAGTTGACACATCCAGCCAAATCCGGCTGGATGCCATCATGCAGAAATGCATTATAGTCTTTCGCATAGGCTTATTTTCTTAAGCCTTCTTCCCACTCTTCCAGATCCTCCGGCGTATCAATTCCTTTAGTTTCCCATTCGGTCTTTGCTACCCGAATTGCCAGGCCGTACTCCAGCCAGCGCAGTTGTTCCAGCGACTCGGCGCGTTCCAGGGGGCTGGGGGGCAGCCCGGCGATATGGAGCAGCGTTTCCCGCCGGAAGCCGTAGAGGCCGATGTGTTTGAAAAACGAATGCTGGCCCAACCACTGCTCCGGCGCCTCGCCGCGAACGAACGGAATGGCATGGCGGCTGAAGTACAGCGCCCGCCCGCTGCCGGCGAAGACCACCTTGACCACGTTGGGGTTGAACAGCACGTCCGGCTGTGCGATGCGTTTGGCCAGGGTAGCGATCGCATACGCAGGGTCGCCGCAGAGCGTATCGGCCAGCAGATCAATCTGTTGCGGCTGTACGAAGGGTTCGTCGCCCTGGATGTTGAGGATGAAGCCGGCTTCGGGAAAAGCCAGCGCCACCTCCGCGCAGCGATCCGTACCGCTGGGATGGTCGGGGCGGGTGAGCATGACCTGGCCGCCAAAATCCGCCACGTGCGCGGCAATGCGCTCGTCGTCGGTCGCCACGACCGCTGCCTGCACCCGGCTGCTTTGGGCGACCTGCTCCCAGACCCGCTGGATCATGGTCTTGCCCCGGATCAGCGCCAGGGGCTTGCCCGGAAAACGCGTGGAAGCGTAACGGGCGGGAATAACGGCCAGTACCAAGTTATGCACAATGATTTATGCGTTATGAAGCCGGTTCTGTTTACTTTTGCGGCCGAAAGATTCAAAGAACCCACGACTATGCGCTTAATCCTGCTCTTTTTAACTCCGATTTTATGGGGACAGCCCGTCCATCTCGCGGCCCAAAGCGAGACCAGACCACCCCTCGTGCTCCTGAGCCGGCACCAGGCCGAACGGACGCCACCCGAAGACAAGCCATTGGCGCTGCTGACGCCCAAAGACTCACTCATGCTGACCGTGCGGGAAGGCAAGAAATTTCTCGCCCATCCCGTGAAGGCCGGGCAAACCTTGTACGCCCTGACCAAATTCTATGGCCTGGGTCTCGAGGAATTGTATGAGCATAACCCGGCTTTCCGCACCGACCCGACGCTGCGGATCGGGTCATGGGTCACCATTCCGGTGCCCAACCGGGCCATTATCCGCTTCAAGACCGAAAAATATTCCCCGAAATTCTGCACGCCGATCTACTACATCGTGCAGGATCGCGACAACCTGTTTCAGATCAGCAAACGCTATTTTGAAATGCCCGTGGACAGCGTGCTGCAACATAACAAGCTCAAAGACAATAACATACACCCCGGACAACGCCTGCTCGTCGGCTGGCTGCCCACCAGCGGCATTCCGGTCAGCTGGCGGCCGGTGCGGAAATACTCCCTTTCCAATGCGTTGAAAGAACGCTACGAGGAAGACAAAGACAAGCGGAAGGAAGTGGTGTCGCAGGGCGTATGCTTCTGGCAGAAAGACAGCAAGGAAAAGGGCGACCTGTACGCCCTGCACCGCGAGGCGGCGCTTGGCAGCATCATTGCCGTCACCAACCCGATGTACGACGCCACGGTATATGCCAAAGTGATCGGGCGAATCCCGGCGGGGTACAAGCCCAATATCGAGATCGTGCTTTCTCCCGAAGCCGCCCGGAAGATCGGCGCCAAGGACCCCAAGTTTTTTGTGAAACTGAAGTTTTTGAAATAAGGGTTATGAAGGTTGATATTATAAACCCTTATAAACCCTTATAAACCCTTATAAACCCTTATAAACCCATCACCTTAATCTAGAACCTTTTACCATTCACCATGCACCTTCGATTTTTCCTGCCTTTTGCGCTGCTGGCCGTCTTTTTGTCCGCCTGTAAACAAGACGCCCCAAAAAATAATAGCTCCAACGATGCCCTGTCCGCCAACCCCACCCTGCTCGGGGGCAACTGGATCGCGCTGGATTTTTGCTCCCGTGTCGCCGAGTACGGTTCCGTACTACAGGCCGAATACAATTCGCACCGCCCCTATGCCGTAGCGCTGAGTTTCAATCCGGCCCGGCTGGATAGCGTGGAATGTTTCAACGGCATGGAAGCGTGGAAACTACCGATCAAGATCACCCAGGATACCGTGGAATTGCAGGGCGCTGTCCAGGGCAAATCCATTTTTCTGGTGTACGACGAGCATACGAAAAAGCACTTTACCATGTTCGATGCCGTGAGTGGCGGCAGCGTACAAATGGACAAATTCCTGCGCTCGACCGTCAACAGCCGGAATGGTTACGAAGCCTTTACAACGGCGCTCAATCACCACCTGTTCCGGGGCAGTTTTACCCCGGTCGCTGCCAAAGGAGCAGCGGAGAAAATAGTATTTTACCCCGAAGGCATCATCAAGGGATGGCCGGAGTACGACCGGTACACCGTCTGCACCAGGGGCGACTGCTTCGTCATGGGCAACGAACTGGACATCATCACCCTGAGCAATTCGGCCAAAAAAGACTCCGAAAAAACCTTCGGGTTCAAATACAACGGTCAGAACGATACGCTGGCGCTCATGACGCTGGTCGACGCCACGCCCGGCGAAAAAGGCGGCTATACGACCAAAGGAATGGCCTACCGTTTTGCGCGGAAAATACCCACCAAATAGTGATTGGTTGACCGGTTCACTGGTTGATTAGTTCATTGGCTTGGAGTAGATACCCGGGGTTTTCAGCAAGGCGACGAGGCAATTGCCGGAAGCCAGGCAGACCATTAATTAGCAAGTCTCATCAACATCATTACTACCTTATCCAGCATGGCCAGCGCACTCAAAAATCTGTCCGAATACGAGGAAAGCAGCATTCCGGATGCCGCGGACATGCGCTTCGGCATCGTCGTAGCGGAATGGAACGCCGTCGTCACCCATGCCCTCTACGAGGGCTGCTACGACACCCTGATCAAGCACGGGGCGTCGCCCGACCATATTCATACCATTCAGGTCCCCGGC
>JADMIO010803767.1_pt1 | contig 11196 bp, 14 predicted proteins | sample 8958161 | NCBI WGS metagenome assembly JADMIO01 (sample SAMN16585339, study PRJNA669376) | soil metagenome | isolation source: Crop rotation soil | place: USA: Cullars Rotation, Alabama | collected 2011 | reverse complement strand
GTGGCGTGGTGGTACCGGCGTATCGCGTCCTGGCGACGTCGGTCCGCTGGTCGCCGTGCCGCCTAACCGCCGTCACGGAAATCGCCCTTCTTCAACGGGCTGCTAGGGGGGTTTCAAGCAGTACGTATCAACGACAAAGTACATATAACTTTGGAACTGCCAACAGACACAATCCGCGCCTGCGACCCGTTATTTTTGCGAGTAAAGATTGACAATCGATCTGAGAATGTGATGATTATCGACGGTTCCTTTCCAGATCAATTCAGAGCCGGGAATCTTTTCTTAGAAATACGAAAGCGTGGAGAGAAAGGGTTTCGACGAATTGTAATGACTGATGGAGTGCCGTTGCGTATTCATATCCCAGTCGAAATCAGACCTGGAGAGGCTTTTGTTGGGTATGAGATGATGTTTCATACTGGTTCAATAGCATATCAGACCGAAAACGGTTTCATGATCCCTACAGATGGAGAGTATGAAATGCGTGTGCGCTGGATTGTTAAAGATAGTGTTGCCATGTCTCCCGTAATTGCCTTACGAGTTACTCCAATTTCAAAGAAACAGTTGGAGATAATGCAATCCTATGCGATTAGTGAGCTATGCACTGCGACGCCGGCGGGTTGGATGTCTCAAAACCATCTTGACTATGACAATAAAAAAACAGTAGCCGCTAAAGTCGTGCAGGAACTGGACGATTGCTATGCCAGAACCACACTCCGTTGGAAACTTGCCCTAAGTTATGTGCGGACGGCCAAGACGGCCGATGAGCTGAAGCAGGCGGAAGTTCGTTGGCAGGAAGTAAGGTCCACCCTCGACCGGGTGACACGCGAAATAGCGGATTTGATGTACGCGAACGAACTCCATCGTCGGAAGGACTATAGCGGGTCTCTCCGTGTACTCAAGACCATCGAAAACCGCTCGTACCTACGCGACCACCTTGAGAAACTAGGGAACATGGGGCTAAACCCACAACCTGAACCCCCGCAGCCAAAGGGCACTTCGGGCAGCAGAAGGAAGCAGCCTCCCCAAAAAGGCCCACCATGATTTGCGGTTGCCCTGGGATGCCGTATGCTTCCTCCAAGCGACACATCGGAAACATGCCCATGTTAAGTTAACGTACACCAACTCCAATCATGCCAGCACGCGTATAATCCCCCAAGAGTGTGGAACCTGGAACGGGGTGATCTTATGCGCCTGGCGATCTGGAATAATCCCCTGGTCACGACTTCCTTCCTGCTGCGGATGCGGCGCGGCAGCCTGTACACGACCGTCGTGATCTACCTGCTCTTCTGGGGCATGGCGGGGATGGGCTGGTGGTACTACGTCGAAGTCAAGCAACCGAACCTGCGCGGGACCAGCCCCATTCTGATCTTCTTCATGACCCTGCTCATCGTGCAGACGGGCCTCTCCGCCGTGATCGCGGGCGCGCGGGCGGCATCGGGGATGAAGACGGAGGTGCTGAGCAAGACGCTCGACTTCCAGCGCATCGCGGCAGTCAGTCCGTGGGACATCATGATTGGCAAGCTCTTCGGCGAGCCGGCCATCGCGTATCTGCTGGCCATCGCCACCATTCCCATTGCCGTCTTCTGCGTCATCCTGGGCATGAACGACATTGGGCCGCTGGAGGTGGTCCTCCTGTATGTGGCCATGTTGACCACCGCGATGATGTTCGGCGCGACGAGCCTGCAGCATCGACTGCAACTGGTATCCGAGAAATCCACCGGGGCGGTGCCGGGCTTTGGCACGGTCGTTGGCCTGGCCAGCGCCGCGTGCGGCATCATGGCCAGTTTCTCCAGCATGGCCGGGCTGGGCCTGCGCTGGGTCAATACTCCCTGGTCCGTCTCCTTGATCGGCCTGCTCACGCCCATTCCCATTTTTTGGGGCGTGGCGACGGGCGATCCCTGGGGACCGGGCCTGGCCCTGTTTGACAAGAGCTTCAAAATCCCCTTCCTGATCGTCACTCCCATCGCGCAGATCGCCATCGCCCTGTTGTGCGTCCACATCATGGCCCGGCGGCTGGTCAATCCATCCGCGCCCACGCTGGGCAAAGGCGTGGCGTATGGACTGCTGCTGGTGGTGGATGTGGTGGCCCTGGGCGTGTTGGTGGCGAGCGCGGATCCAAGCTTCAAATTGTCCGCGCGGGTCTGCGTGTTCTGTCTCATCCATCTGGCCATGAGCGTCATCGTCATGGGCTGCGTGACGCCCAACCGGGAGCTGCTGGAAACCTGGGTGTGGCGTTTGCGTGGCAAGAAACCCTGGCTGCTGGATGAATGGCTCGGCGAACGCTCCCTGAACACGCTCGCCCTGTTGACCTGTTGCCTGGTCTGCGCCGCGGGGGTCGGCACGATGGCCCTGCTGGCGGCAAACAATCCGCTGGATTGGGAGCAAACGGTCCACTTTCACGGATGGCGGCAGGCTCCCGGAGGCGGGATGATGTTTGGCGTCCATCACATGGTCATCCGCGAGGCCGCCGTGTGCGTGCCGCTGGCCCTGGCCATGACGTGCCTGCTCATCCTGACGTTCGGCACGCTGTATCAGTGGATGGTGGTGGTGGCGAGCAAGTACGGTTCCGGCGTCTTCATCCTGGCGGTGCTCGTCATCATCGCGTTTCCTGCCGTGGGCGGGGCGATCTACTTTGCCTACAGGCAGGAAAACCTGGAGCCGGGACCCGTGATGAATTTCTGGCTGGAACTCAGTCCGATAGCCCACTACCTGGCCTGGGGAGGCATGCCGCTGGGCTTCCCGAACATGACCTGGGTGGCGATCCTGTACACCGTGATCTTCCTGGCGGCCATGATCTCGCTCCGTCGCCGCGTGACCCAGATTGTGGCCAAGATCGAGGCCAAGATCGAGGGCATGGGGGTGGCTCCGCCGCCGCCGCGGGTCGCCCCTACCGTGGAGGCATTGGCATGAACGACCCCGTGCGTATTCGTTGTCGTGAACATGGTCCTCTGGTCATCGAAGGCCCGGCGGTCATCGTCGATCACCTGGGGCATGCGTTCACCATTCCGCCCGGGAAGGACAAGATCGCGCTGTGCCGTTGCGGGCAGTCAGGGAATAAACCTTTCTGCGATGGGACGCACAAGACATGTGGGTTTCAGGCGGGACAGGTGGCGCCGAGTGAAACTGTTTAACGTTTCGCGCCCGCAAACGCTATGCTAGCGGTGGACGCGCGGGCGCGAAACGTAAACATAAGGAAGAAGTGCTTGCGTGCCCGTGTCACGCGCATACAATGCCCACGTCGTCATTCTTTCATCCACCATGTGAGCGAGGTTCTATGCGCACCTGGTTCCGCGATGTCTATCGCGCCGTCTCGACAGTCGCGCAGGGCATGTACATCACGCTCTGGTACTTCTTCCAGACTTACAAGCGGAAAGCCTTCACCCAGCACTACGAATTCCCCGAACTGCCCCTGGCCGTCAAGCCGCGTTACCGCGGCTACCACCGCTTCGACCTGACGACCTGCATCGGCTGCGACAAGTGCGCCCGTGCTTGCCCGGTCGACTGCATCTATATTGAGAAGGTCAAGAACCCGGTCGGCAAGGGCTTCCGCGTCAACGGCTTCAAGATCGACTATTCCAAGTGCATCTTCTGCGCCCTGTGCGTGGACCCGTGCCCCGTGGACTGCATCTTCATGGGGGCGAACTACGACATCAGCTGCTTCAGTCGCGACGGCCTCGTGGTCGACTACGCTAAACTGCCGCTGGATGTCGCCTGGGGTCACGCGACGCTGAACCCAACCTCCATCGCCGCGTCGAAGATCGTGTTGGAACCGGTCTGGACGAAACCGCCCGACCCACCCCCGCCGCCCAAGCCCGCCGCCGCGGCCAAGCCCGCTGCCGCCGCCAAGCCGCCGGAAGGGGAGACGAAAGCCTAGTTACGCCCTCGCCCCGGTACTCCGGGGAGAGGGGTTGGGGGTGAGGGGCCCCTCGCCCATCGAGAACGAAATACCATCGCGGAGCAGCACAGCACCATGAATGCCATCAGCGCCAAGCCGCCACGCGGCAAACGCTTTTTCACCGTGGAGGAAGCCAATAAGATGTTGCCGCTGGTCCGGGCCATTGTGAAAGACATGGTCCAGATCGGCCAGGACGCCACCCTGGTGCAGCGGCAACTCACCGACCTCCAGGGGAAACGCAAAGAAGTCGAAGAGACCCGCCAGCGCCTCGGCTCTGAACTGGAGGGCCTCGTTGAGAAATGGGAAAGCCACCGCCAGGAACTGCGCGACCTGGGCCTGGAGTTCAAAGGGGCCGGCATCGAAGGGCTGGTGGACTTTCCCGCCTGGGTGAACGGCCGCGAGGTCGAACTGTGCTGGAAGTTCGACGAACCGGCGGTCGATCACTGGCACGAACTGTTCGCCGGCTTCGCGGGACGGCAGCCGATCAGCACGCTTAACGATGAACCAGCCCGCAAGCCGCGGCCGATTAGTAAACGCGGATAAGACGCTGTAGGGAACGCCCTCCGTGGCGTTCCGCGGGCCCGGAGAAAATAGGGTGCGGCCACCACGGGCGCGCGGAACGCCACAGAGGGCGTTGTCTACAGAGGTAACAGCCAAAGGCTCTAACCACAATACACAACCAACGGTCTTCGCCATGCCCATCCTGCTTGCCTGCTTCTTGCTCTTCGCCGTGGTCGGTGCCGGCTTCATCTTGGTGAATTTGCTGGCCGGCTACCTCGTCCGCCCCGTGAAGCCAGACACGGAGAAGGCCACCATCTATGAGTGCGGCGAGCCGACGGTGGGCACCTCCTGGATCCAGTTCGACCTGCGGTTCTACGTCGTCGCCCTGCTCTTTGTGATCTTCGACGTGGAAATGGTCTTCTTCTTCCCGTGGGCAGTGGTTTATGGCAAGCTCAACGGCTTGTCGAACCCAGCGCTAACCGTGGAACAGCGGACGGAAGTCGCCAACGCCCTGGTGCCCGGCGGTGTTGCCACGCCCGTCTCCCTGTCCGACGGCGCGGCCATGGCCCAGAACGCCAATTATCTGTCCTGGTTCGCATTCGGCGACATTCTGTTCTTCTTCGTGGTGCTGATCGTCGGTTTCGCCTATCTCTGGCGGCGCGGCGACTTGAACTGGGTCCGCAGCCTGGAGGCGGAGGAAGCACCGACTGCGACGGAGGGAGGACAACCGGTGCCCGCAGTGATGGGGCAGCCGGTGCTGGCGGCGGAGACGGCGGGGGTGCATTGAGACGCCCCGCCCTCAAGGGCGGGTCTCATCGGAAAGAAGCCCGGTAAACCGGGCTCCAGGGATTAGAGCCCGGTTTACCGGGCTTCTTATCGGTTTAGCCCCACCCTTGAGGGCGGGGCGATTGTGACAGCGAGGTTGACCCATGGGTTTGCTCGACGGCCGTCTGGAGGAAGGGGTCATCACCACGACCCTCGAACAGGCGATCAACTGGGGGCGGGAGTCCAGCATGTGGCCGATGACGTTCGGCCTGGCCTGCTGCGCCATCGAGATGATGGCCACGGGGGCGTCCCGGTTTGACATCGACCGGTTCGGCGCGGGGGCATTCCGGGCCACGCCCCGGCAGGCGGACCTGATGATCGTGGCCGGCACCGTTACCTATAAGATGGCCAGCCGCGTCCGCCGCCTGTACAACCAGATGCCCGACCCGAAGTTCGTCATCGCCATGGGGGCCTGCACCTGCGGCGGCGGCCCGTATTACAAGTACGGCTACAACGTCGTCAAGGGCGTCGATCTGGTCGTCCCCGTCGACGTGTATGTGGCTGGTTGCCCGCCCCGCCCCGAAGCATTGCTCGAAGGCTTGATGCGGATTCAGGACAAGGTCCGCGCGATGCGGCACCTGACCAAGGGCCAGCCGGTGGACAACATGATCCCCGCCCGCACCGGCGTGGTACAACTCCCGCCGGAACTGGACACGCCCGAAAAGGCGCTCGACTTCGTCAAGAAAAACAAGGAGGCGGCCGCCCCGGCCAAGGCGTAGGGTAGCCGCGTTCGCCAGAACGCGGGTGGAGTGGCCTGGAGGTTTCCTGATGGCGGATACGCTTGATGAAGCCGAGCGCCTGTTTGCCGAAGGTGAGGAGTTAGGCGACGCCGATCAGGATACGGAGGCGCTCGTCAGCTTCCAGGCCGCCTGGGCTGCTCTGCCGGAACCGAAGGAAGACCAAGAACCGGCCATTCAAATCCTAGCGGCTATCGCCGATTACTGCTTTTTCCTTGGAGACTGGGACGGATGTAGGGACGCCGTGCAACGCGCCTTTCGATGTGGGGCGGAAATGGACAACCCATTCTTTCGGCTACGACTGGGCCAGAGCTTGTATGAGCTTGGGGATAAGGAAGAGGCAACGAACTGGTTAGTCCCGCTGTATCTTGAGGAAGGGCTTCGGCCGTTCAGGAATGAAGATCCGAAGTACCTGGACTACTTTCGGGGTCGTTTGCAGCCCCCGCCTGGTGGTTGGCCGGAAGGGTGGTAAGGTAACATCTCCTCTGTTCAACCAAAAAGACCGTGACCATCGACCATAACCGGCTGTATATCAATAATGTCAAAGGGCGTCCTGGCCACGGGCACCACACACTTGCACTCGGGAAGCGAACCGCATGACCGCCGCTGAAATCGTCCCTCTGCTCGAAGAGAAGTTCGGGGCCAAGATCAAGGCCAAGGACCTGGAAGCCATCGACCCGTCCATCGCGGTCGAGCCGGCGCACCTAGCCGAGGTCTGCACCTTCCTGCGCGATGATCCCCGGTTGCAGTTTGACCTGCTCAACTGCATCACTGGCACCGACTACTTCGAGCCGGACAAGGCCAAGGCCGCCAAGTTCGGCTTCGATCCGCACCTGGAAGTGGTCTATCACCTGTCCAGCTTCGTCAAGAAGCATCGCTTCGTTGTCAAGGTGATCCTGCCGCGCTGGAAGGGCGATGTCGAAGGCCAGCTGCCGGACGTGCCGTCGCTGGTACACTTGTGGCCCGCCGCCGACTGGCACGAACGCGAGACGTACGACCTGTGCGGCGTCCGCTTCACCGGCCATCCCGACCTGCGCCGCATCCTTCTGGCCGACGACTGGGACGGCTATCCGCTCCGCAAAGATTACGTCTTCCCGCTGGAGTATCACGGCATACGCGGCAGGTAGGAATTGCCCGGCACTCCACACCTCCGTCCCAAGCTCTGCTTGGGACGGAACTGCCCGCGAAGCTTCGCTTCGCTGAACCCGTGGAAGATTCAACGCGCCCCGGTCGCAGCGGGGCGAAGCAGAGCTTCGCAAGCAGTTCCGTCCCAAGCAGAGCTTGGGACGGAGGAGTTTTCTTCAACCGGAATATCCGCTCATGGCAACCGCAGTGCAATCCCCCACCGACTCCGGCCTGATCCGCGAGGACCAGACGATTGTCGAGTTCGACGTTCGCACCGATGAGATGCTCGTCAGCATGGGACCGCAGCATCCCAGCACCCACGGCGTGCTGCGGCTGGTGCTGCGGACCGATGGCGAGATCGTCTCGGAAGTGATCCCGCACATCGGCTACCTGCACCGCTGTGCCGAGAAGATCGGCGAGAACGTCACGCCGATCCAGTTCATCCCGTACACCGACCGCATGGATTACCTCGCGGCGATGAACATGAACCTCGGCTACTCCCTGGCCGTGGAAAAACTCTGCGGCATGAAGATTCCGGAGAAGGCCCAGGTCATCCGCGTCATCATCTGCGAGATGAACCGCATCGCCAGCCACTTGGTCGGCATGGGGGCGTATGGCCTGGACCTGGGCACGTTCAGCCCATTCCTCTACGCCTTCCGCGAACGGGAGATGATCCTCGATCTGTTTGAAGAAGTCTGCGGGGCGCGGCTGACGTACAGCTACATCACCATCGGCGGCGCGCACGACGATCTGCCCGAAGGCTGGGTGGACCGCTGCTCGAAGTTCCTCGACTATCTTGAGCCGCGTATCGACGAATATCATACTCTGCTCACGTACAATCATATCTTCATCAAGCGCACAGCCAACATCGGCATCCTCTCAAAAGAACGGGCCATCGCCAATGGCTGCACCGGCCCCATGCTCCGCGGCTCGCTCGACGCCCGCAACAACGACCACGCCTGGGACCTGCGCAAGATCGAGCCGTACTGCGGCTACGAGAACTACCAGTTCGACGCGATCATTCCGCCCTTCAAGCAAGCCCCGCGCGATACGGTCATCGGCGACTGCTGGCACCGGTATTTTGTGCGGATGCTGGAAGTGGTCGAGAGCATCAAGATCGTCCGCCAGGCGCTGGAGAAGTACAAGACCGCCAAGGGATCGCACCGCGTGGAGCTGCCCAAGCACCTGCACCCCGGCGAATGCTACGTCGAGACCGAATGCCCGCGCGGCCAGATGGGTTTCTACGTCGTGGGCCGCAAGACGAAGGAATGGGTGCCGCTGCGGGTGCGTGCCCGCTCGTCGAGCTTCTGCAACCTGAGCGTGACGCAGGAGATTTGCAAAGATTGCTTGATCGCGGACATCCCCGCCATCGTCGGCAGCATCGACGTGGTGATGGGGGAGATTGATCGGTAATCTCTTCCGTTTAGCCGTGCGCCGTAGGCGCGCTCGACTTCGCCCCGCCCTCAAGGGCGGGTCTAAACCGGAAAGAAGCCCCGTGAACGGGGCTCACAGCAGGAATGAGAAGCCCGGTTTACCGGGCTTCTTTCCGTTAAGCCCCGCCCTTGAGGGCGGGGCGTGACCGTTTCGGCGTTTCACGTTTGCCGCACCCGTTCTAATATCCCTAAGTTGAAGCTCGCCGACTGGACTATTCCTTAAAAAACGTCCCACGGCGCGAACTTTCCCTCAAGTTTTGCTCTTCCCAAACCGACAAGATGTGGTATTATCCGCCCGCCAGCGACGGCAATGGCACGGGTTTAACGTGCCTGATCTGCCTGCCGTGCCGGCAGTTACGGTTACGCATCTTGTAAGAGATGCTTGACCGTCATCCTCTCATTCACCTCGCGCGCCCACAGCCTCAGAACATGGTAGGTATCCTTGGGTCCGATCCTTCGGATCGGCTCGCCTGGAGAGACTGCATGCGCCAAGCCCTTGTCCGTCTGGCCAACCCGCTCAAATGGTTGGGAACCGTCGTGCTGCCGCTCGTATGCGTGCAGACCGGTTGGACGGACAATTGCTGAGGGCAACCAATGCCGGGCGGCGGTGCGCCGCCCATGGTCTATCAGCAGCCTCCCCCACAGTTCTATCAGCAACCGCAGGGGGGCTATCAACGTCCGGTGCAGCAGCCGCGCGGCCAGCAGGTTGCCGGGAACGACCGCTACCTGCCGCCCATGCCGGAAATGCTCCAGGGCGGGCAGTCGCAGCCGTACCAACAGATGCCGACATCGCGTCCGGCGTCGCAACAGCCGCAGCCGCAACGGTACGCGCAGCAACCACAAACCCGGCAACCCCGGCAGCAGGGTGGCAATGGTACCTATCTGCCGGCGATGCCGGAGATGATGCAAGTGGCGTCGCAGGATTACAAGGCTTCCGGCACGGTGGTGCGGGGTGCCCGGCCCGAAACCTCGGCACCCGCCCCGACCCGCACGGAATCCCAAGCGTTGGATATGCCTGCACCAGAGCAAATGGGCCTGGGCAAGCCGGAACCTAAACCGGCGATGGCCCCACAGACGATCGACTGGACCACGGCGCGCGAACGGCTCGAAGCGCTGGGCGCGACGCAATATCGGCTGGAAAAGCTGGGCGTGAAGCAGTATCGTTTTGTCTGCTCCGTGCCCCATCCGCGGAACGCCACGCTCCAACAGCAGTTTGACATCACCGCCGCTGCCGAAGGTGAAGCGATGATGCAGACGTTGGAAGCCGTGCAGAAATGGATCGACAGTCAGCCATAATAGATCGCTGGAAACGAAGAAGGCAGGGACTCACCGTCCCTGCCTTTTTTCATTCACGGGTTGTCAGGACTCACTATCGGGTCGGGCGCTGCACCTTCAACCGATTGGCGCTCACCTGGCTCGGCGTGAAGTGATACCAGGAACCATAGGGCGTCTGGCGGATGACGATGCTACCCGAATAGAATCCGGTCTTGGAGTTGTGACCCGAGATGAAACCGGAGTACACGTCCGACACCGGGTTGTAAAAGACATTCCAGCTCAGGATATTGCTGAGGCCCGTGAACGGCTGCGTGAACGGTAGCGCTACACCAGAGCCATAGCTGCGACCAACGGGATTGAGGGCGAAGTTTGGATTGCCCGGCACCCACTGCTGGGCCTGGGCGGTCGTGGGTTGAACCAGAAGCAAAGCAACGCCGGCCACGGCGATAAGCAATAGCTTACGCATGATGCACTCCCCTTCATCTTGGCGTGAAACCGTCAGTAGGCTGGGCACTGGCGGGAATTGTGTATGCGGTTCGCTCTACACTTTCATGTATGCCGGAGGATGGTTGACGTTTCAGGTTTTTCTCTGCACTGGAAGAACGCAGGAAAGAAGTGACTTTGCGCTCCCATTTCCCCCAATGCCGTGACTGGTGGGGCAGACATTCCTGTCTGCCGCCAGTTCTTGGGGCAGACAGGAATGTCTGCCCCACCGATTCACGCCTTCACAAACCGCAGCGTGAACACCGCCCCCTGGCGCGGGGAGGATTCGATCCGCAATTCCCCGCGATGATGCTCCATCACTGCCTTGACGAAGGAGAGACCCAGGCCCATGCCCGTGGTGTAGCCTTCATGCAAAGCACTGTCGCGCTTCGTCGAAAAGTGCGGCTCCGTGCAACGGGCCAGCACGTCCGCCGTCATGCCAATGCCGTTGTCGCGCACTTCCAGCACGGCATGACCTTCCTCTTCACGCAACGTCAGACGCACCTGCCCCTTCCACGCGGCGGCAGCGAGGAGCGCGTCCTTGCGTGCCGTTTCATCGGACTGTTGACGGGCTTCATTCCGCAGGAGGGAACGCATCTCGAACGTGGCGTCACGGGCGTTGAACAACAGATTCTCCAACGTTTGCGTCATTTGTGAAGCGTCGGCCTCGATCCAGATGGGAGATGACGGCGTTTCCACCCTCAGTTGCAGCTTCCACTTCTCATGGGCCATCTCGGTCCAGGCGTGGGCTACATCATTGACCAGTTTGCATAAATCACAGCGGGTGCGGGCGGCCTGGGTCGGATCAGCACGGACCATGCGGAGGATTTGCTGCGTCCGCTCCGTGACTTCATGCAATGACTGCCCTTTCCAGCACATTGGGATCCTAAGCTTAGAATTCCACGTGGACAAGTTGTCGCGG
>JADMIO012753042.1_pt1 | contig 11197 bp, 5 predicted proteins | sample 8958161 | NCBI WGS metagenome assembly JADMIO01 (sample SAMN16585339, study PRJNA669376) | soil metagenome | isolation source: Crop rotation soil | place: USA: Cullars Rotation, Alabama | collected 2011 | reverse complement strand
CTTTCCCACACTGAACGTCTGTGGCGAAAATCTGCCTCCCTGGATAGAATCGCCTTTCTCGTTTGTTATCTTCCAAACAAGCACGGCGTTCTGCAGGCTCTTTTTCCCGAAATGAAAAAGCTCTATGCTTGCTTCAAAATGCTCATTATAATCAAAGACAAACTTTGGCATTTTTGCAAGCGGAACTGTTGCATTGCAAAAACGGCTAAATTCTGCGCCGGTTACATAAGGTTTAGGTTGCCAGAATGCATTCACTACTCCTACCAGCGCTGTGCCCTGTCCCGGGAAATCCTGCAAGCCCAGCAGTTGAAATCCTGCGAGTCCTTTCGTCCGAAGATCTTTTTCGATCTCTGCTTTATAACACAACACCTGTAGCTTGCCCGAAGCCATTAAAAAGTCTTTTGCCTGGTCTTCCATTCCATGGTCTTTCAGATCCTCCTGGAACAGTTCAAAATTCTTTGCACGATATACTCCTGTATATTTTTTTATTTCATCAAAGTCGGGGAATACACACCATTGTCCCATCTCATGCGTGACATAGGGAACAGAAAAATCCTTAATGGCTGCTTCATAATCGGAAACAGATTCGGGTTGTGCATTGGCCCAGCGCAATCCTCTTGATCCTGATTTGACCATGTACTGATTCTCCGGTACCAATGGCCAGCTCATTGCTACGGAAGCGCCGGTATACACACGGCGGCGGTCCTTTGACTTCCAGTAGTTCACAAATCCGGCAAGGTATTTTGCCTGGTTTCTTCCGGCAGGTTCATTACCGGCAGCCAGCATACAGAATGAAGCATAGTTGCCGTACGAATTCACCATGCGATTGGTCTCGTCATAAATATATTTATCGATAAAGCGTCCATCGCCAACGGAAGTGCCATGATTGGGCCATGTAGGCGCTTCGGGCTGCAGGTAAAACCCGATCTTATCTGCAGCTATGAAAGCCGCTTCCGGCGGGCACCAGGAATGAAACCGCATATGATTCAATCCATAGGATTTTGCTACCGTGAATATCTTTTCCCATGCAGGCACATTCATGGCGGGATAGCCTGTGAGAGGAAATTCGCAGTTGTTCAATGTGCCTCTTAAGAAAACAGGACGACCATTGATGGTAAATTGTGTACCAACAATGCCAAATTCACGCATGCCAAATTGCACTTCACGCTGATCCACTGATCCGGCAGCACTTACTCTTGCTTCGAGGAGGTACAACGCAGGATCGAACTCATCCCATAGCAGCACATTCTTTCCCATTGGCAGATTGATCTCTACCGTGGTAGTATCGTTTGTCGATAACGTGAGGCGTTTTGATACCGTGCCAGTCTGTTGCTTCACTATGGTATTGTAGCTCTTTGCGGCAAACAAGAGCATCGCATCGGTCTTAATGCCTGAATTGATCACGTTGACCCTTACCCGGGCCTGCTTATTCTTTACATCCGGATATATCTGGATATTGTCGAAACGTACCGGAGGAAGTGTTTCCACATATATCTTACCGACCACGCCATTCCAGTTGCCCTGAGTATGATCCGACACACTATGTGAGTCGGGACCTACATTCATATCTTCGATACGATTGTCAATACAGACTGTGATCGTATACTTACCGGGCTTTAGTTTACCCAGATCAAATACCTGTGGAGTAGACAATGAATTATTGCCACCTACTTCTCTTCCATTGATCCACACTCTTGTTTGTGTGTGTACTCTTTCGAGAAACAAACGGGCTTCTCTATCTTTTTGCGCGGCCAGTACAATGATGTCCTGCTGGTACCACGCTCTGCCAGTGTAGTGTTTTACGGGAGTGAGCCAGAACGGAAGCTTAAGATTATTAGCGGTCCTGTATTTGGCCAAAGAAGGGCGAAAGAAGAATGAGCTATCATAGATGCTTCCGGTCCATTTTGTATACAGCGTCACATTATCGCCTTCGTTGTTTTGCGCCATCGAACCGGGCAGCATGATCGTTCCCGGCAACGTTTTGTTATACCATTTTTCGTGGATGCCTTTGTCTTCTCTGTCGATGGCAAATCGCCAATCGCCGGCTAATGTATTTCTTTGTGAGAACGCTGTGGTTGTGAGAAGTAGTAGTGTGATAAGGATGAGACGCATAGTAGGCTGTTAGCTTTTAGCTGTTAGCTATTAGACTTATAGCTGAACGGTTCTTACTGTTTGAACAGAGCACTAATATAGTCTATTGCTTTAATCATAACTGTTAATTCCCACTTTAAAATACCGCTTCCGGTGGAAGGATAAGCTTCAACCGTAAGTCTACAAGCTAATAGCTAAGGGCTAACAACTTCCTCACGGCATTTTCTCCAAGCCTTCCCACTTCACCTTCCACTTCCCGTCTTTGGGTATACCGGGATTGGGAACCGTACTTCCATCATAGCCTGCACACATCATTGCGATGGCTGCCAGCAACCCGCCGTTGCCCGGCATATAGATGCGGAGGCGATCATCCTGGTAGTTGTGGCCATTGATCAGGTATGTGTTGGTTTGTACACCCATCAGCAGGGCATCGATAGCTTTGTCAGGCATACCCAGGCGGGTGGCCGTCATTGCCGTCATTGGGAAATCCCAGCCCCAGGTGTCTTTCCATGTCCAGTTCTTCCAGATCCAATTAAACGTATTTTTCATGATTGTATTATCGACCTGTCCTGTTGGCGGCATTACACCGAGTGCTGCCAGCACCGAAGGGTGATCGGTACGAAACTCAGGATTGGTATAGGAGTCGGTGGCGCTTTCGGTGGCGAGGTATATCTTATCTTTTACCGGCAGCGGTGAGAGGTCTTTAATTACAGCGTCCCATTTTTCGTTTCTTTTCATGCCAAGGCGCTCACGCCATTGCTGCGCTATTTCGAGGGCCCATTTCCAGTAAACGAGTTCGTAGGTTGGGTTGAATGTTTCTTCTGCTTTGAAGCGTTCCTGCGCAGGGATCACACCCTTGCCCAATATATACTTACGTTTTTGCGGATCATAAAAGGGAAAGGATGCCATGAAATCGGCGGTTTTGAAAACAAGGTCACTGTAATCATGTATAATGCCTCCACCCTTATTGTTTCTGTAGCACAGCTCTGCCATGTAAATCAAATGCGGCTGCTGCCAGATCAGGAATGCACCGATGGAAGATGGTGCTTCATCGCCATTATTGTCCGTCATCTTTTGCCAGCGAATGCCATCAAAGCCCTGCCGCTTTGCAATAGCAGCTGCCTTAGGTGCCACCTTGCGATACCATTTCAATCCCCTTTCCAGTAATTCAGTTCTTCCCCAAAGCGCATAGTGCACCGCATGCCACCAATGCATTTCCAGGTGCGGCTTGCCAAACCAGCTATTATAAACGAGACCCGTTTCCTGCGGAGGATAATCACCAGCCTCCTGTGCTCTCATCAGGTACTGTGAAAGAATGATCCGGCGTTCCAGCTCTTTTGCACGAGGGTCGGTGCTGCCTTCAAAATCAATCGCGCCTCCCCTGCCCCAATAACCTGTCCACATATCCTTACTCGTCTGTTGCGTTCTTGTATAATTCTCGACTATGCCCATATTGCGAACAGTGGTAAAAAGAGCGCTGATATTAACACTGTCGCTTCCAGCCATCGGTGTTAGTTCAAATTCATGTTCAGCTTTGCGGGAAACAGTTGCCTGGTTGCTCCAGTCGAACCCTACATAGTATTTCATCGTGTCAAGCTGGTGAGTAATGATAGCGCGGCCATCCATTACACTCTCGATATACGACTGATGTTTTTGCGGGCTCTTATAGTTTACACCTTCATCGGTCCATTCGCCGGTAGGATAAGGGAATACTAAGCGGAATCTTATTCTGCGATCATATAGCAATGCCGTCTTTATTTTAACTGAAATGATGTCTTTCCAGCCATTGCAGTAAGTAGATACATTCACAGGCACGTCTTCCAGAGTAAAGTAGCTTTTGATCTCACCCGTCCATAGGTCCAATTCCTGTTTGATATCCTTTATATCTTCTATTCTTGCCAGTGAACCATCTTTTTTGATCAATTCAAATCCTAACGTACCCAATTGCAAACGATGAGGATTCTGACGAAACCAATTGGTAGCTCCTTTGCTTCGTTCCGGACTATTGGATTGTACAGTATAGGTGATGTCTCTCCCATTGAGATGATAGAGCTTCATTGCTTCTTCGCGTTTGAAGTTTGCTCCCGTGTCGATGAAGCTGTGCCATCCCCATTCGCTCTGGGTACCTAGTGGGATTCCTTTTTGATACCAGGCAGGAAAGGTCTGAAGTCCGGTAACATCTACGGTGAAAGCGAATTGGCCATTGCCGACAGTAAGCGCGGCTAATGGATCGGCTTTTGTGACGATGGGATTATGACGACGAACGAGTTGCTCGCGGTTGATCTTTTGAGCATGAGCGTTAGCAAAGAGGATTGTAAAGAATAATATAAATGAAGTTGATTTCATCATCATTGGTTTATTTCAGCATATACTTCGTCAGCTTACCCGGCTTTATTTTTTTCAGTTGTTCGATCACAATAGCGGTATTCACCTTTGCTCCGTCAAGATTTGTATGCGTATGATCTACCGGGAAGAATGGCTTCACTTTATCGGCTCCCATTTCTTCATACTTCAGTGCCACCAGCTCGTTGAGATCGATAAAATAAGCGTGCTGTTCCTTCGCAATTTCTTTTGCCCACCTCGCATAGCTTTCGGTGGAGCGGATCACTTTACCATCTTTCCAATCGTTGCGTGGTATTGGTGAACATACAATAGGTATCGCTCCCTTTGCCTTGGTGTCTTTAATATATTTTCTCATATACCAGCCGTAAGTATACACCACTTCCGGCTTCTTCAGGATGGGGTTATAGATCTCTTTCGACTCATCACCTATCCCACGAATGGAGCCGCGGGCTCTTGATGTATCATCGAGCGGGCCACCATCATTGTGGCCAAACTGCATGATCACATAATCACCTTTTTTCAATGTAGCCAGTATCCTGTCCCAACGGCCTTCGTTGATAAAGGTCCGGCTGCTTCTACCACCAATGGCATGATTGCGGACAGCGATCTTAGTAGTATCAAAGTAATCGGCTACAAAACTACCCCAGCCCCATTGCTGATTCTGTCCAGTGCCGTTCCCATTGCGAACGGTAGAATCACCAATGATGTAAAATACTGGTTTCTCTTTTTTCATCCATAGGAAAGATGAACAGATCAGCCCTGCGGCTAGCAAGACAAATAGAAAAGAGCGGTTACGAATATTTTTCATGCTATTACTTTTTAATAATGACAGGATAGCGGATCGCTGGCTTTGGAGGAGTGTTCATTCCGTTGCCAAAATAAAACCCGGTATGTGGTGGTTGATTGTACGATGTATTTTGCCACGCAATACTTAACCTGTATTGCGGGTCCTGCATCAGCGAATAGAAGCGATGCGCAGAGGGTATTGTTGTAGTGTAGATACGCAACTCTTTGCTATCGGTGGTACGCCAGATAACTTCTTCCCGCCAGTCACCAAAAAGATCGGCGGATAAGCAAGGCGTGGCTTTGGTGCCGTTGTTGGCGACACATCCTTCTGCAGTTAGTAACCGCTTTGTTTCGGAAGTGTTCCAGTCCCATTTGTCAATATGATTACCGTCCAGCAATTCGCGGGTAAGATCATCATCCCACCAAACGAGGAAGTTGGCAGAAGAAGGAACTTTTTCAGAGATCGTCTTTCCTTTTGTATCTCTTAATCCTCCGGGGCCTCCCCAATTCTCGAAACCAGCATAACGCGGATCGATATCGGCAGCGACACCGTGACCCACATCCACACCCGGTGCAATTGAAAACAATACTTCCCCGGTCCTTGCATCGAATTGTGCAACGCCGGGCGTATTGAGTGCAATAGTCTTCTCTTCATTTTCATGAATACCGAATACCTCCAGACCGGGATGGGATGGATCGAGATCGCTAAGGTGAATGGCATCCCCATGTCGCAACCCCGTGGTGTACAATCCTTTTCCATCATCATCAACGGTCATGGCGCCGATACAAATCTCATCTTTTCCGTCATTGTCAACATCTGCTACACTCAGATTATGATTGCCCATGCCGGAGTAGGGATTGTCTTTGTCTTTCGAATCAAATATCCACCGATTGGTAAGCTTACCATTTCTCCAATCCCATGCAGCAAGAACAGATCGTCCATACCATCCACGAACAAACACAGCGCTTGGTAATTGCCCATCGAGGTAGGCAACACAAGCAGTAAAACGATCGGATCTGCTTGCAGTATTATCATTGCCACCATTGCCTCCGATGCCGCCCCATCCATCGAGCGGATAACGATCAGGAATATAACTGGCCGTGGCCAATGCAGCACCGGTCATTCCATCGAATACAGTGATGTATTCGGGACCTTCGGCCACTTTACCATACATGTTTCCTTTTGCATCTCCATACGTCCTCCAGTCTTTGCTACTATCGCCAACAATGCGCCCCGCTCCATCAATGGTGCCGTCCGCAGTTTTACACATCATCTCTGCTTTGCCATCGCCATCGTAATCGTATACCATGAATTGAGTGTAAGCCGCGCCTGACCGGATATTTTTTCCAAGATCGATCCGCCACAATAGTTTCCCATCCATCCTGTATGCATCAATCAGCGTATTGCCGGTAAATCCTGTCTGAGGCGGATTCCTTCCATTGGAAGGATCCCATTTCAGGATGATCTCATATTCGCCGTCCCCGTTAAGATCGCCAACGCTTGCATCATTTGCACTGTATGTGAATTTGCTTCCCATCACTTCACCGGGAGCCGGCACCTGTAATGGGACTGTGAAAAACCCGGTTCGGGATTCATCCGTTTCGATGTGTGCAATATTACTCCTGTCTTTGGGGTTGCGGTCAATAAATGCATATACCTGGTAGGCTACAGGCTTAGTAAGATCGGCTTCACGATCAATGAAATTGGTGCTGGAAGTAATTGGAGCCGTGTTGATCTTCTCGAAGGATTTGACACCTGATTTGCGATATACATTGAACGTGATTGCATCGGGATCGGTGGCGAATAACCGCCAGCTAAGAAAGATGTGACCACTGTCATCCTTTATAGCAATCAAGCCGCGGCTAAGTCTTTCCATTACGCGCTGTGCATTACCAAAGGAAAATGATACTAAGGCAACGAATAGAAAAATAGTTCGCGCCAGACACACTGTGTTTACCGATTGATCATTTTGTTGCTGTGGCGCCATTCAATGTCTTTGATTTTACCAATACAATGGATGGCTTTGGCGGATTCTTCATATCCTGTCCGAAATGAAAGCCGGTATGCGGTGGTTGATTATAAGCCACGTTCTGCCATGCAATACTTAAACGGTATTGCGGATCGTGCATCAATGTATAGAACTTATACTGGGTGGGAATAGAAGTGGTAAATATGCGCAGTTCATTGTTATCAACCGATTTGTAGATCACTTCCTCACGCCAGTCGCCCCAAAGATCTGCGGATAACACGGGGTTGGATTTGGTACCATTGTTACTTCTGCATCCGAATTTTCCTGCATCGAGCATGCGATCTGTCTTTGCATTGGCATAATTCCATTTGTCGATATTGGTGGAGTTTAATATCTCACTCAGTACATCACCATCCCAGAAGATGCCCATGTTACATGCAGGTGTGGTTTCGGCAATCTTATTGCCTTTGCAGTCAAACATGCCTGTGATACCAGCGCCGGCTACCCAGCATTCATACCCCGGATAGCGTGGATCGATATCCAATGCCAATCCTCTGCCCGGCCCCTCACCATCTGCTCCTGCTTTTACAGATGCTTTCTTCCAGATCACTTCACCCGTCTTTGCATCACGGAAATTGGCACCTGCATCATCAAAGCGTTCCTGTATATCAAACACTTCCAATCCGGGTCTTGATGGATCAAGATCGCTTACATGCAATGCATCACCATGGCCAAGACCAGTTGAGTACAATCCTTTGCCATTGTCATCGATGGTCATTGCACCAAACACGATCTCATCCTTTCCATCGTTGTCTACATCTGCTACAGTAAGATTATGATTGCCCTGGCCACGATAATTCCTATTGGTAGAAGGATCATCGCTATCGAATGTCCAGAGATGGGTGAGCTTGCCATTGCGGAAATTCCATGCAGCCAGCACCGAACGTGTGTAATAACCTCTTGTCATGACGAGGCTGGGCGTCTTTCCGTCCAGGTAGGCAATTGCGCCGAGAAAACGGTCCATCCGGTTGCCATAGCCATCACCCCACATTTCTTTTAATTGATCTGTAGTTGGAGTGAGCGATGAATAGCGGGGAGGAATATAATCGGTAGTTGCCAACGCCACGCCGGTCAATCCATCGAATACAGTAAGGTATTCTGGTCCTGCGAGAATATAGCCACGATCATTGCGCCAGTCTTTGGAAGAGTCTCCGATCACATTTCCTTTTGCATCCATGCTTCCATCGGCAGTTTTCATAGCTATCTCTGCTCTGCCATCTCCGTCAAGATCATAGACCATGAACTGCGTATAGTGTGCTCCTTCGCGAATATTCTTTCCGAGGTTGATCGACCACATGAGAGTACCGTCGAGTTTATATGCCTGGAATACCGGGGGATCGGTAGGACCAGCCTGGCTATTATCCTTGCCCCTGCCCGCCTGGTGCAATACGATTTCATATTGTCCATCACCATCAAGATCGGCTATGCTTCCGTCATTGGGAGAGTAGCCGGTTGGCGTTTGTAAGGCAATTGAAAAATAAGGAGCGCTGCCGGGATTCAAAATGAATGCGCGACTGGCAATTCCTTCTTTGTTCTTGCCGATCGTCTTTACATAATAAGTTCTTTGCTGAGAGCTGTCGGTGTTGGTATCTATGAAGCTGGTAACTTTTGTGATCGGAGTCTTATTGATTTTTTCAGCTTTACCATTTCCAATGCTGCGATAAAGATTGAAAGAAAGACCTGCTGGTTCGATGCCAAGCAATCTCCAGCTTACAAATACCTTTCCTTCTGCATCGCGGACTGCGGCTACACCGCGGTCGAGGTCTTCCATCTGGCGTTGGCCGAAGGAGAATACACTAAAAGTGATTGTGATGAGTAAAAGAAAAAGGTGCTTTTTCATGGCTGATCGTTTTGAGTAGCTATGTGATTCCTATGCTAAAGAGATATTCCCTGGGAGTTCTTTACCGCCACTCCACTATTGTCTTTTGACTTAATTGAGACGTTCTTCCATTTCCAATCCTGCGCGAAATTGATATCACCTGCATTATCTGCAATCACCTGTACGTTATTGAAATTGAAGTTCACCAGTTTCGATTGCTCCAGTCCACTTGCATTCATTGCTTTCCTCGCATGCTTTACCGTTACATTCGATACATAGATATCTTTGAAATGAGGGATGCCCTTCTCCGCGGGCTCCACTTTTTGCAACAATGTCTTCCAATGTGCAGGAATAGAATCATATGAATAACCGGCAGGCAGACTGGAATAACTATATGTGGGGTTCCAGTTCATCGTGTACATAAATGCATTACCTACACTGTCCATTTCGATATTCTGAAAATGAATGTCTTCTACTGTGCCACCACGCGTAGTAGCTGATTTGATATGAAAGCCATTCCCTGTTCCCATTGCTACGAGATCGGTAGCGAGCACATGCCTGATGCCGCCTGATGTTTCACTGCCCAGTGTAAGCAAACCGCCACCTTTTCGTGCAATGCATTTGCGGATCACCACGTATTCAGTCGGGCGGTTGACACGAAGACCATCTGCATCACGACCGGCTTTCAAACAAAAATCATCATCATTGCAGTCGATATCTGAATTTTCTACCAGTACCCACGACGATGAATCGATATCGATACCATCGGTACTCGGCCCCTTACCATCTTCATTGTTTTTGATAGTGATGCCATCTACAGTTATATGATCGGAATATAACAATTGAACGGTCCAGAAGCCTGCATTGGAAAAGGTCAGCCCTTTCAATGTAATGTCTGAAGACGATTGCACGAGGAATGTGCGCACGCGTTTAGCATCGTAATCGACGACCCAGCGAAGACCCTTCGGTTCATATTCTCTGCGCATGCTCCAGTACTTATCCCAGCAAAACTTGCCCTGTGCATTGATTTTTCCTTCTCCGCTCACCTGTACATTTTGCTGACCAATAATATTGATGAGTGCTGCAGGCCATTTCATTTCGATGCCTGCAATACGCGTATCGATCTCCGGGTAATCCGCAAAATCCTGGCTGCCTTTGATCAAAACTTCTTTATCGATCTGCAAATGCACACCCTTTTTTAAGAATACAGAACCCATCAGATAGGTACCTGGTTTAAACGAAACGAGGCCACCACCCTTTCTGGAACATTCATCAATAGCCGATTGAATAGACGAGGTGGTTACCTTGCTGCCATCGCTGATAGCACCAAAATCATTGACCCAGTATTGTTTTTTGGAAGAAGGTGTTTTACGTGCACCCGCTTTACTCACCCAATCCATATTCCGGACGGATTGCGCCGCAATTTTGTTGGTAGCTGCAAGAAAGATTATGAAAAAAGTAAGGGGCATGGAAAGATTCCGTCGCAGGCACATGGCTATAGCAATTGAAGTGGAAATTTACTATTTGCGGGGCGGTAGCTATCCTGTTGCATCCTGCGGACTTAAGGCTGCCGGCTACAAGCTGCAAGCTTTTCCCTATATTGCCATTATGAAAAAAATCCTCTTCTTTTTATTGATCGCTTCGTCATATGCAAATGCCCAGGATATCGTAATGCCACTGTGGCCAGCTGGAAAAGTTCCTAATTCAAAAAAATCGGATGAGAATGAAAAATGGGACAGTACCGATCTGGTAAGGGTGAGCAAGGTACAGGCACCCGGCATCGCCATATACCTGCCTTCGAAGCGAACAGCTACCGGGCAGGCAGTGGTCATTTGTCCGGGTGGAGGATATAGCTATCTCGCGTATGGATGGGAAGGAAGTGACCCGGCACGCTGGCTGGCGGCAAAAGGAGTGGCTGCCATTGTATTGAAATACCGGCTTCCTGAACCAGGTAGTAATGTTAATCCTGCGTTATCTCCACTGATGGATGCACAGCGTGCGATTCGTACTGTGCGCTTCTATGCAGCCAAATGGAATATTAAAAAAGATAAGATCGGCATCATGGGCTTTTCAGCGGGAGGACATCTTGCTTCCACATCCGGTACGCACTTCGACAATGGAGGGAAAG
>JADMIO011367330.1_pt1 | contig 11197 bp, 18 predicted proteins | sample 8958161 | NCBI WGS metagenome assembly JADMIO01 (sample SAMN16585339, study PRJNA669376) | soil metagenome | isolation source: Crop rotation soil | place: USA: Cullars Rotation, Alabama | collected 2011 | reverse complement strand
GCCGCGACTTCAAGTCACGTGAATTCCAAGCTTCGGATCCCACTGTGCTGGAAAGTCATAGCTAATTCTCGAAATAATTGAGTATACCATGTTACTTCTTTGGTTACCTCTGTTACTGACATTAATTCTGCCTCTGCTGAAGATAATGCTACTGTACGTTGTTTCTTTGTATTCCAACTAATAAGATTGTTGTTGACGAATACACCATATCCAGATGTTGATTTTCTATCATCAATACTACCACCCCAGTCTGCATCACAATACGCTGTCACCGTGATCTCTTTATCTGTATTTGTAGTATTATATTGTAATCCATATTCCTTTGTTCCTTTTAGATATCTTAATATTCTTTTCGCTGCTAACATGTGATTGCGCGTTGGTTGTCCCATATATCTGCTAACCATATTCACTGCATGTGTAATATCTGGCCTTGTTGATACTGATGCATATATTAATGATCCAACTATTGACCTGTACTCTGTTACATCTGTTATATAATCACTGTCATTTGCACGAAGTTTATCTGCATTTTCTGGTGTTGCAAGAGAATAACACTGATCCATCTTGAATAATTTTAATTTTTCATCTATATATACCTGTTGATCGATACATAATTTATTATCATCTGTGTGTGATACTCTCATACCAAGTATATGTTGTACATTACCTAAATCAGAAAGTTCGTATTTACCTTTTAATACTTCCTTGATCTTGTTCCATTCTTGTTTGTCTTCATTGCTATATAATATCACCATATCATCCACGAAGATACCTACAATAATATTATTTCCATTTTTACTTTTCTTAACATAGATACATGAATCCTTCATACATCGTTGAAATCCTTGTTCCATAACTAAATGTTCATTCACATTTGAATTCCATTCACGTGGTGCTTGTTTAATACCATATAACGCTTTATTTAATTTTACCACTGTATTATTACTCTCTGTCATTCCTTCTGGTACATCCATATATATATCTTCTGTTACTGTTGCATTAAGAAACGCTGTTTTGATATCCAATTGTTCTAACTGTCCATCTTTTATGTATGAAGATAGTGCAAGTATTAACCTAAGTGATTTATAGAGTACCGGAGCAAAAGTTTCTGAATAATCAACACCATATTCTTGATTATATCCCTTCGCTACTAGTCTTGCTTTATATTTCTGTACACTACCGTTGACATCTTTCTTTTTCTTGAATACCCATTTACATCCAATTACATTCATGTTTTTATTTCTCTGTACCAGTGTCCATGTATTATTTTTCTTAAGGATAATTCATCCTTGATTGCGTCACCCCATTGCTTTGATTCATCACTTTCAATTGCTTGTTGATATGTGAGTGGTTCATCTGTTGCTAAATTTGCACGCGTACGATCATAATCTGTTGATACAAATATATCTGGTTTTGATACTACCCTTGTTGATCGTCTTGTTTCTTTAATTTCAACATCATTTTTTGAATTCATTCTCGACCTCACACTATCATTTTTATTTTCATCCACATTAATAGTGTTTCTCTCCCTATCGTTGGAGTCCATATTATTATTATTATTCTCATTTCCATTATTGATACTCGCATTTGTATTGACATTTGAACCTGTGTTTGAAGATACACCTACACGACCATCCTGTTTTTTGTCTGTATCCACATTTTTGAATAGATCTGCAATCATTTCTGCTGTAAACATATCATCGAGACCGTCATCTTCATTCACACGATCATTACTCTCCCTGTCGTTGTCATCTTCCATACTCTGTTTTAATTCATTCATGTGTGTAAATTGATTGTCATATACCTTTACATCTTCACTTTTATGATTTTGTTTTTCTCACAATCATATATTCTGTAATATGTATCATTCTCATTATCATATCCTACAAATATTCCTTTTCTACCTGTAGATGATAATTTATGTTCTCTTCTTTCTGTTTATGTATATATACATCACTACCAAACACATGTAGATTACTAATTGATGGTTTCTTATTGTTGAACCGTTCACTTGGTGTTTTATGAGGATCAGAAGATGCTAGAGATTGTCGAAGTAGATATGCTGCTACACTAACTGCTTCTCCCCATAATTCAATTGTTGCACCACAATGATACATCATTGATCTCGCTAAACTAAGTAGAGTGAAATTCATTCTCTCTATAATCGCGTTGTGTTGTGGCGTATTTGGTGTAGTTGTTGTATGTATCGTACCATTTTGCTTGAGAAATTCATCCAACTCACCATTTACAAATTCACCACCACCATCTGTATGTAATCGTTTTAATTTCTTTCCTGTCTGTGTTTGTAACTGTTTAATTGTACTCATAAGAATATTTGTTACATCACTTTTCTTTTTCATAATATATGCAGATACACATTTTGAATTTACATCGAGTGTTGCAAGTATGTACTTGTTACCTCCTATAGTAGGATATTTCATTGGACCCATAACGTCACATACTAGGACATCCATTATTTCATTTGCATTCCAATTGATAGTACCTGTCATTGGTTTTCTTTTCATTTTTCCTTTCATACACCCATCGCGATCATATCGTCGAGAACACGATTTAAACTTTCTTTTGTTAATATTTTGTTATCGATTCCATCTACACACTTTTCATTGATTATCTTGCTTAATGTTGTGTATGATAAATGTCCATACAATCTGTGTAGTTGTCGTAACATATCTTTCACTTTATTCATATCACCACTTGTTTTTGTGGTACTTGTATCTGAGACCAACTGAGAGTTTGAGTTTTTATTTTCATTATTGTCACTGCCAGTTTCTGTGCTGACATTATTTACCCGATCATCCGATGACTCTGTATTATATTTCCAATTCACTGGTATATGTTTTGCTGTGAATATATAAAGACCACCTTTACGCGGAGCTGTAAACACAACTTGACCATCCAGTTTTACTTACATTCCGTACTGTCAAACATTAGAGTGTATCCCAAATCTGTCAATTTACTCACACTCATTAAATTTGTGTTGAATTGAGGTACATATGCAACATTATCCATGTGTAATTTCTCTCTATCTATCTTCAGCTTGACTGTACCTGTTCTATCGAATGTAGATAAACCATTAGCAGTAGTTACATTGATCGGCGTGTTGAGTGTGTGCATGTCATGTACAATGTTTTCATTGTATGTAAAGAATCTCGTACATCCACTATCCATCACCCATTCATTCGCTGATGTTGGTGTGTTGGTGTTGATGTTGATGTGTGTGTAGAGAGTACCGGTATTGTTTCATTCTTTTTTATTTCGAATAACACATTTACGCTCTCATCACCACGTTCACATTTATTTGTCGACACATTTGTATATTCACACTCTTCGATATCATTCTCTGTATCACCATTCGCAATTCGTTGGAGATACTTTAAAATTCTCAGCTTTATAACTATCACCTCTGTAGTATTTACTGTCTTTGTTGAACCAACAATTGATTGATTTATGACCAGGTTTGTTACATGTAAAACATAACATTTTCTTTTTATTACCATCATGACTCATATATGCATGTGTATCTTTATCAAGTGGTTTACCATTACCATCTTGTATTTCTTTTACTAACTTTCTCTTGTTCTCTTCACCTATGAGCAATTTCTCTATTGCATCCATTGTTATTGGTGTTGTAGTTGTCAATGCATCCTGTATAGTAAGCACTGTCATACTTTCTTTCCATTCATCCTGATCTTTCAATCCATTGATGATGTATCTCTTTATCATTGCATCTGTTAGTGCTTGACCTTGTACTTGTAGATCATGAACCAACCTATATGCTCGCGCTAAATAGTCGCTTACACTCTCTTTCTTCTGTATATTAATTCTCTCTATCTGCGTTAGTAGAGAGGAGAGAGTATCTGTTCCTTTCAACCTACTGTATGTCTTTTCTAGAGTATCCCATACTCCTTTTGCATCACCACTTCTTACTCTTGCAACAAGATCAAGTTGTTTATCTCTCAAGGATAATATTAACCATGCATACGCTTGTATACTGTTTTTCATTTCTTTGTCTTTGTTGCCAAGTTGTACCTGATTTGATGATTGACTTGGACTAGATGACTTCATCTTTGATTCATCTTCCGTTTCTAATTTTGTTGACATACCAGTTCCATTTTCCACCACATCCCACACTTCTTTCATTTTTAAGAATGCTTCCACCACCATCCTCCATGTATGATACCTTGCTACATTCTCTGGGAATCGTAGTGATACTGGAAGAGAGTCTGTACTTGATGTAGATGATGAAGACATGAGGCTCATAACCTGTTAAAACAACAATGACTTGACGCGTAGAATCAACGACAAGGAAAAGGAAAATACGTAAAGCCGAAAGTTGAGTCGAAATGTGTCGATGGGAGTCGTAAAGACTTAAGTGGAATTAAAGTCAATTATTTTTATTGTTAATAGTTTTCAAGGTTGGTTTGGTTGTTTGAATAATGAATTACAATTTTAATTGTAATTCATGTTTCGGATAAATGTAAACAAAAGTTCTACTCGAACATTCTCGAATGTTCTCGAATGTTCTTAGAATATTCTGGAATGTTCTAGAATGTCCCACTAAATTCATATATTTGATTATTTTTATCATTACGCTGCTGTCTTCGCAAGTGGTGATTGAAGCAGATGACAATCGAAAGTGTTTTACAAGTACTACATAAATGTAGCCAAGTTACCAACAGGTGACGCAAATGTCAACCCTGTTTTCATCTTGCAGACTTGCAAATAATAATATTTAAAAAAAATAATAAAATAAGAGAAATGTTTTCAAACAATGAAAAAAAAAAAAGAGTGTTGTCATGGACAAATTTTCCATGATAATAATAATAATAATAATAATAATAATAATAATAATAATAAAATAAGTTGTATTGTATTTGTACAATGAGTGTAATATATATGTATATATATTAATGTCCAAGTAATGTTTGTAAGTATTGAGCCCTGAGTTGTGCAAGTCCTGCATCAAACGCAGTTGTATTATAAATACTAATACCCATCGCATCCCACCAACCAGCAGGGGGGACATAATATGATGCCGCTACACACAACACAGACACATACACATACATACACAAATACATTTACTATACAATGATACATATACATGCTCATTGGTTGGCGGTGATGGAGGGATGGTGTTGTTGTGTATACCAGTATATGGATCACTGAGAGCAGCAGTTTGATTAGTATGTAATAAAAATAAATTTTTAACACATCCTGTACACACACACATACGCATCATACATATACACATACATATACATACGCGTGAACATACACATAACACGCATGCACGCACAAACACACAAACATACAGTGACACGCACTTATACCTATTAACGCTATATTCGAATAACCGGCCGGACAGGTAGATACACACTTAAATGTTGAACATACTTGCCCTGAGGGACAGTTAGCAGTAACAACACAAAAATTGAGAGAGAATGAATTTTTGAATGTATTAAAAAAATCACTAACAGATGAACCGAGTGATGTAATAGATGCAGGTGTAGGTCCAAAATTAATTTCCTGTCCGATAATAGATATAGATATTTGAAATTGAGGTAATGAACCGGATGTCATAAACCCGGCAACAGATAGATGTGTGAGTGAGAATGAATTCACACATGCTATAGAACATAAATTTATTCCACCACCTGCTACTACTGTTGGATCAAATGGAATTATTGCTCGAACCCACTAATACACAACAACACACATGTAGACAAGTACATATATACATCGCCACGATATCGTATTACGATCAAGTGTGTGTGTGTGTGTGTGTGTGTGTGTGTGTGTGTGTGTGTGTGGATGTGTGTGTGTGTATGTGCTGTGTGTATAAAGCGTACGTCAACAATATGTTGATTAAAAGTAGTAAGATTAGCAGCAAAATTAAAAATAAAATCTGAAAAAGGAATAACTCCATATTGTTGTTTCACAGTTCCACCATTCATATTTATTCCTATTCCAAATATTGTCATGATACCGCTCATATAAAAACCAGCAGGATATGGATTATTATTAAGATCAACACCAGAACTTGATGCTATAGAAAATGATGCCTGTGTAACAGATAATACATTTGCATCAGGTAGAGATGATGATGATGGTGTTGGTATAGCATTATTTGTCATGATTGATATTGCACTTATAAAATCAATTAATGCGAGAGGCTGTCCATCAGTTGATGATAATGATGATGTTAAATATGAGTTTGATATTACACCAATATCAATTGAACCAGAAAATGAGAGAGAAACACGTGTACCTAAGATGAGTGAAAATCCTAACCCGAGTGATGATAAACCGATAGGTGATGCAGCAGCAAAACCAACACCAAGACCAACACTTTTAACTATTAAACCGTGTATGCCGAACGGATTTACCCAACCTTGACAACAACAACAACGTCACACATTCTCAGTGAGGAAATCAGCTACGTACATGCATGCGTGGTGTATGTGATCGAATTGTGAGTGTGTTGAACGGCACATACCTGAAGAAGTCATGACACCTTTGAGTGATACTTGTGCACCAACTGTAGGTGTGGTAGTAATATCACCTGATATAGTAAAATATAATGGGGATGGATTATTTGATAATTTTACTTGTAATATTAAATTCAATGAGATAGCTGGTGTTGTTGTGAATGGGGTGCCGACCACACCAATGCCCTATACATCACACACACACACACACACAGTTCACCCCACATTATATATGTGTTAATTTGTAGCGCAAGCAAAAGATAGATGGTGCGATGGTGTGTGTGTGTGTGTGTGTGTGTGTGTGTGTGTGTATGTGTGTGCCGATACCTGTATCTGTACATTTGGAGAAAGAGTGATTCTGATATTATTATTAACAAAATTAAGTTGAAAACCAGAAACAGAGCCAAGATTAGCAAGCCATCTTTCACGCGCTAATAATTGTGTTTTTGACATATATTTTAATGAGGGATGTATATTTTTCATGTTGACATACATCTGTTGACGAAACGCTGTTAACGTATCATCTCTATTATTATTATTGTTAAATAGATGATCATGTTCAAGTGATGAAAACGGGAGAGAGGCAATGAGATTCCATACACCGACAGAGAGGAATTGTTCTATGTTAGTGAATAGAGATGTCAATTTTGTTTTCAATAATCCTTGTATATCAATCGATGCTGAGAGAGATAAACCCGCATTGATTGAACTTGGTGTACATAAAAGTGTATATGGTGCAGCGTTGAGTGTACTTGCTGTTATCGCCGTTGATGCAAATGAGAGTGATAATTGCGCATCACCTATATTTATTGTTGATAACATGAGAGATGTTGCCCCACATATATTCATAAGTTGACACACACTGTTAACAAGGTTGGATATACCTATGTGTGAGAGTGTAAATGCAACTGCTGGACTTCCCCCATTATCTATTATAATTCCACATACATCTACATTGAGTGTATTATTAAATGATGCAGTAGTAGTAAGTGATGCTGAACGATATGATGTTGATAATAGAGATACACTGTTTATTAATATATTTGTTTGTCCCATTGATAGCCATGGAAAACCAAATAAATTAGACCATGGTGATACTGATCCCCATATAGATATGTTATTATTAATAGATGAATATGATCCACCTGCTGAAAATAATAATGGAGAACTTGATAACGGGAGGGAGATAGATACTCCCGCCTAACACGAACAAAAAAAACACAAACACACATGTAACAACGACAAATATAACATATGTTATTGGTGTGTTGTATATACCTTTAACGAAGCGTTAACAGATAGAGGTTGTGGAACAATATTAAAATCAAGAGCAAGTTGAGATAATTGAATAGATGATGAAAAAGGTATAGATGATGCAGTTGTTAAAGCAACATCCCATTCTTGAGTGAGAGAGAATGGTAAATTAACTGTCAAGTTAAAAGCAAGGTTAGGTGTCAACTGTGATGATGATGGAGTAACAAGATCAAATACACCACCAAATGATGATGATGATACATGTACATTTGATGCAATTAAATTCAAACCTGGTTTGGTCAATGAGAATGATGATGGTAGATAGGATGAAAATGATGTTGCAGATGCTAATAACGATGATGATGTAGATAATGATGAAAATGATGAATCACCATTGGATTGTAAATGGAGATGATTTTCATTACTATTGAATATGGAGAGAGGATGGGACATATTTGCTGTTGTTAAAATTATATCTACTGGGGTTGTCGCGGCTACACCGATATATGATGCCTGCACACCACATATTCAAACACACACGGATGCATACATACAAACGCACAGACACACACACCCACATGCACACATGCGAACACATACAACGTTAGCTGGTCGTGAGTAGTATAGTTGGATGATTTGTTACCAATTGAGGATATATTTGTGCAAGTTGTACATTCTTCGCTGAGAGTGTAACTGTGAGTGGACTACCAATGAGCGACACAGTGAGTGTAATAGGAGGTTGAGGTTTTGTTGTGTCAAGTGAGAATGTAGCTTGTGTGGTGAGTGAGACATCATAATTTGTAACTGCACCCGCAGTTGAGAGTACAGTGAGTGATAATTGTGAATTTGATAAAGTTAACCAATTAAAACCGAATGGATGTACATATATATTTGGTACAGATGCAATAAATGAAAAAGTAGATGGAGATGTAGATGATGAAGATGGGACATAGGAAGCGATAGAATGAAAGATAATAGGTGAAGATGACCAAATAGGAACAATAATAGAGAGAGATGCCTCCATTGAAAATGATGCTTGTTGCCATAATGGTAATGTAGATGTAGATGTAGATGTAGTTGGTAAGGTGAAGATGAAATTAAGTGAAGAGAGTGTAACATCATAGATGATGAGATTCTTGACAGACAATGTAAATACAAGTGGCTGTGACGGAACGATAGGTTGATTATTAATAATCGAAATAGGAAAAGTCGCAGTAAAATCCATATTTTGCATGGCAACAGCAGGGGATGAAGTAGATGGATTTGATAATATAGATAATGGACCTGATATTAAACCAGAGAATGAATTAACATTCACTGATAATCCATGTACTGTTAATGATATACCTGCATTCACTGTCTGTTTTAGAGTAGGAACAAAGATAGATGCAAAGTTGGAAAATATAAATGTTATCGCTCCTGTATTCAACGAGGGAAGCTCTGCTGTGATAGACGCCACGCTCTACATATACAGAGAGTATACATATATGCATATATACGCACAGAAGATGGGGTATGACTCAAGGTTGTGGTGGTCTTGTTATTGTTGTTGTAGTGTTCATGAGGCGTGTGTTTTTGTGTGTGTGTACCTGTGTGAGTTTTGGATCATTGGTGATGGCAGTTGTAAATGCATTAAAATTAGTAACAGGTACACTCTCAATAACGAGTACAATATTAGAAGCAGTGAAAAATCCATATACACTCAATGCTTGTGCAGATACAGATGAGAATGAAAATGATGATGTACCTGTCAATGTAATATTTGATAAGGAGAGAGCACTACCTGAAGTATATACAGCATTCACTTGTATAGATGCACCAGCGTTGATAGTGAGTGTAGGAAGAGGAGTTATTTGTCCCGTTGATGAACCAGAGAGAAATAGTTGACCTGACTTAGCGTCATAAGAACCAAGTACAGCTAATTTAACTGGCGATGAACCAGTTGATGATGATGAGATAGATACATGGCTTGATAACTTTATAGACAAGCTTGAAGCTGACGACCAACCGCTACACGTAGATCACAATTCACAATCAACTACAAGTTTCAAAAGATTGGGTGTACGCAAGTGTGTGTGTGTGTGTGTGTGTGTGTGTGTGTGTGTGTGTATGTTTGCGTGAAGTTGTGTATGTTTACTCAATTTGAATGGTGAGTGGAGCAGTAGCGTCAGAAGCGATAGATGCGTCAGTAAAATGTAGTGCGGGTATATTATTATTATTAACATCAGTAAACCATAACTGTCCCCGTGGTGTAGACAATGATGCTGTTTTTTGAATAACAGTATTTATATTAATATTTGTGAGAGAAAAAGGGAGTGAAAATTGACATGCGAATGGAGGTATAGATGCAAGTGTACGTGTAAATAATCCATCGATGCCACCCAACGGGCTACTTATTCGCGGTGTCACTGATGCAAAGATAGAGATACCTCTGTCAAGGAATAGAGGAAGCTACACGCACAGACACAGGTACACACATAAGTATATCAACACACTCGAAAAACGAAAGACGAAAAAAAAAAAAGATAAGCGATGGGGTGTGTGAATGATGATGATGGTAGTGAAAGTACAGTATTAGTATCAGCAGATGACGATTGTAATAATTGTGTGTCAATAGTTGATATAATAACACTCGCATTAGCAACAATAGTAAAATCAGCAAACCAGGTCGTCGTTGTTGATGGGGATAGAGATGGTGATTGAAATGATGATGATGATGATGATGATAATATATTATTTATAGCATTCAATGATGGTTGCCATGATGACATTAAATTACATTGAATGGCAAATTGTACAGAAGATGGGGATATATTTGTCTCATTCAAACCAAAATATAATGAGATGATACAACGAGATGATGATGATAGCATGGAAGGGATTGCACCACCGATCGCCACTGCACACACGCACACACACACATACACACACACACACACGCAAATACATACGTACACACACATACATATATACACACACATACATACACACACACACACACACACATACACACACACACACACACACACTAGTTTTCGTTGATGGTATTGTACCAGTATTGTTGAATTGAAGTGTTCCAATAAAAGTTCGTGCTTGAAGTGAGTTAGTAATAATAGATAATAAATTATTATTAATACCCATCCCTTTTAATATATTTAACCCATTTTTACTTGTCCAGTCAACAGGCAATACATCACTAAATAATACATTACCTACTTGAAATAAGTTTGTTAACAATGCATATTGATCACCACTACTACCACCCGGTGTTGATGATGCTGAAAATGATAGTGTTGATGATGATGAATTATATAATAATGATGATGCACTATTCATCGATGATGATGCAACCGATGAGGATGATGCTAGCAACACACACATACACACACACACACACACACACACACACGCTGGAATCTCTTGTGCGTGTG